>ENA-ORXF01000052-ORXF01000052.1-marine-metagenome-genome-assembly--contig:-NODE-52-length-85213-cov-4.849300_pt1 | contig 85213 bp, 61 predicted proteins | sample MGYA00237864_ERZ511476 | MGnify/ENA primary metagenome ERZ511476 (study PRJEB26306, sample SAMN06343908) | marine metagenome | isolation source: coastal waters | place: Atlantic Ocean: West Antarctic...
TGATCAGCGCGAGAGTATCTATGTTGGCTTTAACGTTACCGGGATGAATTAACAGTCGGTCTAAGTGAAACCTTAGTCCTGATCACAAAGCGTACAGGTGTCTTGGTGCCCGGCACCATCTGACGATTTCGTACGATTGTGCTAATAAGAATGATTCGTATTTAGTATTGTAAATGATAACGATTCGCGTTAATATGGTATTTCAATTTGTTGCTTGCCCTCCGTTTTCATCGGCAGTCATCAAACTATACTCACTACATCGAATAAATCTCGTAGGGTCTTATTATGAATCGCGCGTTACTACCGTTTCTTGCTGCAATAACAACAACAGTTATAACACTTAATACCTCAGCCAATTCCGGCTCTGGGATCGATGAACTAACTATTATTGGTTCGAAGCTTGATGTCAGGAAAGTCGCAGGGTCTGGTGCTGTTATTGGCCATGGCCAGATTGCCACTGAGGTGTCGACTGATATAAACCAGTTATTGAAAACGGTCACAGGCGTTTATGTTCGCGAAGAAGACGGCCATGGACTACGTCCCAATTTTGGTATTCGCGGTGCAACTTCCGAGCGCTCTGAAAAAGTCACTTTAATGGAAGATGGTGTACTCATTGCTCCGGCTCCCTACTCAAACCCCGCGGCCTATTATTTTCCCACTGTCATGCGGATGAAGGGCGTAGAGATATTAAAGGGTGCACCGTTGCTGCGATACGGACCACAGACCACCGGTGGGGTTATGAATATGATCACGACGGCTATACCCGAGTCTAATGCGGGATCAATGACCCTTGCTGCAAGTGAAAATAGCGATGTTGACCTGCTGGCAAGTTACGGTGGCCGCAGTGGAGCGGTCGGCTGGTTGGTGGAAACTGTACAACGGGAAAATAACGGCTTTAAAGATATCGATCGCAGTAGTCGTGATAGTGGATATGACATAGAAGACTACATGGGTAAGCTGGCTTGGGAGGGAGAAAGTCAAAGTATACTTTTCAAGGCTCAGCGTTCTGAAGAAACTTCCAATGAAACCTACTTAGGTCTGACCGATGCCGATTTTGATCGTAACCAAGACAGGCGCTACGGGCTGTCTTCAATTGACGAGATGAACAACAAACACGAGGGTTATAACCTCAGTCATAGGCTCAATATTAACGATACAATGGCGCTGTCCACTACCGCCTACTACAACGAATTTGAGCGCAATTGGTTTAAACTTAGCGGTGGCGGTAGCCTTATTGCCGCGGCTAACGGCGGCGATATGGAAGCTCAGGGTATTCTCGATGGAACTGTTGATACTGATGATCTGAAATACAAGAATAACAATCGCAGTTATCGGTCGAAAGGTGTTCAGAGCGAGCTGGCTTTAAATATTAACAGTCACTCTATTCATGCGGGTGTTCGTATGCACCGTGACGAGATGGATCGCTTTCAGCCACAAGAACGCTACCAGCAGATTGGCGGTAGCTTAATATATACCTCTACCGATTCTGTTACTGGCAGCAATAATCGCTTAGAAACAGCTAAGGCGACGTCTGTATGGTTGGTCGACACCTGGCAGGCGAGTGACAAGCTGGCGCTTAATATGGCTCTGCGTTACGAAGACGTTGAAACCAGTCGCCGCGAATACAGTACTCAAAATCGCTCAGATGTACCTAACCTCCGCTCCAATAATACCCAAGAATGGTTACCTGGGCTATCAGCGACCTATCAGCTCAATGGCAACTGGCAGGTATTAGCGGGGGTTCATAAAGGCTTTTCGCCCTTAGGCGGCGGCGCAAAGTCAGAGGAAAAGCCAGAGAGTAGTGTCAATTATGAGGCAGGGCTGCGTTATGACAACGATCAGTGGTTTGTCGAGGCTATTGGTTTTTGGAGTGATTTTGAGAACAAGGCTGAAAACTGTTCAAACGGTAATCCGTGCAGTAATGGTGCAACCTCTGGCTCCTACGTAACGGGCGACGCGTTTATTGCGGGCTTAGAATTTCAGTTCAGTAGCAGTTTCTTGGTCGGTTCAATGACGATGCCGGTTGATGTTGCCTATACTTATACTCAGGCCGAAGTGAGTAAAGATAACCCTAATGAGGGCTTGTTCGACGGTGACGAGCTAGCTAATATCCCGAATAATATTTTTAGTCTTCGTACTGGCATTGAGACGGCTATGGGATGGGACAACTATGTCAGTATTAAATACATTGATGAAACCTGCAATGCTATTGGCTGTGCTGGTACTTTTGTAGATACTGATGCCTTCGTAAGCGCAGATCTTATTAGCCACTATGCGCTAAGCGAGTCAGTGACCGTATTTTTGAAAGTCGAAAATGTCTTGGACAAACGCGCTATCGTGTCACGCTCCCCAGATGGTTCTAGGCCAAACAAAGGTCGTATGGCCAGTGTTGGTTTTTCGATGGACTTCTGAACACTTACGTCCATTTTCAAAGACTCTGATTTAGTGATCACCCTAGGCAATGTTGACACCTAGGGAATACCCGGTGGTCAAGCTTCCGGCATAGAGAAATGTGCATGATTCTTCCCCTAGAATAAACACAGTGAATACTCCTTCTTAGCCCTGTTTACGCAGGGTTTTTTTGTCTAGGGCATAATCACTGTCGAATGAGCAGCTTTTTTGAAATCCACCTCTAAAGTATCTGAGCAGATACAGCAACAATTAATAAGGCAGCGCAGCCTCCCCCGCCCCCTATGGAATAGCCCCCCTGCCTCCTTTTAGAGGTTCAACCATGTACACACAAATGTACACACAACTATGATCAAAAGGCGGTTGACAATAAAATGGTTTAGGCCAATGATGGCAAGGTGTGCGAAGGTAAAGGCTTTGCAGAAATCGAGCAAGACATGGGTGCACTCCGGGTGCACCAATAACAAACCCTCAGCCTCCGGCTGGGGGTTTTTTATTGGCTCACCCAGAGGATTGGTTCAAACCCCTGTTCGACAAAACGCAGAGCGTTTTGGACGCCGAAGGCGGTCCGCAGGACTTGTTATAAGACGCCAGTCTGATAACAATCAATCCCTCCCCGTGCACGCCCTCAATACAAGCAGAACCCTCAGCCTCCGGCTGGGGGTTTTTTATTCGCCCACCCAGAGGATTGGTTCAAACCCCTGTTCGACAAAACGCAAAGCGTTTTGGACGCCGAAGGCGGTACTCCGGGTGCACCATTTTTAAACTTCAAAAATTCTACAACCCTTGTAAGCTTAAGACTAAAGTGATTGGACGTCTCTGTGCTGCAGGGACGTCCTCTAGCCACTTTAGACTTTAACCCTTGGCAACTTTTTGTTTAAGCATCTCTATGTCTTTTTGGAGTTGCTTAATCAATGCCTGTTGTTCTTGAATAGCCTTAGTCAGCACAGGGATTAGCGTTGTGTAGGTCACTCCTAATGTCTCACCTTTTTCTAGGTCGCCCTCAATACCCGTAACAGCTTCTGGAACAATCGGCTTTAAGTCTTGGGCAATAAAGCCAACTTGAGAAAGATCGTTTGATTTCAATTGATAATCAACCGGCACTAAATCCAATATCGTTTTTAAGCCATATTTGGTGTTTGTAATGTCTTTCTTTAATCTTCTATCTGATACATTAGAGAAAGCTACTTCCCCCTCAATTACCGTAACAGATGTACTTCCAAGTCTTATTTTATTGCTTGCATTAACTGTCGCCCAGCTTCCAATCGCCGTTGCATTAAATAAATTATTTGAAGCTACGTCAGCTAAGTAACCAATGGCCGTATTTTCACCACCTGTGGTGTTGGCCTGTAAAGAGTGCACACCGAAGGCGGTGTTGTTAATACCTGTGGTATTCCGTAAGAGGCTGTTTACACCCGAGGCCGTGTTCGACCAACCTTCGGTGTTAAGCTGCATAGCGTACGCACCCGAGGCGGTGTTGCTCCTACCTGTGGTGTTGTTCGTTAAAGCGGTGTCACCCACGGCAATGTTGTGCCGACCTGAAGTGTTACGATTTAGAGCATTAAAACCAACCGCAACGTTACTATAACCTCCGTCGTTGGTATAAAGAGCATCCCAACCAACCGCAACATTTTTATCTCCAGTGGTAATTTGCCTTAAAGCATTCGCTCCAATCGCAATATTGTAATTTGCGGTATCAGTCGTAGCACTAGGATCACTTCCGATGTACAAAGAGTTATCCTCTACCAGTGCATCGCTTAGCTCTGTGACACTGCCGCTAACGCCTGATGCGCCGTCTGAACCATCAGCGCCTGCTGCACCGGCTATACCAGTGGCACCTACTGCGCCATCTGAACCTGCTACACCTGTTGAACCATCAGCACCGTCTGAACCATCAGCGCCGTCCTCACCATCAGCACCTGCTGCGCCTGATGCGCCTGATGTAGCCGCGACCCAAGAAAGTATGCCGCTGCCATCTGTTGATAGCACTTGATTTGCCGCGCCATCGGTATTCGGGATAGTAATGTCCCCGACAGTGATGGTTCCGCTCGTTGTTATATTGGTAACGTCCGTATTGCCTAGCTGCATACTGTTACTGGACGTAACTATCGCACCATATCCAATAGCGGTAGTATTCGTTAAATTAACCGACGCTACGTCAGCCTCGGTTCCAATGGCCGTGTTGTAATCACCTGTTTTGTTGCTCTTTAAAGTGTCGTAACCAATGGCGGCATTATAACTGCCTGTGGTATTTCCACGTAAAGTATTGAAACCTGAGGCGGCGTTTCCATAACCTGTGGTGTTGTCAAACATTGACCAAGAACCATAGGCGGAGTTGGCTGAACCTGAGATGTTGAGATGTAGAGCGGTTTGGCCATAGGCGCTGTTGTGAGTACCTATGGTGTTGGATTGTAAACTCGAGATACCCGTGGCGGTGTTGTATTCACCGGAGGTGTTAAACAATAGATTGTTTGTACCAATGGCGGTGTTCTGTTTGCCTGAGGTGTTACTGAGTAAATTAGCCAGACCAATTGCGACGTTATGAGTGCCTGTGGTGTTTAACCTTAGAGAGTCACTACCAACCGCAACGTTATTACTTCCTTCGGTGTTGGAATATAAAGCATCATAACCAACCGCAGTATTGTTATTTCCAGTGGTAATACTCGCTAAAGCAGTCGTTCCAATCGCAACATTGTACTGGGCTGATATAGTCGTGGATGATGGATCATTTCCGATATAAATAGAGTTAGTCTCTACCAGTGCATCGCTTAGCTCTGTGACACTCTTAGTAGTGTTCGCTAAAATAGCACCTGCTTGATCTGACGTAATAGTTGTTGTGTCGCCTGCTAATGCGGTAGAGGATGTTGTTCCGAGTACCATTACAGTCTTAGCCGTATTTGCAGTAATAGCACTTGTTTGATCAGCTGTAATAACTGTTGTGTCGCCTGCTAATGCGGTAGAGGATGTTGTTCCTAGTACCATTGCAGTCTTGGCTGTATTTGCAGTAATGGCGCTGGTTTGATCAGCTGTAATAACGGTCGTGTCGCCTGCTAGTGCGGTAGAGGATGATGTACCTAACGCCAAGCCTGATGTAGCCGCGACCCAAGAAAGTATGCCGCTGCCATCTGTTGATAGCACTTGATTTGCCGCGCCATCGGTATTCGGGATAGTAATGTCCCCGACAGTAATAGTTCCGCTCGTTTTTACATTGGTAACGTCTGTGTTGCCTAACTGTATGCTGTTACTAGACGCAACGATCGCATAAGTTCCAATAGCGGTAGCATTCCATAAATCATCCGAAGCTACGTCAGCCTCGAATCCAACGGCAGTATTGTAACTACCTGTGGCGTTAATACGTAAAGCTCGGTAACCCGAGGCGGTGTTGCCATAACCTGTGGTGTTGGACAGTAAAGCCCAGTAACCCGAGGCGGTGTTGGCTCTACCTGAGATGTTGTCCCTTATAGCACCTACACCCGAGGCGGTGTTGTAAGCACCTGAGGTGTTTTTAGATAAAGCGTCTACACCCGAGGCGGTGTTGTGATTACCTGTGGTGTTGTTATTTAAAGCCGCTGCACCCGAGGCGGTGTTGTAAAAACCTGTGGTATTTTTAGTTAAAGCAAGTGCACCAGAGCCGGTGTTATACCAACCATCGGTGTTGGACGTTAAAGCGTATGCACCAGAGGCGGTGTTAGCTAAACCTTCGGTGTTGGAAGATAAAGCATCATAACCAACCGCAACATTTTGGTATCCAGTGGTAATGGCCTCTAGAGCAGTAGTTCCAATCGCAACATTGTACTCGGCCATTGAAGTCGTTGATGGTGGAGCGTTTCCGATGTAAATAGAGTCATACTCTACCAGTGCATCACTTAGCTCTGTGACACTGCCGCTAACGCCTGATGCGCCGTCTGAACCAGTGGCTCCTGTTGCTCCTACTGCGCCCGTTGAACCTGTTGACCCTGCTACACCAGTGGCACCTGCTGCGCCGTCTGAACCATCCGCGCCTGCTACACCAGTAGCTCCTATTGAACCTACTGCGCCATCTGAACCATCAGCACCTGCTACTCCTACTGCGCCGTCTGAACCAGCAGCACCAGTGGCACCCACTTCTCCTACTGCACCGTCTGAACCATCAGCACCTGCAACACCTGTGGCACCCACTTCTCCTACGGCACCGTCTGAACCATCAGCACCTGCAACACCTGTGGCACCTATTTCTCCTGCTGCACCGTCTGAACCATCAGCACCTGCTACACCAGTGGCACCTATTTCTCCTGCTGGGCCATCAGCACCTGCTACACCAGTAGCTCCTATTTCTCCAGTATCGCCTTGAGGCCCCGCTGGACCAGGTTCATTTAACGTGGCAAATGTCGTATTTTTTATTGTAGAGATATAATTGTTGATTTCCGCTGGGTCACATTCGGTACAGTTCGCTAAGTCCACCACTCCGGCTGCTAATGCATCATCCGTGAGCCCAAACATTGATCTTAATAACAAAAGACCATCGGTGAGTGCATCTACATCCCCATCTGCATCAATGTCTAAGATAGATATATTTTCGGCCCTGTCTGCTTGAGCGTATGTAAAACTCGCCATAGACAATCCCAACACAATGATCGAAAAGAACTTTAGGCACTGATTTAGTAGATTTAAAATAGGGCTAATATCCTTGCCTCTAACTTTAAATCTCAACCCTTTCATTCCGCCTAAATTACAATCAAATGCAGTTACTTTTCGGCTCATATTTTTAATCCTTGCAATTTTTTTCGCAAGGTAGCACGACCGAGTAATAATAAATGCATAGATTTATACAGAAGAGAATATTCTAATATTTAATTTTAGATTTTATAGTTGTCGGGCTTTTCACACGGGTATTGCAGCCTAATCATCTACACTATTAATTAAAATAATTCAAACCAATAAATTATCTTGCCAATTTAATGCAGTGATTTTTTCTTTTATTTTTTTAATTCGTGGGTTTTTTCGAATAATAGCACGACTGCCTAGAAATGAATGCATAGATTTAGAAGGCAGAGGATATCTTCATATTTAACTTAAGACTTTACAGTTATTGTAATTTTTACACTGGTATTTCAGTGTTATTTGTTACACTACCAATTCCAAAAAATTAAAATAAGAAATTGATTTTCCGGTTTATAGTTGCAAGATCTGCGCCTGGCTGAATAGCGCGGCTCTATAAATGTCACTTTGACTGTTCTATAAATCTTAGGAATTGTTCATGCTACGTTTAATTAGCTCTTTTGTTCTTCTTCTAACTGTCTCAGGCTTTGTGTCAGCTCAGAGTCAAACGGTTACTGGCGCTTTTACTCCGTCGCAAATTTTTCCCGGAGATAAGGTTACCCTTACTGTGAACTATCAAGCCACCGACAGTGGCCTGGCTACCGGTTTGGGTTTGAGAGTCCATTTTGATAGCTCCGCGTTGTCAGTCGGCGATGTTGAAGACTTACTCGAGACTGGCAAAGCAGCAGCTGGTCAAGTGCAGAATGATTCCAATGATTTTGATAGTGATAGCGCAACAGATAAGTTCTTTCTTGCAACTTGGTTTGATGTAGGTGGTTCGTGGCCGCAAGATATTGATCTGCCTGCTGCGCTATATAACCTGCCTTTTACCGCCGAGAGTGCCTTTTCAGGTAGCAAGGTTAATTTTTCCACATCCTCCGATGCTGCAAACTATTCTTTTGAAAGCCAGAGTGTGTCAGTCAGCAAAATGAGTTTGGATGTTGTGGCGCCTGAGTTGGCGGTGCCAAATTCTATCAGGGTTAGTGTGGATATGCCGGGCGATATGGTCGCTGCGACTGCCAGTAGTTTGACCGATTTCTTTGCTAGTCTTGTGGCAATGGATAATAGAGACGGTGTTATCAGCGCCAATATTACTGATGACCGGCCAAGTGAATTTCCGATTGGCGAGACAGAGGTGACCTTTACTGTTTCTGATGTAGCGTCAAACACTACGTCTAAAACTGCGAAAGTGACCGTTGAGGTTCTCGACAACGACAATGATGGCTTACCTGATTTTTACGAAGTGGCGAACGGCCTTGACCCCAACAATACTGAAGACGCCAGTGCCGATTTAGATGGCGACGGCATCTCCAATGCGAACGAATATGAAGCGGGTTCAGATCCAGCCAGAGATGAGCTGCCACCTGAATTAACCATTCCCGATGACCTGATTGTTACTGCGACTGGTCCTATGACAACAGTTTATTTTGGCCTGGCGTCAGCCCTAGACAACAAAGACGGTGTGTTAACCCCAACAGCCAGCTTGCGTCAGGACGCATTTAAATCTGGCCTTTACAGTAACATCTGGACTGTCATGGATGCCGCCGGAAACGCGAGATCGGCAACTCAGGTCATTAAAGTGCTGCCGTTGGTTAGCTTGACGCCATCCTCAGTGACCACTGAAGGTAGCCAAGTAGAGGTCAGCTTTGTTATGAGCGGCAACGCAGCTGATTACCCAGTGACGGTTCCCTTTACACTGAGCGGAACCGCTACAGCCCCTTCTGACTTTACTGTTGTGAGCGAAATACTAGAAATTACTGAAGGCAATTCGGGGACTCTGATGATTGATATTGTTTCTGACACAGAGCCCGAGATCCCTGAAATTATCGTGATCACTCTGGGTGAGCCAACCAATGCTGCACTGGGTACAGTGGTTGAACGAACAATTACCGTGGTTGAAGAGAATCTTGCTCCGCAGCTAAGTATTACCGTTATGCAAAATCAGCAGAGCGGACGAATAGTCTCAGCTGACAACGGTTTAGTGACAGTGACTGCGAGCTATACAGATCAAAACCAAGCGGACAGCCATAGCTTTGAATGGGATCCTAGCAGCACTGGTCTTGCCGCTGTTTCTATAACTGGGCAAGTGCTGACCTTTGATCCCAGCGCCATGCAGGCCGGTACCTTATCGATTGCCGCTAAGGTAACTGACAATGGTATCGGGCTATTAAGCGCGTCGACATCTTTAGTGTTAAAAGTAGTGGCCTCGCAGCCGGTTCTTGAGACTACAGTCGATAGTGATGGCGATGGCATCTCCGATGCTGCCGAAGGCTTTGATGACTCGGATGGAGATGGTATTCCGGATTATCAAGACAATATTGCTGAAACCTATCTGGCACCTGTGGGCGCTGACTCAACCCAGGTAATGCAGGCGCCAGCAGGTACCAGGATTAGCCTAGGTAATTCTGTTTTCTCTGCAGGTACCAATTCAGTAGGCCTCAGCGAAGAGCAGTTGGTGGCAGTAACTGGTTCAGCGGATGATGACTATAACTACCCCAGCGGCCTATTCGACTTTAAGGTATCAGGTGCTGCTGCTGGTGAGTCCTATCGTCTTGTCTTGCCGCTCGACTCTGAGATTTCAGCCCATTCGGTATTCAGGAAGTTTATTAATGACAATATTGGCTGGCAGGATTTTGTTGTCGACGCCACTAACGCGATCTCTTCTGCAACGGCCTCCAATGGCGCCTGCCCTGAGCCTGGCAGTGACATCTATACCAGTGGTTTAACCATTGGCGACAACTGCATACGGCTACTGATCGAAGATGGTGGTCCCAATGATACAGATGGTATTGCCGATGGCACTGTAACCGACCCCAGTGGTTTAGCAACGCTGTACTTTGGCTCTCCAAGCGTTGCCAGTTCGATTGCATTAGGTGCTAGAGAAGTGGATGCGGGTGTTGGAAACACTGTCACAGTTACAGTGGCTGCGATGGATTCTGGTGGTCGCCTGCTAACCGGCATGACTGTCACCGCAAGCACCACCCTAGCTGGCGTATCTGTAGACAGCTTTGCAGAGCAAGGCGATGGCATCTACACGGCGACCCTAACGCCGGGCAATACTGTTGGCAGCCTTAGGGTTACGGCAACCATTAGTAATGGTAGTGACAGCGTAGATGAGACCTCTTCCATTCTAACCATCAACAAGTCTAGTGACGGCAGTGGCAGAGGTGGTTGTACAGTTGCGGTTAATCAGTCACCTGATATGTCATTGCTGCTGATTATGCTTATTGGGCTGGTGCTATTCTTTAGACGAAGGTTGGTGAAGATTTAAGCGAGAAGGTCTATGTGAGAAGGTCTATGTGAGAAGGTCTATGCACGACGGCCTAGCGAGTATCAAATGCTAGGAAACAACGATTGGCTTAGAGCTGGCCAGCTACCAAAAAGTAGCCAGCATTGTAACTGCAGTGCAAAATTATTGGCGCGTTCAAACTCTTGTAACGCTCTCGTGCATAGCCAAAAATCAGCGAAGGAATAAATGTCGCCAAGGCCCAAATTGGGGGATGATTGATTAGGTGTGCTGCAGAAAATAAAGCGCTAGTGATCATATTTGATGCAGAAATTATGCTGGTCTTGGCGCTTAACCTCTGCGACAAGAACGGCTGTATTAAACCGCGAAATAAGACCTCTTCAGCAATTGGATAGAGCACCGCAATGGTGAGAAAAACCATCAGAGTATCGCGGTAACTTATACCATTGACGCAATATAGGTAAATCCATACTGGCATAGGCGCAAGTAACAAAAGCGAGAATCTCGCATCTATAAAGAGGTTTTTGATATTGGATTGTTTAATCATTTATCAAATTAACCATAATATTCCTAAAAATCCAATACAACCTTAGGAAACCAACGCTAATCATAGATTCAAGTGCGACTAGCATAGCGTGCCTATATAGACCTCAGCCGCCGCAGGACTTTTTTAGCACCAAGCTAACCCCGCAAACGCTTAACCCTAAAACTCCGCCCCTTAAGTTTGCCTTGAGAGAGTTTATTAAACGCCGTTTTCCCATGTTTATGGGCTACAGCAACGTAGGCCCAGTGATCGCCCACCTGTATTTTGCCTATCTCTGTTCCTGGAATACCATCAGCACCCGTCAGGGCACCTACAATATCCCCGGCTCTAAGCTTCTGTTTTTTGCCACCACCAATGTGAATGGTCACCATGGGCGGAGAAAAAATCGGCTCGCGTAATAAGCGTATATGAGGCAAGTCACCGCGTGCAAACTTCTGTTTTAAATAATCTTCCAACTGGCCAATTCGATGCTTATCTCTCTGCGTATATAAGCTGCAGGCCATACCTTGAGCGCCGGCACGACCAGTGCGGCCAATGCGATGAGTGTGGACCTCGAGCTCCTGGGCAACTTGATAATTGATCACCATATCAAGCGATTCAATATCTAAACCCCGGGCTGCCACATCCGTAGCAACCAGCACCGAAATACTGCGGTTGGCAAAACAGGCTAAGGTTTGGTCTCTGTCTTTTTGCTCTAAATCGCCATGCAAGGCCGATGCTTCGTAACCCACTGCGCGTAACTCATTGGCCACTCGGTCAGTTTCGACCTTGGTATTACAAAAAATCAGTGTGGTCTCTGGTTGATGTTCCTGCAGCAAGAGTCTAACCGCCTCTATACGGGACTGATCATTTTCAACCTGGTAGAGGGTTTCGACAATGCTTTGGTTGCTGTGAGCATCCTGCACTTCTACCGTCACTGGGGAGAGCATAATTCGCTCAGCAATTTTTTCGATTTTTTCAGGATATGTGGCACTAAACAACATGGTTTGCCGCTGCTCAGGCATATAACCCACAATGTCATCTAGCGCTTGCTGAAAGCCCATATCCAACATTCTATCCGCTTCATCTAACACCAACGTCGTCAAGTTATCCAAGTTAAGATTGGCCTTGCGCAGGTGCTCTTCAACCCGTCCAGGAGTGCCCACAATAATGTGCGCGCCATGCTCCAGAGAGCCCACCTGGGGCCCAAAGGCCACACCACCACAGAGAGTCAGCACCTTAATATTGTGAATACCACGGGCCAATTTACGTATTTCTGTCGCCACTTGGTCGGCCAACTCACGGGTTGGGCACAACACTACTGTCTGCACCCGAAAACGTTTTACATCAAGCTTATTCAGTAAACCCAAGGCAAAGGTTGCGGTTTTACCGGAGCCAGTTTTGGCCCTAGCAATAACGTCTTTGTTGGCTAAAATTGGGGGTAATCCCTGTGCCTGAATCGGCGTCATCTCTGTGTAACCTAGGCTTGCAAGGTTATCCACTAAGGCGGGGTTTAGATCTAAACTGGCAAAATCGTATTCGGACAAGGGGATTCTCATATTTAGTTTTGGGAGCAGCGAGTCACAGGACCTTTATAGGTCTTGCATACCTAAAAGGCACGCCTATGCTCTAGGGCATCGATCGCCGCCCACTTTACCAGAATAACCCGCCCTTAGCTGTCCCAGCTTACAATCAAGGTCAAACCAGCAGAGAACCCCTAGTTAGAGCTCACAACTGGTTCATCTGGCCAAAAAACAACCTCTACATCCCCTATTGGCTCGCCGCGAACACAGGGCAAGACCATAGTTTTCTTCCAAGAACCTTAGACGCCTATAAACTGCTCCGCAGTCAGGTCGTAACAAGTGCTGTCCAAATCCGCTACCAGGCTGAGGTTTGGTCTGATTTTTGGCAGTTCGTAGCGAAAGAAAAACTGCATCGCCGCAATCTTGCCATCATAAAAGGCATCGTCCGCTGCATTACCTTTTTGCTTACCTTCGACCGCTGCAACGCCCTGCTTCAGCCACATCCATGCAATCACCAAGTGACCCATGGCATCCAAGAAAATGGTCGCATTGGCAAGCGCCAAGGAAGGATCTTCAGCCTCTCCCACCGCAGAGATAGTCTGCTCTATAAGCGCTAAGTATTCATTCAGCTGATCACAATAAACCCCTAATTCGGAATGCCCTGCAGCGGAATCAATGGTTGCCTGCATCTCCTCGCGCAAAATCTCGACTGCAGCGCCATTCTGCATGCGCACCTTGCGACCGAGAATATCTATACCCTGAATACCCCAGGTACCCTCGTGAATATGATTGAGTCGGTTATCGCGATAGAGCCGTTCAACCGGATACTCACGGGTATAGCCGTAGCCACCCAATACCTGTATAGCCAGCTTGTTCGCTTCGAGACAAAACTCTGAAGGCCAAGACTTACAAATCGGCGTCAACAAATCGAGCAGCAAATTACGGCGCTGGTTACCGGCCTGGTCATCAGTCAGCTTGTTGGTGTCAATTAACTCGGCACAGAAATACATTAGAGTCTGAGCGCCCTCGATAAAGGCTTTTTGGGTCATCAGCATACGCTTGATATCGGCGTGTTCGCTGATCATAACCTGTGGCTCTTCTGGATTGCGGTTCACCAATGGGCGGCCTTGGGGGCGGTTTCGTGCATAATCCAAAGAGTATAAATAACCGCCAAGGGCCGACATAACCGCTGACATGCCCACAGAAATACGCGCTTCGTTCATCATGTGGAACATATTGGATAAGCCCTGATTAGGCTCTCCAACTAGGTAGCCAATAGATTCGCCCGACTCACCAAAGTTGAGTAGACAGTTAGTCGCGCCGCGACAGCCCATCTTGTGATTCAGGCCGGCCAGGGCCACATTGTTGGACTCACCAATAGTGCCGTCATCATTAACTCGGTTTTTCGGCACCAAAAACAATGAGATACCTTTTACACCTGGGGGCGAACCGGGTATTTTTGCCAACACCATATGCACGATATTCTCGGTAAGATCTTGCTCGCCGCCAGATATCCACATTTTAGTGCCGCTAACAGCATAGGAACCATCTGCTTTTGGTTCAGCCTTACTGCGGATATCCGCAAGGGAAGAACCCGCTTGAGTCTCAGATAAACACATGGTGCCAAACCATTTACCATCCACAAGATTGGGTAAATACTTGGCCTTGAGTTCGTCGGAACCACAGACGTTGAGCATGTTAGCAACGCCTTGGGTGAGAAAGAGATAGATATGGGCGGGATTGTTCGCGCAAACAAACATACCATTAAGAGCTTGATCTGCCATCCAAGGTAACTGTAGGCCACCCACATCAGCATCGTAAGCTGAGGCACATAAACCGGCTTCCTGATAAGCGGTAATAGCCTCTTTGAGTTCAGGAATGGTTTCGACTTTGCCGTCGATAAACTGTGGTTCATTGGCATCCAACTTGGCGGCACAGGTCAAAAACTGGTCTTCAGCAATCGTCTGGCAGAGATCCATCATCGCGTCCAAAGACTCGCGGTCATAATCGGCATAGCGCTCTGACTTAAAAATTTCATCTAACCCTAGGGTTTCATAGAGTACGAAGTCGAGATCTCGACGATTAACGATCATTGACATGATTATTCCTATTTTTTGTAATCAGGAGTGGAGGCCACTCACTAGTTAGTGATTTTTATGATACTTGCAGGTACGCAAGGCTATCGAGTTTGGTCTTATTTTAACAATATTTTATACTGATAGCGGCAATCATCCGAGCTCTACACCAAGCATAAGTGCCCTTTGCCTCAAGTGAGTGTTTTGTTCCGCGCCTTTCACTTGTTGGTAAATTAAGCGCAACAAAAACAGCTTAAAGGCCTGGTCGTTTAAGGCAGCGCAGTGACCACTACATCACCTGAGCTTATAAGTTGATCAATAGATGAATGATCCCAACCTAACTCGCTAAGGACTTCACGACTGTGCTCTCCTAACAGAGGACTAGGCTCTGCCTGTGAGGTCATGGCGCCATCAAATTGCACCGGAGGCCTGGGAACTGTCAGTTTACCCATCGCTTTTGTCACATAGGTTTCCAGTGCGTCGATCGCCTGAATCTGATCATTGGTTTCAATTTCGTCCTGATGCAAACAGGGTGAACAGGGAACATCTGCGGCTTTTAGTGCAGCAACGGCTTTCTCTACGCCAATATCCAAGCGCGGGTTTTTAAGCACCTTACCAACTTCTTTCATATTCGACATACGCGAGGCGATGCTACTAAACAGTGGTGTATCAAGTAGTTCCGGGTAGCCAATCAATGGCAATAATGCCTTCCAGTGGTTATCAGTGAGTGCCGCCACAGCCACTGCGCCATCGCTAAAGTTGAGTGTTTGGAAATAATCTGCCCCGGGAGACATTTCAAATCGATCATCATCTTTTAGGGTTCTGTGCATCATGCCGTCTGGCCACATAAAGGCGAGGCAGGCGTGGAGCATAGAGATATCAATATGCTGCCCCTCGCCAGTGGTTGCTCGAGCAACCAGAGCGGCGGTTGCAGCCTGACAAACCGTATAACTGGTGACCTTGTCGCATATAAAGGTGCGAATATGATCAAAGCCATTGTCCTCGGGGGACTGTAAATTGGTTAACCCCGACATCCCTTGAATAACGTGATCGAAGGCTGGCTTGTTTGCCATAGGGCCTTGGGTACCAAAACCGCTCACGGCCACATAGACTAATTTAGGGTTAATTTTGCGCAGAACCTCTGAGCCCAGTCCAATGCGGTCCATCACCCCAGGGCGATAGTTGTGCAGCAGCACATCAGCGCGCGCGGCAAGTTTCTTAACCGCCTCAACGCCAGACTCGGATTTTAGATCTATAGCAAGAGATCGCTTGCCACGGTTGCAGTTATGGAAAAAACCAGAGACACCATTTTTCTGTGTTCCCAGAGGACGCATTTGGTCGCCGCGCAATGGCGGTTCTACCTTAATCACAGTTGCGCCTTGAGCGGCCATCGTCATGGCGGCCAATGAGCAGGTAATCATATTTGAAAGTTCAATAACTTCTAAGCCGGCGAGGGGCTGACGTGCGGTGGGTGTACTCATTGAGCTGCTCTTTTTATTATTATTGTTTGGGTGCAGAGCGGCAAAGTATTACATAGCCAGAGACTTAGGTCACCTTGTTCTAGGCAGCAATCGTTTGGCGGTTCAGAGCAATTAACAGGCCCTTGGGCTAATTGATTTTTCCTGCCTGTGCCCAGTTAGGGATGCCAATGCGGCACTATAATAATAGCGCCGCATCTTCATTCACCCAAAATCAAAAATCTAAACTCAAAAATCTAAGCTCAAAAATCTAAGCTCAAAAATCTAAAGTACCTTCCAGCGATTCCCGAAGCATCTCTTCAGGGTATTCAGGCACTAGAAGCGAGCTCTGCAACACCTCCGTATCTTCAGCATCATCCACGCCATCATAATCAGCATCAGTCGATTTGAGAGGATCTAAGGGGAAGGCATCGTTGTAATTGAGCACCCCATCTTCATCTTCATCCGCATCTGGCACATAAACAGCCCCCGAATAAACTGGATCTGCTTGCGAATCACCCAGTTCGAAATCATTTAGCAATACAGCACCCACTGCAGGAACATCACCAGGGAGTCGATCAATCATATCCTGATCCGGCGTCAACAAAGATTCATTAAATACTAGCCCTGCGTCAGTGCAGTTTGCATTATCTAGGTGGGCGTAGACTGTGTAGGGTTTTAACACTCGCACCAGATACTCCTGCTGATCCTCACCGATCAATATAGCTCCATCCGGTAAAGAGAATCTCGGGAAAAAACCGGAATTTAACGTTCCCTCAGCTACAGGTGCTCCGTCTTCACGTGATCGAAATTGCCCCGGAATATTGACTACGCTTCCAGAAGCCCCACCGCTGACTGTAAATTCCTCCAAAACCCCAGAATTCTCATAGGTAACATTGACCGGACCAACCCTATCGCCATTCACGTCGTAAACGCCATAACCATCGGAGCCGACATACTCCCAAAATGATTCACGACTAAGACAGGTTTCAGATAAGACATTAAGCTTGTCCTTAACTAACATCAAATCTGAGTTGTAGGCCATATCTACTATTTTAAAGACTGAGGAAGGAAACGCACTATAACTTGGCGAACGTCGCGCGGTTACCGAGCCGTAGCCGGTGCCATTTTCATTATGAATGATATTCGCCGAATAAAAATCAAAGATTGCCCCCATGGGCAAGGCGGAGCCGACTAAAACAAGATCAGCCCAAGTGACGGTTTTGTATTGAATAGCACCAGCATCGAGTTTCTCTGATGATGAACTCCAGCTATAAATATGATCGCCATTTTCACCAACAATATTCCATGCCAGCTGCATAATACCGTAGGGATTAGCGTCAGAAACTTCCTCTTCAAGTACAATTTTGGCTCTGTTATCGGCACCAGTTGTATCCGGTAAAACCCAGGACTCTATTGTTAACGGTGAATCGCTATCATCTTGTTCAACACGAAAAATGCGCGGGATATCGCTTTCATCGCTGCCACAGAGATCGTCATTTAAGTTTGCCAGATAAGCGCTAGGTACCTCATCGCCCTCGACTTTTTTGAAATTAACAAAGTCTTTGTAGCCTGACCGATTAAATAGACACAAAACGGTATTTAGGCCACCAAATGCCGTTTGTGAAATAAATGGGTCATAAAGCCGGAGTGTAAAATCAGTCCAGATAGGCTTACTTCTGTCCGTCACCTCTTCTCGAGTAAAGGCAGAGCTTTGCGAAGACAGTGCGGTTACTGCAAGAGCGAGCCCGATAGCGTTAAACCTCAACATAGAGCGCCTCATGACTCAGCTCCAGTAGAAAACAAAGCTACCTCTACGGGTAAGCTTTTAACCTCCAGTGCTTCTGGCGTCTCTGGCGTCTCTGGTGCCTCTAGCGTCTCTTGATCACCGGCCGAACTATTATCTGATGAGCCTCCGCCGCAAGAGGCAAGGGCAAGAATGAAGAAAAGTAACGCTATTGAGGATCTATTTTGATTGCTCATTGGGTGATTCCTGTTTTTTGATCAGACTAGACTATTCATAAATAAATAGTAATCTATCACCCAACCTCAATGCAACTAAGTAACGCGACGGCCCTCCACCCCATATCAGATCCAATAAACCTCTCCATTAGGTGATCTCCAATATCCCCGCTACACTGCCCTTAAAGTGTAATTAAGGATTTCATTTGCTACAGTTACAGTCAGCCGCCCTGCGCAGCTATAGTCAGCTAGCACTCATTATTGTCGCGGCAGGTGCAATTTATCCTCTGCTCTACCTGCGGCAAAATTTCGAACTGTCGATCCTCGAAGCCTTTAATATCAGCCAGACTCAGTTGCGCTACTGTAGCTCTATGCTCGGCCTTATTTTTATCATCACTTATATCCCTAGCGGCTGGTTAGCCGATCGCTTTTCGTCGCGTAAATTACTGGCCTATTCCCTCCTTGCAACTGGATTGTTAGGTCTATGGTTTTCAACTATGCCCTCCTATGCCTCATTGCTAATAATCTATGGCGCTTGGGGCTTGGCTACTGGATTAACTTTTTGGGCGGCACAGATTAAGTTAGTCACCATGCTTGCTAGGAGAGATCAACAGGGCCGGTTTTTTGGGATCTTAGAGGGTGGCCGAGGTCTAATTGAGGCGCTATTGGCAACCATTGCTATTGCTCTTTTTGCCTATGTACTGAGCCAGGAGTCTGGCACGAAAACGCTTGCTCTCAAGCAGGTTATTTACCTTTATGCCGGGGTGTTACTGATTATGGCACCCCTCACCTATTGGCTTCTTGATGACGCTGAAGCTGAGCCGGAACAGACTAAATCTAGGGTAAAGGATTCATTCAGAAACGACATAATGGTCGTGCTGAAACACCGTGAAATTTGGCTCTGTGCCATTTGTATTGCCTGTGGCTACCAACTATTTTATGCTACTTATTCTTTTTCCGCTTATCTGCAGCAGAACTTCGGGCTCACTGCAGTGATGGTGGGAACCATCACCGTGGCCAAATTATGGATGAGACCTATAGGGGGCATAGCGGCGGGTTTTATTGGCGACTGGATTGGTCCTGAGAAAGTACTCTCCACACTTTTGGCCTTGGCGTCACTCGCTCTGGCGATGATGGCCGTCTTACCTGCCAACGCCGCAACGCTGTTTATGCTGACCGTGGTGTTGCTAATAGGTCTGTTGACCTATGCTGTTCGCGGACTTTACTGGGCCACATTAGGGGCCTGCAATGTACCCAACAACATCAAAGGTTTAGCTATAGGCATTATTTCAATGATTGGTTATTTTCCAGAAGTGTACCTGCCACTGCTGAGTGCTTCGCTTATCGAACAGTACCCAGATGGCCTAGGGTATCAAATCTATTACCTAACCCTATCGATATTTGGACTACTAGGCGCCTATGCAGCCTATCTGCTGGCGCGACCAAAGATTTGATTGAGTTCTGTCTAATTAGGTTCTAGCCTAGAGCTCCCCGAGAGCCGCCTCTAACCACGCCATGCGATTGCTATACCAAGACTTCAAATGATCAACCTCTTCTTGGTAAGTCTCAAACACAACCGGATTAGGCCAGACAGGCATACCAATCGTCTGCCACTGATCATCATTTTCTTGCTGGGCCCACTGCAATTGCTCTGCATAGCCATCTATTTTATTCAGAATAAAATTCTGATTTTGCTTGAAATATGCAAAGCGAATTTTGACTTTTTCTACAAACGCAGGATCCTGAAAAAGACGCTCATACCATGGGTGGAACTTAACCCAAAAGCCGTCGCCGTATTGGGCATCAGAATAATCCACATTGCCAAAAGACAGATCGAAATCCCACAGCGGGCCCATCTTGATTTTTTTACTCGGCATAACATTAACGAACATACTGGACCAAGACTGGGAGTCTTGATTCTTGGTAATCTCATTAATCAGATACCAATCAATAAAGCTATCTAGATCAATATACTTAGCATAGCCAGTGGTGGCACTGCGATAACTGGGGCTATATAGAGCCGTTTCAAAATCTTCAAAAAGATCTTTGATATAAGTATATTCAGCACTGCCAACTTCAAGGCTAGGCTCTTTAATATTGATCAAGAAGCGCTCGGTGATCACACTATCAAAATAGACATCATCCGCATCTAGCCTTTCCAGCTGATCCAGTTCAAGAAGATATCCGCTGTCCCCCAATACTACTCGATTATCGCTTTCTTCGACTTTTTGGGTGATATTGTAAGTGCCGTTGTACTGGTCGTTGATATAGACCTCAGCGAAGCGCCCCTGCGGTGTCCAATCCAAGTTACTCAAATAACCCATCTCAAAAGTAATCTTATTGCGCAGTAGAGTTTTATCGGAGTGCTCAGCGAGAAACAGCCATTTTTTATCTCCGGGCATGCTCAGAAATTCAGCTTTTTCCTCAAACTTCATTTGGAACGGCTTTTTAGGATGTAAGAACCATGTCGAATTGCCTCTGCCCCGAATTTTCATTTTGGCGACGGCAAAGTCAGTAAAATCTCGACCCCCATCGATGGAAACATTCCCAGTTACATAGCTATCTTTTGAATCTATGGCAGCAGTGTTATCAGTCTCTAGATAGATAATCGGCAGACCGGTGAACTTAGTCAGATCGACAGTGTAACTCTCGGTAACACCCTCCGAATTAGCTACGGTATAGACAACAACCTCAGTGAAATCATTCACGGAAGTACCACTCTCTTGAACCACAGTATCAATGGTGACGGAACTTCCTGTGAACTCATAGCTGGCCACTAGCCCTCTGACGGAAGTGTTGGCGAGTAGACGGCCGGTAAAATTGGCATCACTCTCAGTTTTGTTCAGCATCATGTCTGATGTCAGGCCAGAATTGTCAGCTGCTCTAAATGAAATCTGGCTGATACTTGGGCCCGCAATAGGGATTACAACTGGCTCCTCGTCTGGGACATTATCCGGAAGATTACCTGAAAGCTTGGCCGGAGAGGATCCACCGCCACAGGCGCTGAGTAAGAAGAGGAAAGTTACTAACAAAGTCTTTTGGCGCACTGGCTAAATCTCTCTTTATTGTATTTTTATTGTTGGGAGACACGGACTATAACAGGCAAAATTACGAATATGGCCGCTAATCGGCTCGCGGTTAAAAACAAAGTGGACCAATGATCAATGCCCTGCCTAAAAACGACAGCCCAAGTGGCTCAGCCTCATTCCTAAGGCTTTTTGCGTTATACTACCTCCCCAAGGCTTCACACCTGAAATGATAAGCAGTAACAAGATGAGCATATAACTAAAAAAACAGTCTCATTCATCCACGCAGTCAGCAAGACGATAATGCGTATAGCCGCAGCAGCAAACGACTCGGTAATTAAAACTAAAATAATAGAGAGTAATTATTCGCTATGGCCAATAAAAAAATGGCAACACTATTTAGCTTGCCGTCCGAAAAACCCTCACTGATGACTATACTCGCGCCACTAATGATTGTTGCCTTCCTGCTGTTCTCACTGCTCCGACCAGACTACGCAAGCGACCTATTTAATCACATGCGCGACTTTATCGTCGACAATCTGTCCTGGTACTACGTTAGCCTGATGAACTTCTACCTAATTTTCGTTTTGGCTTTAGCTCTGAGTAAGTTTGGTAAAATTCGCTTGGGTGGCGACGATGAAAAACCTGAATTTAGCAATTTCTCATGGCTCTCAATGCTCTTTGGCGCCGGTATAGGTATTGGCATTTTATTCTGGAGTATCGCCGAACCTCTGACCCATTTTCAAAGCAACCCGTTTATGGGCGATGCTCAGGCACTGAGCCCAGAGGCCGCGCAAATAGCCATGCGCCTGACCATTTTTCACTGGGGTCTTCACGGCTGGGCACTCTATGCTTCAGTGGCACTTATTCTGGCCTATTTCGCCTATCGCAAAGGTCTACCTTTGACCATTAGTGCTAGTCTCTACCCAATCCTGGGTGATCGTATCTATGGTCCTATAGGCAAGGCAGCCGATCTATTGGCTGTATTGGGTACTGTATTTGGTGTGGCCACATCTCTGGGCCTTGGGGCACAGCAGATGAATGCGGGTCTCGCCACATTAACGGGGATCCAAGTTGATACCAACACTCAGATACTGCTTATTATCGGCATTTCGATTGTAGCTACGCTGTCTGCACTCACCGGCGTGAATCGCGGAATCCGCATACTCAGTGAACTCAATATGCAGCTTACTGGGGTTATTCTGGCCCTCTTCTTGGTGTTTGGTCCGACTCTCTATCTGCTCTCCTCCTTCGCCGGCAACATTGTCGACTATATTATCCACCTGCCGCGTATCAGCACCTGGGTCAACGATGATTCCAGTGACCAGTGGCAGGGCTGGTGGACAATTTTCTATTGGGGCTGGTGGATTGCCTGGTCCCCTTTCTGCGGTATTTTTATCGCCCGCATATCCCGCGGCAGAACGATTCGTGAATTTGTTTTCGGCGTGCTGCTGGCCCCCACATTGCTGACGATTTTTTGGATTTCCATATTTGGCAATGCCGCCTTCCACATTGAGCTATTTGGCGAGGGCGGACTTGTTGATGCAGTGAATACCGAAACCACCAGCGCTCTGTTTACCACGATTAACCTAATGGCCATGGGTAAGATTATGGCGCTAATCACCGCCAGCATTTGCACGCTGATGCTGATCACCTACTTTGTTACCTCTGCGGATTCAGCCACCTTGGTTATCTGTACTCTAGTCACCGGAGGCAATCAAAACCCAAGCCCTGCAACACGTATTTTCTGGGGTAGCAGCATAGGCGCGGTAGCGGCTGTATTACTTTTTTCAGGAGGCTTATCCGCATTACAAACCGCATCCATAGTGACAGCTCTGCCGTTTTCAGTAATATTGCTCTTGGCTACCTATGGCCTGTGCAAATCGCTTTATCTAGAAGACAAGGCTGCCGATACCACCCTAGTTAAGACAGCTGAGGTGATTTAGTTAGTTTCTAAGGACTAAGAGGACTAATCGGAGGGGCATAGACAGCTTGGCTCGCTGTGCCCCAATAGGAGGAAATAGTTAGTTAGGAATAAGTCGGATAATCAGCGTCTTACATCAAAATAGTTTAGCGCAAGAAGATAAATAGTCACCAAGCGCAAGCCAAAACTAATTGATGTCATCAGGGTAAAATCAGGGAAAGATGAGACCAAGAACATCTGCAAATCAGCCCCGATCAGGGTTATAGGAGCCATCAGCGCCAGAATAGATGCGAGTTTTACGTAACGGTTTGCCATTAATGCACATAGATACAAGCCCCCCAGTGCAGCGCCGACTAATAGTCTTGTAAGAATCAGCGCTTCCAATTCAGCAGCACCAACAGCAGAATCACCGAAAATAAGAGGCACGTAAGTTTGAGGAAAAACCTTCAACATCAATGCTCTAGCTAGTATGAGCCCTATAACCAAAGCCGCACGAATAAGAATCCGTCTTTTGACTATCTGCCAGCGAAAGGTATCGACTTCAGCATGCGCTGCATTTAGGGCAAGTAGCTCTTCTTCTGAGATATTATTCATACGAACACTCTCATTATGAATTTAAGCGCGCTTTGGGACAGTACGTTTAACGGTCTCGGAATGATTATTTTCAGCCTTAATACTCCAGATTCTTGAAGGGTATACTAATCAGCCAATGCATATCCAGATAGATTAATATAATCGATTTAGTGCCTTTTAGCAATGTCCTGCAGTTGCAGCGACACTACCCCAGCAGTAAAGTAGCGCCACAACCAGCACGGCTAGACCAATGAAACTTTTATTATTAACCATTCTCTGCGCACTGACCTTTTGGGCTGGCGCAACCCAAGGAGACAACCCAATGATTATCGACGTTCGAACCACAGAAGAGTGGAACTCAGGCCATCTAGCCTCAGCAAAACATTTAGAACTGCAGCTTGTTGCTGCCGGTATTGAACAGCTGGTTCCTGACAAAAGTCAGCAGCTCTATCTCTACTGTCGCAGCGGCAATCGCTCTGGCCAGGCTAAGACCCTAGTTGAAGCCATGGGTTATACCAATGTGGTCAATGCTGGCGGCGTTGCAGATGCCAGTGCTTTGCTCAATGAGGCCATCGTCAAGTAGCGAAGAGTCGAGTCAGTAGCAACGCAGCCCTGCCGAGAGGATTATTTAAGTAACTTTTCAAACTCGGCAATGGGTACTGGCTTGCTAAACAAATAGCCTTGGAATAGCGAACAGCCAAGCTTCTCTAAAAAGCTCCGCTGGGCCTCAGTTTCAACACCCTCGGCAATCACTTTAATGGCCAAACTCTTGGCCATCGCAATAATCGTCTGCACAATAATATCGTCGCTGTCTTTGATGCCAATATTGCGCACAAAGGATTGATCCATCGTCAGTTGCGACAGCGGCAGCTGGGTCAAATAGGACAGGGACGAGTAACCGGTGCCAAAATCGTCCAGTGCAAACTCCACCCCCGCCCGCTTCAGCTGATGCATCTTTTCGATGGTTTCATTGGTGTTGTCGAGGATCACTGTCTCGGTAAGTTCGAGCTTTATCGAGCTCGGCGAAATATCCCACAAGGCAATGGCCTGCAAGACTGTGTCGACAAAATCCTGCTGATGAAACTGACGGGGACTGATATTGATCGCGATACTCAACCAGCTGGTACGACGATTACTCTGCCAAGATTTGAGCTGGGCGCAGGCTGTATCCAGAACCCAGCTTCCAATAGCCAGAATAAGATCAGAGGCCTCAGCCAGGGGAATAAAATCATTCGGCGAGACGATTCCCAGCTCTGGATGCTCCCAACGAATAAGCGCTTCAGCACCCACTGGACGGTTTTGACTATCCACCTGAATCTGGTAATAAAGCTCAAACTGCTGATCTTGAACCGCACTATTTAGCGCATTAGCCAACTGCGCTTGCAGCGTCACAGTCTCTTCCATGGCCGGATCAAAAAAACACATTTGATTGCGCCCCGAACTTTTCGCTTGATAGAGTCCTATATCAGCCTGCTTAAATAGCTCTTCTATTGAAATTTGACAGTGGTCGGCGAGAGCAACACCTATACTCGCAGCGCTGCGAATCTCCTGCTTATCGATCAGGTAGGGCCTGTTCAGGCTGGCAAGGATATTGGCTGAAACTTTATCCACCTCGGCTTTTGCCGCCTCTAGATTGAGGTCTAAATTTTCCAGAACCACAACAAACTCATCACCACCAATACGGGCAACCGTATCCTCACTCCCTACACAACCGCGTAATCTCTGGGCGGTCCCAATAAGAATCTTATCCCCCACCTGATTGCCCAGTGCATCGTTAATATCTTTGAAGTGATCCAGGTCTACAAACAATAGTCCCAGGGTTTTTCTATCTGTCTCACAGGAGATTAATGTTTGAGGTAATCGATCAATCAGAGCACGGCGATTGGGTAGGTGGGTCAATGGATCAAAGAAAGCCAGTTTATGAATCGCATCTGCGTCTCTTTTGGTCGCGGTGATATCAGAATAAGAAAAGACATAGTTGGTCACTTGATCTTGGGCATCGCGAATCGCCGTTATAGCGATTAGCAGCGGGAACAGCTCCCCACTTTTACGCTGGTCCCATACCTCCCCTTCCCAACTCCCCGATGTTTCAATGGCTCGCCACATATCCGCGTAGAACTGCTCACTCTGCACATTGGATGACAACAGACTGGGCTCCAGTCCAATCAGGTCGGCAGATGTGTAGCCTGTGATATCCATAACTTTCTGGTTGACGCGCAGGGTTTTGATTTCTGCGTCGGTGATAATAATCGCATCCTGACTGTTAAACGTGATCGCCGAGACACGCAGCTCTTCAATGTTTTTATTGTGTTCGGTGAGATCTCTAACAAAGCCATTGAAAAAATATTCTCCAAAGCGCTGCAGAACGATAACCGCAACTTCCACAGGCACTTTAGTACCGTCTGCGTGCACCGCATTGATTTCAAAGCGACGGTGATTCTCCTTCCCCACCCCTGCCACCAGAAACTGTTCCATTAGCTCACGGGTAACCAGGTGTTGATGGGTCGGCAATATCAATTCAATAATATCTCTGCTGTGGGCATGCTCCGAGGAGTAACCAAAGATTCGCTCAGCCTCAGAATTCCAGTAGGTGACCCTGCCATGCTGATCAAGATTGATCACGCCATCTAGAGCTCGATCGAGAATCTGTCGTGACAGCAACTCAGACTCATTGTGCATCACCACCTCGTCTTCAAGGGTAGCAGCACCAATCTCAACCTGGGCTTCTAAACGACTGTTTTTAGTGAGCAGTAGGCCGGTGGAGCTTTTCACCCGCTGCAGACGTCTGCGCAATTCGATTTGTTGGGCAACGGCTCGGCTCAGCACTATCAGGGCCGCCCGTTGTGCATCGGTTAGTTTGCGCGGAACATGGTCGATGACGCAGAGAGTTCCCAGCGCATGGCCATCAGTTGCGATTAGAGGGGCGCCGGCATAGAAACGAATATTGGGAGATTCCAACACTAGTGGATTGGCTGAAAAACGCTCATCAAGTTGAGTATCCGGCACTTCCAGCAGACTATTGGGTTGCAGGATGGCATGGGCACAGAAGGCGATATCCCTGGAGGTTTCAGTCACATTGAGGCCAACCCGTGACTTTAACCACTGTCGCTGCTCATCAATCAACGAAATTAGCGCTATCGGGGTGTGGCAAATCTGTGCCGCCAGGACAGTCAATTCATCAAATTCTTTTTCCGAATCAGTATCGAGAATATTGAGCTCGCGCAAAGTGTTTAGACGATCGACTTCGTCAGAGGGTATATCCGCTGTCATGATTATTTGGGCCTTAAGTGACTGATAAATAGCCAGGCTCGCGCAACAGTTAAACTACGCGCGCCCAGTTTTAAGTAGCATTCAGTTTCAGTTGGCTCTTTTTAATGGCCCGCATTCTTTAGTGCGAAAAATCAGCACGCTCACTTCCCCAGGTGAGAATAGATTTAAGACTCTATAGGTATTCACGCGGGAAACGGCATCCACAGCAGGTCTATTGACATAAAAGTCAGTCAAGGCTGACTTAAAATAAGGAAAGCGGGATAAGAGGGTGACACAAACAAAAATGCCTGAGCCATGTTGGCTCAGGCCATTTTGTAGAGAGAAAGTGTGTGTAAAGACTGTCTAGATAAAACCCTTTTCTGGCTTAGATTCTAACGTAGGTTTGAGTGACCATGGCACCGTTCAACTCAAAAGACTGGCTCATATGGTTATCGTCAATCAACTGCATATTGAGCATGGACTCAGCGCCCACCAAGTCGTCGATAGTGCTGGTTATACCCGTCTCCACAACATGACCGGCTTGATCGACTCGAAACGAACCAAAACCGAAGTGCTTAATCGATTCACCATCAACTACCATGCTTTGGAAAAAGATAAAGTGGCCGCCACCAATCAACTTCATTTCCACGAAATCGCCCCAATCATCCACTTCAGAGGCTCGGCCATCAAGCTTCCACAGACCATCAAAAATGGTGGTTTCGGTAGAAAGGGTTTTCCACTGCTCAACCATATTGACGCTGCGCTCGCCATACTTCATGCCTTTCAGGCTCTGAGTAAAGCCCGCGTCAGTTGGCGTAATGGTTAAATCAAAGCTTAGGTCTTCCAGTCCACCGTCCTGATTGGCAATCGGCGTTTCAACCAAGACACCATCAACCCAATGGGTGTAGCCAGTTCCGGCATCGACCTTGTCGGTAAGATCATTGTAAAAGGCGAACATAAAGCGGTCTTGAGTGTAGATTTTCATTTGATCGCGCAGATAGCTCAACACTTCACCGTCTTCAGTAACATCCACAGAGATCAGAGCATAGGCTCCATCGGCTAAGCCTGGTGTTGAATCAACGGCGGCAGCGCTGAGCTCGGAAATAGTAGCCTCAGACACAGCTGGCTCAGAGACAGTCGATTCAGTAACAGCCTGATCTTCGCCACTGCAGGCGGCCAGAATCGTGGTTAAAGTAGTGACTAGGCCAATCAATAATAATTTCTTTAGTGTCATGCGGTTATCCCCTTAATTATATTAGTAGTGATCTTTTTTTATTACGCTGCCTAAATACTACTAGGCATGCATCGCTGCGTTTTATCCATTATCACATCAGCATCAACTCGCCATGGCACCCCAGCATCCACTTAAACCCGCAGACACCCCCGCTCGGCGTATTTGTTGTCCGACTGCCCCTAGAACCCTAAAGAGGCTAAACTATCTAGCAAGCTTGTACACCAAAGATGTCCACCAAAGCCATAGGCGAAAGTCTGCGGCAAACGCCACCTTTTAGATAGAGACAATATTATGACCAGCGCCACCACTGAACTCGAAGCAGCAACCTTTAGAAAATTGCTAGAACATTTGGATAACAACAAAGATGTGCAGAATATAGATCTGATGATACTGGCGGGATTTTGCCGCAACTGTCTCGGCAAATGGTATTTGGCAGAAGCCCAAGAGCGCGATATGGACCTAACCGATGATCAAGCTCGAGAAGCGATCTATGGCATGCCCTACAGTAAGTGGAAGGCGGAGCATCAGCCTCCAGCTACTGCAGAGCAGCTAGAGGCTTTTGCAAAACGTCAAAAGTAGCCTGTCTATCTAAGCAACGGCTATTCGTCGAGGTGAAAACTCGGCGTCGAAAGGGACAGAGCCAGCTCATCGGCATCCATCTCTTCACCCACACCTTCAAACAGTGGTGACGACAGGTAGCGCTCGCCAGTGTCCGGGAGCATGCACAGAATCACGCTGCCTGGCTTGGCAGTCTCTGCCAGCTGCAGTGCCACGGCGAAGGTACAGCCGCCGGAAATACCTGTAAAAATACCCTCTTTTTGCGCCAGTGCCCGAGAAGCAGCAATGCCCTCGTCCCCATCGATTGGCACCAGCTGATCAAAGCGCTTTGCATCGATCGACTGTTGCAGCACATTGGGAATAAAGTCTGGTGTCCAACCCTGAATCATATGGGGCTGGAATGCCGGATGACTGCCGACAGGCGATCCATTCGCTGTGCGCTCTTGGGGGGTCCCACTTTCGATCAACTGCGCATTGCTCGGCTCACTGAGAATAATTTGCGTCTCCGGGCGCTTTTCGCGCAATACCTGAGCCACGCCAGAAAAGGTTCCGCCGGTACCATAACCGGTCACCCAGTAATCTAGATTAGTGTCACTGAAGTCACTGAGAATTTCTTGCGCCGTGGTATTGGCATGAATCTTTGCATTGGCATCGGTTTCAAATTGACGGGCTAAAAACCAGCCATTGGCTTCAGCCAATTCCGTCGCCTTGAGATAACAGCCCATGGCCTTCTCCGCTTTCGGGGTCAAAATCACCTTGGCACCTAAGAAACGCATCAGCTTGCGACGCTCAATCGACACACTGGTGGGCATGGTGGCAATAAAGGGGTAGCCCTTGGCCGCACAGACCATTGCCAAACCAATGCCAGTATTACCGCTGGTGGCCTCGATCACAGTCTGACCGGGCTTTAGTTCGCCGCTGCGCTCAGCCTCTTCGATGATGCTGATAGCCAGGCGGTCTTTAACCGACCCAGCAGGATTAAAAAACTCTGCTTTAACGTATAAATCGACATGAGATGGCGCCAGCGTATTGATCCTGACACAGGGCGTATTGCCGATGGTGTCTAGAATACTGCCGTAGAGCTGGCCTCGTCCTTGGGTGGTGCGCGCTGCTGTGTCCGTCATAAGAATACCTGCTGATCGTTAGGGTGAACTGAAGTCATAAATAATTATGCTGCAATCATTTATCAGCGCTGTAACCATGTCAAGCTAGACTATATAAGTTAACAGTAGCTTGAGAATGGCGCAGCATCATCAATCAGTTGTCACTTGGCGCAATCAACAGGCTCTGAGTCAGAGTCTAAACCAAGGGTTTTCACCAATTTTTTTCAACCACCGCAATCACTGGCAAAATCCGCTGACGCATTACATGGGGCAGCAAAATCACACTGCGGCTATATTGATCATTAAAGAGTTTTTGTAAATCTTTGTAATTGCCAGCCCCTGAGAGCGCGCCATATAAACCCCGTCCAAGTAGACACTTACAGAGCCATCTCGCGTGATCTCGCTGGGATCGCCGGTGCCATTACCGCGGATAGCGACAATAAGATTCGAAGGAGTATCACCACTGGCAAACATACGCAGAGATGCAATGGCGCCGCCATGCATATCCCCAAGACTCGTTATTCCCTGTAGCTCAAGCTGCTCTGATGTCAGTACCGACATTGCAATAGCGGTCTCCTGGAGTAATTTAGGCCATTTCTGTGCAGTGACAGTCACCTCCTCCAAAGCGTTACGCCGCTGTATTTGTGCCGCTGCCAAGCCTGATATCATCCCGGTAAAAATTAGTACCGATATAAATTTTATCCCTTTCATAAAAACTCCCTTTTTGAGCTAACTTCAAGCGTTTGAAAAATGCACAGGTAGATGGTCAACACCGCGAAGAAAAACCGAATTAACCCAGTCCAAATCTTTATCTGCAGGACAGTCGAAACGAGAAAATCGTTTTAGCAATACTTCGAAGGCAATTTTTAGTTCGAGTCTAGCCAGTGGTGCCCCGACACAGGTATGGATACCGTGACCAAATGACATATGCTGTTTAACCCCTCGCCTATGTAAGTTAAAGGTGTTGGGGTCATCGAACTTTTCTGGGTCTCGGCCAGCAGAGGTAAGCAGTGCCAAAATTATATCGCCCTTTTTGATACTAGCCCCACCCAGCTCAACCGACCTGACAGCTAATCTTGCTGTTGCAATAACAGTAGGTCGAAAACGTAGTAACTCTTCAATAAATGCGGGGATTAATTCGGGAGATTCCCTAAGTTCATCGACCAGGTCTGGCCTCTGCGAGAACATCATAATGCCATGATTGAGCATTTGAATTGTTGTAACAAAACCTCCAGATACTAAAAGGCTAAGCATGCTACAAAGCTCTTTATCCGTTAATTTCTCGCCTTTAACACGAGCATTTATAAGATGAGTAACCAAATCATCCTGAGGCATTTCACGCCGATCCTGTGCCGCCTCAAGAAAATATTTGGATTGTCGCAACGTAGCCTTTTCGAATGCTTTTATATACTCATCGCTTGGCTTACTCAATGAGATGCTTCCCTCCAGCGCTACTCATTCTCGCAAATCGGCAAGACTCTGTTTATCCCCAACACCAACAATCTCAGTAATAATTTTTCCAATATAAGGATAGGCAAATTCTTCGACAAAATTTACACCATCAGCGCCCTCAAACCGAGATAACAATTTTTCGGCTGTTGATTTCATTAAAGGGATCAGATATTCAATCGCGCTATTAATAAAGGCTCTATTGATAACACCCCTATACTGGCCGTGCTCCGGAGGATCTTGATTACTAATAAGCCTAGGGTTACGGCACTCTTTACTCAACCAGTCAGACTCAAAGGGCATCCCGAGTGCTCGGGATGAAAAAATTGCAGGATTGGCAAGCAGGTATTTAATATCGGCATAACGGCTAACCGCCCACATATCGTCAGGCTTAACTTTGCAGACGGGCATTGACCGCATTTTTTCATATATTGGGTAGGGATCAATCTGAAACGCTCTGTCATGTAAGTCAATACCCGAATTTACCTCTTGATCAAGCTCCGTGAAAACTGTCATCACAACCTCCTTACTTTGTGTTTATGATTATTTTTCGTACTCAAAAAGCCCGTTTAAAATTGCCTTTTTAATAGCTGAATAATTTGTACGGACGCCCAAGGCCTTGCACGCAGTTTCCAAATGCTTATTGGCCGTGACAGCACTAATATTTAAGTGATCCGCCACCTGCATAATATTAAAATCATTATTTGCCAGACTTTTAAGGACTCGAAGTGGTCGAGGGTTAATTGAGATATCTAAGGGTCTACTCATTTTTTCGCCAATTAAATCGTCAGCAAATTTTTGCGTGATAACAAAATCAATTGCTTCGCACAACAATGTAAGGGCTACATGAAAATCATCCACTTTGCGCTTTAGATCAGTAGGGCTAGCACCTCGAATACTGACCGAAAGTAAAACATTTCCTTCGCCATTTCGAGCCTTCATAGGAATATTATAAAAATCATAAAATCCATAGGATTTACTTAAGTCGTAAATCGCTTTCATTTCACGGGTCGTCTCATTTTGAAATAGAGATTCATCCGAGTAAGAATATAGTTCTGAGCAGTACACAGGATTGAATTTTTGTTCTGCATAGGGAAGTATCATGTCGTATTTCATGAAACCTTCGCCAAAGTATGTAGCTAGCATCTCACTTGGCGTAGTCAGGAGAAGCCTGGAGTCTATATCGCCACAGTGGATTCGCATAAATGCGAAATCGGAGAAACCAAAACGCTGAATAATACTGAGAATTTTACTTTTAAAATCAAAGACATTCTTCATTGCGGATAATTCAGCGTAATAACCAAACTCATACTCGGAAAAAAGTTCGATTTTATCGGCAAAAGCGGCCCTTAACTCTGGAGACAAGGTTCTTGATATCTGAATCAGATCAGCAGCATGACTACTAGAATCATCATGCCCTTTAAATAATTGCTTTATTTCTGCCATTTTCTGCGACCGGTTGTTACTGTACAAAAACAATACGCAGTTGATCCTGCGCACCTCAATACAGTAGCAAAATTGATATAGGCGAAATATAGGGGCTTTAGGAAGTTCTAAACTAGACGCAGATCAATAAAAACCTATCTCTGCGATTTCGATGTCGGCAATGTGGTCTCTGCCGAAGGCAACAATGCCAATACTGCGGATTGAGCTGGGTTTTACTGCTTTGCCAAGCCAGTTGCCTGAGCGGCCAAAGGCTGTGAGTGGCACTTTTATGATCTGCCACTGGTCTGTGGTGGTGAAACTGGCTTGATAGTACTGCCAGGGCAGCAATGTTCCTGAGGTGCGCAGATGCAGATAGTACTGCTGGCCATTTCCACGGACCTTTAAATAGGCGCCGATTGCTGTATCGATGGTTTTCTTGGGGATGGCGCTGCGCAGCTGTATAAAGCCGCCATTATTCTCGGTGCTGACCTGCCCTGTCATATGGGCAAACTGTTCGCCGTCTTCTTCTTTGAAGGCGACTCTACCCTCAGATACACCGCCCATAACCTGATCGCTGACGTAGGACCAGCGCAGCTGTGGGTCGGATTCGAAGCTGTCGATCATCAGTGGCTCCAGAGCAATGGTGCTGGGTATCAAAAACAGGCTGAGGCAACTGGCGATGATGAACTGACGAACATTTTTCATTGTTGAGTGCCTTCTATCCACGTTTATATTGAGTGGGACAATAGCCGCGGCTGACGTCTGGAGAGCGCAGTTGCAGATGTTTGGTTTTGCGGCCTGTAACACGTTTGCGCCAGAGGCGAAATGAGCGCGGTTTGAGGGTGCGGCGCATCAATGAGATGACGGCAGATTCATTGAGCTTAAACAGGCCTTCGATGGCTTCAAAGGGTGTGCGATCTTCCCATGCCATTTCCACAACGCGAGAGACTTCGCTGGCGGTTAAGCCATTGACTGCGGGTGCTGCTGAGGGATTTAGCGCGCTGATATTATTCGACCTGCCGATGTGTTTAAACGAATTTACAATTATACGCTTTGCAGGGTTTATGCGATGACTCACTCAGCTATTACATTTGCCTTGGCTTTACGGTAGAGTCTCGCGGGTGGCTGGTTAATCGATCATTCTCTGATCTTTGACCGACTATTTAAATTCATTATTTTAGTAGCTAACTATGACTGAACAGACGACCGAACAACAGGGCATCAATATCGATGCTCGCAGGCTCTTTAATCTCGGCGCCAACCTTCTGGTCGCTGCCTTTATAAAGCAAACCCCAGAAAATGCTAAAAAGCTGTTTAAAGAACTGAAGCAAGGTGCTTCGGTGAAATCCGGCGAACTCAGCGGTGAAAACAGCGGTGTTAAGATTCCGGTTAAGTTGGAGCTTGATCGCAGCGAGTACAAAGGGCAGTTTAACTACCCTAACTTTGAGCTGTCATTAAAAGCTATGCTGCAGAAGTTTCAGACTGAAACTCGCAAGGACAAAGATCTAAAGGATTTGCATACCTTAACCAACGACGCTACTGGCGGCATCGTGTTTAATCTTCCCTCTGGTGTCCAGATCGAAGGCAATCTCAATGTGATGATGCTTTGCATGGAGCCACTGGCTGAGAGTCTAGTGGTACGATTGATATTTGTTGACTCTAAGCAGTTCCAAGAACAGGACTAGCCAGCCGGCACCCTTTTCGGACCAACCGGAGTGAGATCAATGTTGTGAGCAGCGCATCTTGAGCAGCCATCTTCGCGAATTCAGCAACCAGCTAGCGGCAATTATGCCCGAGATTGGCAGCGAACGGCTGCCCTCTCTGCTGGTGCGTATGTTGAAAAGCCTGGTGCCTTTCGACAATGCGGTTATTTTGCACTATCGCCGTGGTGAGAAACCGCTGATTGTCTACAATGATCTTCCGCCCCTCGAAATCAAGCAGCAGATTGATGAATTCATCAACGGCGCGTTCTTGATCGAACCCTTTTACCGAGCCGCAGTAGACGATCGTGTCAGCGGTTTAAACCGGCTGTCTGACTTGGCACCCAATGGCTTTGAGAAAACCGAGTATTACCGCACCTACTTTAGGTACACGGAAATCAAGGATGAGATTGGCTTTATTATTCATCTCTCTGCTGATCAATTTATCAATATTTCCATGGGCCGACTGACCTTTTCGCACTGCTTTAATCGCACCCAAATCAGCCTGCTGGACGATATTACCGAGGTGATAGAGACGCTTTGTAAGCTGCAGTGGGTTGCCGAAAATGGCGTGCAGCAGACGGCTGAGAATAAGCTGCCGGGGCAGCTAGATAGTGCGCTGAAGCATTTTGGTACGGCTTACTTAACCGATAGAGAGACGCAGGTAGTACAGCTTTTCCTGCATGGCCATTCGACCAAGTCAATTGCTGAGCGCTTGGGAATTTCACCGGAGACCGTCAAGCTGCACCGCAAAAACAGCTACGCTAAGCTGGACGTGTCATCTCAGGCGGAATTATTCCACCTGTTTATAGACTCCCTTGCCAGCCTGTCCAGCTATTCTGGCGGTGACCCGCTGGTGGGCTATTTATAATAGCGGTCAATACAAACTCTCAGCACCCATTAACCGAACACCACCACGCCTTCTTCCAAGACACCCTTTATCTCTGCCCCCGGTGCAAATTGGCCGGAGAGAATGCTCTGGGCCAGTGGGTTTTCGATTAGCTGTTGGATCACTCGCTTTAAAGGTCTGGCGCCATAGACTGGGTCAAATCCCGCTTCGAGTAGCTTGTCCAACACTTCATCACTGAGGGTCAGCTGCAGCTCATGCTCTGCCAAACGCTTGCGCAATAGATCGAGCTGGATACTGGCGATACCGCGAAGCTGATCTTTGGCCAGGGGATGGAATACCACCACTTCGTCGACTCGGTTGATAAATTCGGGCCGGAAATGGCTGCCGACTACATCCATGACGGCGGATTTCATCACATCGTAGTTCTCTTCACCGGCGAGCATTTGAATCACATCGGAACCGAGATTGGAGGTCATGACAATCACTGTGTTTTTAAAGTCCACGGTGCGGCCCTGACCATCGGTGAGACGGCCGTCGTCTAGGACCTGTAATAAAATATTGAAGACATCGGGGTGGGCTTTTTCAACTTCATCGAGGAGTAATACTGAGTAAGGTCGACGGCGCACAGCCTCGGTAAGATAACCGCCCTCTTCGTAGCCAACATAGCCGGGAGGCGCGCCAATCAGTCTTGCCACGGAGTGTTTTTCCATAAACTCGGACATGTCGATGCGGACCATGGCCTCTTCGCTGTCAAACAAAAATTCAGCTAGGGATTTACAGAGTTCGGTTTTACCTACACCTGTGGGGCCCAAAAACAGGAACGAGCCGTTGGGTCGATTGGGGTCTGAGAGTCCGGCACGTGAGCGGCGTACAGCGTTGGAGACGGCGACTACGGCTTCGCTCTGACCCATTACACGCTGGTGCAGTGAGTCTTCCATACGCAGCAGTTTATCGCGCTCTCCTTCGAGCATCTTCGACACGGGAATGCCTGTCCATTTGGCCACTACCTCAGCCACCTCTTCTTCGGTAACTTTGTTTCTCAGCAGACGCTTTTCAACCTGGACTTCGCTATTGGCGTTAACCAATTGTTTTTCCAAGTCGGGAATAATGCTGTATTGAATCTGCGCCATTTTTTCGAGGTTGCCTGATCTATGGGCCGCTTCAAGGTTGACCTTGGCTTGCTCAAGTTCAGCTTTAATATGAGTCGAGCCTTGCATGGAGGCTTTTTCGGCTTTCCAGATTTCTTCGAGATCGGCGTATTCAGCACCCAGCTCGGCAATACCATCTTCAAGCTTTTGTTGACGTTTGCGGGAGGCTTCGTCTTTGTCTTTTTTGACCGCTTCGCGCTCGATTTTTAATTGGATTAAACGTCGTTCAAGGCGATCCATCTCTTCCGGTTTGGAATCAATTTCCATGCGGATACGACTGCCCGCTTCATCGATTAGGTCGATGGCTTTGTCCGGCAGTTGGCGATCGGTGATGTAGCGCTGGGACAGTTTGGCGGCGGCGACTATGGCGCTGTCGGTTATCTCAACGCCGTGGTGAACTTCATAGCGCTCTTTAAGGCCACGCAAAATGGCCACAGTGTCTTCTTCACTGGGTTCTTCTACTAAGACTTTTTGAAAGCGACGCTCTAGGGCTGCATCTTTTTCAATAAATTTACGGTATTCATCCAGCGTGGTGGCGCCGACGCAGTGGAGTTCGCCCCGGGCCAATGCGGGTTTGAGCATATTGCCGGCGTCCATGGCGCCCTCGGCTTTACCTGCACCAACCATGGTGTGGATCTCGTCGATAAACAGAATGACCTGCCCTTCCTGCTTGGAAAGATCTTTGAGCACGGCTTTTAAACGCTCTTCAAAGTCGCCGCGGAATTTGGCACCGGCTAAGAGTGCGCCGAGATCTAGGGTTAAGACACGTTTGTTCTTTAACCCTTCTGGCACTTCACCATTGATAATGCGTTGGGCTAGGCCTTCGACTATGGCGGTTTTACCGACACCGGGTTCGCCGATTAAGACTGGGTTGTTTTTGGTTCGGCGCTGCAGAACTTGAATGGTGCGGCGGATTTCATCATCGCGGCCAATCACTGGATCTAATTTTCCAGATTCAGCCTGTTCGGTAAGGTCGATGGTGTATTTGTCCAGGGCTTCTCGCTGGCTCTCCGCATCCGCATCACTGACCTGCTCGCCACCGCGAACCGATTCAATTGCACTGTTGGCTTTGTTCACATCACCAAATTTGGCCAGGCTTTTGCCGAGTAAATTTTTGTCTTCAAGAGCTGCCAGCAGCAATATTTCGCTGGAGACAAATTGGTCGCCCTTTTTCTGGGCGCTGCGGTCGGCCATGTTTAATAGACGACTGAGATCTTGGGAGAGATTGGCTTCGCCTGTGGGGGAGCTGATCTTGGCGAGTTTGTCGAGCTGACTATTGAGATCAGCTTGCAGGCCCACCACATCAAAACCGGCACGATTGAGGATTGGACGGACACTGCCACCCTGTTGATTTAATAGTGCCAGCAGCAGGTGCAGTGGTTCGATGGCAGAATGATCGTTACCCACGGCAATGGATTGGGCATCTGCCAGTGCACTCTGCAGTTGATTAGTCAGCTTTTCTATTCGCATGGCCTACCTCTGAATGGTTTTTAATCTTGCTTAGTATTTTAGGTGGGGGCTGGCGGTGACTTTTCAACGGGTACGCAAAATTTGTTGATGCAAGTCATAGAAAACATAGCATCGATTGAGAGTATTAACAGTAGAAATAGCTCTGAGGTAGAGTCGCGAAGACCCTAGCTGACGACCCTAGCTGACGACCCTAGCTGACAACCATATTGTCGCGATGGATAAGCTCATCATCTTCACGATAGCCGAGAATCTTGGCGATATGCTCGGTGCCTTGACCTTTGATACGATCGGCTTCGTCTGAGTGGTAATTGACTAACCCGCGGGCGATTTCCTGCCCAGCGGCGTCGACGCAGCTGACCAGTTCACCACGGGTAAATTGCCCTTTGACCTCAGTCACACCAACCGCTAATAAGCTGCGACCCTGCTGTTGAAGAACCTTGACTGCACCGGCGTCGAGCACTAGCTGGCCTTTGACCTGCAACTGCCCTGCTAGCCACTGCTTGCGCGCGGCTAGGGGTTGCTGTGAGGCTGTGAGTAAGGTGCCCACTTCGGCACCTTGAGTGACTGCTGTGAGTATGCCGCTGTTGCGTCCACCTACGATCACGGTGTTGCAACCAGAGCGGGCTGCCAGCCTCGCTGCCTGCAATTTGGTCACCATACCTCCTCGACCAAGGGCGCTGTTGCTGCCGCCGGCTAAGGCATCGAGAGAGCGGTCATCGGCCATGGCTTCGCTGATCAGCTGAGCATTTGGATCTAGATCGGGATTGGCACTGTAGAGGCCGTCTTTATCGGTAAGAATTACAAGTAAGTCGGCATCGATTAGGTTGGCCACCAGAGCCGCGAGACTGTCGTTGTCGCCAAAACGAATTTCGTCGGTGACCACGGTGTCATTTTCGTTGACTATGGGCAGCACATTTAATTGGATTAATGTCTGCAGGGCGCTGCGTGCATTGAGGTAGCGCTGGCGATTGGCGAGGTCATCGTGATCTAGGAGTATCTGTGCGGTGAGGCGATCGAAACGTTGAAAGCTACTCTCATAGGTTTGAATCAGACCCATCTGCCCCACTGCGGCAGCGGCTTGAAGTTCATGAATACTCTCAGGGCGGGTTTTCCACCCGAGTCGCACTATGCCTTCGGCAATGGAACCTGAGGAGACTAAAACAATTTCTTTACCCTGAGCTAATAGTTGGGCAATTTGCTCGACCCAGCCATCGATGGCGTCGCGATCGAGGCCGGCGCCATTATTAGTCAACAGCGCACTGCCTATCTTGACCACTAGGCGCTGTGCATCTTGGGTAATTGTTCTTGTCATACCTAGCTACTCTCTAACCTCTGTCTTGGCTGCGGCTAAAATTAAAGCTACAGCTACTCTGCGTACACCACTTCAACATCGTTGTCGTCATCATCTTCGTCTTCAAATGCTTCGTCGAACTCGGCACCTTCGATCTCTTCGCCACCAAGGCGGGCCAGACGTCTTGCTTCAGCCAGTCCTTCGATGCGCTCGCGAGCTTCCGCTTGAATCTGCTGACGGCGCTCTTCCACGGCAACTGCCAGTGTCGGATCGATATTTTCGCGATCGCGATGACCGTCTATGTAATCCATGATCGCTGCACAGAGGGCTTTGGTGCCCTGGGCTGAGATCGCGGAAATGATAAATACGGGGCCCTGCCAGTTGAGTGTTTCAACCACGTTCTTGCAGGCTTCTTCGACTTCGTCTTCGGGCATCAGGTCGGTTTTATTTAACACCAACCAGCGATCACCTTCCGCCAGTGTTGGGCTAAATTTGGCCAATTCCTGTTCGATAACGACAGTGTTTTCGGCTGGTGTGGTGCCGTCATAGGGCATCATGTCGACAAGATGTAACAGCAGTCGTGTACGTGTCAGGTGCTTAAGGAAACGAATTCCAAGACCTGCGCCTTCGGATGCGCCTTCAATGAGGCCGGGAATGTCCGCAACCACAAAGCTTTTGTCACCGCTCATGCCCACTACGCCCAAGTTCGGCACTAAGGTGGTAAAGGGATAGTTGGCGACCTTTGGTCGGGCTGCCGAGACGGCGCGAATAAAGGTTGATTTGCCGGCGTTGGGTAGGCCGAGCAGTCCGACATCAGCGAGCACTTTTAGCTCAAGCTTGATCTCGCGCAGTTCGCCTTCGCTGCCGGGAGAGGTCTGTCGCGGTGCGCGGTTAACACTGGATTTAAAGCGCGCATTACCAAGGCCGTGGAAACCGCCCTGGGCTACTTTGAGTTGCTGACCCAGCTCGGTGAGATCACCGAGTACATCGCCGGTCTCTTCGCAGAGCACGGTGGTGCCCACGGGAACCTCCATAACAAGGTCTTCGCCACCGGCGCCAGTACAGTCAGAGCCACGGCCCTGCTCGCCATTCTCAGCGCGGAAGTTGCGCGTGAAGCGGAAGTCGATAAGGGTGTTGAGACCCTCTGCACCCACTAGGAATACGCTGCCACCGTCACCGCCATCACCGCCATCTGGGCCGCCTTTGGGAATGTATTTCTCACGGCGAAAGCTCATGCAGCCATTGCCGCCTTTGCCTGCCTGTACTTTAATTGTTGCTTCGTCGACGAATTTCATAGAGGTTTATCTTTGCCAGTTAGGCTGTATTCTTGAGGGAAAAAGGTTTCCCAATAAAAAACCCAATACAGGGCCTTCTCGATCAAACGGGTGTTTCGTAATATCTGTCTGTCTATTTATCTGACTATCTGTCTATCTGACTATTTATCTGTCTATCTGACTATCTGCCTGTCTGCCTGCCTGCCTGCCTATCAAAGCCTGACTTTGAGATAACCTCATCACAGGCCGTTACAACCGCATAAACAGCGTGGCACATCCAATGATATTGGCGCAATCAATAACAAGATGCTCATCTGATGTTATTCAAGCCGCATTATTACCATTCGCGGTAAGCCTAGCAACTACTACCTATTACCTGTAACAGTATACCCTGCGATCACACCAACAATTAATATGTCGTGCATCTGCAGTGCAGTGCAGTGCAGTGCAGTGATTTTAGTCCTATATCGTCTTAGATAAAGGTTAGGTAGAACGCCAGCGATATGAGGGCCACAGCGAATAAAGGAACAACAGTCTCCAATATTTTTTCAATGGGCCGCGCAATCACATCGCCCTGTTTTTGATAGAGATTGTTTATCAAAATTCCGACAACTAAATTAAAGATGGTAACCACCAACACTACGATGAACATGGCATCACTGAAGTTAAGGTAGTGAGTTTGGGGTAGCTCGCTTTCCAGCGAAAATTTCAACGCCAGCACAGTTAACAAAAGGGTGAGCTGACCGCCAATCCGCCAGTCCGCATTAGCTGCAAATGCGAGGGACGAAAAGTTATTTAACAGTAGTGACAATAAAATGATCAAAAAGACTGGGAGAATTATCTTAAAAAAGCCATCTGAAAAATCATGATGCATGATGAAGTGGAACTCGTTCATTGAGAACAGTTCAGTATCATCATTGGTTAAGCTATAAAACAAATTTCCTATTGTTCGCTCTCCAGAAAAACTCCAATTCCCTCGAATAATCTCACTAGCACTGCCATCTCGCAATTCGAATTTAGTGGGGTTCAGGATCAACTGATCGATTTCTTTATGCGCCGCATGCAGAGAGACAAACAAGTCTAAATTGCCAAATGGATAAGTTGCGATCTCTGGGTGTAAGCTGATCGTGACGTTAAAACGTTCAATCAATTGATGGGTGCCGTCGTCGCGGATAATCAGTATATAGTCCTCTGACTCCCTCTTACTCGCTCGATTTCCAATCGCGACCTGTGGATACCATAGATTATTCAATGTCTCGACAAGCTCTTTGCCTGTTAGTCTCTCAACGACTTTTGACTCGCTATCACTGTCCTGACTTGCCTCTGTCTTCCACTCCAATAATAGAGTCGCGTTTAAGTCGAAAGTCTCATCACCGAGCTGGATATGTGAGATTTCATTTAAGGTAAGTTCTGAATCAACGACAGTTTGTGCAAGGACCTGGGGGAAAAGCCCAGATATCAAAACAGCACACGAAATCAAAATACGTAAAATGTTTTTCACGATGAAATCCTTTAAAAATCTCGTAAAGGTCGCAGAGACAACAAAGAGAGGGCGCTGAGTGGAGTTGACGGAACTAGACGGCAAGACTTTAAGGCAATACGTTTTTGTTCTGACATAAAAAAAGCCCCACGTAGGGGCTTTTTTAACAGGAAGTGGTAGTAACCTACGCGGAAACCACTTCTGCATACTTACGGTTCTTCGGGCCTTTCTGCACAAACTGTACAACGCCTTCGGCAGTTGCGAACAGTGTGTGGTCTTTGCCGATACCGACATTGTTGCCTGGGTGGAATTTAGTGCCACGCTGACGAACGATGATGCTGCCTGAATTTATTGCTTGGCCACCGAAAACTTTAACACCAAGGCGTTTGCTTTCTGAATCGCGACCGTTACGAGTACTACCACCAGCTTTTTTGTGAGCCATTGCTATTTCCTCTTCGGATTATCCAGCGTTAATGCTAGTAATCTTAACTTCTGTATACCACTGTCTGTGGCCCTGTTGTGTGCGTGAGTGCTTACGACGACGGAATTTAATAATATTCACTTTGTCGCCACGACCGTGAGAAACAATCTCAGCAGTCACTTTGCCACCCTCTACTAGAGGAGCACCAATCTGGACTTCGGCACCTTCGCCGACCATCAAGACTTCTTCAAATTCAATATTATCACCAGTCGCTAGATCCAGCTTCTCAAGACGAAGGGTCTCTCCTTCAACTACGCGATGCTGCTTTCCGCCACTTTTGATTACTGCGTACATGTTCTGCTCCAATTTATAGTGGCCGCATCAGTTAGTTAGCAGCCAGATTCCGTCGCTTTTTTTCTTGAAGCCAATAGCCTCTGCGAGAGGGCGGCAATTCTAATGGAACACCCCCCCGTTATCAAGTCTTATCAGAGCGAAAACGAGAGGAATTTCAAGCTCTGTACAGAGGCTATCCGCGCAGCCAAATGAGCGACCCGTTGCGACCGGTTTTTGGCGACCGCCGATAGGAGTAAAAGCGCTCTGAATCGCTGTAGCTGCAGTAGTCGCCGCCATAGATTTGACTGACGCCAGAGGCCTGAAGCTCAGCTCGTGCCAGGGCGTAGAGATTGGCCAGGTACTTGTCTGCGGTAGATCCACGCAAGGTGAAGGCAGCGACTATGGCTTGTTGATGCTGTGGATTTTGCGCTTGATCGAGAAATGCCTGCAAGACTTCGGCACCCACTTCAAAAACCTGCGGGCCAATGGCGGGCCCAAGATAGGCCAGCAATTGATCGGGTGACTGCTTAAAGGTAGCGACGGTTTTGCGCAATATGCCACCACAGAGTCCGCGCCAACCGGCATGGGCTGCGGCAATCTGGGTGCCAGCGCGATCGCAGAGCAACACTGGCAGACAGTCTGCGGTTAATACTGCGCAGACAGCGCCGGGCTGATCACTGTAGCTGCCATCGGCTCGCGGTGAGTCGATTGCCTCAGGTCCGTACACTAGATCAGTGCTGTGAACTTGATCGAGCCACAGGGGCAGAGTGGGTAATTTGAGGGATTGGATTAGGCTTTGACGATTGGCGATAACGTTTTGCGGATCATCCTGCACATGCAATGCAAGATTGCTCTGATCGAAAGGTGCAGTGCTGCAACCCCCTGTGCGCAGGGTAATGGCTGCGCACACATTGGCGGGTGCTGGCCATTGGGGAGTGATGACATCGATTGGCACTGGCTTGCTCCCTGAGTTCCTTGTTGTTTTGGAATAGCCTTTTAGACTAGCCTTCCTTTAGCGCAACCAAAAGGCGCTGCATATCCTCGGGAAGTTCGGTCTCCCAGCTAACATACTCGCCGCTGGCGGGATGGACCAAACCTAGGGCTCGGGCATGGAGAGCCTGGCGACCCAGTTGTTGCAGAGTATCTCGAAGCTGATCGGAGACCCCTTTATGAATGCGAAAACGGCCGCCATAGGTATGGTCGCCGACTATGGGATATTTGATGCTCGCCATATGCACACGTATCTGATGTGTGCGCCCGGTTTCAAGTTTTAAACGGATATGGGTGTGACCATCAAAGCGCTTGACCACTTTATAGTGGGTGCGCGCCTCTTTGCCATCTCTAACCACAGCCATTTTGACACGCTGTTTGGGATGTCGACCAATGGGCTGATCAACCACCCCTCCTCCGGTCATTACTCCACTGACTACAGCCTCATACTCGCGACTGACAGTGCGCGCCTGCAGCTGGGCAACCAGATCAGTGTGGGCAGCGAGGTTTTTGGCAACTACCATCAGGCCGGTAGTGTCTTTGTCCAGGCGATGGACGATTCCAGCACGGGGCACTGCCTCTAATTGCGGGCAGTGAAATAACAGCGCGTTGAGCAAGGTGCCCTCGCGATTACCGGCGGCGGGATGGACAACAAAATTAGTCGGCTTGTTAATAACGATAATACTGTCGTCTTCAAAAACGATATTCAACGGGATATCTTCGGCCTGCCAATCCCCCTCGGCTTTTAATTGGGCAGAGACTGCAATCTTTTCGCCGCCCAGCAGCTTAAATTTCGGTGGTTGCTGTTGCCCGTCTACTGTTAGCTCGCCGGATTTAATCCACAGCTGCAGGCGTGAACGGGAATAGTCGCTAAACAGTTCCGCGGCAATTTGATCCAGGCGGCGGCCGCAATCGGCTGTAGATACAGTTGCACTTTGTTCTATATGGTCAATAAAATCAGTCAATCGAGGTAGTCCTAGCGTTGAATTTGGGGGGCTGCCAATTTGGGCTGCACTGCTGGTTTCGTTCGCCAGCGCCTTAACAGTAGCTATATACACCACACAGATTGGTTTACCGCAGGCTGTGTGGTTAAATGCACGACTACATCGCTAGCGCGTCGACACTTTCTCAGGCTGGGAATATTACATGAAAATCAGGTCAATTATTTTACTCATATTGAGTTTGTCTGTTATCTCTGGATGCTCATGGCTCGGATGGGGTGACGATGAGTCTCCTGAAGACGAAAACGCAGGCTACACCGAAGTCGATTTTTACGAAAAAATTCAAAGCAGCTTAAACGCCAGCAACTGGTCGGTGGCGATCACCAACCTGGAGCTATTGGAGTCACAGTTTCCTTTTGGCAAGTATGCGGAGCAGGCCCAGCTAGAATTGATGTACGCACAGTTTAAGTCCGGTGACCACGATTCGAGTATTGCCGCCGCTGACCGATTTGTTCGCCTGCACCCGCAGCATCCCAATGTGGATTATGCGTTCTATGTAAAAGGTCTCTCTGAGATCTCTCAGGCCTCCAGTGCCTTTGATAACTTTTTGCCCACCGATAGCAGCATGCGTGATATAGGTACGGCTCGCGATGCCTTTGGCACCTTTACCGAGCTACTCAACCGCTTTCCGAAAAGCCCCTATGCGGCTGACGCACGCAAGCGTTTAGTGAACCTGCGCAACCAGCTGGGGCGCGCTGAAATACATGTGGCCAACTACTACTTCTCTCGCGGTGCTTATCTTGCCGCCGCCAATCGCGGTCGCTTTGTGGTGGAGAACTTCCAGCAGACACCAGCGGTTCCAGACGGTCTTGCGGTAATGGCTCAGGGTTACCACATGCTGGGCATGCAGGAGCTGTCCGATCATGCTGTTGAGGTCTTGGCCGCCAACTACCCAGAGCACCCTTCACTCAATCAGTCCGGCGAGTTCGATTATGATAAGCGACATGTGGGCAGCGAAGATTCGTTTCTCGGTAAGATCACCTTCGGTTTGATCGAGCGTCTGCAACCGCCAGCCTTTGACTCGCGCGCTATCTATAATCGCTCAGTGCGGGAAGCCGAACTGATTGCTACCAATGACGAGAAGAAAGAAGAACCACGCTCGATTTGGAACCGTATCTCCTTTGGTCTAGTCGACTAATTTATCCACCGTCCAAAGGGGTGTTTCGGAGCTTATGAACAAGGCAGCTATTATTCAAGAAATGCGGGTTATCCCAGAGATCGACCCGCAGTTTGAAATCCAGCGCAGAATCCAATTTATCAAAGGTCAGCTCACAGCAGCTGGCGGTAAAACTCTGGTTCTGGGTATTAGCGGCGGCGTTGATTCTTCAACCTGCGGTCGTCTGGCGCAACTCTCCATAGATCAATTGAATATCGAACAGAACTGCGCTGACTATATATTTATTGCTGTGCGCTTACCCTATGGCGTGCAGATGGATGAAGACGATGCCCAGGTGGCGCTAAGCTTTATTCAGCCCAGCAAGAGCCTTACTGTGAATATCAAAGGTGGTGCCGACGCTATCCATGACAGTGTCTGTGGCACTCTGGCCGAGAACGGCCTACTTCCCCAGAGCGAAGGTATCACCGATTTTGCTAAGGGCAACCTTAAAGCTCGTGCGCGGATGGCCTCACAGTATGAGATCGCCGGTATTCTCGGTGGATTGGTACTGGGCACAGATCACTCGGCAGAAAACATTACTGGCTTCTATACTAAGTTTGGTGATGGCGCCTGTGACTTGGCGCCACTGTTTGGACTGAGTAAGCGTCAGGTGCGCCTGCTGGCAAAAACCTTAGGGGCACCAGACTCACTGGTGCTAAAGACGCCCACTGCGGATCTGGAATGCCTGATGCCACAGAAAGCCGATGAACAGGTTCTCGGTCTGAGCTATGACGAGATTGATAACTTTCTTGAAAACAGAACTGTCTCTCAGGAAGCCGAGGATCGGCTGATTGCTATTTATAACAAAACTCAACACAAGCGTTTGGCCATAGCGACGATTTACGACTAATCGAGGCTAGTTGAGTTAACTCCAATTTGGATGGAGATCTCAGTATGCAGGAAGCACAGCAGGACAATTTAGCCCTCTCCAGATTACTCAAACTCTACTCCAGTTACCGACTGTTTCTCGCAGCCCTGTTGCTCTGGCTAGGCTACTTAGAATCGTCTCCAGTCTATTTCGACGGCAGTGATAGCGGCCTTTTCTCGTTAACGGCTGCAGCCTATTTAGTGGCCAGCCTAATCAACCTGACGCTGTTCCAGATATTGCGCTGGCGTCCAAGCGAAACCTTGTTATTTGCTATGTTACTGGTGGATGTTGTGGCGATTAACCTGATGCTTTATAGCTCCGGCGGGATGGCCGGATCCATGGGTTATCTGCTAATGGTCACGGTGGCCGCATCCGGCACCTTTCTCAGCACCCGATTAGCTCTATCCATTGCTGCGATTGCCAGCTTTATTCCGGTGTCTATTGCGATGTCGGAGTTTGTTCTTAGCGATGGCGGCCAAGGGCAGGTGATGCGCAGTGGTGTATTCGGCATTCTGCTGTTTGCCACGGCCCTGATCTTCATCTATCTGGCCAAACGTTTAACCTTGGTTGAGGAGCTTGCAGAGAGCGAATCGCGAGCGGCAACACGGTTACAACATATTAATGATCTGGTCTTTAATAAAATGCTCACTGGCATTATCGTCTTCGACAGCGATTTTCGTATAGAGCAACTCAATGAACGGGCTTCTCTTTTACTCGGCTCAAGTAACAGTCAGAAATTGCTCGCCCGTCATGACTCTCTAAATCAGGTCGCCGACCTACTGCCCTACTACCATGAGTGGAAAGCCAACCCTCAGCGCCAATTACCGACCTTCCGGTGCAAAAACTCTGATATTCCACTGCAGATCAGCTTTAGTGAAATTCGCAGTAACAGTGTGGTGGATACCATCTTATTTATTGAGGATGCACGCACGCTTTCGCAGCATGCCCAGCAGCTTAAAAACAGCTCACTCGGCGCCCTCACCTCAAGTATTGCCCATGAAATACGCAACCCTCTTGGTGCCATTAGCCACGCCGCACAACTGCTGCAAGAGTCGAGCCTGCCCGAATCGGATCAGCAATTGGTGGATGTCGTGCTGCGCCACAGCACCAGAGTGGACAAGCTGGTGCGGGATATTCTGCAGCTGTCACGGCAGCAGGCACCGCAGATCAGCGTGATCAACATCTATAACAATTGCATACTGAGTAAAACCCAAGTCGAAGAGAGCCACCAGTTCCAGAATCCTCAGATCCACATCGACGGCTCTGCCCAGGGCGTTAATGCGCCATTTGATAGTGGCCAACTGCAACAGGTGTTAATCAATTTGATCAGTAATGCACTGCGCCACTCTGAGAAAAAAACCGGCCTTCCCTGGGTGGCTATTCGCTTCGATTATCAGACCGATATGAACCTCGCTATGCTAAAAATCTATGACCGCGGCGAAGGAGTCTCGGCAGCTAACAAAAATAAAATCTTTGAACCGTTTTTTACCACTGAAAAACAGGGTGTGGGCCTGGGCCTCTATATAGCTCGAGAACTTTGTGAAATCAACTTCGCTACACTAAGCTATGTGTATAAAAGCTCGGCAGAAGGTCACTTTAAAATAGTATTTTCTGATCCGGCTAAGCTACTGCCAAGGAATGCAGATAATGAACAAAACCGTTCTGATCATTGATGATGAACTGGATTTACGCGAACTACTCAAACTGACATTGGAAAAAATGAGTATCTCTGCAATAGCGGTTGAAACCGTTAGCGAAGCCAAAGCCGAACTAAAAAAGCAGTCCTTCGATCTCTGCTTAACCGATATGCGCCTGCCCGACGGCAGTGGCCTCGACGTGGTCGCCTATGTGCAGAAGAACCATCCACAGTTGCCGATCGCCGTGTTAACCGCCTATGGCAATGTCGAGCTGGCAGTTGAGGCGCTTAAGTTGGGGGCTTTTGATTTTCTCTCCAAACCAGTGAAATTGTCGCGCTTACGCAGCTTGATTAGCAATGCTCTGTCAATGCCTGACGCCACCCATATAGAGAACATGACCAATGAATCCCTGCTGCTCGGCGAATCACAGCATATGCAAAACATTCGCCAGCAGATCACCAAAGTGGCTCGCAGTCAGGCGCCGATGTATATCAGTGGCGAATCCGGGACTGGTAAAGAGCTTGCGGCACGCTCTATACACAAACAGAGCCCCAGGGCTAAGAACCTCTTCGCTCCGGTTAACTGTGGTGCTATTCCAAGTAATTTAATGGAATCGGAATTTTTTGGTCATCTCAAAGGTAGTTTTACCGGCGCCATAGAAGATAAAATGGGGCTTTTTCAAGCGGCCTCTGGTGGCACATTATTTCTCGATGAGGTGGCTGACCTACCTCTAGATATGCAGGTTAAACTGCTCCGTGCGATTCAGGAAAAACGGGTTCGACCTGTGGGGTCAGAGAGCGAAGTGGAGGTGGATGTGCGGCTGATCAGTGCGACCCACAAAAACCTCCAGGATGCGGTGATGGAGGGTACCTTTCGCAGCGACCTGTTCTACCGCCTCAATGTTATAGATCTTCATATGCCCAGCTTGAGGCAGCGGCCTGAAGATATAGAACCTCTTACTGAGGAGTTTCTCAAGCATCTCCGCAGCAACGGCGAAGCGGTTGAGCTGTCTAATGCTGCTCTGGATGCACTGCGTTGTTACAATTTTCCCGGCAATGTTCGTGAGCTAGAAAATATTCTCGAGCGGGCGGCTACCCTCTGTGAAAACAACCGCATTGAGGTCACTGATCTTAAGCTTAACGGCGACAGTGGCAGCGAAGAACAGAGCAAGGTTGATCGCCCCCAACGGCGGCAGCCCACGGAGATTAATTCCTTGGATGATCATCTAGAGGAGATAGAAAAAGAGATTTTATTGGATACCTTAGAGCGCTCCCGCTGGAACAAAACTGCGGCCGCGAAAAAGCTCGGCATCAGTTTTCGTTCGATACGTTATCGTCTCCAGAAGCTTGGGCTTGATGATTAACTAACCAGCATCAAGAATCAAGAATCAAGAATCAAAAGCCAGGCTACTTGTCCTGCTTGCTGTACCACCAGACGCGACGTCGAACTCCCAATGGGTCACCCTCAGTGTCTTCCGCATGAAACCCAAACATCACCCCACTGACGGCCTTCTCCTCGATGGTGCAGTTGTTATCGGCATCGCAAATCCGTTCTTCGATGATAACCGTGAAGCCCACTGGCGAGGGTAAAAAGCCTCCTCCCCCAACGGTGACATAGTTTTTGTCCCCAGGCGCCCTGCCCACTACAGAAAACGGATTGATTTTATAGATGCGTGCTTCGCCGAGATCCGTGCAGTCATTATTTTGCCCAGGAATGTTGGTGGCAAAAGTAGCAACCTCATTCGTGGTTAATACTGAGGTCACCACTTTCTCACCTTCTTCAAGAGTCAGATACCAGCCTTTTAAAAACTTGCTGTTGGTGGTGATATCGGTATCGGGGTCAAAGGCCTCAGTGCTGCCAGAGACCACTGTAGTAGCCTCTGCCAAGTCGTCTTCCGTAAGAGTTGTTGTAGACGTTGCAGCCCTGGTCTGGTCGTAGTCGCGATAGAAAATCATGTAGTTCTGCACTGAGGTATCAACCGGTTTTTCGCGGTCGCCAGAACCAATAATAATCATGTCGTAATTACCATCTGGACTCTCAACAACATCGGGAGCATTTAAAAAACGCTGGGGGCTAGTGGAAAACTTAAACAGTCGCGTGGCTTTCCAATCTGCCACCGTAGCGCTGGCAATATCAAGCCGCCAGAGCTGACCACCGGTATCGCCAAAATAGACTCGATCGGAATAACCATTGCCATCTCGATCAACCACGGCGAGATCCGATGGCACACTAAAGGTCATATTGGCTTCACTGAGAACGGTGCCCGAGGGGCTGGATACTGAACCTGAGGTGACCTGCCAAATATCCTCGCCGGTTAGGGCATCAATAACAATCACACCGCGACCCTGGGTGCGGGTTACTGAAGGTCCATCATCCACATCAGGATCGTAGCCCAAGCCCATCATCAATACGATTTTGTCATCAGTACCTACCTTCAATTTGGTTACGACGGGCTTCGACCAGGTCTGGCCCAGCTCGCTATAGCCATTTTCGAGGCTGCTTTTACGCCATTTCATTACCGGTGATTCAGGATCGGTGACATCCAGAGCATAGAGCAGATCGCCGCCACGGCGCGCGGTGAGATAGATGATAGCGCTGCTGACTTCGTCGTTGCTGTCATAGACTACATAGCTGCCAACGGAGCCATCAAAAAAGTAGGGTTTGTTATCAAAACCACCGGTTAAAGTGGTGTTGTCATAAAGCACTTTAAGCTGCGGAAAATGCTCCGGAGCGGTAAATGCCCAGACCTCCTCACCATCGTTGGAACTGCTATCCGCGGTCTTCTCGATGATGCCGCCCTTTACCCCGTGAAACATGCCATCGTTAGAGCCGTAGAAAACATAGGGTCCGGTGGTGCCGCCATAGTTGATCACGACTGGCTGCGAATGAATCACGTCGCCGTGGACATTGGGGCGAATATCGGTGATGTCACCATCATCATCCACATTCTCAAGGTCAATCCCTTTTGACCAATTGATGATGTTATTCATCTCAGTGGCATCCGCCGCGGCAAAGTCAGCGAAATTAAGATTATTATTGGAGGTATTAAAGTCTTCTAAACTGCTACAGCCTCCGGTGCAGGTGTAGACCATGCGACCAGTGCCAACATATTCGCGCAATCCCTGGGCCACGCCGCCACGCTCTACTTCTTTACCGTCTGGATTATCGCTGGGGCTGCTAGCCTCTCCACTATCTGAAGAGAGACTAGGTATATTGGTCCAATAGGTGCTGTCGGCAGTCCAAAAGCTCCGTGCCAGTGTTTCAATAAACCCAGTGTCTGTGTCTTCCGCGGCCTCTCCATCACCATCAACCAAAACAGGCTTGCCGGTAATCGAATCCAGACCAATTTGATAAAGTTTGAGATTGCCCGACCAGCGCGGCTGCTGAGAGGGCCGAAAGATGCCCATATAAATCTGGTTTTCGTTGGTGCCCTTGATATTGACCGATACCGGTAAACTGACCGCGGCAAAAACACTATTTTTCTCGAGAATATCGTCCACCACATCGTTGAGCGCCGCAGCCAGTGCGTCGGCATCTGAAGCAACCAAATAGTCGCCACCGCCTTTACCCTCTGACGCGTTGTACATCAATGCATGTTTTGAGGCATCCGGTTTAGTTAGGCCAAATTTCCTGTAGTCTGCAGCATCCGTTTTGGGATCGTATTGTTTGCCGCTGGAATTTTTGGCCTCAAATACATCCACAGCGTAGATCGAGACATTCTGTTTGCCATCGACATCATCATTAATGTCGTTAGTATTTAAAAAGCGTGCATATTCATCTAACCAATTGGCCTCTTCACCGGTGTGAAAACCGGTAGATAGCGGATCGTCGGCGAATACGCCACCCAGTGCATCGAGTTTAGACTCGGCGACATTGTTCTCACCACTATCAGGGCCGCCATTGGAAATAAACAACATATAGTTATTGGCGCAGGCCTGATCGTCGATTGGACTAATATAGTTATTGTCACTGAAGGCGCTGGGGTCGAAGCCATCGATATTCGACGGATGCGGGCCATCCTGCTGTCCCGCTTGGTAAGGCTTACCCGCAAACCACAGGTAGGCTTCGTTAAAGGCGAGGGCCATAGGCGCATTATTGGTTTTTGGCAGATTTTCCGAGCCGTAAAACAGGCTCACATCAAATGTAGCCGGCTCCGGCTCCGTAGGCCATTCCATACTCAGCTGAGCGCGACATTTGGCTTCATTTTCTGCGGCGCCACCACCCCTAAACGCATCCTCATTGCAGTACAGTTTTGCCTTGATTGCATCTATATCCGTATCATCTGCGGATTCAATTTCCAGAAAGGCCTGAATGGGTTTGCCGCCTTTTGGCGAGTTACCGCTGGAATACACCAATATACCCAGATTGATGCCGTGGAACTTGTCATCGTCAGCAAAGCGTTGCTTGAGACTGTCGAGAAATTTAAACAGCGCTTCGTGCATAATCTGCTGCTTGGTCACACCATTGGAGTTGCTATTCCAGTTAGCCGAATTATCCAGTACAAGTAGCACATTGGGCACCGCAACATTGGTTGAATTGGCACGGAAAATATCAATATCTGCGGCCGAAGACCAGAGTGATAACAGCAGTATTAATGCCGCTACAGGCCCCCGCACTAACAAATTGCGTTGGAATATAGGTTTATTTTTCATGGTGTAGCCTCCTGGCTTATCAATCGGGGCAATAGCCCTCGAGATACCTGAATTTGAATCCTTCAATAATATTCGATGACGCCCCCGAGACATTGTCTGTGACGCTGACATCGGCCTCCCAGTAATACTCTGGATGGCAGGGTGCTGAACTGCCCTCAATCAGCGAGCAGCCCGCAGGCGTGGCCTGTAACAGGCATTGCAGGCTATTGATGGTGACACCCATACCATTGGACACATTGCTCGGGAATGACAGGGTGAAATTACCATCGCCATCTAGGTAGGCACTGTTATTGACGTAATAATCTAGATCGCTGAGCAGATAGTTAATTGAGTTTTGCGCTGCCTGACTGGCTTCCTGCTGGCGCTGCTGGCTCTGCACCAATTGCAGCGTAATATTGGTCGAGGTAATGGTCGAGACACCGAGAGTGGTCATGACTAGAAGCATCACTAGGGCAACAATCAAAACCGCTCCGCGCTGCTGCCTTCTAAATAAAGCTGTGCTCATTAAAGCCGCGCTGACTAAAGACTGTTCACTCATACTCCTGCCCTCTTAATACTGACATTAGTGAGTCGTGCAACGGCGCTAAATAAACGACGTTTTTTACTGTCGCTAAAAGTAATGCCCGCCTTGTCGGCATAGGAGTAGGTTTTGCCGTCGGCCAGCCCCGGTGCATTACTAGTGCTACTGAGCAGCAAGAAAACTTTTACTGATACCACGTCTTCCCACTCTGCGGCCGAGGCTGGCAGTTCAACAAAAGCGGCATTGGCTCCATCGGCATTGGCAACACCATCCCCTGAGCGGTCGATGCCATAGACCAACTGGAAATCATCAACCCCCTCAACTAGGGGTTCCACGGTGTAGGCACCGTTAATCAGGCTTAGGCGGTTAAACACATTGTTAGTGTCGACAAAATAAATATCCTGGTGATACTCGCGAATGGCGGCAACCGTGGCGTCATCTTTTTCCAGTAGGATAAAGTTGTCACTATTGGCACCCGTATCCAGCACTGCAGCGGTTACTGTCTCTTGCAGATAGTGTTTATTGTCATCCAAGCCTGCGGTGGTGTTGACCGAGGTGGTATCTGCACGACGAATCAACAGCGCATCTGTGCCGGTAAGCATGACATAGCTATCACAGGTTGTGTCGCCGGGGGCCACACCATCCAAACCGAACACTGGGTAATTCATGCCATTGCGCAGACTGGTCGAGGATAATACGCAGGCATCGGGCTGCGCTGTCACCGTGTCGTCAACATAGTCTTCCAGACGGCCATAGAACCCAGCCAGTTGCAGTTCGCTGCTTAACAGCTTGGTCAGGTAGCGGCCATTTTCGACCATCTCACTGGTCAGTTCGAGCTCTCTAGCGGTGCGTGAGGAGTTGAGGGTGACATCGAGAATGGCCCAGGACAGAATTATACCTAGGGCCACGGCGATCAATAATTCGACCATGGAAAATCCCGACTGCTGCTTGTTGGATCTGTGCGCGTAATAGGGGGCGTAATAGGGGGCGTATCTGCTCATATTCAACTATCCAGTGTCGGGGTGCGCAACAAATAGGTTACCGCGCGACGCATTTTGCTGGTGGCGCCACCATAGCTAGCGGATCCACAGTTGGTGCTGGTGGGCGCAATGGTTTCCACCAGGCCCTGCCAGACCACAGAAATACTGTAGGTTTCATTGACGCTGTCATAGACAATGCAGCCCCGAACGTTGAGCAATCCACCGACGCTAGTGCCATCAATCACTTCACCTGTGCCCTTTAACAGATCACTCCATTCATTGACTGCATCGACTACCTGAGCCTGGGTCTCGGCAGTGCCGTAACTTGAACAGGTGTAGGAACCGGAAAAGCCGGTACCGACTTCCACCGTTGCCAGTCCATAACAGCCCTGAGCCAGAGGGTTGGAGCGAATCTGATCGACCATATAGTCGACCAGATTGAGGGCATAGACACGCTGATAGACTTCAAGTTGGGCTTTTTGTGCGCGATTTTGCAGCGACGCATAACCGAGTAGCCCGACGGAAAAAACCAACAGTGTAATCAGCACCTCAATCAGGCTAAAACCGCGGCTACTATGGCGCCTCGATCTAACGTCGAAGGTTCTCAGTTTAAATCGACTATTAGTCATACCAGCTGGCATTTTTTTGTCCCAGGTGATTAACCGTTAAGGTGTCGCTGCCCGCCTGTGGGGTGCCAGCAATGGGTGCTGCCTGCAGCGTAAAGGTCGGCGGCGAAGCGGTGTTATCGACGGCGCCTATGGTCACTGTGTAATTGTCGCTGACGCGGACAATAGGCGTGCTGCCGAGTGCAGTGAGCGTGGCGGAGTAGGTGCGGGTATCAAGAATAAATTGATGTTGCAGACTAGAGACTTCGAGTAGGTATTGTTGCGCGGCGGCGCGGTTGTTGCGCACTATATGTTGCTGATAACTGGGATAGGCGACTGCTGCCAAAATCGCCACAATGGCGACCACGATCATTAATTCAAGCAGTGAAAATCCTGCGGTTTTTGGTTGGTTCTTCATGATCCATTTAGCTCCCTGTTTAGCTCCCTATTTAGCTCCCTGCTTAGCTTCCTCTAGCTCTCTGCTAACTCCCTATCTGCAACTTTAGTGCTCTGAGTCCAAAACAACAGTTCTCTCAGATTAACGGTAATAAATATCAGACTAACGTCGCGCCAAGTATTCTATTTGAGCTCTTTAACGGGTCTCTAGCTGCTTTCTAGGTACTGGGACAGACTATTTTTGCACCGCCAGTATCATCGTAACCATCACCATCGGAATCACTGGACAGGCGAATACGGCCACTGCGAAAGACAATCACCTGACGCCCGTAATCAACGGTTTGATTTGTCGAACAGACTTCAAGGTTACCCAACTCAAGGGCTTCGCCATTGCGCGCAAAACGAATATAAGGACGAGCAAAAGAAGCGGACATCTGCAGGGCAATGGAGTTGATATCAATGTCCTGATGTAAGCTGTCACCGGCGTTGAAACCATTGCTAAGATCAGGGTCGAAAAATACCAGTAGACGCAGACCACCGGTGCTAACACAGCTGTTTAATGCGTTGACGGTGCAGACAGTCAAAATTTGGCGCTGGGATAGCGCTAGGCCGCGAGCCAACTCCAAGGCATTGCGCACCTGCACTGTCTTTTGGCTTATGGCGCGCTTTTGCGCAAAAAGAGTAAATGACGGCACAGCAACAGCCAACAAAATGGCGGCGATGGCGACGGTGACCATTAGTTCGATAATGGTAAATCCGCGCGAAAAGGCGAAGCGGTTCATACCTAAACTCCTGACAGTAATATCACTGTAAAAAAAACGGATATGCTTTTAACTTGCCATTAAAGGATAGCAGCTAATCTGGAGTAGGCTAATTTGTCTCGGAAAGTTGCGATTGAATCGATATTAATCAACTGGCAGAACTGCTTTCAGCCTGGCCCTAAGGGCTGCCAAAATCACAGACTCATGCCCAACCATAAATAGGCAATCATACTGATCACACCCACCAACATTGAGTAGGGAAGCTGAGTTTTAATATGGTCAATATGATCTGACGCGGCACCGGTAGAAGCTAAAATAGAAGTGTCAGATAGAGGTGAACAGTGGTCGCCAAAGACACCGCCGCCAGCTGTAGCTGCCAATGTTGCATAGACCAGCGTAGAGAGTTCACCACCAGAAAAGTTAAATGCCAGGGGCACTGAGATGGGAATCATAATCGCGTAAGTGCCCCAGGAGGTGCCAGTGGAGAAGGCAATAACACCGGAAATAATAAACACTAACAGTGGCAAGATTGAGGGCGTTAACCAGGACTTGGTAATTGAGACTATATAGTCCGCCGTATGCAGAGCCGCAGAGAGATCGTTCAGCGCATAGGCAAAGGCCAGAATCACCACCGCTGGCATAATACCCTTGATACCGAGCATGGCCGTGGAGGTAATTTCATTTAGCGGAACCCCCTGAAGTCGCATAATAATCGCCAGCACAAAAACGGCCAGCATAAAGGCCTCAAGTGGCTTGGCACTGGAGGTGAGACTCACCGACACCAGGGCAAAACCAATCACTAGTGTCACCGGGAAAATAAAATTCCAGAACAGACTGGTACGAATACCCTCATAGGGTTCTATGCCTGTGAGCTCATCAGCCATAAGCGGCTCGCCACCATCACGGACAACCTTGCCCTCTTCCTGAGCACGGCGTTCGGCCTCCTTCATGGGACCAAAGTCAGGCAGCATGCCGGAGGCAATCAGTCCCACCATCAGCACTGAGAGAATGGGATAGATATTATATGGAATGGCAGTAATGAAAAACCCCATGGCGTCCCCGGCACTGGCCACTGGTCCCATGCCGATAGTCAGTCCAGCGACAAATACCGCCCAGCCAGTAAAGGGCACCAAAATACTCACAGGAGCCGAGGTGGAATCGCAAATATAGGCGAGCTTTTCACGGGATATTTTATAGCGATCAGAAAGGCTACGCATGGTCGAGCCAACAAACAGCGGACTGAAGTAATCGCTGAAATAGACAAACAGACCCATAAACCAGGAGACCAATTGGATGCGCTTACGAGTCATCCTGCGCCGCTCAATAAACAGTGAGAAATTGGCCACGGCCCCGGTGCGCTGAAAAAACGCCAGTAGTATGCCGATAAAAAATTCGAGTAACAGAATCCAGGAAAAGCCCTCATTGCCCAGAGCGCCGACCAATAGATCGGGAAAGCCCTGGAAGCCTTTACCGGCAACCAGCACACCGACCAAACAGGCGACGGCTAAAGAGAACACTGTATTGCGCGTAGCAAAGGCCAAAAACACGGCCACGCCTGCGGGCACCAAAGACAAAGGGCCAATATAGTCGGTAACTTCCATTCTCAATTCCTTTTTTAATTAGCCGCAATAACGCTCAATTTTATTCTCTTGATTACAGCTATTGATTACAGTTCTCGCCTACCCTGCCAACTCTCCAGCACCGCGCTGGCCTCAAAGCCAATACGCCGCAATGGGTCCGGCGGCATCCAGCTGGGGGAGCCAAAAATAGCCGCCACATCCAGAGCGCTATGACCCAAAGCCAGCTCTGCCAGAGCGCTGCCTAAAAGGGTTCCTTTAACAGTGCCACCGCCATTACAGCCACTGGAGATAAACAGTCCTGGCTCGCGCTCGCCCCATACCGGCGCACTGTTAAGGGTGACGCCAACGGCACCACCCCAGACATGTTCAAAGGCTTGTGCTCTTCCTCTACCTTGGCCGTTCAAGTTCAGCTGGGGAAATCTACGCCAGAGTCTGTCCTGCAAAAAATCGGTCACTTTTGACCCAGATAATTCTGCCTCATAACTGTGCCCCGAGCGCACCAGCAGTCGATCATCGGCTGTGCGGCGCAAAGTGCTGCCGAGCCTATGAGTAGGCAGTAGGCCCCAGTTATGAACGCTGCCCAAGCTATCGAGAAGTTCAGGATCTAATGGCGGCGTGATGCCAGCGTAGGTGTAGATTCCAGCTAGTCGCGAGCGCGCTATGCCCTGCTCTTTGGCAAAGGAGTTATTGGCCAGCACTAGGTTCGAACAAGTCATTTCACCCTCCGCCGTAGTAACCGTCCACTTGCCATCACTGTTGTTAATTTTTAATGCCGGTGTATTTTCAAACAGAGTAATTGAGTCGGCTAGCTGGCTGTGAATCGCGCGAATAACTGCCGCTGGCTGTGCCAGATAACAGTGGGGGCTGTAGAGCCCGGACTGATAAAAGTCGGTTCCAAGCTCAGCTTTTAACTGCGTCTGATCCAGCGACCTATAGGGGAGCCCAGCGCCTTCGAGGAATTGCTTATAGTTGTTCAACGATTTAAGCCCCGCCGAGCTAGCGGCACCACGATAGGTGCCTGCTCGCTGGAGATCAACATCCAAACCGCTGGCCTGAACATTGCTCAGAATCGATTGCATGGCGTTCTGAGTGAGGCGATTGGCTTCTAGCATGCGCTGCATATTTTCGGGATTGGCATCTTCAGCCAGGGCAATTTCCAACAGAAAACCAGAATTTCGACCCGGGTTGCCCTCGCCAATTTCGCTGGCATCAATCACTACTATTCGAGCATCCGGCGCCAACTCCTGCCATCGCCGAGCACAGGCAAGACCGGTAAAGCCAGCACCGACTATAACCACATCGGCAACCTGCTTACCTTTTAAAGGGGCATGCGCTTGACGAGGGGGCAGTAGAGCGTTCCAACCGCTGGCTAGTTGGTAGTTTGGAAAAATAGGTCGCATGTTTTCGTTCTTTTTATTTTTATTCTTTTATTTGGGTCAAACTTAACTATCTGTTACCAAGCACGATCTACCCTAAACGGACTTATAGCAAGGGGGCAATCCTGCCCCACTGCCAGGGTAGACAACATTGCCCCGGTAACAGCCGCTTGAGTCAAACCTAAATGGCCATGACCAAAGCCAAAAAAAGCATTATCAAAATGTGGCGAGGCTGAAATAACCGGCACCGTATCCGGCACACTGGGCCTGAAGCCCATCCAAGGCTTACCCTCATTATCCCCTTCCGCAGCATTCAACTGCGGAAACAAATAAGCCGCCTGCTGTGCCAAATTGTGCGCCCGCTGGTAATTCGGCGGAGCCTTGAGACCGGCAAACTCCACGGTTCCCGCCAAACGTAACCCTTCGACTATACTGCTGGCGGCAAAGGCGCGGCCAGCAAATAACAGTGGTCGTTTTAATTCGAGTCCAGGATTGGGTAAATCCACACTGTAGCCACGCTCAGTGTCTAGGGGCACAGTACTGCCCAGCTGTTTGGCCAGAGTCTTTGAGTAGGCACCGGCGGTAATAAATACTTCGCGGCAGAGCACTTGATTAGAGGGCACTTGATTAGAGGGCACTGGGTTAAAGGACAGCTCATGATCAGTGTGCAGCGCCGTCACAAGCTTCCCCTCAAGTCTAAAACCAGTCACTTCGGCGGTTACAAACTCACCACCCTGCTGCTGAAACAACTTAAAAAGACTCCGAGACAGTGCCAGGGGCGACAGAGTCTGAGCACCAGCTGGCACCAATACAGCACCGGCCAATCCCGATCGTAAACTGGGCTCAAGATCAGCCAACTCTGGGCCTTCGACAAGTTGATAGTCCACATCCCGGCGCCGGTAATAGCTGCAATTTAATTTTGCCGCGGCAAACTGGCTGGGAGTTTCATTAATATAGAGCGTGCCTTCACGACGCAGCAACGCCTGGGCACCGGCCTTGTCCACAAGGGGCTGTAAATAATCCAGTGCCCGACTCGACAGAGTACTTATAGCCGCTGATGACTGATCAGCTTTGGCTGCCGAACTACTGGCTAGAAAGCGCGCAAACCAGGGCAATAACCGCGGTGCATAAGCGGGTCGCAAAGTAATAGGCGCCATTCGCTGCATCAACATATGAGGAATCTCTTTCCAGATGCCGGGCATAGCCTCGGGATGCACTGAGCCAACGGAAATAATACCAGCATTGCCCGAGCTTGTGCCTTCCCCTGGGGGCATAGGATCAATCAGGGTAACTTGGCGGCCCTTTTCTTGCAGATAGAGAGCCGTGCAAATGCCGACTATGCCTGCGCCAACAACAACAGTTTGCGGATCTGTCTTCATGATTAGATAAATCTCGTAATATGAGTCTCGTAATATAAACGTCTCAAGAGGACTGCTGGAAGAAAATAGCAGATATACGTAGATGCACAGTATAGGAATCAATTAGGCAGAGATAGCGCAGTACCAAGTTAAGGTCGGTGCTGAGTATATTGAGAGTAAAAGCGGCACTACTGAAACGAAAAAACCCCTGCAGGCTAATGCTTGCAGGGGTTTAAAAATCGTCGCGGCCTACTACCTATTACTAGGATGATCATAAAGTAGAAGGTCTTAAAGCTGCGCTTTGCTTAATCTGGAGAAGTGGTAGGAACACGCAGACTTGAACTGCGGACCCCTTGCATGTCATGCAAGTGCTCTAACCAACTGAGCTATGCTCCTATTTCTCCTGACGAGGCGCATTCTACACAAGCCCCACAACTCTGCCAAGGAAATTCAAGACAATTCGAACTACAGTTAAACGGCTAACAACTTATCAGCGAATAAGCTTTTTAAAACGGATTTCTATCTATCGAAAAGGATTTTACATGCTCCAACCTGTGATTATTGCCGGCGGCTCCGGCACTCGACTCTGGCCCCTGTCGCGACAACTCTACCCCAAGCAGTTCTTACCCCTAGTCGGCCAAGAAACTATGTTACAAGCAACCCTGACACGTTTGCAGGGCTTAAAATGCGCGCCACCGATTATAGTCTGCAATGAAGATCATCGCTTTATCGCCGCAGAACAGTTGCGCCTCGCAGGCACAGCGCACAACGGTATTATCTTAGAACCCTGTGGACGCAATACCGCGCCGGCCATCTGTTTGGCCGCTCTGTTGGCCAAGGATATAGACCCAGATGCCACGCTGCTGGTGCTACCAGCAGATCATCATATGGACAATCCACAGGCGTTTATCGCAGCGGTTAATACAGCAGAAAAAGCGGCTGCAAAGGGAACGCTGATCACCTTTGGTATTAACCCCAGCCATCCGGCCACCGGCTATGGCTATATAAAAAGCGACGAGCCACTGGTCGGCGATCAGCCCCAGAAGATCGGTGAGTTTATTGAAAAGCCTAACCTTGAGCGGGCCGAGGATTTGTTAGCCAGTGGTGATTACCTTTGGAATAGCGGCATATTTATGTTTCGCGGCGATGCTTTTCTCAAGGAACTAAAAACACTGCGCTCCGACATTTACCGCGCCTGCCAACAGTCATGGCAGACCAACACAGTGGATATGGATTTTATACGCCCGGATACCGACCTCTTTTCTACCTGCCCTGCCGAATCAATTGACTATGCAGTAATGGAAAAGACCACCAATGCTATGGTTATGCCAATGAACCCTGAGTGGAACGACCTGGGTAGTTGGTCATCACTGCTCGACCTGCTGCCAAAGAATGATCAGGGCAATGTTGAGGTCGGCGATACCATCAGTATTGAGAGCAGTAATAACTATGTACACGGGGAGCATAAGCTAGTGGCCACCCTGGGCATCAATGATCTGGTTATAGTCGACACCAAAGATGCCCTGTTAGTGGCCCACAAAGATCATGTGGAGAAGGTCAAACAGCTGGTTGATATTCTAAAGGCCGAGGGGCGCTCGGAATATATCCATCATCGCGAGGTCTATCGCCCCTGGGGGAAATATGACTCAATGGATGAGGGTCCACGCTTCCAAGTGAAACGTATCACTGTGAAACCCGAAGCCAAGCTTTCCGTACAGATGCATCATCACCGCGCCGAGCACTGGGTGGTGGTCAGCGGCACGGCCAAGGTCAGCATAGACAACGTTGAACGCCTGATCTGTGAAAACGAGTCGGTCTATATTCCAATCGGCGCGGTTCACAGCCTTGAAAATCCAGGAAAAATTCCCATTGAGCTAATTGAAATACAGTCCGGGGCCTATTTAGGAGAGGACGACATTGTCCGCTTTGAAGATCTCTATGGCCGCGCCTGAATCATTGGCCGACTCATTCTCTGCGACTGTTTCACAACCTTGAAGATGGTTCTGACGGCCAATGGCAAAGTATTGTAGCCCCTGCTCTTGAAGACGCTTGGGGTCGTAGAGATTGCGACCATCGAAGATCACCGGATAGGTTAGTGCGGCTTTAATTTCACTAAAGTCTGGCGACCAAAACGGCTTCCACTCGGTGCATACCACCAGCACATCGGCCCCAGAGAGCGCTGCCTCTTTAGTCCCGCAGAGCAGCAAATCATCGCGCACCCCATAAATAGACTGAGTGGCTTCCATGGCATGGGGATCGTAAGCACGTACTGACGCACCCTGGCGCCACAATGCCTCCATTAACAGTCGACTGGGTGCCTCACGCATATCATCGGTGCCGGGCTTAAAGGCCAAGCCCCACAGCGCCACAGTCTTGCCACGCAGATCACCATTGAAATAATCCGACAGTTTGTCGAACAGACGATGCTTTTGCTCATCGTTCACCGCTGTCACTGCGCTTAGTAGCTTAGGTTGATACCCCGCATTGATTGCCGTGGCCTCCATGGCCCGCAAATCCTTAGGAAAACAGGAACCGCCAAAACCACAGCCGGGATAGATAAAGCTGTAGCCTATACGGGCATCTGAGCCCATACCTATGCGCACCTGCTCAATATCCGCTCCCACAAGCTCGGCGATATTGGCAATCTCATTGATAAAGCTGATTTTTGTCGCCAGCATCGAGTTAGCGGCATACTTAGTTAACTCCGCAGAGCGCACATCCATAAAAATAAGCTTGTCCCGCTGGCGGTTATAGGGGGCGTAGAGCTCATGCATCATCTCTTCGACCCTAGCACTGTCTGTGCCAACAATAATCCGATCAGGGCGAGTGAAGTCGGCCAGTGCCGCGCCCTCTTTCAGAAACTCTGGATTGGATGCCACGCTGAAGTCCCAGTCAACCTTGCGCTTGTCGAGGGCCGCCTGAATTTGCTCTGCAACTAAATCGGCACTGCCCACAGGAACCGTAGACTTGTTGACCACCACCTTAAAGCTGTCCATATGCTCGCCAATACTCCTGGCCACATTGAGTACATACTGCAGATCAGCAGAGCCATCTTCATTGGCTGGAGTGCCTACGCCAATAAAAATTATCTCAGCATGCTGCACAGCCATTGCTGCGTCAGTGGTGAATTTAATACTGCCATCTGCCAGCGAGCTGCTGAGATAGCTCTCCAGACCCGGCTCATAAATCGGCACATGGCCAGTATTTAGAGCATCGACTTTGGCCTGATCTATATCAACACAGAGCACCTGGTTGCCCACATTGGCGAAACAGGCCCCAGTGACTAGGCCGACGTATCCACTTCCAAAAATTGTTATCTTCAAAACAGATCCCTGTTCAATTATTTACGTCCTGTAAATATAGACCATAGAACCTGATGCGAAGCCGAATTAGACACTGAGGAGAAAACCGCCTGAGTTTAGCCTCAGCGCCAATCTAGGCCAGTATGGCAGAGGCATCTCTAGCAAAAACGTCCGCCACTGATTTATAAGTAACCCAGCATAAGCCACCATTCAGAGATCCGACTTTAGGACTGCCTATTTTTAAAAAATACATAGCGTTTTTTACTGCAAATTAGTTAGTAATGTCTTTTTCTATTCGAATGTGAATTTGCCTCTATATAAGATATTTGAAATAGCGGCCTATAAATTATTTATTACCTTAAATATTTATTTCTGAAAAATCTAATCAACTATGAATAGACAGTATCTATTCACTCTTGATTAGGACAATGTGTTTTTCATATTTATTCAAATATAAATAAAAAAGTATAATATTTTAATTTCTATTCACATCCGAATTATTTCTCGCTTTTATTGTGACTCGAGTCTCCATAAGCGACATTTGTCTGAAATAGACAGGTTAAAGTCGCTTTATGACAGTGCTTAAGCATCGACGTTGGCTACTATGAGTTCGAGGTAACATTTCTCAGCTTTAATTAGATTGCATATAAGAACCGCGTTAATCCTCTTACTTAATGTAATTTAGTTAAAAAACACTAATAATAAATACAATAAAACTAAATATTTTTAACAATGAAATAAAGTCAGTTAAAAACAGCCTAAAAACCGAACAATAAGGTTAAAAAATAATAATTATAAACGTATAAAAAGATAGATTTTTGAGAATATTTTTCAGCCATATAAAAACATAAATAAGGCGCCCATTCACCCAAATAATAAAAATAATTACACCTGGGAAACTCCACTTTTAGAAAGACTTAAACCCATCCATTCGCAGCACTAGGCAAGCCGTGTAGTGGAGTCTTCTCAGCTAAGAAAGAATAACTATAAATGCGGAAAAACCGCTCCAATAGCAATCAGGGGAAGACCAATGAAAACAAGCTCATTTTTTAAAATTAGTAGCATGGCATTAGCCATAGCAACCATATCAACCGGGACATACGCTGCCCAGCTTGAAGAAGTTATTGTAACCGCGCAGAAACGCGCTCAAAGCCTTCAAGACGTACCCATCTCCATGACCGCCATTACTGGCGAAAGAATGCAAGATGCCGGCATCACAAGCTTCGCCGAACTTTCAGGCTTTGTACCTAACTTAGGTATTTCAGAGAATGCGGTAAACACCATTATTAGCATGCGCGGTATCAGCGTTGGTGCTAACCAGTCTTTTGAGCAGTCGGTAGGCGTTTATGTAGACGGCGTCCATTACGGCAAGAGCCGTCAGATCAGAACCGGTCTGTTTGATTTACAGCAAGTAGAAGTACTGCGTGGTCCCCAGGGCATTCTGTTCGGCAAGAACACATTGGCCGGCGCGATTAACGTCACCACTGCTGAACCTGAAATGGGTGAAGGCTTCTCAGGTAAAGTTGCCCTGACTATGGAAACCGATGATGGCGAGTTAATGGAAGGTCACCTTAACTATTCTCCTGCTGACAACCTCGGCTTCCGCTTTGCCGTTAGAGACCGCAAAGACGGTGGCTATATGGATAACACCTTTGCCAACGGCTCCAATGGTGCACCCTCTGCCATGCCGACTACCGACGAGACTATCTGGCGCTTCACCACTATGTGGGAGCCGAATGAGAGTACATCGGTTAAGTTTTCTCATGGTGAGAGCGACTTTATACGCGTTGGTGGGCCTGGAATGGTAACAACGTTTGCGCCTGAGGCTAATATTCCTGCATCAAATCAAGTTATGTTCGCTGTAATGGGCACATCATTCCCAGACTATGCAGCTGACGTCGCTTCTGGCGAAATTGGCGCATTCCGTGATGGCCGTTCTATCGGCGGCTTGGCTCTGGCTCAGTCTTTGGGCCGTGACATGAGCAGCCTCGAGGAAAAGTATGAGGGCACTAGTACTCAAACTAGCGACACCGCATTACGCATCGATATCGATCTGGACAATGGCTACAGCCTGCACTCAGTAACAGGCCGAAACAAATATGACTATGAAGATGGTATGGATGCAGATTGGCTGCCAGTAACCTTTGTGGGTCGCAGCGATATCTCTGACTATAGCCAGACAAGTCAGGAATTCCGTATAGCCTCTCCAACGGATCGAGACTTCTCGTTTGTGGCTGGCGGTTACTGGTCTAAAGCAGAGCAAAACATTGACCGTACCGTTATTGTTGATGGTACTTTAGGAAATCCTGACCTGATGAAATTCATCACTGGCCTAGGAAATCCAGCCAATGGCACAGCCTCTTTCTTAGCATTCTCTAAGGAGCAAATTGCTGGCGCCATCCTTGGGGCACAGGGCATTACTGATCCTGCCACCATCGGAGCTTGGATGGGAACACCTACAGGCATCGGCACCGTTAATGCTTTTTGGGGCGTAGACGGAATGGCTATGTGGAACCAAGCCGGTCGAGTAAGCGAGTACAACCTTGACACAGACACCATGGCTGTTTTCTTGCAAGGTACCTATAACCTATCTGACACTCTCACCCTGACTGCTGGTGTACGTTACACCGAAGAAGACAAGGAAGCTTTTGCTAAAGCTGATCTGACCGCGAGTTATACTGGTTTGGCAACGCCAAACGAAACGCCATTCCTAGCCGCGCTTCAAGCTGCATCCTTTGGCGTTTGGGCGCACGATTTCAACGAGAAACGTTCTACTAGCCAGGTTATCCCAGCAGCAAATTTGCAGTGGGAACAATCAGATACTAGTAAGTACTACATCAGCTACTCTGAGGGCTTCAAGAGCGGTGGCTTTAACTCTGTAGATGATCAGAACCCTGAAATTGCAGCAGACGGAACGGTCCTACGTACTACTCCAGGAATAGGTTTTGAGTACGACGATGAGAGTGCAAGCTCGTTTGAAATCGGTGGTAAGCATGTATTGTTGGACGGTTCCATGAACTTGAACTGGGCCTACTTCAACAGTGAATATGAAGACCAGCAGGTATCGACCTTTGTCGGCTTGGGTTTTGTTGTGGCTAACGCCGCAAGCTCTGAAATCCAGGGTATTGAGATGGATATGACCTGGCAGGCAACTGATGAATTGCGTTTAGGCCTGGCCATGGCATTCCTCGATGGCAGCTATGGTAACTTCGACGCTGCAGGTTGTACTGCAACTCAGGCCTCTGCTCTGTTAGGTCTGGGCACATTGACTTCTAGCTCTCCTGTCACCTCAGCATTGGGTTGTCAGCAGCAGTTCTTAGGCAATGGCGATGCATCAGGTTCATCTCAGGATATCTCTGGCGGTCAGTTGGGTTCAGATTACTCCGGTTCGATCACTGCTGACTACATTAAGCCGCTGGCAAATGGCTTGGTCTGGTTCGCTGGAATGGATATTAACTTCACCGACATGTACTACATGACCGGTGACTTGGATCCAATCGATATACAGGGCGGTTTCGAAAAAGTTAACCTGCGTACCGGTATCCGCGGTGACGACTGGGATGTAATGTTATTCGGTCGCAACATCACCGATGAGATTACTGCTTCTGGTGCTGCTGACGTTCCTCTAGCCGGTGGTGCTCACTTTAGCTACATGGCTCGTGGTGCAGTTTGGGGCGCACGCTTCAGCTACAGTTTCTAAGTACTATGTAACTATTGTAAAAAGGCTAGAACGAGAAGGACGGGTAACCCCCGTCCTTTTTTACGTCTCAGCAATAACGTTTCTATAGCCGTTGCCACCCAGATCTCAGATCTCATCAGTATCTAAAAGCCCTTTCAACCCGTTTTTTTAGCCCTATCTTCGATTAATCCAGCCTCTCTTATTAATTCACATTCGAATATATTTGTATTGACTTATATTCAATTGTGAATATAAAGTTAAGCGGCTTAGGTTTGGTGTTAGTGCAAACTGCATGTCTATGGAGACTTATAAACCCAGATAAAAATTATAAATGCGGAAAAACCGCTTTCAATACCACCGAGGGGAAGATCAATGAAGAGAAATTCATTTCTTAAACTAAGTAGCCTGGCGCTAGCTATAGCAACAGTATCCAGCGGAGCCTATTCGGCCCAACTTGAAGAAATTATCGTTACTGCGCAGAAACGCGCAGAAAGCCTTCAGGATGTGCCCATTTCAATGACCGCCGTGAGCGGTAAAAAGATCTCTGAAGCCGGCATGAACAGCTTCGCGGACCTATCCACTTATGTGCCTAATCTGAGCATCTCAGAAAATGCGGTTGCTACCGGCATTTATATGCGCGGTGTCGGCCCAGGCGCTCAGCAGTCTTTTGAACAGTCCGTCGGTCTCTATGTCGATGGCGTGCATATGGCCAAGGGCCGTCAAGTTCGCACCGGCATGTTCGATCTGGCTCAGGTTGAAGTACTGCGTGGCCCTCAGGGCATCCTCTTCGGCAAGAATACACTCGCCGGCGCGATTAACGTCACCTCGGCCTCGGCTAATGTCGGTGACGAATTTGGCGGCAAGATCAGCGTATCCAAAGAATCCTTTGATGGCCAAATTGTTGAAGGCCATATCGCTGGATCTGTGACCGATACACTGGCTATGCGCTTCGCCATGAAAGACCGTCAGAGCGATGGCTACCTGACCAATGCCTTTAACGGTGATGAGTCTCCAAGTGCAGACGAAAATATGTGGCGCTTGAGTGCCAACTGGAAACCAAGCGACGATGTTTCGGTTAAGTTCACTCACGCTGAAAGTGAGCAGATTCGCACCGGATCAACCATTGCAATCAACCAATTTTCACCTGTCGCAAACCCTGGTGAAGCTGACGCTATCATGTATGGCGTAATGCTCGGCGGACCCTTTGTAGCGCCGGGAGTACAGCTATTCCCAAGTGCCTTTCCCGATTTTGCCTCTTCAATCACCGATGGCAACACGCCCTATCGAGACGCAATAAGCTATGGCGGCTGTGACCTTGCAGCCTCCTTAGGCCGCTCGTCAGCTGACTGTGACAATGGCATTGAAAAGCCTGAAGGTACCAACACCAACACTCAGGACACATCACTGAATATTGATATCGAGCTGGGCAATGGCTATACCTTTACCTCGGTCACTGGCCGTGCAACTTATGACTATGAAGATGGTATCGATGTAGACGGTCTGCCGGTTCGATTCATTGGCCGCAGTGATATTTCAGACTATAAACAGAGCAGCCAAGAGTTTCGTCTGGCCTCGCCTACTGATGGCAAGTTTTCGTTTATCACCGGTGCTTACTGGGAAAAGCAGAAACAAACCATCGACCGAATAGTGGCTGTAGACGGTACCCTGGGCGTACCAGAATTTATGGCAGGTACCTTATTGGCGACCCGTGATCCAGCTACTGGCGCAGTCACCGCTGCCGGTTCACCGACCTTCTTGGCCTTTAACCCAACTCAGGTTGCGGGCATTAATGGCCTCGGCGGGCTAACAGGCGGACGAACAGACTATGCACCAGGCGTCCCAGGTGAGACTTTATGGATGTCTCTAGGACGTGTTTCCAACTGGGAACAGGAAACCGATGCCTGGGCTGTATTTTTCCAGGGTACTTACAACCTGACCGATAGCCTAAGCCTAACTGCAGGTCTGCGTTACACCGAAGAAGATAAGAAGGCTACTAGCTGGACGTACAACAGTGAAGGATTTACTGGACTGGCATCGCAAGACAGTGATGCGGCGTTGCTAGAAGCACTCGCTGCTGGACTTTTTGGTACCTACAACCATGCCTTTGATGATGAGCGCTCTACTGATCAGGTAATCCCTGCGGTAAGTATGGAATGGAAACCATCTGACACTAGTATGTTCTACGCCAGCTACTCAGAGGGCTTCAAGAGCGGTGGATTTAACTCGGTCGACGATCAAAAGCCAGTACTTGCACAGGTGACAATTGTCCCAGGTGTGGATATCACCACAGTGCCAGACCGTAATGCACCTGGTCCAGGCTGGGCTTATGATGATGAAACTGCCACATCTTTTGAAATCGGTGGCAAGCACACATTGTTAGACGGATCGATGAACTTTAACTGGGCAGTCTTTACCAGCGAGTACGAAGATCAGCAGGTCTCTACCTTTGTCGGCAACGGCTTTGTGGTGGCTAACGCAGCCACATCCAATATTGATGGTGTTGAGTTGGATCTCACCTGGCAGGCTAGTGACAACCTTCTGTTAGGCGCCAATGTTGCCTATCTTAAAGGTGAGTATGGATCCTTCCCCGGCGCTGGCTGTACTGCAGAGCAAACTTCTGCACTGGCAGGAATCGCTATAACTAACGCAGCAGTGGATGGTAGAGACCCTGCTCGTGAGTTGCTCTTCGGTGACCCGGTTACCTCTGCTGGAGGCTGTGCTGCAACATTCGGTGACAATCCAACAGCAACCACTCCACAGATAGGCGTAAGCCAAGATCTGGCTGGCGGCCAAATTGGTGCCGAGTACAGCGGCGCGCTGTTTGCCGACTACACTCGCCCACTCGCCAATGGCCTGGTCTGGTTTGCCAGTGTCGATGTGAACTTCACCGACGGTTACTTTATGACCGGCGATCTGGATCCAGTCGACTATCAAGACGGCTTCGAGAAGGTCAACCTGCGCACCGGTTTGCGCGGCGAAAACTGGGACATTATGCTCTATGGTCGTAACGTGACTGATGAGATGACTGCTTCAGGTGCAGCCGATGTTCCTCTGGCTGCTGGTTCACATTGGAGATATATGGGTGCTGGTGAAACTTGGGGCGCACGCGTCAGCTACAGTTTCTAAGCTCTATGTAAGTACGGTAAAAAGCTAGACTTAAAAAGGACGGGTATCCCCCGTCCTTTTTTTATGCCTGTCAATAACTAGCGTAAAACAGTCTCTGGATAACAGAGCTGCCGCTGTCCGAAATTGCCACTTCTCTGACTGTTGATGACAGTGAAGAGCCTGCATTTTTCGCTACCATAAGACTCCTAATGTAAGCATTAATATCACCTATCCTGTGGAACAGACTATGCAAAATAAAACCACCTTAGTAACCGGCGCCTCCGATGGCATAGGTCTCGAGTGTTGTAAAATACTCGCCGATAAAGGCTCCAATTTAATCCTTGTATCGCGTCGCCAGACTCTGCTGGACGAAATTGCCGAGAGCCTTAAAGCGCAATATCCAAATATTAACTGCACTGTTATAGCCGCAGATCTGGCCGCACCCCAGGCGGCGCAGGATCTCTTTAAGCGAGTTCAGGATCAGGGATTGGAAGTGGATTTTCTAATCAACAATGCCGGACTATTACAAAATGGTTTCTTTACCGATCTGGATTTGGCTGCTCAGGAGAGCATGATCAACGTTAATATTGTCGCCCTGACATCCTTGACCCACCTGTTTGCTAACAACATGGCCAGTCGCAGTGGTGGGCATATATTAAATGTTGCTTCCCTCGCCGCTTGGACGCCGATCCCCAATCAGAATGTCTATGCCGCCAGTAAAGCCTATGTGTTGTCTTTTACTCAGGCACTGCACGATGAGCTCAATGCAAGTAATTCTGGGGTTACGGTCACCGCACTCTGCCCCGGCTATACAGCTACAAAAATGATGGACAACCCAGATCAGGGGGGCAAGTTGTTGGTGCCCGCTGGCATGCTGCAGTCTCCGAAAGAGGTTGCAGAACAGGGTATTGAAGCCTGTCTCGCCGGTCGACCGACCATTGTTACCGGACTGGCGAATCGCATTACCGTGGCGCTTACCCGCCTGCTCTCGCGAATGGCTCTGGCAAAAATTGCCGGGCGCTATTACCGCAGCAATATGCAGTAGTCATCCCAGAGTCTGCAGATAAAATACCTATTATAAAAAGAATAAAAGAGACCAATATGAACGAGCAAGCACTCAGCAAAGTAATGATCACAGGCGCCAATGGCTTTATTGGCAATAGCCTTATGCGTCACTATAAACAGCAAGGTATTGATGTGGTCGGTGTCGACTTGCGCGGTGATGGAGGGGCTATTGTGGAGGGTGATATTGGCAATCCCGAAACCATTGCCGAGCTGCTCGATCAATGTGATGTCATTATTCACACTGCCGCACTAGTCTCCAACGCCCTCAGTGATGCCGACATGTGGCGGGTCAATGTACAGGCCACGGCCAACCTCATTGCCGCCGCTGAAAAACATAATGTTCGCCGTTTCGTGCAACTTTCATCCATTGTTGCCTACGGTAATTCTGCTGCCGGTGAGCTCCATGAAGATCATCCAGTGCATGCCGATGGCGGCAGCTATGTCTTGACCAAACTCGCCTCTGAGCATGTGGTGTTAGCGGCTCACGCCAAGGGTAATATCGAGACCGTGATTATACGCCCAGGCGATGTCTACGGGCCGGACAGCAGACCCTGGTTGATATTGCCTTTGGAGGCTATTCACAAAGGTCAGTTTATGCTGCCAGAAAAGGGCGAAGGATTTTTTCGCCCCACTTACATAGATGATCTGATCCGCGGGATAGTGCTGGCAGTTGCCAGCCCTGAAGCCAATGGAGAGATATTTAATCTCTCATGCCAGGGTTATATCAGCAGTAAAGAGTTTTTTAGTCACCACTACAGCTGGCTCAATAAGAAAGGTCCAATGGTGGTATCCACTCGAGTGGCACTGATTGCTGCCAATCTGGCAACCAAACTTGCCAACCTAACCGGTGGTGTCAATGAAGCATCTACTGCCACAGTGGCTCAGCTATCGACCAAAAGCTGGTTCAGCATAGAGAAAGCCCAGCGAATTCTCGGCTGGGCACCTGAAGTCTCGTTTGAAGAGGGAATGGCCCGCTCAAAGCAATGGGCCACTGAGCAGGGTCTGTTAAAGAAATAATCAGTCTTTTGAATTAGCTGTATGGGCTGAGCGATAGGACCCGGCGGTCTCGCCGGTCCACTGCTTAAAGCTGCGATAGAAAGAGCGGGCCTCGGCATAACCCAGTTCATAGGCAATATTATCTAGAGTCAGCTCAGTATTTTTCAGAAAGTAGGTCGCCAGTTCATAGCGCAGCTCATTGAGCACATCTTTGTAGTGGGTGCCCTCTTCACTCAACTTGCGCTGTAGGGTACGACTGCTGATGCCAAGCTTTTCGGCGATCATTTCACTGGAAGGTGGTTGCTGATTAATCATCAATCGTAGAATATTTTTTACCTGATCGGTAGTGCGCTGACTTTGATCTAGCCCGGCCAATAATTTGGTGGCATGAGCCAACAGCATTTCGAGTAATTCTGCGTTAGCCTGAGGCAGCACTTCATCGAGCAAGCTTTCGCGAATACGAATACCACTGGCGGGCTGATCAAACAGCACCTCACAGTGAAAAACTTCCTGATAATCTGCCAGCAATGCTGGGTCTTCCGGCGCCGAATGCTCAAACCAAACACTGTCCCAGTGATCAAAGTTAAGATACTGCCGGGCGTAACAGACCCAAGAGCCCAGCACATTCTCCACCTCGTGACGCTTCACCGCGGGATCGGTAAACAGACATTGCCAGCGCTGCAAGACAACACCATGGGCAGTCTCAAAGGAGGTGACGCCCATATCACCAACGATTTTTTCATAGATCGGAATTTTTGCCTGAATCATCCGCAGGGTCGAACAGTTCATGGAGATGTAGCCGAGCACACTAAATGAGGCCGGTTCAACAAAGCGTGAAGCGTGCAAACCAAAACAGGGGTCTTTACTTGCTGGAATCAACAGCGCTAAGAGCCTCTCCATACAGGCATTGGGCAGATGGCGATTATTGTCTTCGAGCATCTTGGGATCTATTCCAGCCTCAGCCAATAAAGGCTGAATATCGACACCGCAGGCTTCGGCAGCCTTAACATATTGCTTAATCGCAGGTGCCGAGGCTAACCCATTACTGACGACTTGATTCATCTTTTGCCCCCTGTGTATGCAGCTGACCGAAATAGTGACACAGCTGTCGTCACCTGACAGTGACCCAATTTAACTGCAGACTATCATAGGCAACAAAGCTTAGTCTCAATAAACAACTCTAATAATAAGGTATTCACTATGCGTCTATGGAATGGCTGGGGAAATGAAAACAGCGACTTGCTGATGGAACTCAATAGTGGTCTGCGCAATCTGCTGCAGGCACTAGTAGGACCAGCCACCCCCTTAGGTGAGGCAACACTGGAACAGGTTATGGCTAAAGTGCCGGCCTCGAAAGCCCCCGCCCACCCGCTTATCAGTGCAGACCCAGAGACCCGAGTGCGTCATGCCCGGGGCCAAAGCCTACCCGACTGGCTGGCCATGCACAGCGGTGATGTAGACAGCTTTCCCGACGCTGTGGCAGTGCCCGAGAATAGCGCAGAGGTACGTGAATTACTCTGCTATGCCAGAGACAACGGCATTGATGTGATTCCCTATGGCGGCGGTACCTCGGTGGTTGGTCATATCAATCCAGAGATCAGTCCGCGCCCCATATTGACTATCGACATGAGCGCCATGAACAAGCTGATTCACTTCGATCGCGAGAGTCAACTGGCCACCTTTGGTGCTGGCACCGCGGGCCCTGAGCTGGAAGCCCTGTTGCAAAAAGAGGGTTATACCCTGGGCCATTTTCCTCAGTCTTGGGAGCTCTCCACAGTGGGCGGCTGGGTTGCCAGTCGCTCCAGCGGACAGCAGTCTCTGCACTATGGTCGCATTGAAAATATGTTTGCTGGTGGCTCTATTGAAACCCTCGCAGGTACTCTTGAGATACCTACTATTCCCGCCTCCTCTGCAGGTCCAGATATTCGCGAAATGATTCTTGGCTCTGAAGGGCGCATGGGAATCATTACAGAGGTCGCAGTCAGAGTAACCAAGCTACCTGAGGAAGAATCTTTTCAGGTGGTGTTTTTCCCCTCCTGGGAAATTGGCCTTCAGGCTGCCAGAGAATTAATTCAACAGCGTATCGCCCTGTCTATGGTGCGTCTGAGCAATCCATTAGAAACCACAAGCTTGCTCTATATGGGCGCCGGTGATGACAGCAGCGGCGTGGTCGCTCTGGAAGCCGCTCTGGCAGAAAAAGGCATTGGTGCCGGCAAAGTAATGATGACCTTTGGTGTCACCGGCTCCGCTCGCCACTGCGAGGTGGCCAAAGAGATGGCCCTGGATCACTGCACCAGTCTCGGCGGTTTGGCTGATCAAGCAGGTTTAGGCGACAGATGGGCCCATGGCCGCTTTCGTGCGCCCTACCTGCGAGACCCTTTGGGCAGTGCTGGCTATGCGGTGGACACTATGGAGACCGCGGTTGATTGGTCGAAGTTGTCACAGGCTGTGGAGAATATCGAATCGGCGATTCGCAATGGCCTGGCGGATGAGGGAGAGCAGGTTCATACCTACACCCACCTCAGCCATGTCTATGGTCAGGGTTCGAGCATCTACACCACCTATCTATTCCGTCTTGGGGACAGCTATGGGCAAGCCATGGAACGCTGGCACAAGCTCAAGGCTGCAGGGGCAAATCAAATCGTTGCCAGTGGCGGCACTATTAGTCACCAGCATGGCGTGGGCCGCGATCACCGCGACTATTTAGTGGCCGAGAAAGGCGATCTGGGTTTGGCTGCGATCAATTCACTGTGCCAGCTATTTGATCCCGATAGCCAGATGAATCCGGGCAAATTATTACCTGACGAGCTCAACTAAAATGACTGAAGTAAGTGCTTCAACTGACCGTGCTTTAACTGAAGGTCCTTTAACTGACCGCCGCTTTACCTCCAGTGACAAACTCCTCGCCGAAATGCGCAGTGGCGAGTCTCTCGACTGGGACATCATTATTATTGGCGGCGGCATTACCGGTGCCGGTATTTTGCGAGAAGCGGTGCGCCGGGGTTACCGTGCTCTGCTGCTTGAGCAGGGGGACTTCTCCTCCGGCACATCGAGCCGTTCATCGAAAATGGTTCACGGTGGTTTGCGCTACCTGGCCGCTGGTGACCTCAAGCTAACCAAAGAGAGCCTCACCGAGCGCGAACGTCTGCTCGCAGAAGCACCGGGGCTAGTCGAGCGAATTAATTTTTATTTCGCCCTCAGTAAAGGTCTGTTTCCCGGCCGCTGGGCGATGGCGGTTATTTTAACGATCTATGACTTTATTGCCGGTATCTACGACCACCGCTATCACAACAATCGCCGTCTCGCAGAGCGCTTCCCCGGTCTGGAGCAGGGCCACCTTAACGGCGCAGCCTCCTACAGCGACGCCATGGTGGATGATTCAAGACTGGTACTGCGGGTCTTGCAGGAGAGCATCGACGCTGGCGGCACAGCCATTAACTACAGCAAAGTCAACGAGCTGCTACTGGAAGACGGTCAGGTTCAAGGCGTGGTGCTAAATGATTCTGAGGGCAGCGAGGGTATTAACCTGCGCGGTGCTGCGGTCATTAATGCCACTGGTGCCTGGGCCGATCGTCTGCGCAACCAGGTCAATCCAGAAAAACGCATCCGCCCACTGCGCGGTAGCCACCTGATTATTCCCCGTGAGCTGATGCCTGTCACCGATGTACTTACCTCACTGCACCCTGAAGATCAGCGCGGCGTCTATGTCTACCCCTGGGAAGGCACCACGGTTATTGGCACCACGGATCTCGACCACAGCGAAGATCTGGATATTGAAGCCAGCATTAATAACGCCGAAGTGGACTATTTACTGCAGGCCTTTAATGTACAGTTTCCCAATCAAACGATTAGCCGCGCCGACATTATTTCCAGCTGGGCTGGGGTGCGTCCGGTTATTGGCTCGGAAAGCTCCAAAGACCCCTCAAAGGAACGCAGAGATCATGCGGTCTGGTCAGACAATGGTTTGATTACAGTGAGTGGCGGCAAGCTCACCACCTTTAGGCTGATTGCTCTGGATGCCCTGAACGCTGCCCTGCCGCAGTTGCCCAAAGCCAAACCCTTCACCGACGACCGAGTATTTACCACCCCCGACCTAACCCCTGAGGATCTGGTTGCCGACGAACCAGCCTGGGCGCAGCGCCTACTGGGTCGCTACGGGACCCAGACCAAAGCAATGCTAGATAGTGCACCAGAGGCCGAGCGCCAGCGCATTGTGGGCACCGACTTTTGTCTCGCTGAATGTCGCTGGGCGGCACGCCATGAGGCGGTGGCTCATCTCGATGACCTGCTATTGCGTCGCACTAGATTGGGCATGGTAATGGTTCATGGGGCCATGGAATTACTCCCCGCTCTGGAAGTCATTTGCACCTCTGAACTGGGCTGGAACCAGGACCATTGGCGCCTTGAAGTTAAACGCTACCTGAGTATCTGGGAGCGTTTTTACAGCCTCCCCAAAGACAACGATCGTTCGTAAAATAATAAGAATAGAGCCCGATTGCCATGCAAACAGCACCTGACAAACAAGAGTATTTACTCTCTATAGATAACGGCACCCAGAGTGTCCGTGCCATGATTTTTGATCGGGATGGCCAGTTGGTGGCCAAAAGCAAAGTCGAGATAGAGCCCTACTTTTCCACTGAACCAGGCTGGGCAGAACAGCATGCAGACTATTTTTGGCAGGCTCTCTGTCAGGCCTGTCATCAACTCTGGGATCAGCTTGGAATTCCCCAGGAATCAATCAAAGCCATGTCCGTCACCACTCAACGGGCCACTGTGGTGCCCATGGGTGCCGATGGCCAACCGCTGCGCGCCGCTATAAGTTGGCTCGACCAACGGCAGATCTATAGCCAGCCCGAGCTGGGTGCAGTGGAGTCCCTATTAATGCGAGCCGTGGGCGCCAAAGCGGCGGTGGATACTTTTCACACTCAGGCTGAGGCCAATTGGATTGCCGAACATGAACCAGAGCTCTGGCAGAAAGTGGACAAACTGTTGCTGCTCTCCGGCTATCACAATTACAAACTCACCGGTGATTACAGAGATTCTGTTGCCAGCCAGGTGGGTTTCATACCCTTTGATTTTAAAAAGCTGCAATGGGCTGAGGCCAAAGATTGGAAATGGCGGGCGATTCCCTCCATAAAACGAGAGATGCTTCCTGAGCTGGTTGAGGCTGGCGGCATACTGGGTCATATCAGCAGTGCAGCCGCGGCAGAGACCGGTATTCCTCAGGGGCTGCCACTTATAGCCTGTGGTTCAGATAAAGCCTGCGAAGTGCTGGGCACCGGCTGTCTGGATAGCAATACAGGTAGCCTCAGCTACGGCACCACAGCCACCTTTAATATCACCAGCGACAAGTATCTTGAAGCGATCCCCTTTCACCCCGCCTATCCCGGTGTAATTCCCGGCAGCTTTAATGTGGAGATGATGGTGCCTCGAGGCTATTGGATGGTGAGCTGGTTTAAACAGCAGTTTGGTCTCGAAGAACAGTCCGCCGCTAAGCAACAGGGCGTGACGGTAGAATCCCTGTTTGACGATTTATTGCAGCAAGTCCCCGCCGGTTCTGCGGGACTCACTTTGCAGCCCTACTGGGGTGCAGGTGCAGACAACGAAGGTCCTGAAGCCAAGGGTGCCATTATTGGCTTTGGCGATGTGCACACCAGAGCCCATCTCTATCGCGCCATTATCGAAGGGCTGACCTATGCCCTGCGAGCGGGTAAAGAGCGGGTGGAGAAACACAGCGGTCAGCCGATTACGCGCATGATGGTCTCCGGTGGCGGCTCACAGAGCGACCAGGTTATGCAGATTACAGCGGATATCTTTGGTATGCCTGTGCAGCGCCCCCACACCTATGAAACTTCAGCACTGGGTGCCGCCATGGCCGCCGCAGTGGGCAGTGGCATCTACCCTGACTTTGCCAGTGCCGCGGCCAAGATGACTCACCCTGGTGATCGCTTTGAGCCTATAGCGGCCAATCAAAAAATCTATAGTCAGCTCTACACTCAGGTCTATCGCAAAATGTATAAGAGTCTAAAACCCAGCTATGAGGCGATCCGGAAAATCACCGGTTATCCGAACTAGGTAGCAACAATCTGCTGCAAGGCTTTTTCGAGATCGCTGTATTGGAATGGGTAGTCGCTGGCCAGCAGCTTATTGGGCATTACATATTGCCCCTGCAATAACAGCTCCTCACCCATTTCACCAAACAGCAGTTTGACCATAAATCCTGGCATCGGCAGCACGGCGGGACGGTTTAGTACTGCACCGAGGCTGGCACTAAATTGCGCGTTGGAGACGGGTTTCGGGGCGGTGGCGTTGACCGGACCAGCAATCTGCGGATTATTGATGCAGTGCAAAATCACCCCAACCATATCGTCAATATGAATCCACGACATACCCTGTTTGCCACTGCCAATTGGTCCGCCAAGCGCCATCTTAAAGGGCGGAAGCATTCGCGCCAGAGCACCCTCTTCACCCAGTACAATACCAGTGCGCAGATAGCAGACCCGACTGCCTAGGCTTTCAAAACGTTTGGCACTCTGCTCCCAAGTTTTGCAAAGCTGGTGGGAGAAGCCATCGACGGCGCCAGAATGTTCATCCACTGGATTGTGGTTCGGCCCATAATAGCCAATAGCCGAACCGCTGATCACCACACTGGGTTTGCGATTGTGCTTGCGATTTCGTTCGGCAAAAAACTCATAGAGACTGTCGGTGAGGTTAATCCGACTATCATAGAAGCGTTGTTTGCGACGCTGAGTCCAGCGTCCCGCTGCCAGAGGCTCGCCGGCCAGGTTAATAATCACCTCTGGGACATAGTCCGCTTCTAGTTCCTCAAGCCCCTGAACTAGGCGTACAGATTCAGGCAGTCGCGCCGCAGTCGCCTCGGGGTTGCGTGTCAGTACAGAGAGTTGATGACCTAACTGTTCGGCCTGATTACAAAAGTGCTTGCCAATAAAGCCACTGCCACCGGTGATTAAGATTGAGCTCATAGATAAAAGGCCATAGTTGTTGAAGCTTATATAAGTAGGTTACTAAGAAATACGCAGAGCGGTGCAGGCCAGCCTACAAAATCCCACCAGTAGCCGCAATCTTTCCTTTGCTCAGAGCCCATTGAGTTGCTAAGATCAGGGTCTTTATTGATCTAGCTAAATCAAGCGAGATCTAACTATTCTAAAAACCCTGAAAACCTTAACTACCTTCAAGGCATAACTATGAGTCTTGCTAATAAAGTATTAGCCTCCAACAACGATCTCCCCATTCGCAGCGACCAACCGGTACACAGTGGTAAGGTACGCTCAGTTTATTGGCTCACCGACGCTGACAGCCGTCGTCTGATTGCCGACAAAGGCTATGATGTGGCCGCGGACGCGCCCCTGGCGATAATGGTGATCAGTGATCGGATCTCGGCGTTTGAATGTATCTGGAAGGGTGAAGGTGGTATGAACGGTGTGCCCGGTAAAGGTGCTGCACTGAATGCGATTTCCAATCACTGGTTTAAACTGTTCCGCGAGCAGGGGCTGGCCGACAGCCATATTTTGGATGTTCCCCATCCATTGGTGTGGATTGTACAAAAAGCCAAGCCGGTGATGATCGAAGCCATCTGCCGTCAATATATCACCGGCTCTATGTGGCGCGCCTACAGCAAGGGCGAGCGCAACTTCTGCGGTATCGAACTGCCAGATGGTTTGCAGAAAGATCAGCGTTTACCCGAGCTGCTGATTACCCCCTCTACTAAAGGTATTCTCACTGGCATTCCCGGTGTTCCGGAAGCGGATGACGTGAATGTGTCCCGTGCCGATATCGAAAATAACTATGCCAGCTTTAAGTTCCGCAATGTCGAAGACATCAATGTCTATGAAAAGCTGCTCGGTGAAGGCTTTGATCTGATCAGTGATTCACTGGCAGAAATTGGCCAGACCTTTGTCGACACCAAATTTGAATTTGGCTATGTGCGCGACAAGCAGAACAATGAAAAACTGATTTATATGGATGAGGTGGGTACTCCTGATTCATCGCGTATCTGGGATAGTGCCAGCTATGCCGACGGCAAGATTGTTGAGAATTCTAAAGAGGGATTCCGCCAACTGCTGCTCAACCACTTTCCTGATCCGGATATTCTGCTGAATAAAAACCGTATGCCTGAGCGCACTGCTCTGGCGCAAGATAACCTGTTGCCGGAATCTGTGTTGATGTCGGTATCTGAAACTTACACTGGTATTGCGGAAAAGATCACTGGGGAGAAAATCACTCTGCCGGAAGATCCGAAAGCGGAGATTATTGCCATTCTTGCTGAGCAGTATGATTTGATCGACTAAGGCTTCGCTGTTCATAGCTCGCTTCACTAACCTGAGGGCTATCTCAGGTTAGTGAAGGTTAGACTTAACATTCAACAATATTGACTGGCACCTCAAGTACATTGGTTGCCAAGCCACCTCTAGATGTTTCCTTGTAGCGCACATGCATGTCCTTGCCGGTTTTGCGCATTGTCTCAATTACCTTATCCAGTGACACAAAGTGTGCACCATCACCGCGCATAGCTATTCGTGCGGCGTGAATCGCCTTCACCGAACCCATGGCATTGCGCTCAATACAGGGTACCTGTACCAGACCGCCAATGGGATCACAGGTCAGACCCAGGTTGTGTTCCATACCAATTTCAGCAGCATTTTCTACCTGAGCTGGGGTGCCGCCCATCACTTCGGCCAAAGCACCAGCAGCCATGGAGCAGGCAGAACCCACCTCCCCCTGACAGCCCACTTCAGCACCACTGATAGAGGCATTCAATTTATACAGCATGCCAATGGCTGCGGCGGTGAGTAAAAATCTCACCACGCCCTCGGCAGTGGCCGTGGGTACAAAGCGCATATAGTAGTGCAGCACCGCTGGGATAATGCCCGCCGCGCCATTAGTTGGCGCAGTCACCACTCGACCACCGGCAGCGTTTTCTTCATTCACGGCAAGAGCGTAGAGCGTGACCCAATCCAGTACCGAGAGGGGATCTGACATAGCTGCCTCAGGGCGGCTCAACAATTGCTGATGCAATTCTTTGGCACGGCGGCGCACATTGAGACCGCCGGGCAAAATACCGCCATTGCTTATGCCATTGGCGACACAGGACTGCATTACCGACCAGAGGTTTAACAGTCCGTCACGTACCTGCTGTTCACTGCGCCAGGTCTTTTCATTCTCCATCATAAGCTGGGAGATACTCATGCTGTGCTCTTCACAGAGGGTCAGCAGCTGTTTGCCCGAGTCAAAGGGATAGGGAATAGTGCTGCTATCCTCCACCAGAAAATCCTGATCCGAGGCACTCTCATCCACCACAAAACCACCGCCCACAGAAAAGTAGGTCTTACTGGCAACCACTTCAGCGTTGCTATTAAAGGCGGTAAAGATCATACCGTTGGAATGAAAGGATAGGGTTTTCTTGCGATGCAAGACGACATCGGTCTTGTCATTAAAGCCGATGCGATGGCTATCAGATCGGTTGCCCAACAATGTAATCAATCCACCCTCCCGAATCGCCGCGACACGCTCTGCAATAGAAGGCACATCAACAGATTCAGGCTGATCCCCTTCGAGACCTAACAACACTGCCTTGGCAGTGCCGTGGCCCTTACCGGTGGCACCCAGTGAGCCGTACATCTCTGCCTGTACTCGGGTGACCTCAGTCATGCGACCGCTATCAGCGAGAGCTTCAACGAATTGAAGTGCCGCGCGCATGGGACCCACGGTGTGGGAGCTAGATGGCCCAATGCCAACGGTAAATAAATCAAAGGTGCTAATTGCCATGGTGACTACTGTCCTTTTGTATCTCAAAGTGCGCTTTAGGGCGCAGACCAAAACGGTAACTATAGACCCAATCCCTCAGATCTTCTGTCCGCTTTATCAGCTGCGCTTAATCCGCGGCAGCAAAACAGTTCAACGCTCACCATAGCACCATCGACATTGAAAAAGAGCCTGCCCACCCCCCCCAATGAAGGTAGTCATAGAACATGTAGGCACTGGCAAAAAAAGTTGCTTTATAGGGATATAACTCTTAGAGTATTCAAAGATCCATAAACAAATCAATCACAATGCGCGCCGTAGATTGGAATGAGGATTCTAAGAAATAATAATAAGGTCACATGCATATGTGACTATTCGATAAATCAAAGGGGAAATCATGAAGCTTATACGTGCACAGAAATCGTGCTTGGCACTTGCAGTGGCGAGTATTTTTGCCGGCAGCATGGCGCAAGCAGCAATCGAAGAAATAATTGTAACGGCCAACAAACGCGAACAAACTCTGCAAGATATTGCAGTGTCAGTCACAGTGACTACTGGCGATACTATTTCAAAAGCCGCAATCCAAGACATTATTGATTTGCAAAGTGTCGTGCCTACCTTACGGGTATCTCAATTGCAGTCATCCACCAACACTTCGTTCGCAATTCGTGGTTTTGGTAACGGCTCAAATAACGAAGGTATAGAGCCTTCTGTTGGTGTGTTTATTGATGGTGTCTATCGTTCACGCGCCGGCTCAGCAATTTCTGACCTGCCACGTTTAGAGCGGGTTGAAGTACTTAGTGGCCCACAGAGCATTCTATTTGGTAAGAACGCCTCCGCTGGCGTGATCAGTATCATTACACCTAAGCCCTCTGGTGAGACTGGTGGTTATATTGAAGCGAGTCTCGGCAATATGGGGTATAAAAATACCAAGGCGTTATTTGAAAGCGCAATTTCTGAAGATCTGAGTTTCGACGTATCTGGCAACATGACGCAGCGCGACGGTTACTTTACCAACGTAGCTGGCGGCGCTGCCATGAATGAAAGAGAGCGCTGGGGTGTTCGCGGTCAGGTGTCATGGACACCAACTGACAGCACTGAGGTGCGTATAATTGCCGATTACGACAGCATAGATGAAGTCTGCTGTGGTGTGTCAAACTTGGTTAACGGCCCTACTGGAGCAGTAATCGGTCTTCTTGGTGGTGAACTGGTGCCCGAGCAACCCTTCGCCTATCGCATAGCTGCAGACATTGACCCCTTTAATGAGGTTGAAAACGGTGGTATCTCGGCCCAAATTGATGTCGATTATGGGAGTTTTGTCCTAACGTCGATTACCTCTCAGCGCTTCAGTGACACATTTGAGGCTCTCGATATTGACTTTACCAGCGCCCCCTTAACTCAAACCAGTCCCAACGACCTAAACGTAGACACATTTAGTCAGGAAATTCGACTGACCTCAACGGGTGATGGCGATTTAAGCTGGATGGTCGGAGCCTTTTACTTTGATGAGTCAGTGGACTATACCTCTGAGGTTATGTGGGGGCCACAGGCGCGAAACTATTTTGATACGTTAGTTGCTGGCTTGGGTTTTCCAGGTGCTCTTGGTGCCGTTGAAGCAGGAATTGGATTTCCTGCAGGGACGTTCTTTGCTAATGGTACTGGTGCGCAAGATTCCTTTAGCCAAGAAGATCAATCAACTTCAATATTTGGTCAGTTTGACCTGCAGTTAAATGAGCAGCTAACCTTAACTGCGGGCTTTAACTACACTCAGGCTGAAAAAGAAGTTACGGTCAGTCAAGTTAACACCAACGTCTTTGCCGCTGTACCAGCAGCTTTCGTAGGAGGTTTGTCCGTCCTACAAGGTACGTTGCCACCCGTGGTCAACCTTCCAAACACAGTTGAAGATAATACCAGTGATGACAGTGATACGACCTACACTCTTCGTTTAGCTTATGACGTAAATGATAATGTCAATATCTACGGAAGCTACGCCACTGGTTTCAAGGCGAGTTCTTGGAATTTGTCACGTGACTCAGGCCCTAACGCCGCTGACTTAGCAGCATTACAAGCTGCAGGGTTGACGACCAACGCACCCAATTTGTCCGCAGGTTCACGCTTTGCTGACCCTGAAGAATCAGAAGTGTACGAGTTAGGTCTAAAGGCGGTGTTTGAGAGCGGCTCTTTTAATATGGCGATATTTGATCAAACGATTAAAGGTTTCCAATCATCTATCTTTAACGGCACCGGCTTTGAACTTCGAAATGCAGGAATGCAATCTACCAAGGGAGTTGAATTCGATCTAGTCTACTATCCAGTAGAATCACTTAGATTAGGTTTTGCAGGCACATTGTTAGATCCACTCTATGATGAGTTCGTAGGTGGTGGCTTCGAGGGCGCAGATTTGTCAGGTACTAAGCCTGCTGGAATTCATGAAGTGAGCTTGTCCTTGTCAGCTCTATATGATTTCCGCCTAGGAAACAATGACGCCTATGCTCGTGCTGATTACCAGTATGCAGATGAAGTTATCATCGTCGACAATATCCCGCCAGCTGTTGCAGCTATAGCTACTCGTGAAATTGGCTCTCTTAACATGAGTGCGGGTATGAACACGCAAAGTGGCTTAAACCTGTCTATCTGGGCGCGCAATGTCACTAATGATGAATATATGACGAGTGGCTTCCCAACGCCAGCGCAGGCAGGAAGCTTTAATATTTACCCAAACCTGCCTCGCACGTTTGGTATAACTGCACGAAAAAGCTTCTAGTATTTAAACGTAGTCTCATGCACAGGGCTGTGCAATTGTAAAAAAGGACGGGCTTGCCCGTCCTTTTTTATTACTCGTCGAGCAATTATTAATCCACATTAAAAAAAGCAATTCTGTCTGACCTAAAGGACCCCAGCATAACTTGCTGTGCACCGCTAT
>ENA-ORXF01000053-ORXF01000053.1-marine-metagenome-genome-assembly--contig:-NODE-53-length-85008-cov-6.978936_pt1 | contig 85008 bp, 73 predicted proteins | sample MGYA00237864_ERZ511476 | MGnify/ENA primary metagenome ERZ511476 (study PRJEB26306, sample SAMN06343908) | marine metagenome | isolation source: coastal waters | place: Atlantic Ocean: West Antarctic...
TTTAACGAAAACATATGTACCCTATTGATAACAAAAAAAAATTAGTATTAGTTTCTTTTGAACAGAATCCTAGCAAGTACCGTGGTGGATAGATATGCTGATAAAAAAAATAACATTACCTATTTTAATAATATGCGTAATTTTTCCATTTTCCTTAAATGCTGAGGAAACTGAAGGTGCTTCAAATCTAGCAAATGTAGTAGCCGACATTGCAAGTGGAAGCAGTTTAAGCACATCAGCAAAAAGTAAAGCTGAAAATTTTTTACTAGATAAGACAAATAAAGAAGTTGATGATTTAGGAGAGTCCTTGACCACCGGGAATTGGATGTACTTAGATCTCAACATCGGTAGAGAAAACGATAAGACTTTTGGTGAAGTAATGTCTGTGTTTAGACTTAAGGAGACACCTAACTGGGGCATCTTCAATCAGACTTCCATAGTAAATCACGCGGGAAGGGCAACTGCAAATATTGGCTTCGGTGCTCGGCATATTAATGACGCAGATACTGTGATTATAGGTTTTAATGCTTTTGTGGATAGTGAGCTTGCGGTTGAAAATAGCCGAGCAAGTATCGGTACAGAGTTTTTAACGTCGATTGCCCAATTCAGGGCAAACTATTACGAAGCTTTATCAAGTCCTGTACTTTATAAAGGAGTTACTGAGACAGCTTTAGATGGATACGATTATAAATTAACGTATGAGTTACCCTTCTTTTATGGCTCAGATGTTTATTTTAAAGGGTCTCACTGGGAAGATGCTACTGGTTTTAATACTGACTCAGATGAGTTTGGCTTGACTGCAGAAATTTCACCAAACATGTCATTACGCATTGCCTCACAGAAAACAGATACAAAAGCATCTGATACAGTTGGTTCAATTAGTTTTTCTATTCCGCTCGGTGGAATAGTTAAAAGAAGCCGAACAAAAAGATCATTTGGGTTGCAAACAAAACTTCAGCCAATTCGTAGTGAATTATTTAAACCTGTTCAAAGAGAAAACAGGATTAAAAAGAAGTCGGTTGGTGTAGTTACAGTTAGTGGATTTTAATAATGAATTTTTCTAGATTATTTGGTTTTGTTTTTATAGTTGTTTTTTGTAATTCGGCTTTCGCTGAAACGGACAGTGCCTGCACAAGAACTGCTGGTGGAGCTATTATTGCTAATGCGTTGAGTCCAAGCTCAAATGGTGCAGCAATAGTAACCGATATTGATGGAGAAACTGGGGGTTCATGTAAAGAAGTTCCTGATTTTTATAAAATTAACTTTTACAAATTTGGATTGTGCACGGCCAATCCCTATGCAACTGGGTCAGGTTCCACGCAAGATTTCTCATCCTGCTCTTTCCTACTGAACAATGATGCAAGCGTTGAGCATATTATAAGTGGCCTTACCGGCTCGCCGCTTGCCACTGATGGTACTATTGCAACTGGAACTTATAACCATCTCGTTATGGTGTTAAAGAATAGGCTCTCTCAGAAGCTTACAGAGACTTTCAACACTACTATTACTGGCAAGACTGGCGCCGGTACAACGTGTTGGACAATTGCTAGTACATCCGCATACGGTGATGGAAATATAACTGGTGAGACACTCATTAGTCCAACGACCGATAACCGATCAACTTTAGGTATCGATTGTGGGTCTACTGCAGCTGCGGATTACACTACAGAGATTTATGAAACCTTAGGTGATGGTGGCTTTGCTGGTGATATAGAAGAGGATGCTGGAATTAAGGTAGCACTTTTGCAGGCTGACGGAGTTACAAAAGCCACAACCATTCATAACGCTAAACAAATTATGGTAGTGATGGATGCGGCATATACAATCAAAGATGATAGTAAGTACTCACTGGCTTTCAAAATGACAGCTTCAAGCAGTCTAGACCTTCATTACATCCATTCTGGCACTGTGATTTACGCTCTGAAAGTAGGAGCTGACCCATTTCAAGTAACATTTGAAGTTAATTGATAAGCTAGAGTAGTTGCTCAGTATATTTTATTAATATACGCTTTTCCCTGACAGTATAAATTTAGATATTAATTCGTAGCTATATTACTTTAGGGATTACAAGCATGCCTGATTATTCTTTTAATACCTTTTTTAAGAAAATTATTATACAGATTTTCTTAATATTTTTCTTAACGATACCTACCTTAGCGACAGAAAAAGTAGAAATTAATCGCCTATATCAGGCTTTAAATCTAAAAGGCCTTTTTCAGGAACTACAGGAGGAGGGCATTATAGCTGGTACAGAGATGTTAAAGGATGGTGGCCAGAGTCAACGATCTCAAGCCTGGGTCATAACACTTAAGGAAATTTACGCTGCAGAGAGTTTGGAAGAATTTTTTAAAAGTGAATTACTAAAGTTAAGTGTAGCTGAAAAAATGGTTAACGCCATTAACTTTTATGAAACTCCACTTGGGAAGAAATTAATTAAAGATGAGTTAATTACTAGAAGAGCTCTAAAAAATGAAGATAAAAAGATACAGGCAAAAAAGATTTTAAATCAATTGAAATACTTTAAGCCTAATCGCTTAAAGTTATATCAAAAAATCATTGAGGAGAACAATTATATCGAAGATAATATTTCTAGCTCAATGAATTCAAACCTCGCATTTTATCAGGGCTATTCATTAAGTTTACCGAGTGACAAACAAGGTTTATTGGAGGCAGAAATTATATCAAAAATTTGGAAAAATGAAAGTGAAACTCGTGAGAGAATGACGGAGTGGGTATTAGGCTTTACAGCTTTCATCTTTAAGGACTTAACCAGCAAAGAGTTGAACCTTTATTTAGAGTTTTCGGAGTCTACTTCTGGTAAGCTTCTGAATAATTCTATTAATTATATTTTGGATAAAGCCTTTGAGAATCAAAGTTATAAGCTTGGTCGAGCATTTGCTATCTTAAGTGAGCAGGGCGGTGCATAAAGATTTGATAACTAAGGACGTGTAATCAAAAATAACTGTTACAGAATGCGTTTCTCAGTTGACTTGTGTGGCAATAACTAGAATAAGCCGCATACATAGTATCAGTATTACTATTTTTTTAATTATCGTTCCAATCCGGAACGCGCTGTCCGAGGTGGTACTCTTACAAGTACCGTTAACACCGAATGGGGACCGTAGGGCGCGGCTATAACAGGATAAACACAATGTTTGCAGTTTTAAAGACTGGCGGAAAACAATACAAAGTTTCGTCAGGAGATATTCTAAGAGTTGAAAAGCTCGACGCCCAAGCTGGCGAGAAAATACAATTTAACGAAATTCTATTGGTTGGCGGCCCCAAGACAGTTGTAGGTAGTCCACTTGTAGCTGATGCCGGTGTTCAAGCTGAGGTTATTGACCAAATAAAAGGTGTTAAAACAATAAACTTTGTTAAACGTCGAAGAAAGCACTCATCAAAAAGAACAAAAGGTCACAGGCAACAGTTAACGCTATTGCGCGTGACGGACATTCTAGCCAAAGGTGCAAAAAAATCTGGGGTAAAGGAAGCCGTAAGTGGAGCGGGTCTTATTATTGAAAAGGCTTCTAGCCCAATCAAAACTGAAAAACCTTCTAAGGCTGTACCGGCCCCTACACCGGAAGCGAAACCAAAAGCAGCTACTAAACCAAAAACAGCTACTGCGATTAAAAAGCCTAGTGTAGTAAAAGCAAAAAAACCTGTTGAGGTCAAAAAAGCAAGTACTTCAGAAAAGAAGACAGCACCTAAACCTGCTGGTAAAACAACTAAGAAGGCAACCAAGGAGAGTAACAATGGCTCATAAAAAAGCTGGAGGTTCATCACGCAACGGCCGAGACTCGGCTGGAAGACGTCTTGGAGTTAAGAAATTTGGTGGTGAGGTAGTTATTCCGGGTAATATTATATGCCGTCAGCGTGGTACGCGATGGTGGCCTGGCGAAGGTGTGGGTCTTGGAAAAGATCATACTATTTTTGCTAAAGTTGATGGGGCTGTAAAATTTCATAAAGGCCTAAAAGGTCGTACATTCATATCAGTTCTTCCGAAAGCCGAAGCAGCAGAGTAGTCGTACCTAAAGAAATTTTTTTAAGGGATCGGCTTTTTAAGTCGGTCCTTTTTTATTTTAAGGTTATAATAATGAGTATAGCGTTTGCTAGTTTTGTTTTTTTTGCCGTAAGTGTAATTGGCACCCCAGGCCCAGCTAATATGGTCCTGATGGCAGCTGGTGCTAAGTTTGGATTTAAATCTTCATTACCTTTTGTTTTTGGTGTTTGCATTGGTAAACAAATTATAATTTGGCCAATTGGTTTTGGTTTACTCGAGGCTGCATCAGGCGCCCCTTTAGTTTTTTCACTTCTAAAGTGGGTATCAGCAGGATACATGATATGGTTGGCCTGGCGAGTTGCAAATATGCGCTTTCAAGTAAAAGAGGATATAGAAAAAGTTCCTGGGTTTATAGCTGGCCTTTTGGTTCACCCATTTAATCCAAAAGCTTGGGCACTAATAACTACCAGCTTTACCGCGTTCACTTATGATAATTCCCCAGTATTTCAAACTACACTAATAATGGCCGCAATCATATTGATTATACAGTTAATATTTCATCCACTATGGACAATGGGTGGAGTAAAAATGGCTCAATACTTTGCTGGCACGTGGCTAGAAAAGTATTTGATGTGGACCCTTGGAACTGTTACTTTATTAACTGTACTAAGTGTGCTTGTAGCAGGTGAACTATGAGTACTTCTTCAGTTATGTCAGAAAAAACTGTTTTTAAAACAAAACGGTTTACTATAAGACCCCTAAATTCAACCGACACTACGAAAGTTGAAATGTATGTTAGAGACATTCGACTTGCTAGATCGTCTGGAACGATCCCACACCCGTTAACTCCTGGCTTTGTAAAAGATTTTATAGCAAAATCTATGTCCGACGAAACCTCTTTAGATGCATGGAAAATTGAATTTGAAGAGTCTGGAAGTACTGACTTAATAGGGGTTGTAAGCTTAAACAGATTAGACAGATCACAATCTGAAATTGCTTATTGGGTTATTCCTGCTATTTGGAATACGGGTGTTGCAACTGAGGCTGTAAAAGCTTTCATTGAATTTAATCCTCAGAACTGTAAAACAATGTTTGGTTCAGTTTTTCAGGACAACCCAGCTTCCTCTAGAGTATTAACAAATGCTGGCTTTGAATATATTGGAGAGGCCGAAAGCCTTTCTGTTGCGAGATCATCGATGGTTGCGACTTGGACTTATATTAAAAAATTAGATTAACGTCTTTTATGAAATAGCGTAGGGTATTAAAGTGAAATTTCTTGATCTGGCAAAAGTTTATATTCGATCTGGCTCTGGAGGAAGTGGCTCAGTAAGCTTTCGAAGAGAGAAACATATTGAATATGGTGGGCCAGACGGTGGAAACGGTGGACGAGGTGGAGACGTTATAATTGAAGCAGTTGATGGTCTTAACACATTAATAGATTACAGATATCAACAGCACTTTTTTGCTAAAAGTGGTCAAAATGGAATGGGAAAACAACGATCTGGGAAGGACGGTGACCATATTATTCTTAAAGTTCCCGTAGGAACAGAGATCCTTGATGAAGATGAGGAAACTGTCTTAGTAGACATGGCCACATTAGGACAAAAATTTAAACTCGGCACTGGTGGAAATGGTGGCTTTGGCAACCTCCACTTCAAAACGTCCCTTAACCGAGCTCCAAGGCGTGCAAATCCTGGTCAAGCGGGAATAGAGCGCACAGTTTGGCTTAAATTAAAATTAATTGCAGATGTCGGCTTGTTGGGAATTCCAAATGCTGGAAAATCTACCTTTCTAGCTGCCTGCTCGAATGCAAGACCAAAAATTGCTGACTATCCTTTTACGACACTTCACCCAAATCTAGGAGTTGTAGGGATCGATCAGACAGAATTTGTTGTTGCAGACATTCCAGGTCTAATCCAAGGAGCTTCTGAAGGAAAAGGAATAGGGGATAGATTTCTCGGTCACGTCGAAAGGTGCGCAGTCCTACTTCATTTAGTCGATGGAACGTCTAAGTCAGTAGCAAAAGAGTACAATACTATTGTTACTGAGTTAGAAAAATATGGAGGAGATCTCGCATTTAAACCAAAAATAGTGGCTCTGAATAAAATTGATGCGCTAACTCTGAATCAAAGAAAGAAGAAGCTTATTGAACTTAACAAAGTAACCAATAGTAAAGTTTATGAAATGTCTGGTGTTAGTTCGGCTGGTGTTACTGAGATATTGAGAGAGCTCCGAAAAGTAATAGATAAGTCTAACAAGCCAGAAGTGCTTGAGGTGGAAGACAAGCAATGGCGGCCCTAAAGAAATATAAACGTATTGTTATTAAAATTGGATCTTCACTACTTGTGAATGATAAAACTGGTAATTTGAATATAGAGTGGCTTAAAGCATTGGCCAGCGACATTGTCGCATTAAAAAGAAAAAAACATGATATAATTGTGGTTTCATCCGGTTCCATCGCACTTGGGAGGGAGGCACTTAAACTTACATCAAAATCTTTAGCATTAGAAGAATCCCAGGCTGCGGCAGCTGTTGGGCAAATTCAATTGGCAAGAGCTTATGAAGATGTGTTAGCCACCCACAAAATTACTGCAGCTCAGGTGCTGGTCACTCTTGAAGACATTCGCAGTCGAAAGCGGTACCTAAATTCAAGGGCCACACTTAACCAGCTTCTATCGATGAGTGTTGTCCCTATTGTTAATGAAAATGATACTGTCGCTACTGAAGAAATAAGGTATGGGGATAATGACAGGTTAGCAGCGCAAGTGGCAGTAACTGTTGGAGCAGATTTAGTAATTTTACTTAGTGATGTGGATGGCCTTTACAGTGCTGATCCATCGATCGATATTGCTGCAAAATTTATCCCGGAAGTTACTGAAATTACTCCAGAAATCGAAGCCATGGCTGGGGAAGCTAGAAATGTTATAGCAAAGGGTGGAATGAAGACAAAAATTATAGCGGCAAAGATGGCAACATCAGGGGGTGCATCCTTAGTCATAACCAGAGGATCAACATTTAATCCACTTGAACTATTAAATACTGGAACCATGAGCACTTGGTTTAAGGCTAAAGAAAACCCACAACAAGCAAGGAAGTCCTGGATAAAATCCATGAAAGCATGCGGGGATATTACTATTGACCCAGGTGCAGAGGAAGCACTTAAAATTGGTAAGTCTTTACTTCCTGCTGGTGTACTTAGTGTATCTGGAAAATTTGAACGCGGTGATCCTGTGGGCATAAGCAATTCGAAAGGTTTAAATATTGGCATAGGCATCGTTAGGTACACAGCCATAGAAGCAAGAAAGTTAATCGGCTCTCGTCTAGTTGAGGTGGAGAAAATATTAGGCTACCCTAGCCGAAAGGCGCTAATTCACCGCGATGACATGGCACTGTAAGTTTACAATCTAAAACTATATTAGGGTTTGATAAGATGAATTCACCTGACATTAAAATTTTAATGACCGAAATTGGTAAGAAAGCGAAAGTTTCTGCTGAAGTTCTAGCTTGTTCTGACCCAATGGAAAAACAACAGGCTCTAATGAGAGCAGCGGAGAGTATTTCTGATAACAAAGATAAAATTCTAAGTGAAAACTTTAAGGATATTCAAAAAGCAAAGTCTAATGGATTATCAGATGCAATGATTGACAGACTTTTATTAGATGACATACGAGTTGAAGGGATCTCTAAGACACTGAATTTAATTGCGACTTTACAAGATCCGATTGGTCAGGTCATTAGTGAGTGGAACCAACCTAGTGGATTAAATATAAAAAGAGTTCAGACACCGTTAGGGGTTATAGGGGTTATTTATGAAAGTAGGCCTAATGTTACGGCAGATGCTGGGGGTCTGTGTTTTAAGTCAGGGAATGCTGTTATTTTAAGGGGTGGATCAGAAAGCTCTCACTCATCAAAAGCAATCCACAGCTGTCTCGTTAATGGTCTGCAGTCTTCTGGGTTTCCAGCTGAAGCTATCCAGTTAGTCCCAACAACCTCGAGGGAAGCTGTATCAGAAATGTTGAGCATGACTGATTACATAGATGTAATTGTCCCACGCGGTGGAAAAAGCTTAGTCAAAGTAGTTCAAGAGCACGCAAAAGTACCTGTATTTGCTCACCTAGAAGGAATTGTACATATCTATATAGATAAGGATGCAAGTCTAGAAAAAACTCTTAAAATAGTTCTTAACTCAAAAACACGTCGTACCGGTATTTGCGGTGCGGTTGAGTGCCTTATTTTTCATCGTGATATAGTTTCGACAATTGGCAAAGATGTACTTAGTTTGTTGATCACAAAAGGTGTGAAAGTGAACGCTGACAAGGCTCTCTCGTCTTTAAAGGGAACAAACCTGGCTAAAGATGAACACTGGGGAAGGGAATATCTTGATATGGAAATTTCTGCTCTAGTAGTAGACGGGATCGATCAAGCAATGAAACATATTAAAACTTTTGGATCCAATCACACTGACTGTATTGTAACAGAGGATGAAAAATCTGCTCAAACTTTTCTTAACGGATTGGATAGTGCTATAGTGATGCACAACGTATCGACTCAATTTGCAGATGGTGGTGAATTCGGGATGGGCGCTGAAATTGGGATTTCGACTGGAAAAATGCATGCAAGAGGCCCAGTAGGAGTAAATCAACTTACCAGCTTTAAGTATATTGTTTCAGGAAATGGTGTTATCCGTACTTAAGAGATTTATTAAGTAAAAAGGTAGGTATTTTCTTAAAATACTTATGTTTTAGTAAGTTTCAAAAATCTATATCACTTAGATGTTCGACACCTCTTTTATTAAATTTATTATAGGTACGTGAATCTATGTTGCTACCACAAACTATTAAACCAATTTTTTTAGATGAAAGTTGCTGTTTAAGTCCAAAAAGCATACCAGCCATTGCTGCTCCAGCCGCAGGCTCAACCGCTAATTTCCCTTCTTCCATTAAAATAGTCATTCCAGCACAAATTTGATCATCAGTGACTAAAATAATGTCATCAACATTTTTTTGGCATACTGCAAACCCAAAAGGTAAAGCCATCGGGGGAGAGAGGCTGTCTGCAATAGTATTTATTGCATCTAAGGTCACAGGCTTGCCAAGTTTTATACTTTTACTCATCGAATCTGCGCCTGTTGGTTCGATACCATACACTTTGCATGAAGGGTTAATAGCTTTGACTGCAGCCGAAATTCCACTCATCAACCCGCCTCCACCTACTGACACGACAACCGCTTCTAGATCCGCAACGTCATCCATAAGTTCCAATCCAACCCCCGAAGCCCCAAGGGTAGTATGGATACCTTCAAAAGGATGAATAAAAGTACGTTTTTCGTCTCTTACTAACCTTTCGGCCTCAGCAAACAATGCTTTACCAGGTTCTTTCAAAATTATTTCACCTCCATAAAGCTTTGCTAGCTTAATTCGGTAGGGATTAGCTGTTGATGCCATAACAACTTTTGCTGATGCACCAATCTGTTGTGCTGCCCAAGAGGCGGCAATTGCATGATTTCCAGCACTAGCGGCTGTTACACCGTAGTTGATTTGCTTTTTTGGTATCTCTAACGCAACTGAAATTGCCCCTCGAGCTTTAAAAGTCCCAGTATGCTGCATACACTCTAACTTCATATATATCTCTGATCCGGATAAATATTTTTTAAGTTTTTCTGATGAAAGCGTTACAGTGGGTGTTCTTTTTACATAATTTTCTAATTTTGAAGCCCTAGATCGCATTAATTTTTCTGTTATATCAGCAATATTATTAGTGAGCATATCAATTCCTTAGAAAATTTTTTACAAATAATTATTTTGGGTTGTTAATCACCTTAATAACTTTAATATTTAAGTTAATAAATCAAATAGTTATATTAGTAGCAATTATTCACTTTAAGGGTACCTTGATATGCAACATATTTTTGACGGGCATAATGATCTTTTATTAAGGTTATGGATGGAAAAAGATTATGAAGCAAAACTCTTTATCGACGGAGGAAAGTCAATACTCAACCAAAAAATGAATACTGCAATGGGGATCGGAAATGACGGTCATATTGACCTAACCAGGGCGAGTGTCGGTGGTCTTAGTGGTGGCTTTTTTGCTATGTTTGTTCCGGATCCAAATATGGGCAAATCATCACCTAAAAATGGATTTATAGAGTCTAAGGAAATTAAACAAGATTATGCTTTAAGAGTTACCTTAGAAATGCTTGATATTATTGAAAATATTATTAAAAATTCTAATAATAAAGTTCAACTAATTTTAAATAAATCAGACTTCAAAGAAGAGGATTTTAAAGCAGAGACATATAGTACGCTTAAGATGTTAATTCATATTGAAGGGGCAGAATGTATTGATGGGGATTTAAATCAACTCGATACTCTGTATAACAAAGGGTTGAGATCTATAGGTCCAGTTTGGTCTCGCTCTAACGTTTTTGCTCATGGTGTCCCATTTGATTTTCCAGGAACTCCAGACACAGGCCCAGGCCTTACAGATCAAGGCAAAAACTTAATTCAGGCATGTAATTCTAAGGGTATAATGATTGATCTTTCACATTTAAATGAAGCTGGGTTTTGGGATGTTGCAAAAATTTCTTCTAAACCATTAGTAGCTACACATTCTAACTCTCATAAAATCACACCATCTCCAAGAAACCTAACTGATAAGCAATTAGCAGCGATAGCTGAAAGCGGGGGTGTAGTGGGTTTAAACTTTGCAACTGGTTTTCTCAGATCAGATGGTAAAAAAGTTTCAGAAACACCTCTTACTCAAATGATAACACATCTTGACTACCTATTAGAAAAATTGGGCGAGGACGGTGTAGCTTTAGGATCAGACTTTGATGGCGCCCAAATTCCTGAAGGAATTAAAGATTGTGCAGGCTTACCTAACTTAATAGTTGAAATGAAATCAGCTGGTTATGGGGAGGACCTTATTAACAAAATTTGTTATAAAAACTGGCATAATTTAATTCATATGACGATTAATTAAATATCTAACTAACTGAAATTATTCAAAATGTGACAGGATTCTTAAATGGAAAACGCTACGATAATTATTACAGGAGCCACAGGTGGAATAGGAATTGCAGTAGCTAAAAGGTTAGCAAGTGATGGCTGGAAACTTCACTTGCTTGACTTGGATTCAAAGAAGTTAAAAGCCTTAGCAAACGAGTTGCCAAATAACACTACTTTTGCTGAAAGCAACTTAGAGACAAGGGCTGAATGTGAACGAGTTATACCTGCTAATATTGGTAATTTAAGAGGGTTAGTGCATTTAGCAGGTATTTTTGAACCACATAAGTTAGATGAAAGTAGTCGATACACCTATGACCGGACGATCCAGCATAACGCAACGAATGCTTACAATTTAGCTGGTCTAGTAGAAGATAGATTAGGGAAGGGTGGTCGTATAGTTTTTATTTCTTCCCTAGCCTTTAATAGGGGCTCACCAGATCATGTTGCTTACTCCATGGCAAAAGGAGCGCTCGTAGGCTTAACTAGGGCTCTATCCCGTAGATTAGGGTCAAAGGGTATACTCGTTAATGCTTTAGCACCCGGTATTATTGAAACCTCGATGCCAGCCCAGATAATTAAATCAAGAGGAACTGAATTACTTAATAGCGTACCACTAGGTAGATTTGGAAAGCCTGACGAAATCGCTGGTGTAGTTTCGTTTCTACTCTCTGAAGATGCTAGCTATATTACTGGACAGCTAATCAATGTAGATGGTGGTATTATAAATTCTTGATCGCAACCTACGAAATTTTTGAATAGCTATTCTTAATTACATAAAAGGTTATTGGAAGAAGCGAAAGGGGTATGTCACACATAGTACTCTACTAATAGCCAATTGTCCGATAATATATATTATGTTAACTAATAGAGAATATGGTACTTTATGTATTATATATAATTAAATAAAATCAATGACTTATAGGTCTTAGTAAAAGTAAAGGTTAACCTTTTAACTGAGCAGCTACTTCTTCTGCAAAGTTTTCCTGCTTCTTTTCAATTCCTTCTCCAACTTCAAGACGAACAAAACCAACAATTTCGACACCAGCTTCTTCTGCTGCCTTACCTACTGTAAGATCGGGATTAATAACAAAGTTTTGCCCAAGCAGAGTTACATCTGCTAAAAACTTTTTTAGTCTACCTTGAATCATTTTTTCGATAACTTGCTCTGGTTTACCACTTTCTCGTGCTTGCTCGGTCAATATAGCTTTTTCGCGAGATAATATATCAGAGCTCAAGTCATTTTCACTTAATGATGCTGGGTTAGTGGCAGCCACATGCATAGCAACTTGTTTAGCAAAATCTGGATTATTACCATTTAAGGCAACTAATACCCCAATTTTCCCCATACCAGGAGCAACAGAGTTATGCACATAAGACGCAACTGTATCTCCTGAGAGCTTTGTCATCCTACGCAAAGACATGTTCTCACCCACGGTTGCTATTTTGTCTGTAAGAATTTCACTAACTTTCTTACCAGCTATTAAGGTAAGATTTAAGGAATCAATATCAGTAACGCTTAAGGCAGACTTAGCAAAGCTACCTACCATATTTTGAAAATCTTGATTTTTTGCTACAAAATCAGTTTCAGAGTTTACTTCGATTGCAACGCCTATTCCATCTAAAACATCTACTGCAACCAGACCTTCTGCTGCGGTGCGGCTCGATTTTTTTGCTGCTGTAGCTAACCCCTTAGTACGCAACCAATCAATCGCTGCATCCATATCTCCATTATTCTCTGTCAGTGCCTTTTTAGCATCCATCATGCCAGCGCCACTTATATCTCGAAGTTCTTTTACCAATGCTGCTGTTATAGACATAATATTTCCTTCTAAACTAATACAGTGACCTTAATTTAAAACTTTTAAAGGTTCCGTAGATAATAAATTAACTTTATAAAAAAATGACTTAAGTCATTTACCTTAAGAACTTTTACTTTCTACTTCAGAAACATTAGGCTCTTCTGATTTTACGGCCTCCTTGCTTTCAGGATCAATTTCTACCGTATCTGTAACAACCTCTTGAGGAGTATTTAACAACATATCGGAGTCATCTACTGGCTCCTCAACAAAAAGAGCAGCGTCAGAAACAGTCTCAATTTTTTTAGCGCTAGTGTTTTTATTGTCTTTTTCTTCTACCAGAGCCTCTTCAATTGGTGCTTCTTCAGCTTCCCCAATATCAATCCCAGCGGCACCCATCTGTGCTGTCATTCCATCCAGCGCCGCCCTAGCAATTAGATCACAGTAAAAAGCAATTGCTCTTGACGCATCATCATTTCCTGGGATTGGATAATCAATACCATCTGGAGAAGAATTAGAATCAACTACGGCAACAACAGGAATCCCTAGCTTGTTGGCTTCAGCAACAGCCAAATCTTCTTTATTAACGTCAATGACAAAAAGAATGTCTGGAACTTTTCCCATTTCTCGAATTCCGCCCAAGGATGCTTGTAGCTTTGATTGATCTCGCTCCATGCCCAAGCGTTCTTTTTTTGTTAACCCTTCAGTTCCCAGCTCCATAGCGCTGTCGATTTTTTTTAATCGGGCAATTGAATTGGAAACTGTTTTCCAGTTAGTCAGGGTTCCGCCTAGCCACCTGTGGTTCATAAAGTACTGAGCAGACTTTTCTGCCGCTTCTGCTATAGGTTTTTGAGCTTGTCTCTTTGTACCAACGAACAGTACGCTACCACCCTTTGCAGCAATATCTCTAACTACCTCTAAAGCCTTATCAAGCATAGGAACAGTTTGAGTTAAGTCAATTATGTGAATTCCGTTTTTTGATCCATACAAATAACGTTCCATCTTTGGATTCCAGCGCTTAGTTTGGTGACCAAAGTGAACGCCAGCTTCAAGAAGTTGTCGAAGTGAAAAATCTGGAGTAGCCATAGTAAAGTTTCCTTTCCGGTTTGTTCCTCAGCGAAGTGTTAGAGATTTCTCTCAACCGGTGGACCTCAGAGGATTTCTCCCTCTTTAGCCCGAACTCCGCCTGTGAATTTATCGCCGTATAGTTAAAAGGTTTGCGCTATACAAGTATTCTTTTTAATACTTTAATAAAAATTAGTTTGGAACTTGCAACTTACAATATTAAATATCAATAAAGTATTATGAAAAAAAATACACAAATTGTATGTATTGGTTCAATTCTTTGGGATATTATAGGCCGTTCTTCAAAAGAATTAACACGCACCGATGATATAGAGGGACTTATAGAGAGAGTGCCTGGTGGTGTAGCCATGAATTTAGCAACAAGACTAAGAAGCCATGGAATAATACCTGCAATTCTTTCTACCTTAGGGGATGACTTGGCTGGCAAAGAACTAATTAAGGTGTGCGAGCAAGCAGGTATTATCTTCAAAAGTATTATTATCAAACCAGGTTCAAAAACTGATTATTACATGGCTATTGAAGACAAAGCCGGTGTTGCACTTGCGGTAGCCGATACAAGTTTGTTAAGGAGTGCGAAAGATACAGTATTAGAGCCTCTTTTAGTGGGGGATTACAAGGAATGGGAAGGCCCTATCGCTGTAGATAGTAACTTATCCCCTGAAGTATTAAAAGTTCTCCGTTACAGCGAGCGTTTTAAGAAATCTGACTTTAGATTGGCACCAGCTTCTCCCAGTAAGGTCACTCGGTTAAAAATTTTTCTAGATCATCCAGGTGCAAATATATATTTAAATTTACAGGAAGCAAATTCAATTTCTGAAATGGAGTTTAGTTCATCTAAAAAGGCTGCTACTGCACTTCTTTCGAATGGGTTAAACACTGTTTTAATAACAGACGGTCCAAACACTGCTTGCTTAGCATCTAAAAGTGAAATTATCGAACTTCGACCGCCCACAGTAAAGGTCCAGAAACTAACCGGTGCTGGAGACGTTCTTATGGCATCACACATAGCAAAAATTCTAAAAGGTGAAAATAACTACCAAGCTTTCAAGTTTGCAATTGAGCAAACGAGTAAATTTATTTCTGAGGATCTAACGAATGAAATCAATTAAATTTTCAACAGAAGTCAAAAAGGCAATAAGTTTAAATTCACCTATCGTAGCTCTTGAGAGCACAATAATAACGCATGGAATGCCCTACCCTAAAAATTTAGAGACAGCAAAAATTGTAGAAAAAACAGTAAGAGATAACGAGGCCACGCCAGCAACAATCGCTGTCATTAATGGAACTGTTCATATTGGGCTTGAAACTAAACAATTGGAAACCTTAAGTAAGGTCAAAACTTCTGAAAAACTATCAAGGTCCGATTTAGCGATTTGCCTTGCAAAAAAACAAACAGGTTCAACAACTGTTGCTGCAACTATGATACTGGCGAACTTTGTCGGCATTAAGGTGTTTGCAACCGGAGGGATCGGTGGAGCCCATCGTGGGTCAGAAACTGATTTTGATATTTCAGCTGACCTTCATGAATTATCAAAGACAGCCGTAAATGTAGTTTGCGCGGGGCCAAAAGCAATTCTAGACATACCTAAAACTTTAGAGATCTTGGAAACACTTGGAGTTCCAGTGATTACTTACAGACAAGATAACTTACCAGGTTTTTGGTCTAAATCTTTGACTATTAAATCGCCATCAAGAATGGATAGTACCGCAGAAATTGCTGAAGCTTTTAGAATTCGACAAGAGTTAGGATTATCTGGAGGTCAATTAATTGCGAATCCAATACCTAGTTCAGAAGAGATACCGTGGCCAGAGATATCAAAAGTTATCAACCAATCTATCTCAGAATGCCAAGAGTTGAAAATTAAAGGTAAAGAGGTAACCCCTTTCTTACTTAACCGAATTTTTGAAATTACTAATGGAAAATCTTTGGAAGCGAATAAAGCGTTAATCATCAATAATGCAAGGTTAGCAGCAAAAATAGCTGTAAACTTAAAAAACTTATAGTAATCTCAAATAATTCTTAACCTTGTCATTAACCCTTAGACGCACTAAAAACTCTTGAGTTACTCTGTTCAGTTATTAACAGTAAGGTAAAAAATGGCCGCGAGAGATAAAAACCCCAGTAAAAGTTATAGTTTCCGTGTTCTTGCAAATGTTCGAGGGAATTTTCTTGCTGGCTTAATTGTTATCGCACCCATTGGATTCACAATGTGGATAATTAACTCCATAATTGGGTGGATAGATGGTTGGGTATTACCTTTGATACCATATAATTATCATTTTACAGAATATATAGGCATAAACCTTAAAGGCCTTGGGGTTATATTTTTCTTAGTTTTTACTGTTTTAGTTGGCTGGATAGGTAAGGGAATTCTTGGTAGAACTTTTCTAAGAATTGGTGAAAACTTAGTAGACAGGACACCTATTGTTAGATCTGTTTACAGTGGGATCAAGCAGATTGCAGAAACTGTACTATCCTCTAGAGATAGTTCGTTTGATAAAGCTTGTTTGATTGAATACCCGCGTAAAGGAATTTGGGCAATTGCATTTGTAGCTTCAGATTCTAAAGGTGAAATAGCAGAAAAAAATCCAAATAAAAACAATCAACTGGTTTCTGTATTTATACCAACTACCCCAAATCCAACTTCAGGGTTTTTATTATTTATTCCTAAATCAGACATAACATATTTAGACATGACTATTGAAGAGGCAGCAAAATTAGTTATATCTGCAGGCTTGGTTTACCCTAAAGAGAAAAAGTAACTATATTTATTTTTCAAACCACCAAACATCTGGTAAAAAATTTATCCAATCACCGTAAGCTGGCAAATAATCTGGGTACTTTAAATTTGAATCATGGGCCAACATTGAATAGGGTGAATACCAAATTGGCACTACATATCTTCCCGAAATCAATATTCGATCTAACGCTCTAACTGCTGATATATAGTCGTCTCTATCTGGGGAGGTTAACATATGTCTTACCATCTCTTCTGCAGCCATAGAGTTGATACCCATCCAATTTCTAGAACCTGGGTTATTAACACCACTTGATCCCCAGTATAAAAGTTGTTCATTGCCAGGACTCAAGGATAAACCCCGTCGATAGTAAGTCATATCAAAGTCATATACGTTGGTTCGCTCTTTATATTGAGCACTATCAATAATTGTGACCTTAGGAAATATTCCCAATCGTTTTAGCGACTCTGAATATATATTAGTAATAGCTTTAAGTTCAGAGCTACCTTGCCTTAAAAGAACCTCGAATGAGAATGGTTTATTGTTACTATCTCTTAAAACCCCATCAACTACTTTATAACCGGCCTCCTCTAACAAGCTTGTGGCTTTAATTATGCCAGACCTATTCCGTTCAGAACCGTTTGCGACTGGTAGATCATACCCCTCAAGTGTTCCAGGCAATAACTCACCTGCAAATGGCAATAAAAGTTCTCTCACCTTTCCAATAGCCGGCCCCTCCTCTTTACCCAGCACTGAGTTAGAAAAATAAGAAGTAACTCTTGGCATTTTCCCATTATTTAATTTTTTATTTATAAACTCGAAATTAAATGCCTGAATTAATGCTTCTCGCACACGCCAATCTTTAAATAAGGGTTTTCTGGTGTTCATTACAAATCCTGAAATTCCTGAAGGTCTCTTATGAGGAATTATTGACTTTATAATTTCGCCATTTTTTATTTTAGGAAAATCATACTGTTGGTCCCATTTTGCACCATTAGATTCTCGTAAAGAGCTAAGTTTTCCAACCTTGAAAGCCTCTTTAAGAGCGTTACCATCTGCAAAAAATTCTATTTTAATTTCATCAACGTTGTTAGTGCCTCTACGAAAGGGAAGGTCCCTACCCCAGTATTTTTTATTTCGACTGAGTTTTATAAACTTTCCCGCTTCAAAATCACTTATTACGTATGGTGCAGTTGAGATTGGCACTACATCCAGACCACTTTCTTTAAAATTATGCTCTTGCCACTGTGCTTTTTTCAAGATTGGCCTTAAACCCATTATTAGCGCCAGCTCTCTATCAGGCTCATTGAATGTGAATTTCACTTTTTGGGTTGAAATTTTCTTATATTCGCTAATTTTTTTCCAAGTATTCGCATATCGTGGGTGACCAATTGTTCCTAGTGTTTCGTAAGACCACAACACATCATCTGCAGTAACTGGAGATCCGTCAGAAAACTTAGCTTCTTTTCTAATAGTAAACTCTACCCAAAGACCTTTAGGGTCAACTTCAATCGATTCGGCAAGTAATCCATAAAGAGTAAAGGGTTCATCCCAACTTCTACCCATGAGAGTTTCATATGCTAAAAAACGTAGCTGCCAAGGCACCCTTCCCTTTCTAATGTGAGGATTAAGAGAATCAAAGCTTCCAACTTCTCCAGTAACGTAGATCCCTCCCTTTGGTGCATTCTTATTCACATATGGAAGTGACACAAAATCGTGTGGTAAAGCAGGCTTTCCATACATAGATATTCCGTGTTGAGCTTCAGCTATAAGACTTAAAGGATAGAAAAAACTAAAAAAAACAAATATTAAAATAGACACTAATTTAGATTGAATTCTCATCACTTGGACCTCGGTTAAGTTGTTGTAATAATACTAGTTTACCAAATAATTATAAAATTAAAACTTTTAACTTGGACTTGCTATATATTTTGTTTATATACGGTTTACTGCTCGATAGGTTTCTGCCTGTATGAAACCTGCCTCAATAACTTAGCGCCAGCTTCGGCTGGCGTTTTTTTTTGCTAAATCAAAACTTTGAATTCTCTTTTTGTTTTAACAGGTTTTAAGTATAATTAAATCTTTTTAGATGAAGTTGTGAGCAAACATAAATGCATTTTTTGATGGAATGAGTCACTTCAAAACTATATGTAATTGTAGGTTTGATAAATTTTTTATATTTTAACATGTGTCAATTTAAAGACTTCCATTACTAAGTTTTATTACTCAACAACAGACAAGTTTTTTTAAGAAAACTGAAGAAAAGGCATAAAAATAACTAGATTAAATTATAAATTAAAAATATTAGTTTAATTTAAGTGTATTTTGATAATTTTTAGTTGCAAATCTCACAACTTGAGACCATCATCAATTTAGCTTGGTTGCAATTAATCAATAGCTGTCAAAAATATTTATGGAGGAATATTACTATGGAACGTCGTAAGTTTATTACAGGAGCCGCATTGGCCGGTACTGGAGCTGTATTAGCAGCGCCAGCAATCGCTCAAGGTGTTAAAACCATCACAATCGTATCTACTTGGCCAAGAGATTTCCCAGGCCTAGGTATGTCAGCACAACGTCTATGTGCTCGAATTGATGCAATTTCAGGTGGAGCTCTTAAAACAGAGTACTTTGCTGCAGGAGAAAAAGTAGGAGCTTTTGATAGCTTTGACGAAGTTGCCGCAGGAAACTCACACGCGTATATTGCTGCAGAGTATTACTGGGGTGGAAAACATGCCGGTTACAACTACTTCACATCAGTACCTTTTGGGATGACTACTCCTGAGTGGAATGCTTGGATAAAATTCAAGGGTGGACAAGCACTATGGGATGAGCTTGCATCTGGATTTAACTTGAAAGCTTTAAGTTGTGGCGGAACAGGCGCACAGTGTGGCGGTTGGTTTAATAAAGAAATTAACTCTCCTGAGGATTTACAAGGATTGAAAATGCGTATTCCTGGGCTTGGAGGAACAGTTCTTTCAAAACTAGGTGTTTCAACAGTATCACTTCCGGGCGGACAAATTTATGAAAACCTTGTTTCTGGCTCAATTGATGCCACTGAGTGGGTTGGCCCATACAATGATTACTTTATGAAGTTTTATGAAGCTGCCCAGTACTACTATACAGGTGGCATGCATGAACCAGGTGGTGGTCTTGGTTTTGGAATGAACTTAGATTTCTGGAACAATCTTACAGATCACGAAAGAGCTGTAATTGAAGCAGCGTGTAATGAAGAAAATGCTGCTCAACCAGAAGAAGCAATGGCTAACAACGGAACTTATCTCAAAAAACTAGTTGATGATCATGGAACAAAACTTCGTTCATTCAACGATGATGTTTGGGATGCTTTTGGTGGAGCCGCTGCTGAAGTTTTCGAAGAAACTCGTGAACACTCCGAACTAGCTGCAAGAATCAATGATTCTTATCAAGCTGCTCTTAGAGATATTGGTGGTTTCCGGGCGATTGCGGAAATCGAGTTTTCACAGCAACGAAACAGAGTTTTAGGCTTAACTTAAAATTCTTTAAATAAATAACTGGGGAGTTGCATTTATTTGCAGCTCCCTAAAAGTAAATTTGATCACTTTTTTTATAGACGCCTGGAGCAACTTGATGGTTTCATCAACACCCACTTCTCAAATTACATTAGACGGCCAACCGGCGGTACTAGTTCGAACAGTAGGCTGGTTGACTTTAGCGTTTTTAGTAGCTTTTCTTATTAACAATATACTATTATTAGGTTTCGAAATTCCTTCTGGGAGAGAGTTTTTTTCGGATCCATCCATTAAAAATCTTATACAACCGCTAGTTTATGTTTTAAGTTTTCTAAGTATAATTTATTGGGTTAATAAAACGCCGGACAGAACTTTACGTAGAGATGCGGACCAAATTACAAACTTTAATACTTATTTTATTCGCGCCTGCTTTTTTTCAGTTTTATTTGTTGGGGTTGTAGACGCATCGATCGCTTGGATGAGAGTAGAAAGTTTACTACCAGTTTTGTTTAATGAGGCTACAGCATCAGCCCTACTCCGCTCTAGTTTTATAGGGCCAATGATCCATGTCCCTCTTATTATTTTGGGTTTTATTGTAGCATTGTTTTCTCGTACTTTAGGCTTTTTTTGGCTTGCATTAATGATTGTTGGTGCGGAGCTTTTGATTGTTATTTCAAGATTTGTTTTTTCTTATGAGCAATCGCTTATGGGAGATTTAGTCCGCTATTGGTACGCCGCACTCTTTTTATTCGCATCCGCATACACACTGCTCCAGGAGGGGCACGTAAGAGTTGATATTTTATATTCAGGATTTAATTCACGAAAAAAGGGTAAAGTGAACGCTTATGGCTCTATATTTCTTGGTATGATGACAGCTATAACAATAATTTTAATTTGTTTATGGTCTAAACAGGCAATTGTTAATTCTCCAGTAATGAATTTTGAAGTCACACAAACAGGAACAGCTGGTATGTACACAAAATACCAAATGGCTGCGTTCTTACTTATCTTTGCCATTACAATGCAAATACAATTCGTAAGTTCTTTTTTAGAAGCTGTGGCCGACATTAGAAACGAACCCGGTAAGCGCGAAGTCGCACCTATTTCACACTGAGGAAAAATCAATGGAATTATTTTTTCTAGCAATACTTGTTATAATAATGGCTACAGCACTTGGCTCTGGTTATCCTGTGGCTTTTGCTCTGCCTGGAGCTGCTATAATAACAATAATTCTTGCCGGGGTGTCCGGCCTTGTTTTCTCAGGAGACCCGTCTGCTTACTTTCATCAAGGAGGACCGTCTCAATGGCTCTCCTCAGGGGTAACTAACCTTAGAGGAGTTTATTGGGAAGTTGAAAGAGATACGTTAATAGCAATCCCACTATTTATTTTTATGGGTATTATGCTTCAAAAATCTAAAATTGCCGAAGATCTGTTAGTGACTATGGCCAATCTATTTGGACCTGTCCCTGGCGGACTTGGAATCTCTGTTGTATTTGTGGGTGCATTATTAGCCGCAACAACTGGAATAGTTGGGGCTACTGTTGTTGCAATGGGTCTTATATCCTTACCTGCTATGTTAAGGAGCAACTATTCTAAACCACTTGCTTCAGGCACAATTGCTGCATCCGGAACTTTAGGTCAAATAATACCACCATCTATTGTTCTCATCATACTCGCAGATCAACTAGCGTCAGCAGCTGATCAAGCCGGCACAGCTCGTAAGTTACTACACAAAGAAGCAACTGGAGAGCTCTCTATGCCCAGTATGTTTGATGTTGGATCTACGAGTGCTGGAGAAATGTTTTTAGGGGCTCTGGTTCCTGGAATTGTTTTAGTGTTAGTATATATGTTGTTTATCCTAGTCTTTGCTACTTTCTTTCCAAAGGCTGCACCTGCTGTAAGATACAAGGGTGTAATGGATCTAAAATTTTGGGGTGGGTGTGTATTAACAATAGTTCCACCACTCGGACTTATTTTTTTAGTTTTGGGATCAATTATTACAGGTATAGCTACGGTAAACCAGGCAGGTGCAATCGGCGCTTCTGGTGCACTAATAATGGCAGGTTATCGACTAATAGAGGGAACTAAAGCAAGGTATTACCCTGCAATTTTGGCAATGCTGTCAATACTTTTGATCGCCTTTTGCTTAGCAAACTACACAATGAATGTTAAAGCAATTATTGTTAACGGCGGCAACAGTACTGGTATCTGGTTGGGTCTATTAGCTACATTAGGCTTAATTACAGCATTAGTTTGGAGTGGTATTAGAGTTTTAAAGTTAAACAATACACTTCATGAAGTAATGATTGAAACTGCGAAAACAACATCACTTGTATTTATCATCCTACTCGGTGCAGCAATGTTAACTGCAGCGTTTAGAGCCTTTGGGGGCGAAGACCTTGTTAGAGACTTCCTAAACTCTATGCCAGGTGGTTTTTGGGCAAAGTTCATTATAGTTATGGCCGTTATTTTTGTACTTGGTTTCTTCTTAGACTTTATTGAAATTGCTGTTGTCGTAGTACCAATAGTAGCGCCAATACTACTTGCCGATCCATCGGCCAATATAACTGCAGTATGGTTAGGGGTAATGATTGGACTTAACATTCAGACATCTTTCTTAACTCCACCATTTGGATTTGCACTTTTCTATCTTAGAGGCGTCGCTCCAGCATCTGTTCGAACAGTTGATATTTATAAGGGAGTAATAGCATTTATATGCCTCCAATTAATTGCATTAGGAATTGTGGGATACTACCCTCAACTAGTTAATTACTTGCCCAATAGAATGAGTCTTTTAGGGGAATCTTCTCCGCCACCAAGGAACCCTAAACTTCAAATATGTTTAGAGGAATACTCTAATATTATAGTCACTGAAAACAAAGACCAAATCTTAAATACGATAGCAAAAGCGAAGGCTTTAGATTTAACATTTCTACCAAAGAAAATTTCATCAAATCTCACTGGGGCATTTAATTCTGCAGAGACAGCTCTGACTTCATTGAATGAAATATTTGTAGCGGAAAAACTAGTTAAAGATAATACACCTACTTATAGACCCCTATTAACAGTCGTACGTGGAATAGAGAGTTCGATCAGGAGAGCAGAGAATGAAACAAAGGAACTAAAAGGCTCTTTAGCTTACTTAAAATCTGAAGTAGATGTTGACCAGAGAGAGCAAGTAATTGCTAAAATGAAGTCTTTAGAAAAAGAAATTGTTCATCTTAAGGCGGAAATCCCTGTCGAGTGGAAAACGACTTATAAAACTTTCAGTAAACTCACCAAAGCTGAAAACAACTCTCGAAGAATGTACCGAAGAGCAGCTGATAAATCCTACGAACCAGTAGCTGAAATAGTTCAAATAATTGAAGAGAATGATAAACTTTTAAACCTAGAGCCAGACTTAATATCTCTTAGAGAATTGATTAATAACGATGTTAATGGAAACTCTCTGTTAGAGGTCAAAAAATTAGCTAAAAAGTTTGCAAGGGTAAAAGGCGCCTCAGCCATACAGTCTTCTTTAGGAAAAGTAGCAAGACAGCTTAAGCCAGGAAAAGTCAAACTTGAAAAAGCATTAAAGGAGTATGAAAAGTCTTTAAAGATTTTTGTTACTAATAAATCTTGGCGAATAGCATTAAAAGCTAATAACCATAAAGATTTAAAGGCGTATTTAAGTGGCATTTCAGAGAGTATCGGAGCACGTAAGCAGTCTCAGTTAACGCGAAATCAAGGTCTTTACTTAGCGAAATGTAGTGCAATCCACAGAGATATTTCTTTGAACTTCTAAGTTTAAAAAAATTAATGCTTAGGGTGGTTTTAAAGAATGGAATTATTAGGAAAAACAGCATTAATCACGGGCTCCACTTCTGGCATAGGTTATGCAATTGCCAATAAACTTGCGACTGAAGGCGTTAATATATTCCTAAATTCCTTCACGAACAATCCTGAAGACTACAAGTTAGCAACTGACCTTTCTCTAAAACATTCAATCTCGGCAAAATATATTTGTGCTGACCTCAGAGTTGCTTCTCAAGCACGAAAGCTTGTGACAGAAACCAAGCACATAGATATTCTTGTGAATAATGCGGGAATTCAATATGTCAGTTCGATAGAATCTTTACCATCCGAGAAATGGGATGATATGATTGCAGTCATGCTAAGTGCGGTATTCCATACAACGGCTGTGGCTTTGCCCATGATGAAAAGAGCTAAATGGGGTCGGATAATAAATATCTCATCTGCACATGGTTTGGTCGCATCACCACAAAAATCTGGGTACGTAGCTGCAAAACACGGTGTGGTTGGATTGACAAAAGTCGCAGCGTTAGAAACTGCAGAAGACGCAATAACCGTAAATGCAGTTTGTCCTGGATTTACGGAAACACCACTTTTAACAGAGCAAATACCCAGCTTAATGGAACAGTACTCAATGACAAAAAAAGAACTTATAGATAATGTTCTTATGGAACGGCAACCTTCCAAAAAATTTGTTACTTCTGAACAAATTAGTGGTTTAGTAAAATTTCTTTGTTCAAAAGATGCAGATCAAATCACTGGTTCAGCAATTAGTATTGATGGTGGTTGGACAGCACTTTAATTTAGAGTTAATATCTTTAAAAAAAGGTGTGCTTTGATGATCTTTGCAAAAAATATTTTTTTAGTTAAATAAATGACATCAGTGTTTCAATCTGGAAGTCATCCTCCCTGCCCGGAAAATTTCAATCTTACTCAGTACGTATTTTCTCAATCTCATAAGTATGAGACTAAACATGCTTTAGAATTAGTGACATCTGAGGGTTTAAAAACTTGGACATACCTCGAGCTATCAAATGCCATTATTGGTATGGCTGCGATGCTTAGATCTATTGGTCTCAAACGAAATGATAAAGTACTTCTAAGATTGGGAAATACAGTAAATTTTCCAATTACATTCTTAGCATGTATTTGGGCAGGTATTGTACCAGTTCCCACTTCAGCACAGTTAACAAAAAATGAAATAAATAGAATCCATAAAATTATAAACCCAAAATTAATTATTGCTGGTGAAGAAATTTCATTACCAGATGCTACGACTAAAATACTTTATGAAGAAGAGCTTAGGTTTGAAACATATTTTAACAAAATTCCTGCTGATTTGGGAACACCAGAGCGATTGGCATATATAGTTTTTACCTCGGGAACATCTGGTGTTCCAAAAGGAGTGGCTCACGCTCATCGTGCAATTTGGGCAAGAAAAATGATGTTTAAAGACTGGTATGATATGAGTTCAGAGGACCGGGTACTACATTCAGGCGCATTTAACTGGACTTATACACTTGGCACAGGTCTCCTCGACCCCTGGACCTTGGGAGCAACATCAATAATATTCAAAAATTCATTTAACCCTGCAAAATTTAATCAATTAATTGAGAGTAATAAAATTACAATTTTTGCATCTTCTCCAAGCACATTTAGGCAAATTATAAAGTACTCAAAACTCGAAAAGACAAACTTATTACGTCATTGTTTGTCAGCGGGAGAAAAATTACCAAAAAATATAAAAGAAGACTGGTATAAAAAAACTACTTCTAGAATTTATGAAGCTTTTGGTATGTCTGAATGTTCGACCTTTATTTCTGAAGTTCCTGGTGCGAGTAACTCCAAAAGTAAAAACAGTATAGGAAAGCCTCAGCAAGGAAGGAAGGTTGCAGTTTTAAATAAGTTATTAGTACCAGTACCATTTAACCACTCTGGACGACTGGCTATAGCAACCAGTGATCCCGGATGTTTGATAAATTATGTTGGGGAACCAAAGCTTGATGGAGATTGGCTTGTTACTAATGACACAGTAAAAATGTCTAAGTTTGGAGAAATCACTTTTCTAGGTCGAGCGGACGACATCATTAATGCTGGTGGGTATAGAGTTTCTCCAATTGAGTTAGAGAACCTTTTTAGTTTAATAGAGGGCTTAGAGTATGTAGCAGTAATAGAGGTGACCATAAAAGTTAACACATCAATAATTGCACTATTTTACAAATCGACTCACCACATCGATGAAAAAGTATTTAAAGAAATTTCGTACAAGCACTTAGCGCGCTATAAGCAACCTAGGTTATTTGTTAGAGTTGATAGCTTTCCAGTTTCAGGTAATGGAAAATTAAATCGAAAAAAACTAAAATCGAACTATGAAAGTAAAATAAAGTACAAAAATTAGTTTAAAATTCTACCTCACCCCACATACCATCACCTACTGGGTCTGCACCTCCATCCATACCACTTTCACCAATTCTTATAGCATGAACTCTAGGGTTAATATAACTAGCTGCATTCCTAAAAGTTGGATAACCCAAAGTTTGCAATTGGCGCTCTACAGACCTAAATATCCTATTAGAAAGTTCAATGGTATTGGAAGTAACACAAAAACGGGGTGCAGATACGGCCTCGTTGGCTGACATTCCAAAGTTTACAACATTTAAAATACCTTGCAATACTCCCATCGTAATTGTGGTTCCCCCAGGAGCACCAAGTGCAAGTTTAACCTCGCCATCTTTCAAAAGCATAGTTGGGCACATTGCTGAAAAACGTGCCTTACCAGGAACCAAGGACCCTCTCCTACCTTTTCGAGGATCAAACACCATCATACAATTGTTATACATAAAACCTAGCCCGTCAGTAATAACTCCAGAGCTAGAGCCAAGGGAATGAGTAAGATTTACTACATTGCCCTCACTATCAGCTACAACCAAGTGAGTAGTGTCTTTGCTCTCTGGAAGCTCTCCTGTTTCACGCACAACATCAGCCTTATTACCATTGAGAATTAACTGTGCTTTTCCTTTAGCATACTCTTTACTAGACAATTCTTTAAGTGGCACAGAGATAAAACCTGGATCCCCCATAAGTTTATCTTTATCAATTGTTGCCAGTTTCATAGCTTCAGAGACCGTAGCTATATATTCAGCAGAATTGTGTCCCATTTTTTTTAAATTGAAATTTTCTAAAATATTCAACATTTCTAAAATCATTAAACCACCGCCAGGTAGCTGGTTCGTGGTTACATCAAAACCATGATAACTTCCACAAAGTGGAGTCGATGTTACAATCTTACATTCTGCTAAGTCTTTTTGAGTTAACAAACCTCCATTTTTTTTCATATCTTTAGAAATTAATTCAGCGATTTCTCCTGTATAAAAAGTCTCTATTCCTTCAGTTGCTATTCGTTTATAAAGGTTACCCATATCTGGATTTTTTAAAACATCTCCAATAGCAGGAATATTTCCAGAACTTGTTAAGTAAATTTTTGATGTTGCAGGAAATTCATTAATTACAGAGATTCTAGCCATTCTACCAGCTTGCTCAGGGGCATTCCAAAAAGCATGTAGTCTCGGTCTAACTAAAAACCCATCTAAACAATATTTAATAGCAGCCTCCATATTTTCACCGAGAGACTTTTTACCAAAACTTTTTTGTGCCAAATCAAAGGCCTTTAAAGTTAACGGTGTGGTTAAGGATTTATAACCAAACTCATTAACCCGACCTTTTAATACATAACCAAACCCGTCATCACATTCTTTTTCTATTAAATGTTCCCACATTCCTTCATATGCTGCTAACGGCGCGCGCCCATGGAAGTCGATAGAGGTATGCCCACCAAGATTTGGCATATAAATTTGCATTGATCCAAAGCCTGCAATTCCACACATTTGAGGGTCAACTGCGGTTTGTACAAAGGCAGCACTAATTGCAGCATCTATTACATTTCCACCACTTTTTAAAGTCTCTAGCCCAGCCTCTACTGCTTCAGGTTGTGGTGCTACTACCATTCCTTTTACCATAATTTCCTCCTAAAGTTTAAATTACTTTTAAAAACCATCTTCTGTTACGTAAGATTTAAAATTAACTTTCGTAACAAATTCATTCTGGGTTGAAGAGAAGATATTTTTAGATACTCAGTTAAGGTATGTGGACCAACACCATCAACCCCGAGCCCATCTAAAGTAGGTACTTTTTCTGCAAGAAAGCTCCCATCACTCCCTCCACCTGTATGCATTCCAACCAATTCAAAGCCAACCTCAATAGCAAACGCACTTGCCTTGTCAAACAACTCTCGACTCTCTTTTGTTTGAGAAAAAGGAGGCCTATTCATCTTACCTTCAATTAAAACCTGCGTGTTTTCTTGCAAAGGTTTTAAGCTCCTTAATTTACTATCAATTTCAATTGCTAACTTTGAGCTCTCTACTCTTAAATCTACTGTAGCTTCACAATAATCTGGAATAGTATTATCTGCCGTACCCCCTTTAATCTTGCCAACATTAAGGGTAACTCCTTGCTCATAGTCTGTCATGTTTTCAATTTTTAAAATCTGGTTTGCCATTTCCCTAATGGCACTACTTCCGTCTTTGTGATTAACTCCAGCGTGAGCTGCTAACCCTCGAGTTACAATCTTATAACGGCCAACACCACGTCGACTTATAACAATTTTTCCACCATCTCTAGCTGGCTCAGTTACAAGTATATACTTTGCCGAATTCCCAGCATCCTCAATTAAAGATCTTGAAGTTGGACTGCCAACTTCTTCATCAGATGTGCATAATATATGAATAGGAAGTGACGGCTTTTCAGTGCTATTCACGATTGATTTAAGTGCCTGAAAAGCTATGTACGCCCCCCCTTTCATATCAAGAATTCCGGGTCCAGTCACTCTATCACCATCTATAATAAATCTATCTTCTCCAAAACTACCGTGCGGATGAACAGTGTCCAAGTGAGTTAGAATTAAAATCCCGGTGTTACTTAAGCTATTTTCCCAACCCCAACTCGATTTTATCGAGAGATGGTCTCCAAATCCATCTCTGCCTGGGATTCGTACAACATCAAAGCCAATACTACTCCAGTCAGTCTCAGCAAGTGTCATCATACGGTTAACTGCTTTAAAGTCAGAAGTCGGGCTTTCACATTCAACCCATGATCTCAAACCATCAAGAATATTTTGATCAATTTTATCCACACCTAACCCCTATAATTATATATATTAATAATATATTGATTAATCTAACAAATTTATGCAAGCTTTGATATAGAAATAAGAATTTCGACAATATTAAAATAAGTTAGATTAAATTACTTAACTAACTTCCTGTTAATTTAAATGAAAATGGAAAAAAATGACACGAGAAGCAACAATAGAGCACTCCCTGAGTTATTTTGACAATGGTCACTTTAAAAAAGATCTCAGTAAGTTAGTTGAAATACCAACTGAAAGCCAGATTAAGAAGGGGCTTGAGCACTGTTTAAAATATTTAAGGTCTTCCATGGTCCCCGCCTTTGAATCAATGGGGTTTGAAACCAAAATATATGAAAATCCAATCTCCAATGCAGGTCCTATTCTATTAGCAACGCGGTTAGAAAATCCAAGTTTACCAACGGTTTTAGGGTATGGGCATGGCGATGTAATATTAGGGTTTGATGAATCTTGGACAAAAGGGAATGGTCCCTGGAAAGCAACTCAAGTTGGTGATCTACTTTATGGTCGCGGAACAGCTGACAACAAAAGCCAGCACTGGATTAATATCTCGGCTCTTCGCTCACTTTTATCAATAAAAGGTAGCTTAGGGTTTAATGCAAAATTTATAATCGAAACTTCTGAAGAAAATGGCTCTAAAGGATTGCGAGAAGTTATATCATCAAATCTTTCTGCATTTTCTGCTGATGTATTTATAGCCTCTGATGGCCCAAGAGTGCGTCAAGATTGGCCAACTATTTCTCTTGGTGCAAGAGGTGCAATTAATTTTGACCTCTCATGTAATTTACGAGAAGGTGGACATCATTCAGGAAACTGGGGTGGTGCGCTTCCAGACCCAGGCATTATACTATCTCAAGCGATATCGTGCATAACGACCCCAACAGGAGAACTTAAAATTCCAGAATGGCGACCTCAAATGCCATCTACTGAAGTCCGAGAGTTGCTTAAAGATATAAAACTTGATGCTGGGAAAGATGGTCCAATTCCTGACTCTAACTGGGGAGAACCATCATTTAGTCCCGCGGAAAATGTCTTTGCATGGAACTCATTCTCTGTTTTAGCCATGACAGCTGGGAACCCTCAAAACCCTATAAATGCGATAGCACCAAACTCTAGAGCACACTGTCAACTTAGATATATTGCTGGTACAAAAGTAGATCAAGTACTCTCATCCCTTAGACGTCATTTGGACGAAATGGGGTTTTCTCACGTAAAAATTGAACAACCCCCTGAAGAAAACCAGGGAGGGTTTCTTGCAAGTAGGACCGAACTTAGCAACCCATGGGTTTCAATAGTTAGACAGTCCCTAAAAGAGACCTGTGGCGTTGATCCGGCCATCATTCCACAAATGGGTGGCTCAATTTGCAACGACCTCTTTACTGACCTATTAGGCCTTCCAGCAATATGGGTGCCTCACTCGTATTCAGGGTGCTCTCAGCACGCCCCAGACGAACACATCATACTACCTCTAAGCAGACAAGCCTTGAGCATTATGGCTGGACTGTATTGGGACCTTGGAAAGCCTCCAGTGTGACTGCGTCCAAAGGTTGCTTAAAAGATGCTTTACAAGCAGCAGTTAGTGACTACGAGGCTCCAAAAGGATACTTTTCAAAACTTTCTAAGTTAGTTTCCTTTAAAACTGAAAGCCAACTACCAGAGCGTACTCCAATCTTATATGATTATGTCTCTAATGCCATCGGCCCTTTATTTGAGGAATTAGGTTACACACTAGAAGTATTTGAAAATCCAATTAAGGGATTTGGCCCTATTTTGTTAGCAGAGCGCAATGAAGGTGCCTCTCTTACTGTTTTAGGTTATGGTCATGGAGATGTTATACATGGACAAGAGTCTCAATGGGATAACAACCGAAATCCTTGGAAATTAAGCTTTGAGGGTGATAAAGTATATGGACGCGGAACAGCAGATAACAAAGGCCAACACCTTGCACATATCACTGCTCTTAAGGCTATCCTTAACACTCGTGGAAAGTTAGGTTTTAATCATCGCTTTATAATAGAAATGGGTGAAGAAAATGGATCACGAGGTTTTCGTGATTTAATTCAAAAAAAATTAAAAAAATTTTCTGCTGACGTTTTTTTTGCCTCTGATGGGCCTAGAACTGAATACAATCGCCCAAATATAACTCTTGGAAATAGGGGTGTAATTAATTTTGATTTGATTTGCGACTTAAGGAAAGGTGGTCATCACTCAGGAAATTGGGGTGGATTGCTAACTAACCCCGCTATTGTCTTAGCCAATGCAATAGCAAGTATAATAGATAGCAAAGGTATATTAAAAATTGATGCCCTCATTCAAAAAAATATTCCAAAATCAGTTATAAACGCCCTTAAAGGTATTTCACGAGACGGGGGACCAAATTCCCCTAAAATTAATAAAGATTGGGGTCCAATAAATCGAACAATTATTGAAAAAGTAACTGCTACTAATACGTTTGAAGTTTTAAGTTTTAGTTCTGGAAATGCACTTAATCCTGTTAATGCTGTACCACCAAAGGCTATAGCGGCGTGCCAGTTACGTTTTGTTATGGGAACAAAGTTAAAAGAAATTATACCCACTTTCAGAGAGCATTTAGATAAAAATAACTTTGATCAGGTAGATATTTGTAAACCCTTAGAGTCTAACAGTATTTCTTTTGAAGCTACCAGAACGGACCCAAATAATCCATTTGCTCAGTGGATCCAATCTATAGTATCAAATTCTACCAACTCACACTGTGGCATCCTTCCAAATTCAGCAGGATCCAATATGACTGAAGTAATTCAATACGATTTAAAAATTCCAATTGTTTGGTTGCCCTTAAGCTATGCAGGCTGTTCACAACATGCGCCGAATGAACACATAATTAAACCATTAATGCGCGAAGGTATAAGAACCGTAACCGAGATTTATTGGCATTTAGGTGAAGAAAACAATAATACAAAAGATATTTTTACGTCTTAGGAAAAGCGTTCAGCCCTCTGATATTGCGGTGGTATAGAGGAAGAAGCATTTAGGGCTTTTGCTGCTTTCCAAGTCCAACGTGGATCCCTTAGGAACTCTCTTGCGAGAGCAATCATATCAGCTTGCCCAGTTCTAATTATAGAATCAGCCTGGATTGGTTCCGTAATCATACCAACAGCTATGACTTGAGCACCAGTTTCTTTTCGAATATGGGCTGCCAGACTAGTTTGATATGCGTTCCCAAGAGGAATTTTTTGTTTAGTTGAAATCCCTCCACTTGACACATGGATGGTATCGCATCCACTTTCAATTAATAATTTACTGAATTCAGTAGTTTGATCAAGATCCCAACCTCCATTTACCCAGTCTGTGGCTGATACTCTCATAATAAGTGGGATTTCATTTGGTAATACGTCTTTTACAGCTTCCAAAATTTCTAATGGATACCGAACACGATTTTCAAAAGATCCTCCATATGCATCTGTTCTCTCATTACATATAGGGGATAGAAACTGATGAAGTAGATAACCATGTGCAGCATGGAGTTCGACGGCATCTACTCCCATTCTTACAGATCTCTTTGTCGCTTCAACAAATTTTTCTTTTACTCGCTTTAAACCTGCTTCATCTAATTCTACTGGTGTATGCCACCCTTCAGAAAACGCATTTGATGAGGAGCTATAAGTTAACCAGCTATCCGCTTCGTTCAAGGAGTTTCCTCCTTCCCAAGGGCGTTGAGAAGACGCTTTTCTACCTGCATGTCCAAGTTGAATTGCCACTTTACTGTGGCCTACACTCTTACAAAAATCTATTACCCTTTTCATTTCTTTTTCATTTTCATCTGAATAAAGACCAGTGCATCCGTGGGTTATCCTACCGGCAGCTTCAACGGCAGTTGCCTCAATTGTAATAAGGCCTGGACCACCAATTGCAATTTGTCCTAAATTTACTAAATGCCAATCGTTCATTGTACCAGAAACTGCGGTGTACTGACACATTGGAGCAACATTTATACGGTTTTCAAGTGTTAAACTTCCCATCGAAATTTTATCAAAAAGACCTACTGACATAAAAAAATCCTATCTAATATATTTTGTGTATATTTACTTATTAAAGTATAAGAAAGTAAATCAATAAATGCATAAAATATTTAAATAACTATGGCAAAGCTTAAATAGCCATTATATTCTTTTCACTAGATAAATCTGGAGAAACAACTTGGAACTCGACAACACAAGTAAACTTGATAATCACGAAAAATTATTAAAAAAAGACTTTGCTAAATTAAACTATCCAATTAAAAATTGGGTTCCAAAAATCCTAGGACCAGACAAAAAACCCTTAATCGACGTCCTTGTAGTCGGTGGGGGTATGAATGGCTTAGCAGCCGCATTCGCCTTACGAGCGCAAGGCATTCAAAATATCATGCAAGTTGATCAACAATCATCAGGATACACTGGACCATGGTTAAACTTTGCTAGAATGGAATATTTGAGATCACCAAAACACTTAACTGGTCCAACTCTAAATATTCCAAACCTAACCTATAGAAGCTGGTGGGAAGCAGTAAATAACGGACATAGTTGGGAGGACGTTGGCTTTATAAAACGTGAAGATTGGGCAAACTACCTGAGGTGGTTTGAGAAAGTAACCAGTTCGAAGATTGAGCACGATTCTAAAGTTACGAATATTGAAATTGGGTCTACAGTAAATACTACAAATTTTGACCCTATTAGCTATTATTGTGTCGATCTGACTAAGGTTGATAACTCCTTAAAATCTAATGATAAAAAAACCATAAACAGAATTTATGCACGTTATATAGTCTTAGCGAATGGAAGAGAGGGATTGGCACAACCGAGGATACCTAAGGTATTAAAGACCTTAGCCTCAAAAAAAGTTTTTCACTCGTCTTCTAAAATTAATTTTGCTTTGTTTAAAGGTAAGACTGTTGTCGTAGTAGGTGTTGCAGCATCGGCTCTTGATAATGCCGCTTGCGCGGCTGAGGCTGGAGCGGCTGTTATCGTTGTCGCAAGATCACCACAAATGCCGTTACTAAATAAAATGAGACAAACAGTGTACCCTGGGTTTGCGGAAGGATTTTATTTACTAAGCGACACTGAAAAACTAGATTGGATAACGCACATTCAAAATCAAAGGATAGCTCCTCCAAAGCATACGGTAGAAAGAGTAGCTGAATTAAACATAAGATTAATGCTGGACAGTGAAATTGAAAGTGCAAGTGAGACGAAAACAAATTTAAAATTAACTATTTTAAGTTCTAAAGTGAAGACAGTTACTTTTGCCGATTTCATTATTTTGGGCACAGGCTTTGTGGTCGATTTAAATCAAGTGCCAGAGTTAAAAAAACTTTCAAAAGATATACTGTTATGGGGTGATGTTCTTAAAGGTCATTCAAATGGAAATACTGCTACTAGCGAATTGTTAAGTTTTCCCTACCTTGGTAAGAACTTTCAATTTAAATCAATTGAGCCCTCAAAAAGTAAAATACTAGGTAATATACGATGCTTTAATCACGCCGCTCAATTGTCATTAGGGAACTTAGCTAATGATATTCCGCACAGTAACGAGGGTGCTCAAAGGTTAGCAAAAAGTATTGCGGCTGATCTGTTCGAGGAGGATAAGAAAGTTCACTTCGAAAGACTAAAAAACTACACTGAATTAGAGATTAATGGTTCCGAATGGTCTGAGATCCCAGATTAGCTTTTATATTTATCTTTACGGTCTTCAGCGGCATCATAAAACTCTCTGCGGTGAAACATTTTTTTTGATTTAAAAACAGTTTTTCTTGCCTTTTTAGTTTCTGTTTCATTAATCTGTCTTTGATCTTTTGTCAGAACAACACCGTAATCTTCCAGGGCACTTTCGGGAGAGACTTTACCATCCAGTACATCGTTTAAGACATCTGATGCTTTCCGGTCATATGGTGATCCCCACCCGCCACCACCAGGCGTAATAATTCGAACAAGATCACCGTACTTTAACTTATTTCCATCACTAAGCGGCCTTAATTCGTCAGGTTTTGAGGTGTCAGGGTTTATAATTACTTTACCCGCTCCACCGGATAAACCACCATTAACGCCAAATGCTGGATATTTACAGTTATCAATTCTAATACCAAGAGACATTTCATCAAGTAAAACTCTAACATCTCGTACAATTCCGCATCCTCCACGGTACTGCCCTGGCCCACCAGAATCCTTATGAAAAGAGAAACTTTCGATCTCTATTCCAAATTCCATTTCGGCAAACTCAATTGGATAATTCTCTTGAGCAACATAGTAGACTGCATCTAAGCCGTCTGCAAAACTACGCGCACCATATCCAACTGATAGTCCCTCAATACAAAGCTCTTCTCCTCCAACAGCAGACTTACCTCGCAGGTAATACAAGACATACACTGGTGAAGCAGCAGAAGATTTTCCACCTGTAGCCTGGGCCAAAGCTCCAAATAAACAAGAGTTAACACGAAACATAGAATGGGATCTCAATCCCAGTGGTGCCGGAGATATTGGATTCAAAAGGCTTCCAGAACGCGTCTTCACATCACTTATTGCGCGTTGAAAACCAGCGTTCATTCCAATATTCGGGTCATTCTGTGTTAAAAATAAACCAAGCATAAATTTAGGCACACTGTCATGCATAACAAAATTAATTGGACCTGTCGCTTGTTTCTCTGTTTGAGAGAAATCCAAACTAAGGTGACCGTTTTTATGAGTCATAGCTAAATCTATAAAATAACTATCATCGGTAACCGCATCGCTATCAATACGATCTCTAAAAAACCACTCCCCCTCTGGAATCCTCTTTAAAATTTCTGATTTAATAGCAAATTGCGTTTGTTGAATAATTTCTTCAAAAGCTTGTTCTAAAGCGGTTGATCCATGCCGTGTTATAATTGCTTCAACCCTGTGCTTACCAAGATCGCAAGCTGCCATAATACTATTTAAATCTCCCTCAAGCAAATCTGGAAACCTTGTATTTTGAATAAAAATTCGAAAGACCTCTTCATTTCGAATACCGTTTCGAATAATTCTTACTGGTGGAATCATTATTCCCTCTTGAAATACAGAGGTTGCTGTAGGGCTTATGGATCCTGGAACTGCGCCACCAATATCCCATAAGTGCCCCCAACATTCAACAAAAGCTACAAGCTTCTCATTGGAAAAAACTGGTGTAATAAAAACCATATCTGGTAAGTGACTTACAGCTCCCTTTGTGAAGTATGGATCATTATACCAGTAGACATCACCATCAATCATAGTTTCGATTGGATAAGTTTCTAGCACAGAGTCTAATAGGTTTCCGGCCAATGTTAAACTCGTAGAAACTACTAACTCTCCATCCCGATTAAGAATTGCTGTGAAGAAGTCCTTTTTTTCTCTGATAAAGGGAGACATTGAAGTACGTGCAATAACAGCCTCCATCTCTCGCCTTGCTGCTGTTAATCCCCCTTTTATAAGCTCAAAGACTATCCTGTCACTTGCCTTAACGGTTTGGATTTGTGTGCTGGGACTACTCATTTAAACACTCCCTAATTAGTAAGTTTCCAAATTTATCCACTTTAAGTTTTTGATCTCTAAGTATCAAAGTAGTTGAATCCAATTGATCAATTATCGCTGGCCCCAAGATTTCATGACCATCTAAGAGATTATCCCTGTCAAAAACAGGTACATTTTCATATCCCCTTTGATCAATGACAGCCCGCCTGACAGATTTACTTATTGGTTTAATATCATGGGATTTCTTAATTAAAGGAGGGCCAATATGATCTGATATCCCCGAGGCTTGAACTCGTAAATTAATTATTTCAACTGGAGATTTTTCATCTGAAAAGGTATATAATTGCTTATGTAAATCATGGAATTCTTTTACAGCTACCTGAGTTGTTTCCTTAGTAACTGCGCCCAGAGGGAAGTTAACAGTTAGTTCAGTTCCCTGCCCTGCATATCTTAAGTCGACCGCACGATTTATTACTCTTCGATCTATTGTAACTCGATCTTCTGACAGGCGTAATTCCGCACTTTCCTCTAAACCCTCAAAGACCAGGTTCATTGCCGAATAATCATAATTGTTTGCTCGCTGTAGCTTTGTTAAGGCAAAATCATATTTCAAGTCTGTCGTAAGCAACCCATTTGCACATAAGATCCCAGGATATCTTGGGATCAATAAACCACTAGCAGATAGCAATCTCATCAAATCTCCACCGTGAACAGGACCCGCTCCACCGAAGGCGGTCAGTACAAAATCTGCTGGGTTTAAACCACGTTCAACAGACATAAGTTTTAACGCTCCATGCATGGTTTCATTCACAATTTTAATTATTCCCAAGCTGGCCTCAATCACGTTTGTGCCTAATGGTTTAGCTACAAACTCATCAACGGCTTTGTAAGCAGCTTTTTCGTCTAAAGGTACACTTCCTCCTAAGAGATGTGGGGGAATTCTACCTAGTATTAAATTTGCATCCGTTACAGTCGGCCGAAGGCCGCCTTGATTATATGCTGCTGGACCTGGTGTTGCTCCCGCACTTTCTGGCCCCACTAATATAGCTCCATTCTTTGCAACAGATGCAATCGAGCCACCACCCGCTCCAATTGTATGAATATCGATTATAGGTAGAGCTAAAGGTTGATTGTTAATGCGAGCACCCGTACTTGTCTGCAACATCCCGTCTTTTACCAAAGCAACGTCTGCACTAGTCCCTCCCATGTCAATTGTAATAAGATTTTTGTGACCTGCTAATGAACCCGTATAGGCAGCGCCGCTCATACCTGCAGCAGGTCCAGATAACGCCATATGAACTCCAAATTTAGCAGCTTCTTTAGGGGTAAAAATACCTCCATTTGACTTCATAATAAATAAAGGCGCATTAATCTCTAAACTCTTAAGTTCAGCTGTTAGCTTCTTCATATAAGAGCCAACAATTGGTTGGACAGACGCATTTATAACAGTTGCCATGGCTCTCTCATACTCCCTAAAAATAGGAAGAACTTCAAAAGAAAGGGAAATTTCGATATCTGGCAACAAATTTCTTAATTCTTTTTCTAACTGCTTTTCATGTGAGGGATTTGCGTAAGAGTGCATAAGTGAAATCGCGACAGCATCATAATTATCTTCACGTATCACTTTAACTATTTTATGTAAATTACTGATATCTAGGGGTAAAGATACAGTTCCATCATAACGAACTCTCTCTGAAACTTCAAAAATATCACGGGGTTTAATAGGACGATTTGGCTTAACCCATCCATAAAGATTAGACTCTCTTGGAATTTCCGCTCTTCCAATTTCTAAAACATGTCGAAATCCTTTAGTGGTGATTAATGCTGTTCTTGCACTTTTATTTTCTAGTATTGCATTTGTAACGACAGTTGATCCATGTAAAACAACTTCTACTGAACTTGGATCAACACCTGCTAACTTTAAAACCTTAGCAACACTCTTGATAAAACCTTCTGAAGGGTTAGTCGGAGTAGACGCTGTTTTAGCAACCTTGAAAATCTTACCGTTTTTGTTTGCAATAACAGAATCAGTAAAAGTACCACCAATATCAATTGCTATTGAAAAATCTTTACCTTCCAAGCTAAGGGCCCCCTGTAACGGCTAAGGTTTGACCGGTAACCCACTCTGCTAGATCTGAAGCAAAAAACATCGTGGCATTGGCAATATCCTCAGGTTTTCCAACTCGTCTCATCGCAATAGACTTCACCAGCGCGTCCTGTCCAACTTTTCCATAAGAGTTCCACTGTTTTATGTAATCAGGGCTCGTAGGCATAAAACCAGGTGCAACTGAGTTAACTGTAATTCCAAATTGACCAAGTTCAGCTGCAAGCTGTTTGACTAAACCAATCTGGGCGGCTTTTGCTGTTCCATAGCTTTGCACCCCTGTTAATGAGACCCCAAGCCCTGCTCGACTGGAAATAACAATTATCCTGCCTTTCCCAACCTTCTTCATTCCTGGAACAACAGCTCTAGCAATATTAAAACTACCATCTAGATTAACCGATTGAATTATACGCCAATCCTCATCTGTAACATCTTCAATTGGCGTCTTAACCCTTGAACGAATTCCTCCAGCCGAATGAACTGCAATATCGACCGACCCTGTAGCCGAAACAGATTCTATATCAGTAATTACTTTTTTTACAGCAACTGGATCTGTCACGTCACAATGCACGCATGATATCCTTGAGGCAATTTCCTCAGGTAAGCCTTTGGTTATTTCACCAAGTAACCCCCCCTCAATGTCTAGCGCCCAAACGTTCGCACCATTTTTGGCAAATCCTCTAACAATCGAACGTCCTATTCCTCTAACACCTCCAGTTACGAGTACCGCTGATCCATCAAAATTAATTTTCATTTGATTATCTCCATTGGATTTTTTTAAAAAAACTTAATTACTTTTTTTACTTTCTAATTCAGGAAAGTCTTTCAACATTTTGTTATAAGTTGTTTCGATTGCAACACCATTTAATCGCTTTGAATCTGAGGGGTCCCATTTTTCAATTTCGGCAAAAATGCGGTGTTTCGCATAAAACCGCCATGTGATAGGTAAATTACTCAAACATTTGGTTAAAACGTCATAATTTGTTTTGGTCCAGACCTTCTCATACTCCATTCTAGCATCACAGAGATTATAAAATGATGAATTAGGGGTTTCTGAAGTTTTCATAATATCTCTTAATTTGTTAGTCTCATTTATATTCACAATCAGTAAGTTATTGTCTCCAGAAACAATAACAACACCATAATCTAACCTCGCTTTATCAACTGAAACCCAATCCCGTTTAACATCAAGTAAAACACTTTCAGGATCTCGGTTTAAGGCATTACCCCAACCACCAGCACCGCCACAGGTTACATGAATTTTATCTCCTGGATCGAGGGATAAAATATCCGTATTTCGTAAATTAAATTCTTTATCAGTGTTGGGGTTTCGAATGAATTTAGATGCACCACCAGCTCTTCCTTCAGAAATACCCCAACCAGAAAAACGAGTTCTATCTCGATTCCTGGCAGTGACCTTTGTATTCGGTGACAGAGCCTCAAATACAAAATCAGTTCCAAGCCCACCCCTATGTTCTCCAGGCCCAGCAGAGTCTCTACTTAATCCGTAACTATGAACTCGAATACCTGCTTCAACTTCATTGACCTCTACAGGTGAGTTTTTCAGAAAACCAGAGTTAGCTCCCGACCCATCCGTTCCATCAGCAAGTTTTGTTCCTCCTGAACCTCCAGTCATAGGATTAACAGCAGCCATAATTCTTCTTCCAGTTAGTGTATCTGTAGTATTCACATTTAGAATTGGCCCCCCGCTTGCTGGGGCTCCCATTAGACGGTCAGGTATAGCTTTTGCAAAGGCACCAAATGTCAAACCGTGCAGTCTATTACATGACAAGGTTCTCATTCCTACGGCAGCAGGAAAGCTTGGGTTAACTATGGTGCCAGACGGTAATATACATTTACATGCTCGTGTAATTCCTGAATTAAGATATAAACGTGGGTCTAGCGAGTATAAAACATATACCACTCCAACCATCAATAAAACATGTCTTGGATCTCCCCCAGTTGGCATGTTCATTGAACTCTCTAGTTGAGGGTCTGAGCCAGTGAAATCAAGAATTAACTCGTCACCCTTAATAATTAATAATAAACGAAGTCTGCAAGGCCATCCGTTGACAGAGTCCTCATCGATATACTCCGAAAAATCGTATTCTCCATCGGGTAACTCAGAAATAATTGCTCTAGCTTGCTGTTCTGCATAATCCAATAAATCACCGACACCATTTCTGAAAGTATCTATTCCAAAACGTTCAATCATATCATGAACTTTGCGTTCTCCAGTATTGCACGCCGCAATTTGAGCTTTTAAATCACCCCAGTTCTGTTCTGGCGCCCTAACATTTGTAAGAAAAACATCTAACATTTTTTGGTTTAACTTACCCTCTTCCAAAATTTTCATTGGTGGCATCCGAACCCCCTCTTGATGAACCTCGGTTAGACTACGTGATAATGAAGCTGGCACGGCTCCACCTACATCAGTATTGTGAATATGACCGACAGAAAAAGCCACAATTTCTTCTTTATGAAATATGGGTTTCCAGATGTGCATATCAGGGGGGTGAGTACAAACAAATCCAGAGTATGGGTCGTTCGTCATACAAATATCACCTGGTTTATAATCGTCTATTAGCTTTATAGCACCCGAGTAATTAAGGCCAACGAACCAAGTAGCTCCTAACTCTGTAGGGGTAGCAAAGGTTTCTCCTGTTGGGGTGGTCAATCCAGTAGTGAAATCCTCTGTTTCTTTAACAAATGTTGAATGAGCTGTTCGGTACAACGTAAATGCCATGCTTTCAGCGGCTGCCCTGGTATGGTTTTTTAATATTTCGAGGGTAATTTTATCAATCGCCATTGAGTGTCTTCCTTTTGCTAATAATCAAGTTTTTAAATTGGTCAACTTTTACATCAAAGTCAGGTAAAACTACTGTCGTCGTATCATTCTGACTTATAATTGCTGGGCCAGCAAAGTAATGACCCGGCTCCAAGGTATCTCTCTCAAATAAAGATGCGTTAAATTCTTTTTCGTCCAAATAAATAGTTTGCGATGTCAAGGGCTCGGCAAGCTGTTTATATTCTAGGTGAGTTAAAAATTTTGGTTTGGGGACTTCCCCAGAAATAACAAGTCTGAGATTCACTATTTGTATCTCAGCATTTGGATCCGAGTGCTCATAAATAGAGTGATGTGCCTCATGAAACAATGCAGCCAATCCATCAACGACTAATGAGTCTAAATCTAATTTTTCAAAAGCTGTTTCGATTTCATATGACTGACCACGATAACGCATGTCAGCAGACCAATCAAGTTTTGCCACTCCATCAAAACCTTGCTCTTTACGCAACCAATTAGTTGCTTCTTCTTCCAAAAATTCGGCTGTTTTACGTAAATCTAAAAGACCATCTTGATCCAAATCAATCATTACTGTTCTAATAAAATCATTTCTTATGTCAGCAATTAAGCCGCCGTATGCAGATAAAACTCCAGGTGTAGGAGGCACAATGACCTCTCTTAATCCTAACTCTCTGGCTAGAAAGCAACCAATCATAGGTCCTGCGCCGCCAAAAGGTAGTAAGCTGAAGCTTCTAGGATCTGCACCAAACCTTGATAGCAATTTAGTAGTTTCTAAAAACATTCCAGATACAGAAACATCTATAATACTTTGAGCCGTTTTTTCAACATCCATAGATAGAGCTTTAGCTAATGGGAGCAACGCCTCTCTGGCTGCTGATATGTTTAGTTCAACTTTACCGTAACCTAATTTACCTTCACCCAACAAACCCAAAACTGAGAAAGCATCGGTAATTGTTGGTTTATTTCCTCCTCGCCCATAACAAGCTGGGCCTGGGTTTGAGCCAGCACTTTCCGGGCCAACTTTTAAGACACCAAAGTCATCAACCCAAGCAATTGATCCTCCACCTTCCCCAATGGACGTAACTGAAACAGTTGGTACGTATATTGGGAAATCTCCAACCATTTCACCACTACTATAAGCAGGTTCGCCATTACTTATAACGGCAACATCAGCGCTAGTGCCTCCCACATCGAAACTTAAGATGCTACTTACACCAACTTTTTTTGCAATCTCTGCTGCACCGATCACGCCCGTCGCAGTTCCAGATAATAACATAGAAATTGGATCAGATTTTCCTAACTCCGCAGTCATAACTCCCCCATTTGACTTACCAATCATTGGGATCGCAGGAATTCCAGCCGATTTAAGGGCATTTTGAAACGCGGTTAAATAGTTAGCAACACGGCGTTGCACATAGCCGGCAACCGTTGTTGTTACTGTACGTTCGTATTCTCTTATAACTGGCCAGACATCAGATGATAAAGTTACTGCCATCTCAGGCTCAATTGAATTAATTATTTCTCTAATACGTCTTTCATGTTTATTATTAGCGTAACTATGCAAAAGTGCTATAACTATTGTATCGCTACCCATATCTTTAGCAGATTTTATGGCTAACTTTACTGTCTCTTCATTTAAAGCAGAATCAATACTTCCATCTTTTAATATCCTTTGAGAGATACCAAAAACTCTTTCTCTGGGAACTAAGGGATTAGCTCTCCTGGAAAAGATATTGTAAGGGTCTGGTACTTTCAATCTAGCCACTTCTAAAACATCTTCAAAACCACTTGTAACAAACAAAGCAAGTTCTGCACCCGACCTTTGAATAACCGTATTAATTCCCACAGTTGTTCCATGACTAAACCAAGAAACTTCCTTGGGATTTAACACTCCTTTTTCTTGAAGTTCGGACACACCCAAGACTATTTCTGACCCAGGATTATTGGGAGTTGAAAGAACCTTATGTGTACTTAAAGATGAGTCTTTTTCATTAAAAACACAAAAATCAGTAAACGTTCCACCGATATCTACTGCTACTCTATATGCCATACTTTTACCTTACCTCACGTTGTCTAATGCGATGTTTTCTTGTTTCTTAAATAATGTGTTTTCTATAGATTTTACCGATCTCTTAACTTCCTGAATAATAAGTTCTTTACGTTTAAAAAAACGTGGAGTTAACATAACCATATTAAGCGCAGCTCTTGGCAACCCAGACCCATCAATAATTGGGACAGCTACTCCACTTGCTCCATCAAATCGTTCATCGACACTCAATGAATAACCTCTATGGCTGCAAATTCGGATCCGCTCCATTATAGCACTTGTTGAAGTTAAAGTTTTTGGCGTCAACGAAACTTTAGAAACCTTATCAATATATTTAAAACTTTCGTCTTCAGGAAGACAGGAAAGAATTGCATGCCCAAGCGATGTGCACCAACCAGGAATAGTTGGAGACTTTAAAACTGAATAGCTCATTAATTGGGATGATTGCCGAAAATCTGCAATTTTTACATCGTATTGATCAGTTGGAACTCCAAGTACTACGCTTTCTTCAAAAAGAATTAAGAGTCGATCCATTTCTTTTGTTGCAGCACGCCTAATTGCTCCGTCTAACCCACCTACCCAACCAACCGATCTCTTAAGGTTCGAGTTTAATACAAAAGCGTTATGGGACAGTTTCTCCAAGTACCCCTCTTCGATCAAAGTATACACCAAGGTATGAGCAGAACTTTTAGGAATAAATAGATTTGAACTTAGCTCCCCTAAAGAGACTGGATCCGTTGAAGACTCAAAATATTCTAGGATTCTAAGAGTGCGTACAGCTGATTTAACACTATTATTAGTCATTTTACCTTCTGCGTTCATGTATGTGAATACCCATTCACATTTATAAAATTAACTATTGACTTATATTAGATTTATTTGTCAAGATTTATATATATTAAATATATGTTATTAAAAAAATTAAGTGGGGATAATTTTTTAAAATGAAAACATCAGGAAATAGAGTATCGTTAGTGACTGGTGGTGCTAGGGGAATAGGTCGAGGATGCGCTCTTAAATTAGCCAGTCTGGGTTCCTCAATAGTTTTGGTCGACCTCCTCGAGGCCGAGATGGCAAACACAAAAAAAGAAATTGAGGCTTTAGGAGTTTCTTGCATAACCTTTATTGCAGATGTCTCAGATCATAAAAGAGCCAAGGAAATAGCTTCTGATGTTTTTAGAGAGTTTGGTAGAATCGATGTCCTAGTTAACAATGCAGGAAAAGCTAATCCCAAAGGAATTTTAGAGATTACTGAAGAAGAGTACGACACAACACTGAACATTAATTTAAAAAGTTGTTTCAACTATATCCAAGCAGTAGCGCCATATATGCTTGAAGCAAAATGGGGACGAATTGTCTCTATGTCATCATTAAATGCTCACAGTGGCGGGGTGACAGCCGCAGTATCAAAATTCTCCTATACTTCTGCTAAAGCAGGGATACTGGGAATGACGAGAGCCTTAGCTAAGGAACTAGGTCCAGACATACTAGTTAATGCAGTATGCCCTGGCCTCATAAAAACTGAAATTACTAAAAATGCTGTTATCGCAGAGCGCGAACCCGAATTAGTAAAAGGTATTGCGCTAAAACGTGTTGGCACCCCAACAGATGTAGCAGAGTTAGTAAGTTTTCTCGCCCTATCTGAACCTAACTTTATTACTGGGCAAGATATTACCATTGATGGATTTCAATGGAATCGTTGACTAAAATCACCACCAAAGAAAGGAAGAACATAATGTTTAAGCTTAATATTATAAAAAGCCTGACCCTGGTCATGGCTCTAATACTGGGGGGCGCTATAATCACCCCGACGGGTCTGGAGGCAAAAAATAAGTTTATTTTTGCAAACTCTTCGCCTTATGACACTATGGACCCTCATGCGTTGTACGACGTTGGCCGGGTTGCTTACCGTATCAATCTCTATGACGGGTTGCTGAGATGGTTAGACAATCCACCAAAGCTATCCCCATGGCTAGCTGACAGTTACGATATTTCAGAAGATGGTACTTCTTACACCTTTCATTTAAATAAAGGTGCAACTTTTCATGATGGATCACCAGTAGAAGCAAGCGATGTTGTCTATTCAATTGAGCGTATTCTAGCTCTGAAAAAAGGCGCCTACTCACTTTTCACTAAATCAGTTGAACCAGGATCTACAAAAGTTATCGATAAGCACACAGTGCAGTTTAACCTTGTTCAGGCATCATCTATTTTTCTAGCAACAGTACCAGCAATCCATATTTTAAACTCAACACTTGTAAAATCACACGAGGTTGATGGTGATTTAGGCGCTGTATGGCTTTCTCAAAATGATGCAGGGTCAGGTTCTTTTGAACTTGATAGATATGATCCAGCAATCGGGTTCTCAGCTAAACGTTTTGAAAACCATTTTATGGGTTGGGGTGATAAATACCTCGATGAAATCGAATTTAGAACTGTAATTGAGATTAATTCTCGAGTGCTTGGTCTAATGAATGGCGATTTTCATGGAACAGATGGTTATCTTCCACAAGACCAAGTTAAACGCTTAAAAGCCTCTGACAATGTAGATGTACAAGTAGAAGAGTCTATGCGTATCTTTTATGTTATTTTGAACCACAATCGTGAAATAATGCAGGATATCAATTTCCGAAAGGCTCTTTCATATGCATTTGATTATGATTCTTTCATAAATGACATATTGGGTGGTTCTGTTGCACGAAACCCCGCACCTATGCCTAATAATATCTGGGGAAATCCAACAGATGAAAAAGGCTACACTTACGACATGGATAAGGCTCGTGAATACCTCGCAAAGGTGAAGAAACCTATTCCTGAATTCGTTCTTGGTGCATTAGCTGGCTACGGACAAACTGGGCAAGCTGCGGCTTTATTCCAGAACAGTCTGACAAAGCTTGGCCTAAAAACTAGAATTGTTGAAGAGCCATGGTCAGTAGTTTCAAAGAAAATGAGAGACGAACAGCAAATGTACGACTCACTATTTATTTGGAAATCTACATACTATGCAGACCCAAACAATTGGATCGGTGAGCTTTATTCTTGTGATCAAATCGGTGCTAGAAACAACTCCTGGTACTGTAACCCTGAAGTAGACGCGCTACTAAATGAGGCACGCGTTGAACCAGATCAAGCCAAAAGAGCTGTAAACTACAAGAAAGCGGCGAAGTTGGTAATGGATGACGCTGGCGGTATTTTTGTATATAATACTGTTTGGTTCGGACCTTATAACAAAAATGTTAAAGGTGTTCGCTTTTCACCAATTGGAAACGCTCAAGAAATGCGTTGGGTTTACTTCGAAAAATAAACACTTCCTAGGAGCAGCTAAAATTGGCTGCTCCTTACTCTAAATTAAGCTCTACAGAAAAAATTTAATCCATTTATTTACAGATTAGACAAAATTATGCGAATTTTATACTTAATGTTTAATAGACTGATTTGGTTCTTTCCAACAGTATTTGGTCTACTATTACTCGTTTTTACGATTAGTCATATAATTCCTGCGGACCCAGTAGCTTTTTTAGCTGGAGATAACGCAACAAATGAGCAAATTGCAGACCTGAGAGCACAATATGGCTTTGACAGGCCCCTGTATATTCAATTCATAAATTATGTAATGGGCACATTTCAAGGAGACTTAGGAATTAGCTTATACACACAACGACCAATATCAGATGATTTACTGGGAAGACTACCTGCTACATTAGAATTAACTTTTGTTTCTGTTTTAATCTCAGCTGCAATTGGTGTCCCGCTAGGAGTAATTGCAGCCGTTTATCGAAACTCTGTTGCCGACCATATTCTTAGGTTAATAACTGTATCTGGACTGGCAATTGCTAGTTTTTGGTTGGCGATATTATTTCAGTTATTCTTCGCAATGGAACTTCAATGGACTCCACTTCAAGGTAGAATTGATGGTTGGGGACCAGACCATATCACTGGTTTTTTTCTATTAGATAGTTTGCTAGTGGGGGATTGGGAATCTTTTGGGAGTGCTTTTAGCCATCTAGTCTTACCGGTAGCAACCTTAGCTTTCCCCGCGATGGCCACCATAATGAGATTTACACGGGCTGGAGTGCTAGATGCAATTAATTCTAACTACGTTCTATACGAACAGGCTATGGGGTTCCCAGAGCGAATTATTATTTGGAAGTATATTCTCCGGAACGCGTTAATTGGCACCGTCACACAGATAGGACTTATATTTGGTCTTCTGCTAGCTGGGACCGTGGTTGTTGAGGCTGTTTTCGATTGGCCAGGCCTTGGGCTCTATGCAGTCCAATCTATAATGAACTCAGATTATAACGCAATTATGGGATTCACACTAATTACTGGAACTATGTTTATTCTTATAAATTTATTAGTAGATGTGCTTCAAGGTGTAATGGATCCTAGGAGTGAACTTTAATGTTTGAGACAATCAAATTTTTAATAAAAAAACTAGCCCAAGACCGGACAGCTGCAATAGGTGTTTTTCTTATTCTAAGTTTAATTTTAATTGCAATTTTCGCACCAATTCTTGCGACCCACCCCGCGGACATTACTGAGTTCCATCCACCAGAAAGGTTACAGGGCCCAAGTTCCGAACATTACTTTGGAACTGATAGGATGGGATCTGATATATACTCGAGGCTCTTATATGGAGCACGAATAACAATAGCCATCGCGTTAATTGCCATAAGTGTTTCTGTAGTCATCGGCGTACCAATAGGTTTATTAGCTGGTTATTACAGAAATTGGGTGTCGGACGCATTAATGCGCGTATCAGATATATTCCTCGCTGTTCCACAAATCATTCTAGCAATTGCAATAGCTCAAACATTAGGGCCATCAATTCAAAATGTTATTTTAGCACTTTCAGCAACATATTGGCCTTTTTGGACGAGGCTAGTTTATGCAGAAACACGTTCTGCTTTAAATGAGCCTTATGTTGAAGCATCAATAGCACTCGGTGCGTCTCCAAGTAGGGTAATGATTTTACATGTACTTCCTAACATTTCGTCTTCTATCATTGTTAGAACAACTATTGGGATGGGAGGCACTATATTAACAGCTGCAGCCCTTGGATTTTTAGGGTTAGGCCCACCTCCACCAAGTCCAGAGTGGGGAAGAACAATTGCTGAGAGTCGAGAGTTTTTACCAGAAGCTTGGTGGTATGCAGCAGCGCCTGGAATCGCTATTTTTCTAGTTGTTATGGGCTTTAATCTTCTTGGCGACGGTCTACGAGATATTCTTGATCCTCGAACTCGAAGGAGTAAAGGTGGATAACAAATTATTATCAGTTAAGGGGTTAGAGGTTGGCTTTGATACAGAGCAAGGGTTAGCAAAAGTCCTTGATAAAGTGAATTTCGAAATAATGCCTGGTGAAATTGTGGGGTTAGTGGGGGAGTCTGGCTGTGGAAAAACAACTTTAGCTCGAGCGATCTTGGGTGTATTACCCAAAAACTCAGCCAGGATATCTTCTGGTACAATAAATTTTGATAATAATGACTTATTAAAACTTTCATCAAAGGATCTTGCTGATAATATCCGGGGTAAGCTTATAACTTTTATACCTCAAGACCCTCTCACATCGTTTAACCCAGTATTTACCATAGGGGCACAAATGATGGATTTAATGAAGTGGAAATCACCTGACAGTGTAAAAGGTAAATACTTCACAAGATATAAGAAGGCTCGACAAGTAACTGATAAAAAAAGAATTATAGATCTTCTTCATACTGTACAACTTCCTGACCCGGAAGGGATTTTGCGAAAATATCCACACGAAGTTTCTGGAGGGCAACGGCAACGTCTAATGATAGCAATGGCTTTACTGCCCGAACCAAGAATGATTATAGCTGACGAACCAACAACAGCCTTAGATGTAACAATCCAAGCACAAATTTTAAAATTACTACGTGGTGTAGCAGTAGATAGAGGCGTTTCAGTTTTATTCACGACACATGATTTAGGTGCTGCATACGAAATATGTGACAGAATAACTGTAATGTACGCCGGGCAAGAGGTTGAAACGGCTATTTCAAAAGATTTCTTCTCTCAGCCACGACACCCTTACACAAGGAAACTTTTACAAAGTTTACCAAATAATTCTAAAAACTTAAAAGGAATACCTGGCCAAATTCCTGCATTAATAAACCCTCCATCAGGGTGCCGTTTTCATCCTCGATGTGATGAAGCTAAAAGTGAATGTGCCAAACTCAGGCCAGAGGTGACATGGCCTAAAAAAGGACATATGCTAAGATGCTTTAATAGCAATTCAGTATCGGCTAAGGAAACAAAAAATGTCGTCAGATAAAATAAATAATAATTTAGGTGGCGTGGAAATTCCTACAGGAGAGCCTATTTTAGGTGTTAAAAATTTCTCCAAATGGTTTCCAATAAACAACTCTTGGAATCGACAAACTGGTTGGTTGAAGGCTTTGGATAACGTTTCTTTAACTGTTAATAAAGGTGAAATTGTAGGGATTGTTGGCGAGTCCGGTTGTGGAAAATCGACGCTTGGAAAAACCATTATGGGAATACATAAGTTAACAGAAGGATCAGTTAACTTTGAAGGAAGTGAAATTGGTCACCTCAACCCCTCTGAATCTCGGCAATTAAGACGTAGACTTCAGTATACCTACCAAGACCCTGGCGCCTCACTTGATCCAAGGTGGAAAATTGGGAGGTCGTTACATGAACCATTAGAAATCCATACAACCCTTTCAAAAGTCGAACGAGAGAAGCGTGTAAAAGCAATTTTAACTGCGGTAAACCTTCCAGAAGCTCATCTTGATCTCTACCCGCACGAAATTTCTGGAGGGCAACAACGCCGCATAGGCCTTGCTCGAATTTTAACGCTCCATCCAAGCCTTATAGTTCTAGATGAACCTACTTCAGGGCTAGATGTATCTGTACAGGCTACAATCTTGAACTTATTTCTTGATCTTCAAAAGCAATTTAACCTTACCTACATATTTATTAGTCACGATCTCTCAGTAGTAAGAATGATATGTGACCGGGTAGCTGTTATGTACCTTGGAAAAATAGTTGAAATTAATGAAACAGAGAAACTTTTTTCCAATCCAAAACACCCTTACACTCAGTCACTCTTGTCAGCCATACCAGTAATTGGAGGTAAAAAAGTAACAGAGAACTTTTGGCTGGAGGGTGAGCCACCGGACCCAAGTAACCTTCCCTCAGGCTGTAGTTTTAGAACTCGTTGTCCCAAAAAAACCGATCAATGCTTACAATCACCACCACCGTTAACAAGCACAAGCGGAGAGCACTCTGTGGCGTGTTATAATACATAGTAACTCTCTTCCATAAATTTAACCGATCACCTAGAGGAGATTCCAATGAGTAAGGACACAGGGCACATAATTCCAGAGCAACCAGAGAGTTGGCGGTGGCCAGAAGAAAAATGGAGAGGCATCGTTAATAAAATCAGAGCTGGAAGAAGTATGAAGCCGGCTCAGTGGCCTAATGGAGCAAAAGTAGCAGTAGCGCTTTCTTTTGACTCAGATCATGAGACCCAAACATTAAGGTGGGGTCACCATTCCCCAGGAAAATTAAGTCAAGGTGAGTATGGCAATCGAGTTGGAGTGCCAAGGGTATTAGATGTACTTAAAAAATATCATGCTCAAGCTACATTTTTTGTTCCTGCTGTAATTGCAATGCTTTATCCAGATGAACAAAAAAGAGTTATTGCAGAGGGTCACGAAGTGGCTATCCATTCTTGGATCCACGAGCTTAATAGCGCGTTAGCACCAGAAGACGAACGAGAACTTCAAATGAGGTCTGCGGACAAGTTAGAGGAAATAACAGGAGTACGGCCAGTTGGCATTAGAACACCCTCCTGGGACTTCTCTCAACATACTATGGAAATAACTCGTGAAATGGGTCTTATTTATGATAGCTCTCTTATGGCCGATGATGATCCATATGAAATACTAGAAAATGGTCAGCCTACAGGAGTAGTTGAACTACCTGTTGAATGGATTCGAGATGATGCTCCATACTGGGCAATGGATCGTTTTTCAGGCCTTCGGCCCTACACTCCTCCATCAGGTGTTCTTGAAGTGTTTAAACGCGAGTTTGACGGCGCTTATGCAGATAATGGGTTATTCCTTTTAACTATGCACCCTCACTTTATAGGTCATAGATCTAGAATTCAGGTCTTAGAGGAATTACTACAACACATTAGCTCTCATCCAGACGTATGGCTCGCCACTCATGCGGATATAGCGAGATACTGTCACGAACAAGCTCCAAGGTAATTGGCAGAGTGTTTTAAAAGGTTATTAGGTTTAAACTGAATGGGTAAAGTATGGCTACCATTTCTGTGCGTTTTATTTCCACAAATGGTACTGGCTATAATCAACCACGGTAAATTAGTTTTAGCGCCTCTATATATATCAGCTGCGGGCTTACCCCCTGAAACAGTTGGTATAATCGGAGGCCTAAGCGGGCTTGGATCTGTTTGGTTTTTCTCTGCAAACAGTGTGATTTTACCAAGTTTTGGTCCAGTCAGAGCTCTAATATTTGGTTGTTTTTTAGCTCCATTTGGTGCCATGTTACTTTTATTACATCAACCTTGGCTTATATTCGTGGCCGCTGTAATAATGGGTTTTGGATACGCTATTACAGCACCAGCGGGAAGTCAGATTTTAGCTGCTCATACGCCGAAAAGATTGTGGGGAACGCTTTTTTCTATTCGTATGGCAGGTGTCCCAGTTGGCGGTGCGTTAGCCGGACTCGCTGGAGGTGGTATTGCCAGTTTATATGGTTGGAAAGTTGCTCTCCTAGTAATTGTATTGCCGGCAATAGCAACTGGGTTGTTTCTTCTAATAGTTAGAGGAAAGGTCAGGGACACAAAAGCGAGAGTTAAATTCAAGTTTTTTAATTTATTTAATCCTTTGAACCTCCTAAGCCCTTTTAAAGTTTTAAAAAAAATTCCTGGTTTACCGCTAATTACATTTGTAAGTATAGGTTACGCATCAATCCAAGGTGGCGTTTTTACTTTTTTAACAACATATCTAATGACTGAATTAAAAATGCCTTTAGTTCTTGTCGGAGGGCTTTATGCAACCATGCAAGTTGCTAGTTTTGCAGGTCGAATTTCTGTAGGAATTCTAGCTGACCGCTTCTTTACTCCACGTTCAGTCTTAATAGTATTAGGCTTAATGGGACCGTTAGGAATTTATGTCCTCACTATATTAAGTAATAATTTTTCTTCATTCTTATTGTTTCCAGCGATGGCGTTGATTGGAGTGTCGATAGCCAGTTGGAATGGGTTATTTATGACTGAAGTTACTAATATAGCCCAAGACTATGATGTTAGTGAAGCGACATCAGCGTCCACTTTCTTTACATTTATAACGTACATGATCGCTCCTCTTCTATTTGGCTACATAGCGTTATCGTACGGTTATAAATATGCATTTTATTCAGTTGGAGTATGTGGTTTGGCATCTGTAATAGCTCTATTAATTAAAGCATTTAGGGAGAAAATTTAATGAAAGCTGCATATTATAAAAAAACGGGTAATGCCAAAGAAGTCCTGATTAACGGTAATTTAAAAACTCCGAAGCCAAGTGACAATGAAGTACTTATCTCAGTTAAAGCTTCTGGAATAAATCCGTCAGATGTAAAACGACGCGCTGGATGGCAAAATAAAAATCTACCATTTCCACTAATTATTCCCCATTCAGACGGAGCAGGACAAATTGTGCAGGTTGGGAGTAATATATCGACCGACTTAATTGGGACCTCTGTTTGGATTTGGAATGCACAAGGGGGATATTCAGGGCCAGGACGAGCATTTGGTACTGCTGCAGAGTTTATTACCGTACCAGCCACACAAGTGTCCAAATTACCAGATAGTGTGACATTCGAAGAAGGTGCTTGTTTAGGTGTGCCCTTAAGAACCTCACATAGGGCGGTTTTTGCAGATGGCCCCATTGATAATAAATTAATTTTGGTTCAAGGCGCTGGTGGAGTGGTTGGAAATTTTGCTGTCCAGTTAGCTTCTCAGTTTGGTGCCACAGTTATTGCGACTGCAGGCTCCAAAGAACGAATTTCACATGCATTAGATGCCGGTGCTCATCATGTGGTTAACCGCCACAAAACTAGCTTTAAAGAAGAAATTATGGACATCACCAAAGGCTTGGGTGTTGATCGTATTATTGAGATTGAATTTGGAGGTAATATAGAAACCGACATTGATCTGCTTAAACCCAATGGTATAATTGCCGCATACTCGTCGACAACAGTCCCTAACCCAAGCTTTCCATATTATAAATTAGCCGCCAAAGGCGGTCAAATTAATCTCATACAGAGCTTCAATTTACCCTTAGATGCTGAACAGCAATGTCAAAGAGACCTTAAAGAATTATGTGAGTCCGGAAAGTTCAAGGTTGCTATAGGAAAAGTTTTACCAATTAGTGAAATTTCTTCTGCTCACGAGTTAGTTGAAACAAAATCAATTATTGGAAATGTAGTTTTAAAAATATAATTCTACCATACTTTAAAGAGCAACCTTACGTACTAATTCCGTTTTCCTTGTTCTAATAACTTTAAAATAAACAGTTAAGGTAAAATATTAAGGGTTTTTAAAATTTAAAATACAGTCAACTTCTTCGTAGGTTTCCCAAGCCAGGTTACCATTTTTTTCGCTATAGCTTCCATCTGCTCTTATTAAAATTTCAACCTGCTCACTACTGCTAACTAACTTAAAATGCACCATTTCTTTATTACCACTTATTAATGAGAACTTATTCCCATACAGTGAAATAGCTTTATTTGAGCCATCCCAAACCCCGACCATTTTATCAAGTCCACTCCAGCAACCAAATGAGAACTCTGTGGCAAAAGAGTCTTGTGGTATTAATGAAAGACTAGTGAATATTATTAGTAAACTCTTCAAGTGACTCCCTCTAGCCAAAGTAAGTTAAAAATCGGGTAACAACCAATTAATTGATCCCCTTACAAGGTAAATTTAGAAGATTTCGATTTATATTCTTATTAATACGCCAGCCAACTTAACTTGACTACAAAATTATACTCTTCTGACTAGTCAATGTTCTCTTGCCTTGTTACTAACGTTTGAACTTTAATCCCCTTTTTTAAAATCCAACATTAACCTGTAGTGGAGAAATTAAATGACAAACACTCTTTTGAACACCTGGGACGCACCATACGGGGTTCCGCAGTTCTCAATGATTAATGATAACGATTTTGAAGAGGCTTTCATGCAAGCTATGGCTAATGCAGAAACTAACTTTATTAAAATCACAAACAACCTCGAGCTCCCAACATTTAAAAATACAATAGAAGAAATGGAAAGAAGTGATAGGGAACTTGATCAAGTTTCAAGTATATTTTTTAATTTAGTAGGAACAGATAGCAATCCAAAAAGAAATAGTATCCAGACGAAAATTTCCCCAATGCTTGCGGCATTTAACTCAAAAATATTGACTAATAATAAATTGTGGGAGCGCGTTTCTTCGATTTACGAGCACCGGCTTAACTCTGGTTTATCTATGGAGCAAATCAGGGTAAGTGAACTTTACTATGAGATGTTTAAGCGTGCTGGTGCAGTCTTAAGTGAGACAAAGAAAAAACGGTATACTGCGATAATGCAAAATCTTGCCGAGTTGGGCACTAGATTTTCTCAAAACCTTCTTTCAGATGAAAGTAGCTGGTCTCTTAGTTTAGATGAGAGCGAGTTGGAGGGATTGCCAGAGTTTGTAATAAATTCAATGTCACAAGCAGCGTTAGACCGTGAGTTAAAAGGGTACGCACTTACATTAAGTCGATCTATTTTGGAGCCATTCCTTCAATTTTCTTCAAATCAAAAATTAAGAAAAGTTGCATACCTAGCTTGGAGTAAAAGAGGAATGAACGGTGGAGACACTGATAATATCAATATTGCAAAAAGAACCCTCTCGTTAAGAAGTGAACGGGCGAGCATACTTGGGTATAATTCTTTTGCTGATTTTAAACTTGAAAATCAAATGGCTAAAAACCCAAAAAGAGTGCGTGATCTCTTAATGGCAGTGTGGGAACCAGCCAAAAGAAAAGCTAGCGTTGATTCAGAAAACCTACAAAAACTCATGATAAAAGACGGAGGCACTCAAGCACTTCAAGCTTGGGATTGGCGCTATTATGCTGAAAAGTATAAACAAACAGAGTACTCTTTGGATGAAACAGAAATAAAACCATACTTTCAATTAGACAAAATGATTGAAGCAAGTTTTTATTGTGCTAACAAATTATTTAATCTCGATTTTAAACCTATAAAGTTAGATCTATACCACCCAGATGTGAAAGCTTGGGAGGTCTCTAGGTTTGGAAACCATGTTGCAATTTTTATTGGTGATTACTATGCTCGATCATCAAAAAGATCTGGAGCTTGGTGCTCATCTCTAAGAGGTCAATCAAAGTTTGATGGGCTAGAACACCCCATAGCGATAAATGTGTGTAACTTTACAAAACCAAAACTTAATCAATCGTGTTTGTTAAGTTTTCAAGATGCGGCAACTCTTTTTCACGAGTTTGGCCACGCGCTTCATGTTATGCTTTCAGATGTTACATACCCATTTATTTCCTGCACCTCGGTATCTCGTGATTTCGTCGAATTACCTAGTCAATTATTTGAACATTGGCTCGAAGTTCCAGAGGTCTTAAATATGTTTGCTTTACACTCGGAAACAGGGAAACCTATGCCGCCTTCCCTACTTAACAAACTCCTAAAGGCAAGGAATGCCGACCAAGGGTTTTCGACGGTTGAATATATATCGTCTGCTTTAGTAGATTTGACCTTCCATGAACAAATAAATGAAATAGATCCAATTGAAGTACAGGAAAGAGTTTTAAAAGAACTCGACATGCCTGAAGCTATAGGAATGAGACACGCAACTCCGAACTTTTCTCACATTTTCTCTGGTGATGGTTATTCTTCCGGGTACTATTCATATATGTGGTCAGAGGTTATGGATTCTGATGCATTTATGGCCTTTATTGAAGCTGGTGATCCTTTTGATCTTAAAACAGCAAAATTACTTCACGACTGTATATACTCAGCTGGAGGATCGAGCCCTGCAGAAGATTTATATATAAGGTTTCGTGGCGCCCTGCCTGGAGTGAACGCAATCCTAGAGCAGAGAGGTTTAAACACCGAATAGGCTTTTATTTAAAAAAATTTGGAAACAGTCTACCTTTAATTTACTATATTGTTGAATGGTTATAAATATTTGTTGATAGTGCTAGGTAAATAAAGTTCTGAAGGAATAGATATGCTAAATGATAGAATAGAAGCACGTTGGGTAGATATTTTTGAAAGTATCTTTAAATCCTGTAAGTTAGATAGTTCTGAAACTGCCATAATCTTATCAGAAACTCAAAGCCGGGAACTAAATTGTAATCTTGCAGAATTGGCGATGAGTCGAATGGGCGTACCTTTTTACTCGATAAAGGTATCTAGCCCCAAACCACAATCAGCAACCATAATTCGATCCAGCGGCGCCTCTTTGGCTCTACACAAGCAAGATAAAGCGGTGGCTGCCTTATGTGATGTCGACTTTATCGTTGACTTAACCGTTGAGGGATTGATGCACTCCCCGCAGACACAAGAAATTCTTAAGTCTGGCGCCAGAATTATGACTATATCAAACGAACATCCCGATATTCTTGAGAGATTAATGCCGAGTGAAAATCTAAAACAGACAACTCTAGAGGCGTCTAGGCTTTGTCGAAAGTCTGAAAAAATGACCGTTACTAGCAGCCAGGGGACTGATTTAAGGGTTGATATGCGAGGAAACAATACAGTTGGTGTTTGGGGATATACAGACAAACCTGGAACACTCGCGCATTGGCCCGGTGGGCTAGTTGTGTCCTTTCCAGCAGCAGGAAGTGTAAATGGAAATTTAGTTCTTCAACCTGGCGATATTAACCTTACTTTTAAGAAGTACTTTGAATCTGAGGTGATACTTACAATAGAAAATGACTATGTTGTTGCCATTGACGGAAAAGGATCAGATGCAAAACTAATGTCAACTTACCTTGAATCTTTTGGAGACAAGAATTGCTATGCTACAAGTCACGTGGGTTGGGGCTTAAACAAGCTATCTCGTTACGAGTCATTAACTATGTATGACAAAAGAGATTTAAACGGCACAGAATTAAGGTCTTTGGCAGGAAATTTTCTCTACTCTACCGGAGCGAACGAATTTGCCAACAGGTTTACCGAAGGCCACTTTGACTTACCTATGATGGGTTGTACAATTAGTATTGATGGAAAAAAGGTTGTCGTCGATGGAGTTCTTGTTGAATGAAAGAAGTCTGTGGAATAACGTATCAAGATTACGGAAATTCTAAAATTCCAATTATTTTTCTTCATGGAATAGGAGGTGACTCTGACAGTTTTAAGCCACAACTTGAGAAGTTTAGAGGATCCTATAGGGTTATCTCTTTAAATCTTCCCGGTTATGGCAACTCAAAAACCTTACCTAACTTAAGTTTTGAAAAATTTGCAGATAAACTTGTTGAATTTATGGGAGCGTTAGAAATATCAAAAGCACACTTTTGTGGACAATCTATTGGAGGTATGATCGCACTTGAAACAGCATTTCGTTATTCAAAACATGTGGCATCTTTAGCTTTGATTGCAACTACACCTGCGTTTGGAGGTAAAGATGAAGGTTTTAAAAACGAATTTATCAACAAACGTTTAAATCCCCTAGAAGCAGGAATAACTATTCCCGAGTTAGCTGAACGCTTTATACCCGAAATTGTTGGACCAGTGGCAACACAAGACACAAAAAGAGATGCCATTGCATCAATGTCAAAAGTACCTGTCTCAACATATAAAGAAATTATACGGTGCCTTGTTACTTTTAACCGCCGAGATAATATTAAAGACTTAAAGCAACCTTGCTGTATTATTTCTGGTGAGTACGATACTAACGCACCTTCTAAAACCATGTACAAAATGGCATCTTTAATCCCTAACTCTGAATATCACGATGTTAAAGGAGCAGGACATCTAGTAAATATTGAAGCTGGAAGCCAAACTAATGACATCCTATCTAATTTTTATTGGAATATAAAATGACGCAAGAAGACCCACCAATATTTGACGAAGCCACTTGGGCATTAACAAATAAACAGATCGAATTAACACGCCTTTTTAGAAAGTTGGGACAAGAAAACTTCTCTACTCGAGCGGCACATTATGATCGCACAGCAACTTTTCCAACAGAAAATTTTCAAGATTTGTTCGAAAGAGGACTAAGTGGGGTTTGTATACCAAAAACAAGTGGCGGTCATGGTGCAGATTTTAAGACATACATGTTAGCTGCCGCAGAAATAGGAAGATATTGTGGGGCAACAGCATTAACTTTTAACATGCATGTTTCTTCATGCCTTTGGAGTGGCTATTTAATTGATAACCTTGATTTAGAAACTTCTCAACGAACTGCTCACAATGAGGCCAGAGAAATACATTATAGCAGAATTCTCAACAATGGAGCTATTTATGCTCAACCATTTTCAGAAGGTGGGGCGGCGGCGGCTGGATCAAAATCCTTTCAAACTACTGCCCTAAAAGTTAAAGATGGGTGGATAGTAAATGGGAAAAAAATATTTGCGTCCCTATCAGGACATGCCAATTACTACGGAACATTATGCACAGAAATTCTAAACGAAAAAAGTGTGCCTGACAGAGCTAACACAACATATCTAGCTATTCCTGCCAATGCGGAGGGTGTATCAGTTGAAGGCGACTGGGATCCACTTGGAATGAGGGGCACAGTTTCTAGGAATTTGATATTTAAAGATGTTTTTGTACCTGAAAATGCAAAGCTTATGCCCTCAGGAATTTATCACAAAGCAGCAAAACGGTGGCCTCATATGTTTATGACGTTAACACCAGCATATATGGGAATTTCTCAAGCAGCTTATGACTTTACAATTAAGTATCTGCGTGGAGAGATGCCAGGAACACCTCCCGTTAAGAGAAGGATGCACCCAACCAAACAAATTGCCGTGGCTGAAATGCGTATAATGTTAGAGCAAACTAAGGGTATTTGGTTTCAAGCAATCTCAGAGGCAGGCCCCTACCCTTCGCGAGATAGTTTATTAAGAGCTTGGGCTGCCCAGTATACTGTAATGGAAAATTCAAACAAAATCGCTCAATTAGCGATCAGAACTTGTGGGGGGCAATCAATGTTAAAAAGTTTACACTTAGAGCGTCTTTATAGAGACAGTAGGTGTGGTTCATTAATGCTACCTTGGACCAGTGAGTTATGTCTGGATATGTTGGGTAAAGCAGCATTATACGAGTCTGGAGAGCGTGATGAGTAAGCCTTGAGTAAAAGTATGCCAACAATAGACAACTGGCTCGTTACCCATGCTAACGGACAACCCCATAAACCTGCTTTAACTTTTAATAATGAACTTTGGACTTACCTAGAGCTTAGTAATTTCGTCACAAGAATTGCTTTAAAATTACGTACTGACTTTAAAGTGAAGCATGGTGATAGAATTGCCTACTACGGTACTAATAGTAGTCTAGAAGTGGGCCTTTTCTTTGCATGTGCAAAACTCGGTTTAATTGCTGTACCCCTAAATTGGCGGTTAAGCTCTGGTGAATTAAATGAAATTATTACTGATTGCAGTCCAACGCTGATCTTGTGTGAGGACCAATTTAACAAAAATATACCATCAATTTTACAGAGTTTTAAATGTAAGGTCGTAGATACTTATATATTCCAACAAGAGTTAGAGAGCATATCTCTCAGACAGTGTAATTTAAATTATACAACTGATAGAGATGATCCATTATTTATTGTTTACACCTCCGGGACAACAGGCTTTCCAAAAGGAGCAGTTTTAACCCAAAATGCGGTACTTGCTAACGCCATAATCAGCATAGATGCACATAATTTAACGTCTTACGATCATATCTTAAATATACTCCCTCTTTTCCACGTGGGCGGTATTAATATTCAAATGTTTCCAAGTTTTTATGTTGGAGCACAGGTGACGCTGCAATCGGTGTTCGATCCTGATGTGGCCATTGATAATCTTAAATACGCAGGGATTACTACAATGGTCTGTGTTCCAACTATAATATCAGCTATTTCTAATAAAGTTAGTTGGGATAGTAAGATGTTTCCCAGTCTTAGAGTAATCGCGATTGGTTCTACAGATGTACCTTTAGAGTTGATTAAAGACAGCCATAGCCGAGGTATTCCTATGATTCAAATTTATGGGGCAACAGAAACTGGTCCAGTAACTATATATCAAAAACCAGATGCAGCGACTTCCACAGAAGGGTCTATTGGACAGTCTGGGCTAAACATACAGGTAAAGCTTATGTTAAACCAGCACTCTGAAGCTCCTTTAAATATCCCAGGAGAAATTTGGGTCAAAGCACCAAATAATTTCTCATGTTATTGGAATAAACCAGAGGACACCCAAAAAGCTATTAGTGACGGTTGGTTTAAAACAGGTGATATAGCTGTTAAAGATGAAGAAAATCTTTATTGGTTCACCGATCGATTAAAACATGTCATAATTTCAGGCGGTGAGAACATTTATCCCGCTGAACTGGAGCGGGTACTAAATAGTGCTCCCGATGTTAAGGAATGTGCAGTAGTCGGCATTAGCGATACTAAATGGGGAGAGATACCAATTGCAATTATAGTGCTCAATGATAGCGCACTAAAACCTAATGATATCTTAAATATTTTTACTGACAAAGTTGCTAAATTTAAACGTCCCAAAGAAGTAATATTTCTTGATGAATTACCTCGAAATGCGATGGGTAAAATTCAAGTTGAACGTTTAAAAAAGCTAATTTCGTCGTTATAACTTAAGCTGAATGCCACCACTTTCCGTTGAGTACGACCCCATCAAGCTCAATTTTCCTATCACCCACGAGTGTTTCACCTTTAACATCTATGTAGTCATATGAACCGGTGTCTATCCTCAGCAGAGTAACATCACCAACAGCTCCTGTTTTAAACGTTCCTAGTTCTGGTCTGTTTAGAGCTTTTGCGGCATTCACAGTGGATTGCGCAATCACATCATAAAATGGAACACCTAAAATTAGAAACTTTGATAGCGTTGTAAGTTGATCAAACGCTGGGCCATTAATGCAGAGTGCGTGAACATCCGAAGATATAACATCAGGATGAAAATTATTCTCAAGCATCAATTTTGCTACTTCAAATGAGAATGACCCTTTACCGTGACCAATATCAAATATTACGCCTCTTTCTCTAGCTTCAATTACTTCTGGTAAAACTTTTCCATTTGCCATTATTGGTGTATTTGGAAATGGTCGGAAGCAATGGGTTAGTATATCTCCCTTTCGAAGTCTGGAAACAATATGGGCGTATGAGGGCGGTGGCTCATCAATATGAACCATAATTGGAAGACCAGTTTCCTCTGCAACTTGTAATGCATACTCATATGGAATTGTCCCATGTACACCTGAGGCAATCCTACCAAGCCTAACTTTAATTCCTACAATCACGTCCCTATTTTCATTAACAACTTCAATTGCTGTTATAGGGTCCATTAAATCTAAATTTTTACTTTCACCAACCATCACCCTGTCTGAAAATGCATAAACACCAGCATGTGATACATGAAGATACGCCAAAATTCTTACATCTGACTTTTCAATTACATGCTTGCGAAAGCCAGCAAAGTTTCCCGGTCCTGAGGAGCCTGTATCAACAGCAGTGGTCACACCGTTGTGCCTACAAAAATCATCGGCATCAATACCTAGGGAAGTTCCGCCCCAATAGACATGCGTATGTAAATCTATCAAACCTGGAACAACAAAAGATTTTGAAACATCCCTACTCTCTTTTGCATCCTCAGCGTTAATTGAAGTGTCAATTTTAGCAACTTTGCCATTTGAAAATGCAATATCTTGGACCTTATTAATCCGTTGAGAGGGGTCCACGACGTGTCCACCTTTTAAAACTAAATCATATAGGCTCATATGTTTATATCCTTTTTGTAACGAAATTTGTCTACGAATCTATTTAAACTATACTCATAAAATTATACATAGATATATAACTAATATATAAATACAGTATTAATCTTAATCGTGAGGGTTTTCAACCTTCGGCCAATAATTTCCATCACGAATTTTGTAAGGAATGGTAGCACTTTCAAAACTCATAGCACCTGGACCAGAAACATGGATTATTTCTTCAGCTAAATCATCAAAGCTATTAAAAAAATGATTGGAAGACTTAACGATAATAGTACTCATTTTATTCAAATCAATTCCAATTTGAAGAAACGCATGACGGCTAAGAACTTGGGTTCTCAAATCATTAACTAAAATATTGATATTATTTTCCATCTGAAGCCAAACAAGGTTTCCAAGTGACATCATGGAATCACCGTCACCCATTGCATGCTCTTGATGACTTGTAATATTTTTAATTTCTGCATTAATATTTAAGGGTAATCCTGAAAATAATCCGTGTTTGCCACCCAGACATAGATCTAGCTTTGCCCCCTTTCCTGCAGCCTTACAAATTCGAACGACCCCCGGATCCCAAAAAATTCCTATCGCAATATCAGACATGTTCTTCTCTATGGCCGCATCAAGCATAAAAGTTGCATCTGCTGGTGCACCACCACCCGCATTATCAGATATATCTGCAAGAACTATAGGGTGCTTATTACTCTCATGGGCATATGTCAGTGCAGTGTCTATAGATGGAAAATCAAGTCTGAAATCCTCTCTAAGGTCCCATATTTTCCTTCCAAACTCCTCAGCCAAGCTACTTGCAAGCGCAGGGTTGTTATCAGTAATCGCCATCATCCTAGTCCCGACATCAGGCATATCTCCAGTGGGAAAGCCGTGGCATAAGGATAGCGACAGTACTCCAGGTTCTTTTTCCTTCTCTTTCATTTCCGCCACAAAACTGGCCATAGGCTCAATTGGTGTTCTATAAAATGAAATCATCTTACAATCCCAGAACTTCATTACTGGCACAATTTTCTTTTCTGCCGAAGATATAGCTAAATCATACAACTCATCCGCTCGCTCATCGATATCATCGTGAGGGTAATGCTTGAAGAATACTAGCAGATCTGCACTCTCCATCATTTTCTCTGTTAAGTGACCATGCAAATCAAGTTCTGACGCTATAATCGTATCCGGCCCTACAACCTTTCTAATTTCAGCCATAAGGTCTCCCTCACAATCATCATAACCTTGTGCAATCATTGCACCATGTTGAGATAAAAGAACAATATCAACGGGACCAGCCGCTTTTAAGTCCTCAAGGACCATATCCCTTAACTCTTCGTAGACATGCCGAACGGTAATACCCGCCGGCATTGCAAATGTTGACAAAGAGCAAATGACTTCATGTCCATCTTTTTGAGCTCGATTGTTCCAGAGATGCATCGGTGAATTAAATAACTTTGGTGGTTGAGAGAGAGTATCATGCCTATAATAATAACATTCCTTAAAATCTTCCCACCCGGTTGGCATAGGTGCGAATACGTTTGTTTCAGTCCCAAATGAGGCCATAAAGATTTTCATAGTATACTCCCTAAATTATCTATTTATATTCGATTTAAATTAAATATTACTTACCTGAGTGGTACTGGGATGCCTCATCTTCCATCTCTAACTGCATGACATCATTAAATTTATTAAAGAATGTGCACAAAGTTATTCGAAAGGTTAGCTCAACCATCTGCTCTTCAGTGAAGTGTTCTCTTAGTTCATTAAACTGAGAATCTCGAACTCTGTTATGATCTCTGGTTACTTGAACAGCGTAGTCACGCACTAGCAACTCTAATGGGCTCAACCCGGGACAATTTTGATTTAATATATTGTCCACTGTGTCTCGAGGTAAACCAGAAGCTTCCAGTTTAGGGCCATGATGTGCAACGCAGTATTCGCAACTGTTTATTGCAGATACAGCGACGATAGCAATTTCTAAGTGTCGCCTCTCAAGTATTGGGTTGTCTGCCATTTCTAGTAACATTCCCATTATATACTTTAGTGCGATAGGACGGTGCGCGAAAACTTTGGCTTGATTTGAAAACGGACCATATTCTTCTACATAACGTTTATATATGGGCTGAACATCCGAGGGGACTTCACTAATCTCTACATCTCGAACTCTTGCCATCCTAAACTCCTTCTCTCTTTTTTAGAAAATTTCTTTTAGTTTTAATTTATTCTTTTATTTAATTATTTAAAGTCACTCAAAGGTCAACCTCAAATATATTTAATATATATAAAAACGTATTACCACCCTCTTAGAACTATTAAAGTTTTAGCTTCTACTGAAAACTTACAGTATCCCGATCTGAAGTATCACTAACGCCAGCTAAAAGTTTATTTGGTTTGGCTGAAATATCTGGTTCTAGTCACTTTTTTTATATTCTAAAAATGTATTAATCATAACTGCTGAGATAACTACCGATCCACCCAAAATTGTCCATTGGGTGGGTACTTCATTAATAAAAATCCACACCCAAATAGGTCCAAGTGTAAACTCTAACAACATAAAAAATGTTAATTCAGCTGCCAAAAGGTGTCTTGAAGCTATTATAAATATTGCGTTACTGAAACCGGCAACAAGACCGCCAAGTGTAAAGCATAACAATAAATCAGTGACTGGTATTAAAAGATTTCCCCACCGGACTATCAGCACAATTACCATGATTATAGTGCTAGATACTAGGAAAGTTGGTAACATTTCAACAGTACGATTTCTGCGGATAATCGTGGCGTAACCTGAAAACCCCAACGCACATAAAAATGCCATTAGATTTCCAAATAGTGTCCCAAAAGCAAATCCCTCTACCAGCATTACAGATATCCCAAATGCCGCAAATATCATTGCTATAAAAGTACTTTTCTTAATCCTCTCACCTAAAAAAAACCATGCAAAAGCTGCTGTTATAAAGGGAATAGAGCTAAGTGTAAAAAGGGTTGCAGCAACTGTTGTATTCGTAATTGCTTGAAGAAATGCAATACCAGCCCACGCCAACAGAAACCCGGCTAAAATTCCAAACCAACCAATACCAACGAATTGTTTTACAGTAGATCTTCTATATCGAAATAATAGGACAAGACTTATTGCGAAAGCGAAAGCAATCGACCTATAGAAGTTTATCTGCCAGGTGTCTGCAGTCTCAATACTTCTAATAATTAATCCACCAAAACTTATTACTATGGAACTTATAATCATAAGTAACATAGCATTTAAACGTCTTGGAGTTGGTTGTGAATAATTTCTAGTCATTGCCATAAAAATTAACCTAAATGCTTGTTCAAATATTCACTTATCTGATCGCGACTAGTTTCATCACAGATATAGTTATCTTTGTAATATTTATTACCTTCATTCAAGGCCGAAGCGTTAATACTTAACAGAAAAACTAACCGACTGAGTTGTTGCCATCAAATACCATTTAGAAAAACCTTTACAGCAAAACGTGCATACTTTCGTCGACCCTCTAAGCCTCGACCACTGTTCCACGTGTAATACCAATTTAACATTCCAAAAAGGGACATTGTAGCCATGCGAAGGCTCTCATCGTCCTCACTAAATACAGTTGGCCGCGCTTCCTTTATAACTTCAGAAACGTAAGCCACTAACTTTCTCATTTGCCCTACTAATATTTTCTGATCTTTAGCATCCAATTGCCCAAGTGCGTGTATTTGCAATTCATGAACTGCATCATTTCCTTGATATTGAATTAAGATCTCCTCAACCATATAGGCTAAAAAATCTTCAGCCGAGAGATCCAATCGATGGAGACCAAGAACATGGCTTGTCAATTGAGATAGATGTTGATCGAGAACAGCAAATAAAATTGCATTTTTACTTGGAAAATAATGATAAAGAGCGGCCTTAGATGAGCCACACTCTTTGGCAACTTGAGCCATGGACGCTCTATCAAAACCGACATCAGCAAATATTTTACTGGATGCAGTTAAAATCGCTACTCTCTTATTTTCATGATTTTTTGCAATTGTACGAGCCACGTTCTACCTCTCAACCCGGTTATCTAATATACGCACTGCCTTACCTTCAGATCGAGGGACTTCACCGGTTTTTTTAATTTTAACTTTTGCAGAAATTCCAACAGTATCTTTTATTTTTGAGGTAAGTAGTGAACTAAGGTCTTTATCACTATGGCCACCTAAAATCTCAACATGAACAGTCATTTGATCTAACCTTTTCACACGCGTTAACTCTAATTGAAAATGTGGGGCCAATCCTTTTACTGAAAGAATTTGCTCTTCTATCTGTGTTGGAAATACATTAACTCCACGCAAAATAATCATATCATCTGATCGCCCAGTAACTTTATCCATACGGCGCATGGATCGTGCAGTACCCGGCCGTAACGTCGTTAAATCACGGGTTCGGTATCGAATTATTGGGAAGGCCTCTTTTGTTAATGACGTAAATAATAATTCACCACTCTCACCATCTGGCAAGCTATTGCCACTACTTGGATCAACGATTTCTGGATAAAAATGATCTTCCCAAATATGTAAGCCATCTTTTGTTTCCACACACTCATTAGCTACACCTGGCCCCATTACTTCTGACAATCCATAAATATCTACGGCATGCATATCGAAAGCATCCTCTATTTCGTGACGCATAGCATTTGTCCAAGGCTCAGCACCAAAAATACCTACATCTAGTGAGCATTCTCTTGGATCTAAGCCACTCTTTCTAAACTCATCTAATATATTCAAGGCGTAAGATGGTGTGACCATGATTGTGCTTGGTTTAAAATCATCAATTAAGGTCACTTGTCTCGCAGTCATCCCTCCTGATACGGGAACGACGGTACACCCAAGCTCTTCAGCCCCGTAATGAGCTCCAAGACCACCCGTAAAAAGACCATAACCATAAGCAATATGAACTAAGTCACCCTGTTTTGTTCCAGACGCCCGCATTGATCGGGCCATAACTTTTGCCCAAACATTCACATCATTTTTAGTATAGCCAACCACCGTCGGTTTTCCTGTTGTTCCCGAGCTAGCATGAATTCGAGAGACCTCACTTCTAGGAACTGCAAACATTCCAAAAGGATAGTTATCTCGTAAATCTTGCTTAGTTGTGAGTGGAAATTTTTTAATATCATCTAATTCAACTAAGTGATCAGGATGCACCTCAACCGAGTCGAACTTCTTTTTGTAAAAAGGAACATTATCATAGGCGTGTCGCACCGACCACTTCATTCGCTGAAGCTGTAAAGATGATATCTCATCACGAGACGCTAGCTCAATGGGGTCAAGTGTCTTGGGATCAGCTGTTAAATCTTTCATTTTTTCCTCATTGGCAGTTTAAATTAAAACAAACTTCCCTCTACTTTACGGGAGAAACCACGCATCTCAACGCATACTTTACCTTCTTGGTTCTTAACACAAACGTCGTAAATCCCTGAGTTCCGACTTCGGCTAACTTCACGCGCTTCAGCCTTTAACACATCACCAGATGAAATTGGCCTTAAGTAAGTAATCATGTTGTGCTGAGCGACACATCTTTCATTATAACTGTTACACGCGAACGCAAAGGCACTGTCAGCAAGAGCAAAACTTATTGCTCCGTGGCAGTTACCGTGCCCATTGCAATGATGCTTCTCAACATTCAGAGTTAATTGCGCATATCCTGGTGCGACACTCTCAATACTCATGCCAAACCACTTCGACGCGGAATCACTTTCCCACATAATTTCTGACGATTTTTCAGCGATTTCCTGTGAATTCATTTCAGTTCCCTTCAAAATTTGGTGTTCGCTTTCCCAAGAATGCTCGAACTCCTTCTTTGTAGTCATTACTACGTCCACAAATTCCCTGAAACTTAGCCTCTTGAGTTAAATGAAAATCGTAACTTTGATTGACAGCATTTTGAATGGCTTGCTTAGTAAGTCCAAGTCCAATGGTAGGCCCATTTGCCAAATCAACTGCCAACTGTCTTGCCTCACCCAAAAACTCATTTTCGTCATGCGCACTCCAAATCAAGCCCCACTCAACCGCCTGCCTTGCTGGCAACGGGAAAGCTGTCATTGATAATGCCTTGGCACGGGCTTCACCTATCAAACGGGGTAACATCCAACTTCCACCCGCATCAGGAATTAATCCAACTTTTGAGAAACTCTGAATAAATTTAGCCTTTTCGTTTGCTACGACAATATCACATGCAATTGCGATATTAACTCCCGCACCTGCAGCAACACCATTAACAGCACAAATAACTGGCTTTGGCATTTCTCTTATTAGTTTTACTAAAGGGTTATAAAGCTCTGAGATGGTCTTTTCCAAGTCAGGCGCCTCGCTCATAGTGTCAGGATTTCGGTTTCCTAAGTCTTGCCCAGAACAAAAACCACGACCGCGACCAGTTATTAAAATAGCACGAGTTCGCTCATCGTCCCTTGCCCCCTCTAAAGAGGTAATAAATGCCCTACTCATTTCTTCATTAAAAGCATTTAATTGATCAGGTCTATTGAGATGAATCTCAAGCAATGGACCATTTTCAATTTCGATAATAGTTTCACTTTTTTCCATAACTAATATTCTCTCTCACATGTTATTTTTCTAAAGCATAAGAGCACATCGTCAAAAGCTCATACTGCGCAACTCTTTCATCACTCTGGTTGTTTATTTCAACCAGCCACCTTACCTCACCATATTTATTCGTACGGGGAGTTTTTTTCATAACTGTTAATGTTGCATAAATCTCATCCTCTGGTGAGACAGGTTTTAAGAATACTAAATTATCAAGTCCAGTATTTGCCAGTACTGGGCCTGGGTTTGGCTCGACAAAAAGGCCTGCTGCAAAAGACAACAATAGATAACCGTGTGCTACACGACCAGGAAAAAATGGATTAGCTTTTGCCGCTATGTCATCCATATGTGCATAAAACAAATCTCCCGTGAAGTTAGCAAAAAGGTCAATATCCTCTAAAGTAACTTTTCGTTTTTCTGTTGTTATCATTTCACCAATTTTTAATGCCTCAAAAACGCGTGTGAATGGATGCGAGGGAGATATAGACCTTTTAGCTCCTGATATAAAACTCCCACTAACTGCTGTTAGTAAGTCAGGGTGGCCCTGAATAGCTGTACGTTGCATGTACTGCATTACACCGCGAATACCGCCTAATTCCTCTCCACCGCCTGCCCTGCCGGGGCCACCATGTATCATGTGGGGTAACGGAGACCCGTGACCCGTTGCAGACTTAGATGAACTATAATTATTAAAGTACAGCCTTCCATGCCAAGGCCCACATTTGTATGATATATCGCGCGCGAAATCTCCAGAATTGGTAAATACAGAAGCCACTAGAGACCCACCACCTTTATTTAACAAGAGCGCAACATGATCTAAATCTGTATAGCCCATTATTGTGGCCACCGGTCCAAAGGCCTCTACACTGTGAACATATTGAGAGTGATCAGGGTCTTTGCAATGGAGTAATAGTGGTTTAAAAAACGCAGTCTTTGAGAGAGTTTTTTGAGGGATTTCTCCTATTACAACCTCTGCCTCTTCAGCTAAAGTATTTACCTTATCAAGGACATCATCGTATTGAGAAGTGGAAACTAATGGGCCCATACGTGTACTTTCACTTCTAGGGTCGCCTGTAATCATCTTAGAAAGTTTCACATCTAAGGCTGCAATAACTGGCGCAACCATCTTTATTGGAACAAAAATACGTCTTATAGCTGTACATTTTTGTCCAGCTTTTACAGTCATTTCTCGTATAATTTCTTTAATAAATACTTCAAAATCTTGATCTTCAGAATTAATGTCTTGCCCTAGAATTGTTCCGTTTAAACTGTCTTGCTCTCCTATAAAACGAATGGAATTTTTTAGTATATTAGGGTGAGAGCGTAGCGTGTTTCCTGTTGCTTCAGATCCAGTAAAACTAACTACATCTTGAGCAGTTAAATAATCAAACAAATTACCAACAGCACCCCCTATCATCTGTATTGCTCCCTTTGGAACAATACCGCTTTGATCAATCAACTTCACCACAGCTTCTGTTAAGTAAGATGTCTGTGAGGCTGGCTTAACAATAACTGGAACTCCTGCTAACCAAGAAGGCGCAAGCTTCTCTAACATTCCCCAAACAGGAAAATTAAAAGCATTTATATGCACAGCAACCCCAAGCAATGGAGTGGCAATATGAATACCCTTAAATGTCCCATCCCTTGACAATTCTTCTACTGCCCCGTCAACGTATATCTTGCCGTCAGGCATTTCTCGCCGACCCTTAGAAGCAAAAACGAGCATTGTGGTAATACCACCATCAATGTCGATCATACTGTCAGGTTTTGTTGCCCCAGTGTTATAGGAAATATCATATAATTCTTTTTTATTTTGCTCCAGATATACTGCGACCGCTTTTATTAATTTTGCTCGTTCGTGAAACCCCATCTCCCGCAGGGACCGCCCACCAGAATCTCGACCAAATTCAAGCATTTCTTTAAAGGGGAGGGTCTTGTGTCCAACACTCCCAATAAGTTCTCCCGTCGAGGCGTCATAAAGCTGACTGGCTGAAGAGTCGGGATCTAACCACTGATCCTTTACTAGGCTTTGAACATTATACATAATTTTCCTTCATTACTTACTTTTAATTACCACATCATATTTCATTACAAATCTTAGTAACTGCAGAATATACCCTTTTATTATAAAATATTCTCCTTAATGACCCTCATCATACGTCACTGTTATTTTCTTAGTAGTTGGGCGCAGCTGACAACTTAATGCATATCCGTCTCTAACCTCGTAATCCTCTAAAGCATGGTTTACTTCCATCTCTCCACTGCCCTCTATAATTTTACACCTACAAGAGGAACAGATCCCTCCTTGGCATGAGAAAGGTGCATCCAAACTGTTCTCTAAAGCTGTAGATAAAATAGTGTCACCACCACTCATTTCGAATTTATGAGTTACTCCATCTAAAATAATTGTTACTTCAACTTCATTGAGAGTAGTTACCTTTTGATTAACTGGCTTTATATTCTTCCGCTTTTCAGTTGAGAACAGTTCGTAGAGAATTTTCTCATAAGGGACACCTAATTCAAAGAATTCATCCCTTAAACTTTGCACCATATCTTCAGGGCCGCAGAGCAACACGTTATCTATGACCCTAGTTTGTCCCCATGAAGTAATAATTTTTCGAAGTTTAGCCGCATCAATCCTGCCAGAAAATAATTCAATATCTTGAGGTGTCGAGGATAGTACATGGATTACGGAAAAACGTTTCAGGTAAAGATTTTTCAGATCTTCAATACGCTCTCGAAACATAATACTAGAGGGTGTTTTATTAGAATAAATCAACGTTACGTTAGAGCTTTCTTCCTCTAAGAGTATCCGCTCAATATGGCTAATAATCGGTGTGATACCACTTCCGGCCGCAACTGCCAGAACATGTCGTGGAACACAGGTCGACATAAGGGTAAATTTTCCAGATGGTGGCATTACCTCAAGTCTGTCACCAACTTTTAATATTTCATTTGCAAAACTAGAAAAAGCACCTCCCTCAACTTTCTTAATTCCAATTTGGAGTGATGATCCACCTTCTACTGAACATATTGAATAACAACGCCTAAGGTCTTCGCCCTCTGAGTGATGACGCACGGTTAGATATTGCCCAGCACGAAAAGAAAACTTCTTAGCAAGTTTTTCCTCGCACCCTAAAGTCAAGACGACAGACTGTGCTGTATTTTTTTCAATTTTATCAATCGATAGTGAATAAAAAGAATTCATATATTACTCACAAACATTTAAAATAATTGAACGGCTCAAGGCAATCTTGGCATCGCCAAATTGCTTGACAAGGTGTTGACCCAAAAGCACTAATTTCACTAACACTAATAGATTTACATTGAGGGCATGATTTTGGCCCCTTGGCACCAGGATTGGGGGGCGCAATTCCGTACTCTTCTAACTTGGCTTTCCCTGACTCACTAATCCACTGAGTACTCCATACTGGGGAGAGTACTTTCTTAATAGTAAATTTCTCAATGTGCGCACTTAACAATGCCTCAGAAATCATTTCATTAATGACCCTTGTTGCAGGGCATCCTGAGTAAGTTGGCGTTACATGTATCTCAAACTCATCATCTCGTTCGTGCACACCTCGTATAACACCTAAATCCCCAAGCGTAAGAACAGGGATTTCTGGATCAGGAACCGACTCAACGATTGATTTAACAGTTAAAACGTCCACAGATCACCACTTCGAGTTTGGATAAGTTCGTTGCAAATATTGCATTTCAGCTAAAATATAACCTAAATTTTCAGTGTGGTGCCCCTGTACAGCACCTTTTTGCCAAAACTCTGACTCCGGGATTTTTAAAGTAGAAAGCAAGCAGTCCTGATTAAGTTGCTTTAGAACCCTAGGGTAGAGAGATGAAGGCATAGAAGAAATTTTTAAATCAAAAAGTAATTCATCAACAATTGAGTCTTCAAAGAAACTACCAAAATACGACCAAAGTGCATTAAGTGCTTCTTGCATCCGGTTATGGCTTTCTACTGTGCCATCACCAAGCTTCATAACGAGGCTTTGCGATCTCTGTCGATGATACTCAACTTCTACAAGGGCTTTTTGTGAAATCTCAGCAATCAAAATATCTGGACATTGGCTGAGTAATAAAAGCTGCTCTAAGTGCCAAACATCAAAAAGATACTGACGCATTAACGTTGTGGCAAAGTCAACATTGGGTCGCTCAACTAATAATGAATTACGGAATTCATCAGTATCTCTAAAAAAGGCAAGAATATCGGCGGTACGATCTTCACCTTCAATTTCTGCTGCTAACCCTAACCACATTTGTGCGTGCCCCATTAAATCTAGTGACACATTTGCTAAAGCAATATCTTCCTCCAATGTTGGAGCATGACCACACCATTTTGAATTTTGCTGTGCCAATATAAGAGAATTATCACCCATCCTCAGAGCCAAATGAAACCGAGGGTCACTCATATTTTTTTGACCTCTTCAGGAATATTATAAAAACTTGGATGTCTATAAATTTTGTCCTTTGACGGATCAAACAATGGCCCCTTTTTTGAAGGTGTGGAGGCAACAATTTCACTGGAGGGAACCACCCAAATACTTAGCCCTTCATTACGTCTTGTGTACACGTCTCGAGCATTATTCATAGCCATCTCAGCATCAGTAGCGTGTAGGGATCCTACGTGGCGGTGGGCTGTCCCGTGCTGACCGCGAATAAATACTTCCCATAGCGGTAATTCAGTTGTCATGGTCACCCCTACTCTGCAGCAATTTTAGAATTTTGTATTTTATCTGAATGGGCCAACAAGCCGTCGCGGAACCACTCACCATCGTCCCAGGCCTTGTTACGTGCAGCTAACCTTTCAGTATTGCAAGGTCCATTACCGGATATTACCTCAAAAAACTCTTCCCAATTTGGTTCAGAGTAATCATATTGCTCTGTCTTCTCATTCCATTTTAACTTTTCATCTGGAATTTTTAATCCAAGGTATTCCGCTTGTGGCGCCGTTTGATCGACAAATTTTTGCCTTAACTCATCGTTAAAATTAATTTTAATCTTCCACGCCATTGATTGAGCCGAGTGAACGCTCTCGCTATCTGATGGGCCAAACATCATTAATGATGGATACCAAAAACGATTTAGTGAATCTTGAGCCATGGCTTTCTGCTCTTTTGAACCAAATGACATTTTCATCATAATATCAAAACCCTGCCTTTGATGAAAACTTTCTTCCTTACAAATACGCACCATTGCACGAGCATAAGGGCCGTATGAGGTCCTCTGAAGTGGCACTTGGTTCATAATTGCCGCTCCATCAACCAGCCATCCTACTGCGCCCATATCAGACCAGTTTAACGTAGGGTAATTGAATATTGATGAATATTTTGCACGGCCAGAAAGTAACTCCTTAGTCATTTCATCTCGTGATTTACCTAAAGTTTCGGCCGCTGAATATAAATAAAGACCGTGTCCTGCCTCATCTTGTACTTTTGCCAGTAAAATAGTTTTTCTCTCCAAGGTAGGAGCCCGTGTAATCCAGTTACCTTCTGGAAGTTGTCCAACAATTTCTGAATGGGCATGTTGTCCCATTTGACGAAGTAAAGTCTTTCGATATCCTTCAGGCATCCAATCTTTTGGTTCGATCCTTTGACCTCGATCAATCTTTTCCTGAAATGCTTTTTCCTCTACACTCGTGTTATTCAATGATTTAGGTTTACTACCTGTCGATTTTATTTCTTGCGCATACATAACAGACCTCTTTTAGAAGAATTTATTATAGATATCTCTACAATAAACCGTCCGGTCGGTCAAGTTTGTTTAATTTAATTTGTTTAAATTCTCACTAACAATAAAATTCAACATAATGAAAAGAATTAAAATAGTGATAATTGGTTATTAGCTTTTGGCTTTATAGCTCTTTTGGAAGTAACTTTCCTACTGCCATGTTTATTGTAAACCGATTTAGAAATTATTTTATAACGATCACTTTTTCGCGCCATTGCTATTTTATCCTTAGCTTCTTTTGCAGATGTTACATGCTCAATAATTGGCGTTGGGTAGTCTGTTCCCAAAGAAAAAGAAATGTTATCTATTAAGTTTTTATTCCATTTCCATGGTTCGTGTATAAATTCATTTGGAAGCTGTTTTAATTCTGGTACCCATTTTCGAATATAATGACCATTCGGATCATGTTCAATTGATTGCTTGATTGGATTGTATACTCGCATCGCATTTATACCAGTAACGCCAGATTGCATTTGTAACTGGCTATAGTGAATTCCAGGCTCATAATCTGTAAATAATCTTGCTAAATGATTACCGGTAATTCGCCAATCTAGCCAAAGTTGGTAACTTGCAAAGCTAACAAGCATAGCGCGCATTCGAAATGTTATCCATCCATCCATAATCAGATTGCGCATGCATGCGTCAATAAATGGGTATCCAGTACATCCAGTTGCCCAGGCTTGATACTTTGCCTCATCATGACCACCATCTCGTAAACCTTCAAAAGCTGGATGCATACAATGCGTTTCTATTTCTGGCTGATCTTCAATCTTTTGTATGAAATGGCAGCGCCAAGCGAGCCTAGAATTGAAGGCTGTAAGGTTTTTTATAAAATATTTTTTCTCTTCTGAGTTAAGTTGTTGCTTTCTCTTTTTTATTGACTGAAATACTTCCCTAACAGAAAGGCTACCCCATGCGAGATGAGCTGATAATCGTGAGCAATATATTGATGAAAGTCCAGGCGCTGAAATGTGGTATAAATATTTTTTTGATCTAGTATTTAAAAATCCACTTAAATCATTTTTGGCTGCAATCCGTCCACCACGTTGAACTATTCCAATCAACTTCTTTCCAAATATAGGGTTATTCTTTCCAGGTATTTCATCTGATTTATAACTGGGAATTGGGATTAAGTTATTAGGTTTTGATAAAATTTTATCTGACATTCGTTGGTTTCTAATTGCCGACCAATTATTACGTGATGACAGCTTGCGAACAATACCATTTGATGGATACTCATGCGTTGAAATATTATTTAAAGTACATATTTTTTTAACACTTACATCTCTCTTAAATGTCCAAAGGTTGCCTGTTTCTTCATGAGAATATACCCCATGAATATTGTATTCTACTTGGATGCTTTCAATGATATCACAAACGTCTCCAACTTTGATTATTAGAGGCTGACCTAAATTCGTCAGTGAAACGTTGAGATCTTGCAAACAATCATAAATAAAATGCCAGTGGCGCCGAGAACTAAAGCTTTTCTGCCAATAATCAGGCTCAACTACATATAGTGGCATTATAGGTATGTTAAGTTCTGATGCGGCCAATAAAGGAGCGTGATCATTTATTCGCAAATCCCGTTTAAACCAAACAATATTTATATTTTTTTTCATTTTATTTATTACTTTTCAAGGTGCACCAACAACATTCAGAGTAGTATCCAACTTCATCCCAAACGGCTTTCCAATTTTTACGCAAAGTAAAAGGAAGTTTGTAAATTTGACAGTATTTTTTAGGTAACTCAGACTTTTTCATCTTGCTCAAGTTTGTTAAAAAAATGTTCACTGTCAGACTTGATATTCATATATTTTTTGTTATCCATACGATCAAGATTATTATAGATTAAGCTCATGCGTGGATTAGAACGAAGTTTTTTTTCATTTCGTATTATAAAATCCCAATATAAATAGTTAAAAGGACATGCATCAGGGCCAGTCTTCTCACTTACTTTATATTTACACTTCTTACAGTAGTTCGACATTTTGTTAATGTAGGCGCCACTTGCAGCGTAAGGTTTTGATCCCAAGATTCCACCGTCTGCAAATAATATCATTCCAGTTACGTTTGGAAGTTCAACCCATTCATATGCATCAGCATAAACTAATAAATACCATTCATTCACTTCATCTGGGTGAATACCTGCAAGTAAAACAAAATTACCAAGAACCATTAAACGTTGAATATGGTGCGCATATGCATTTTCACGTGTTTCATTGACACACTGATGCAAGCAATTCATTTTTGTTTCTCCAGTCCAATAAAATGACGGGAGTTTTCGTTTTGCTTCTAAATAATTCATTGATTTGTATTCCGGCATTTTCAACCAATAAACACCTCTCATATATTCTCGCCACCCAAGAATTTGGCGTATGAAACCTTCAACTGCATTGATCGGTGCAGAACTATTATGATATGCATCCTCTACTTTTTTGATGCATTCCAAAGGATTTAATAAACCAGAGTTTATGTAGAAGCTGATATGGCTATGAAACATCCATGGTTCGCCTTCTATCATTGCATCTTGATACGTGCCAAAATACTGTAATCGTCGACTTATGAACTCTTCTAGAGCTTCCAATGCCTGTTTGCGTGTCACAGCAAAATTAAAAGGGTATAGGTCACCAAAATGATCTGAAAAATTCTGATCAACTAACTTTAAAACATCATTGGTTATTTGATCTGGTTTACTTAAATAAGTTTTAGGGACATCTAAACCAGCTTTAGGTGGTTTCCGATTATCATTATCAAAGTTCCATTGACCATCAATAGGCTGATCTCCATCCATTAGAATAGAATATTTACGACGCATATTACGATAAAAAAATTCCATTCTAATCTGTTTGCGTTCTTTCGCCCAAAGGTTAAATTCTTCAGTTGTACATAAAAATCTGTCATCATCTTTTATTTCAACAGGGAATCCTAGTATCTCTGACCATTTTAATGTTTCAGAAAATAGTCGATATTCATTTGGCTTGGTTAAAATTATTTTTTCAATTCTATGGGTATTTAATACTCGCTTCACTTCACCTAATAAGGATCCAGTATTAGCTTTGTCATCATATTTGGTATAAAGAACATTATATCCCTGATTTAATAAATCTTCTGCGAAATGGCGCATTGCAGAAAAAAGAAAAGCAATTTTCTTTTTATGGTGTTTTACATATGTTGCTTCTGAGTGAACTTCGCAAATTAATATTATATCATTAATTTTGTCGACATTATGTAAACTTGAAACTGTTTCGCTTAATTGGTCGCCTAGTATTAGTCGTAATGTCATTAGGTTTGCCTGACTATATAATATGTCATATTTTGACTTATAAGGTGTTTTAATTAGTGATTATTGTTTAATAATAATTTAAAATATGACATATTAATATTTTGTTTTCCACAAACAGTTTTTGTAAATATTTATCATGTTTACATTTGGTTCATATTTTATTCATTTCTAGCTATATAATTATCTTAATAATTTATTCTATGGGTAAATTAGTTTTTGTAAAATTTTCCTTTATTTAAATAATTCTTAAAGTTAAACTATTGAAAGGCGATCAGCTTAGGTAAGTAATATATGAGTAATATTAATTCAAAAGAACCCAAAAGCCGTTTTTCTCAGCAGTGGAATTATCGCCCTGAAACTCCAATTCAAACCTCTCCAATATTTCATTGGCCACCAAGCCCTTTAAATATTATTCGTTGGTTTGCTTCTCGTTGGTTTGTATTCGGTGAAAATTTAATCATTGTGGGTTTAGCCTACTTAGCTTGGAAGTATTTTCAGCCTTCACTCGAGCAAACCATTTCGTTAGAGTTTGGTTGGGTTGTAAAAATATTCATTCGAAATATTATACTTATTAGTGTGGTAGCTGGTTGTCTTCATTTATCCTTACACTTGCGAAGAACTCAGGGTGATCAGTTAAAGTTTGACAGTAGAGACATGACAAAAAGTAGTCGGATGTTCACATTTAAAAACCAAGTTCGAGATAATATGTTTTGGACCCTAACAAGTGGTGTGTTTTTTTGGACTATGTTCGAGGTACTAATGTTTTGGGGGATGGCCAACGGATATGCCCCCGTTCTTTGGTGGGTAGATAAACCTATATGGTCAATTGCCTTACTGTTTATGACCCCTTTATGGATTTCTTTTCATTTCTACTGGATTCATCGATTTTTACATTGGGCTCCAATATATCGAATTGCTCACTCGCTACATCATCGAAATACAAATGTTGGACCTTGGTCAGGCCTTTCAATGCACCCAATTGAACACCTATTATTTTTTAGTTCAATACTTATTCATTGGGTTGTAGCAGCTCACCCAATACACATTCTCTTTCACATGCAACACCAAGCACTTACCGCCGTTACTTCCCACGCTGGCTTTGACACATTACTTGTTAAAGATAAAAATGCGTTATCTCTAGGTAATTTTCATCACCAAATGCACCACAGATACTTTGAGTGCAATTACGGTAACCTCGAAGTTCCATGGGATAAGGTTTTTGGTTCTTTCCACGACGGAACCGATAAATCTCATGAGTTATTTTTAACCAAACAAAGATCAAAATAAGATAAAACTTAACTAAATTTAGTTTATTAAGAATTACATCACTTATTTAAAAACATGCCAGCAAGGCATAACTTGAATATTTTAAAGGATACAAATACCAATGAGAAATAAAAACCCTTATGTTTCCATTTTACTTACTCGTAGGTTTTCACGCCCTCCCAAGCTATGATAGCTCGCTTACGATTTTCACCCCACATATACCCACCAATCTGCCCACTTTTTTGAATAACACGGTGACAGGGTATCAAAAATGCGATTGGATTTTTACTAATTGCAGTGCCAACAGCTCGTGACGCATTCGGTTGACCAATGATATCAGCAACATTTCCATAAGTAGTAAGGGAACCCATAGGAACTTTAAGTAAAGCTTCCCAAACCTTTAACTGAAATGGAGTACCAGATAAATGAACCTGAATTCCTTTAATGTCATGTAATTCATCTTGAGAAAGCACCTTTAAAACAGCTATTTGCATTTTATCTAACTGTTGATAAAAATTAGCTTTTGGAAATTTTCTTTTAAGATTTTCAAAACCAATGTTTAAACATTTTTCGAACGCAACGTGGCAAATACCAACATGTGTGGAAGCAACAATTATGTTTCCAAAAAGTGTGTCTGCGTAACTATAGTTTATATCTAAACCGTTACCACAATTTTTAAACTCACCTGGAGTCATCCCTTCAATATTAACAAATAAGTCGTGCAAACGGCTTGTCCCAGAAAGCCCCATATCATAAGCGACAGTCATTAATGGCTGTTTTTTCTCAACCAAAACCTCCTTAGCGTAAGCCAGACTAACATATTGCATAAATTTTTTTGGACTTACCCCAGCCCAACGCGAGAACAGTCGTTGAAAATGATATGGACTTAAGTTTATAGTTTTAGCTATTTTCTCTAACGACGGTTTATCTTTAAAATTATTAACAATATAATTTATTGCACTTTCTATGCGTTGATAATCAATTAATCCCTGCGTCCTCACACTGCTACCCTACAACTGTTATATTTTTACCTTGGTCAAATATATTGCGATCAAAACCTTTAATCTAAAAGACAGATTGTAATGTTTCTTTTTATTTTATGACAACTTTGTAACCACAATTTACGGTACTAGATACCCTGAACCTATTATTTACCACCCGTTTCTTGCTAAGATAATTATTAATTAAAAAAAGTTATTGTCTTACTAGTTTACGAAAGAAACAGTCGACATATAGTTAAACTTTGGATGAGTTCTTTTTACGTAAAGACACCCACAATCCAAAACTATCGGTATTAAGATTTAGGGTAGCAGTAGATCCTAAAACAAATTCTCCAACCTTCAGTAATTGGGCCCCTACAAATACTCTCCCTCTCAAAGGTAAAAAACCAAACATATCAACCCCTACTTTTTTTGTTAAGGGCCCTTTCAAAAGTGTCACTTCTGCAGTTATCTGAGTAGAATCAAAAATTATATTTAAATCTTTTATTTCCCCGTCAACCAGACTACTTGAAATATCCATCTCCCCAGAAAAAGAAACTGGTTTTAAGGGCCGCGCAGCGATCACTCCGTCAGAGCTTATTAAGTCCACACCTTTGCCTTCTATAACCGTAAGAATACGTGACATTCCATCAAACCGTGAAAAAGGTCCGTCAGTGGCTACGTCTGCAATACTTATTCTCCAAACCCAATTATCTCCGAGGTGCGAGCGGGCAATTTCGTGTGTTATTCCCCCACCATTTTTCCAACGGTTAGTAATAAATTTATCTGAAGAAAGCACTTTGAACATTTGGAGAGGTTCCCCATAACTAATCGACTTAGGGTAAGTGAAGTAGAAAAAATAACGTGAATAATTACCACTTTTAGTAAAACTTTATTCCTGAAACATTATTCTAGTTTGAGTTAAAACCTTACTTTATATTTTCAAAAACATAATAGTCTTATCACTTACAAGGGTTCTGAGTTATCTTTTGATTACAGGTGTAATCTCAAAATGTCCAAACTCTAGAACCGCATCAAAAGTTGCATCAATCGCCTCAAAGGTATCAGCCTCCAAAATAAAAAATGCAGTGTGTTCCATTCGATTTGAGTATCGCCCATGAATTGTCACGCCATTGGCTTTTGCAGCCTCAGTTATACCATTACCAAAAACTTTCATTTTTTCAGGGATATGGGTCGTACAAGTCGAATAATCGTGGGTATGAGTAACGTGAAACAACATTTAAAATTCCTTTTTTTGTTTAGATTTCTTAGATCTCTCGAGTATATTGTCTAACTAACCAGAACTAATATAACAACAAAAATAATAAATCCTGGATAACTAACCTAAGAAATAAACGTCGTTAAAATGATGTATATATCAATTTTTTTATTAAACTTTGTAAAGTTTTTACAACAAATAAATATAACTTAATTCTCTGAAGTGTTAACTTTGAATTGTTTTATTAACTCTGAAAAACTCTCATAATACTCATCTAATTTTTTATTTCCTACACCTGTCACTAAGAGAAAATCACTCTTAGTTTTTGGTTTCTTGATAGACATGTCTTCAAGCGTACGATCAGAAAAAACTACATATGCCGGTACAGATTTTTCTTTAGCAATTTCCAAACGAAGTGCCTTTAAGGATTGAAATAATATTGTTTCAGGGCCCTCCTCAATAGTACTTACAGGATTATGTTTAAGAGTTTTTGGGGTGCTACGTTCTACATGTGCACGAGCAAAAAAACGTTCCCGCCCTTCCACAACTTGGTCCGCTTTTTGCATTAGTTGAACAGCACCAAATCTCTCCAAATTTACTTTCAAAATACCAGAAGAGATAAGTTGTCGAATAAGGCCTTGAAAAAACGACTTAGAGTATCTTGTTCCTTTTCCAAAGGACTCTAGGCTATTGTGCCCCTTTTCTTTAATTTTTGCTGTCACAGCTCCTCTAACAATATCGATGATATGGCTCGTCCCAAAAAACTCACCAGTTTGTTTTATCGCAGAGAGTAATATTATCGCTTGAATAGATTGATCTTCAACTATTGGAGGTGTCATACAGTTATCACAATTTCCGCAAGGTACACTTTCCTCATCGAAATATGAAAGTAACACCACTTTTCTACATTTTACTGTTTCACAATAGCCTGTGAGAGCTTCTAACCGTTTATATTCTAGAACCTTAAATTGATCCGCTCCCTCTCCCTCAAAAATCATTCTTTGCCTTTTAATTAAATCTGAAAGGCCAAAAAATAGGACTGTGTCAGCAGGCTTACCATCGCGGCCTGCCCTACCTATTTCCTGATAATAAGCCTCAATACTCCCAGGCAGGCTTGCATGGATAACAAATCTAATATCAGACTTATCAATGCCCATTCCAAAAGCTATTGTAGCCACCATTATCAAACCGTCTTCTGTCATAAATCTATCTTGTGCCGAATTTCTATATTCAGTAGTTTTTCCCGCATGATAAGCAATTGCACTAAACCCCTCCTTGTTTAGATATTCTGCAATATCATCAGTCTCATTTCTTGAAAGACAGTAAACTATCCCACTTTGATGAATTTTTTGATTAAGGTATTCAATGAGATTTTTCTTAAGTTCTTTCTTTGGATAAACCGCAAGTGAAAGATTATCTCTCCCAAATCCCTTCAAAATCTGTCTTGCGTTACCACCACTCAACTTTTGATTAATATCTACCCTAGTAGCTTGATCTGCAGTTGCCGTGAACGCAGCCAAAATAGTGTTTGGAAATAACCCTCGCAATCTAGACAAAGCTTCATAATCCGGTCGGAACCCAGCTCCCCATTTGGAAATGCAATGTGCTTCATCAACTACAAACATACCAATATCCAAAGAGTCCAAAGCCGTGAGCATACGCGTCTGCATAAGCCTTTCGGGACTCATATAGAGAATTTTAACATCTCCTGTGGCAAAGTTCCTCCAAGACTGAGCATTTTCCTCATAATTCCTGCCTGAATGAATAAGTTCTACTTCCACTCCTAAATCTCTAAGTGCAGCTGTTTGATCATTCATCAAGGCAACTAACGGAGAAATAATTATTGTTTTGAAGTTTTGGATGAGTGCTGGAAGTTGAAAGCAGAGTGATTTTCCAGCCCCTGTAGGCATCACGGCAAGGACATCTTCACCGTTCAATAAATGTTGAATAATCTCTAACTGACCCGGCCTAAAAGTATCATAGCCGAAGAAATTCTTTAACTTACAATTTAAGTCATTTTTTACGAGATGATTCATTACTCGCTACTAACTATAAATTATCAAAGTTAAAAGAATTGTTTCGACAAATGAGACGAAGTTTGACAGCATGACATTGTGAACACCTCTTCCACTCGAAAATTCAAACGGGTGTAACAATTATTAAACCTCTGATCTCCACTTTCAAGAGATTAGTGGATCACACGCAGCCCAGAAATAGCGCTGCCAACGCGAGGGAACTTCAATGGGAAAAGGCAACAACAATCGTAGTAATAAAGAAACTAAAAAACCAAAAAAAGAAAAAACTAAAGTCTCTGCAACAGCGAATTCAATGTCTGGAAAACCTGCAGTCACAATTTCGAATAAGAAAACAAAATAAAGTTTAATCAGACGTGCATTATGGGTTTTTTTAACTGGGCTCTTTTTATATTCAATATTTGAAAAGCTAATATCATTTTGTAAAGGTAAAATAGAATTTATAGGTATATTCTTTAACCGTACAAAAAAACTTATATAATTAAGTCATCAATTGTGGTTTTTGGTGATGGAATTATTTAATTAGCTACTATTTATTTTTTCGGTAAGTATGAAAATTATCCGTACTCCTCAATATGATCATTATTCCAAAATTGTTATAAAGAAAAAATACTAAGTAAGAACCTTGTACGTTTTTAATCTAAAAAAATTTTAAAATCCTCTACGGGAAGATCAGCGTGCCAATTTCAGTCTCTGCTCTTGGATAAGAGCATTATCGTCTAAGGCCACACAGACCTCCCACGTTCATAAGGATTTATTTAATTAATCAGCTGTGGTCCAAGGGCCAAAGTCTTTACCACCTTCAACAAACTCATACATTACGCATTGCTCATCACCAATTACCCAACCATCATGTCCTGGAGCAAAGTAATAGGCATCACCCGGTCCAACTTCGATTTTTGACCCATCATCGTGGGAACAACCTAAGCGCCCAGATATGACGACCCCAATATGTCCGGCCTGACAGCTATGCCCACCAACTATTGGTTTAATGCACTCAGACCAAACCCAGCCTGGCTGAACAACTAACTTAGTAGCATTCACATTACCTAACTTGATGATCTCCACTCTTGCCTTCGGAGGTTCTTTCACTTCATCTGCATTGTTGAAGTTTTTTGAGTATAGATTTGCCATTTTATATTCCTTTCATTTAATGGTTTAAAGCTGGCTCAATAAATAAATTTTTCATTTATTGTGCATAGTGACCGCCATATCGGCCTCTTTTCTGTTGTTGGGTTTAGGTAAATATAATGTATTAACATTACCTAGTTTTTTATAAATTAAGTTTAAATAAGAATTAAGACCTGTGTCAATCGTAGTTTCTCACAGTATCTTCTTAAGTAGATC
>ENA-ORXF01000055-ORXF01000055.1-marine-metagenome-genome-assembly--contig:-NODE-55-length-83926-cov-12.943458_pt1 | contig 83926 bp, 98 predicted proteins | sample MGYA00237864_ERZ511476 | MGnify/ENA primary metagenome ERZ511476 (study PRJEB26306, sample SAMN06343908) | marine metagenome | isolation source: coastal waters | place: Atlantic Ocean: West Antarctic...
ACATATCAATTATATTCAAGTTGCATTTGGCGAGATGGCATCTCGTTTGGATTTTTTAGAACTCCTTAATTATGCAAAACCATTAATTTATGGTAAAGATTATAGTCCATTTAAAATAAAGCAAATTACTTTTTATGCCAACCCTAAGAGCACAAATAAAGCATATAAGAGTTTCCAAATAAAAAAGAAATCTGGTGCAGCTAGAACTATCTATGCTCCTGAAAATGGATTAAAAGCAATTCAAAAAACGCTAGCCTTAATCTTACAATGTGTTTTTCAACCTCATGAAGCTTCAAAAGGTTTTGTTATGGGCAAATCTATTGTCGACAATGCAAAAGAGCATACGGGTAAAAACTATGTGTATAATATTGATTTAAAAGATTTCTTCCCAAGTATTGACCAAGCAAGAGTTTGGGCATGTTTAAAATTAAAGCCATTTAATCTTAATAACAATGAAATTTCTGGGAATAATTTTGATATTCAAACCGTTCTATTATCTAATATTTTAGTAGGTGTTAGGAAATTTTCAAAGCATCCGAGTGAAAAAATAAAAGAAACAGCAAATTCTCGATTAAAATTAGCAAATATGATAGCTGCTGTTTCCTGCGCAGAAATGGAAGTTGAACGCAAAGACCATAAAGGGAATTGGGTAAAAGTAAAAAGGAATGTGCTGCCGCAAGGAGCGCCAACATCTCCAGTGTTCTCTAATATTATTTGTCAAAGAATAGATATTAGGTTAACGGGGCTTGCAAAAAGATTTAATTTAAAATATACCAGGTATGCAGACGATATTACCTTTAGTTCGATGCACAATGTATATCAAGAAAAAGGTGATTTTTTAAAAGAATTAAATAGAATAATTAAAGATCAAGGTTTTCATATCAAAGAAAGTAAAACCAGATTACAAAAAACAGGTTTCAGACAAGAAGTTACTGGCTTGGTTGTAAACGACTCAGTAAATGTTAGAAAGAGATATGTAAAGCAGGTTAGAATGTGGCTTTATTACTGGGAAAAGTATGGGTACAATAAAGCCGAAGCTATTTTTTTAAGAGATTACTTTAAAGATAAAGGACATGTTAAAAAGGCAAAACCTAATTTTCAGAATGTGCTTTCAGGTAAATTGGAATACCTAAAGATGGTAAAAGGTTTGAAGGATAGATCTTATTTATTATTAAACAATCGATTTGAAAAATTAAGTGGATATAAAAGTCCAATAGATGTTATTTTATCTGAATGGGAAAATAATGGAATAGAAAGTGCTATGACATCATACAAGTTTAGAGGGGAATCAATAACTGAAAAATTTGTAAAATTAACAGAAACTACATTTATACTCTAAATGAATAAATTTAACTTTATAAAACAACTATTAGAAAACGAGAAATTTAATACACCTCAAAAAGAAAGGTTTTTTAAGTTAGTCTCAAAAGAGTTGGAAAACTCATCAAAACTTGATGCGCAGGTATTTGATGAAGTTAAAGAGATTAAAGAAAAGATAAAATTATTAGAAGTTTCTTCTAGTAAGTCTGAGCAGAAGCAACTAATACAGTCTCAATTAACGAAACAAGGAAATTCTATAAATAAAGCCAAGGCACAATATCCGAAAATTCACAATGCGAGGTCATTAGTTCGTTTAATGAATCAGTTTTCAGATAACTCAAAAGCATTAAAATATACCACACATAGTTGGGAGCATGGAAGGTTTCATAGTTATGAAGATTTCATAGCGAAGGTAAAAGAAGAATGGAATGAGATTAATCAAGAATTAAAAAGTCTTAATCCAAGGTTAAGTGCAAAAATTTCGAACTTCCTATTTAATCGGAATCTTGGAGAAAAAAAAGATGATAAATATTATCATGTCTGGGGAGAAAAAAAATTAAAATTTGGATGGGCGTCAAAAGCCTTAGAAGCATATCTGAAAGATGTGGATGCAGATCCATTCAGTTGTCCTATTCCAAAGGAAATTAAAAGTTTAGATAGTAAGTATAATTTGTTGTTATTTGATCATTATGTATCAGAATTTAAAAATGAAATTGAAATAAGAGAAGATAATTCAGCCTTGGTGTCGTTAATTAATAGCTTATGGACTAATGAGTTAACATATGATTTTAATGTGAACCAAATAAATACTGAAGGAGTTTCTTTTTTCACAGATGTTCCATATTTAAAATCTGTTATAAAAGTTATTTTTGGAACCTTTAAGAAGCGTTCTCAATTCCCAGATATTACCTGCAGTATTGAACAGAACTTTGAGGATAATTACGTAGAATTAAGTATTTCTCAATTGAATTCAAAATGCAATAGAAGTATAGAGGACCCAAAGATTGTGAGTCCTAATGGTGGTGACTTTTCTACGCTTATTAAAAATCTAATGAATCTAGCAGATTTTTCCGTAATTGGTCAATTTAGAGATGGAGCGAAGTATAAAGTAAATTATCTTTCTAGTAATTTAGAAGTTGAAAACGTAGAGAAATTAGAGGACAATTATCCATGTAATGGGTTTACATACCTAATAAAATTTTATTTATGAAAAAAGTAATCTTAATTGAAGATAGGCCAAATAGGCAAGTAGACTTCATAAAAAAAATAAATAAAAATCTAAATGAAATATCGATTTTAGAAAATATTTGTGGTTTCGAAAAGTTTAACTATTACAAAGAAATTTTAAGTTCGGATAGTTTAACTGAATTAGAGAAATACCAAGTTATTATCGTTCATAGATCTGCTTTGTCAGGTTCAGAGCGTCTAAGATTAATTGATTTTTCAAGAAAGAATGCTAAAACTTTAGTGTTGTTTTCTGGAGGTATTTCTTCAGTAACATTACAAAAATTAGATGCTGGAACTTTATTAACGATAAATTCAAAAGACCTTTATAGTAGCTCGTTAATTAGTTACTTAAAAAGCAAAGAATTGAATGTTTTAGAATTAGCTTTTGGTGAAAATTGGAAAATTAATTTAGAGGTAAATCTATTAGATAAATTAATTTTTTATATGCTAGATTATAGTCCAAAACCTTTATCAATAATACTTTCTGAATTAAAAGTTACAGAATGGATTAAAGAAAATTATTTTAAAAATTTAGAGGGTGTCATTCAACTTGTTCAATTGCAGCAAATAAAAAAGAATCTTCAAAATAGTTTATTAAAATCAATCTAAGAATGGGCAATATTTTATTTAGAAATAGTTTATTAAAAGAAATGAAAAGTTTTTATACTTCAAATTTCTTTCAATTGGAAGAAGTGCCAAATAATGGATACGTAAAGGATATTGATGCTAGGATTCATGAAACCCTTGATAGATTAAATTCTACAGAAGTCCAATCAATTACAATTCCAATTAGTATAACAGAAAATTTTTTAGAATTTTCAGGTTTAAGATTAGGACATCATATAAGATTAACTACAAGCCTGTCGTTCTCTAACGCACCAATTATATTTATCGGTTCTCTAGATGAGAAACAACTATTGCAACTTTCTTCTTTAGCTAATATACTACTGACTCCTGATGTTTTTTACGTAAACCTTTCAAAAGATACTTTTGATACTATTGAAAAATCAGTAAATAATTTAGATTTGTCCAAGAGCTTGTCTTTTGATTTTAATAAGTATTTAGACAAAGTAATTTTTAAAGCACCAGCAAATTATCAGTCACATCACAATATTGATAATGAATTATGCTTACTGCGTTGGTCACAATTTTTAGGGATTTCAGAGCAGATACCCGAAGTTAAGAATAAGCTACAAGCGGGGCTGTATTTTAAATATATAAATGCAATCAATCCTATAGAGGATGTGACAAAAGGGAATTCATATTTATTTCAAGAAAACTCAAAAATCTTACTCATAGACGATCAATCCGAGAAAGGGTGGAAACCTTTTTACAAGGCGTTTTTCAATTTAAGTAAGCATAAAATTAAATTTGAAACATTGGATATTGATTTCCAATTAATGATTCCTTCTGAGATTATTAGCAATGCCCAAGATAAAATTGAATATTTTGATCCAGACATAATTTTACTGGATTTAAGACTATCAGACTCCGATTTTGATTTAAATATAGACCCCGAAAACCTGACAGGAAATAAGGTTTTAGAAAAAATAAAGGAATACAATAGAGGTGTTCAGGTAATCATTATTACTGCTTCTAATAAAGTTTGGAACTACGAAGTAAGTTTAGATTTAGGCTGTAATGGCTACATCGTAAAAAACTCAAATAATAATGTATCTGAAGATATAAAGAATCTAACATCAAAAATCAACTTTTGTATCAAGAGAGCCAGTTATCTGAAAGAGGCATATAAGAAGAAAAATAATTCATTGAATCTTATTACCAAAGCGATTGAAAGTGAGATTATAGAAGTGTCTTTTGGAAATGAGTTGATTAAGTTTATAGAAATAGCGCTTGTTATGTTTGAACGAGCTAAAACGAATGATAGCTTTGCATACGCTTATTTGTCCTTATTCAAATGCCTAGAACTTATTGTTAATAATCTTGTTTACGAGGAGGGTAATAATTGGTTTATTGGAGATAATGAAGCAATAAAACAGGTCTTTTGGAATAGTGATTTAAAGAAATATTCATTTAAAGAGATTCCGGAATTTAGAAGCAACACACCTTCTAACTTTGAGAAGTCTGCGGGCTTATGCAAACAGTTATGGTCATACGAAGATGAAGATATTAGGCAAATTTATTTTTCGATAGTGAGAAGAAATAAGTTCATTCACCCTGCAAATGAAAAGCTACATAAACAAGCACAATTAAACCTGAATAAGATTTTTGATAAAGAGGGCTTTATGTTGCTATTAAATCAATTAGATAAAATGATAAGCAATTTTAAGGAACTATAAATTATTTACGAGATTAACTATGCAAATACCATGCACACCTACGCTTTAAATTTGTATCAAATAAGAAACCAATAAAGATGCACAATCACTTTCAACATATCGATATTAACCAAGATCAAAAGCAAGCTATTGATAAAATAAATGATTTTTTAGAAAGTGATACAAATATTTTTATTCTTCAAGGCTATGCAGGTACAGGGAAAACGACCTTAATAAAAGGCGTAGTTAACTTTTTAGAGCAAAGTAATAAGCAATTTAATGTAATGGCACCGACAGGTAGGGCAGCCAAAGTATTAAGAGATAAAACAGGTTTTGGAAGAACAATACATAGTAGTATATATAAATTAAAAGACTTAAAATCAGTTAATTCAGAATCAAAAGAATTAGCAGAGCATAGTGTGAAATATTTTTTTCCAATCGATTTAGAGAATCAAGATGAAAGAATATTAATTATAGATGAAGCTTCTATGATTTCAAGTAGAGAATCAAAAAATGAACTCTTTGATTTTGGTACAAATATCCTTTTAGATGACTTATTAACACATACTTTTCAAACAAATAAAAATAATAAAATTATTTTCGTAGGTGACCCTGCACAATTACCACCAGTGGGTGATAACCAATCAAAAGCCCTTGACGCTAGTTCTTTTACAGAGTTAGGGTATTCTTGTGGAGCTGCACAATTAACGCAAGTGATGCGACAGGATGATAATTTGATTTTAGAAAATGCAACTACAATCAGAGGTTTACTTGAGGAGTCACAAAGAAATGCCATTGAATTACAATATGATAATGATAGTTTTGTGAAATTAGAGACCTATGACATCATAGAAAAGTACATACAATTATTCCCAAACCCAGAAATAGGTGATGGTGTAATTATATCCTTTTCAAATGCACAATGCTATCATTATAATTTTGCAATTAGAGAGCTGTTGTTTCCGAATACTAAAGAAATTGTTGAAGGAGATATTATTATGATCAACAACAACAATCAATATACCTACGAAACACAATTATTTAATGGTGATTTGGCAAAAGTAGTTCATGTTTCTAATCAAGTTGAAGAACAATCAGCTCCAGTATATATTGAACGAAACAATAAGAATGTTCAAGAAATAATCAAATTAAAGTTTAGAAAAATTGAATTTAGACTACCTCATTTTGATGAAGAAATAAGCTGTTACATTATTGACGATTTATTAAATAGCATAGATCGTGATTTAACTATGGATATGACAAAGATGCTGTATATCAATTTTGTAATGCGTTTTAATCAAGAACAAGAAAGACGAAAAGAAGTAGGTTTACAAACATTCAAAGTGGGTTCAAAGGAGTTCAAAGACGAATTAATGAAAGACCCCTATTACAATGCATTACGCGTTAAATATGGCTATGCGATTACCTGTCATAAATCTCAAGGTGGTGAGTGGGATAAAGTTTTTATAGATTATTCAGGGAGAACTGGTTTATCTAATGAAGTTTTAAGATGGAGTTACACCGCAACTACAAGAGGTGTAAATACAGTTTTTGCAATCAATCCACCGCATTTAACAGCCTTTAGTAGATTGAAAATTTCAAATATCAATAATGTTAGTCAGATACCAAATAACGCTCTTTACCTAGAAAATATAAATGTTTCACCTTTCCATAATCCATCGTTGCACAACGCAAAAAGCTTAAAATATTGGGAAGTCAAAGAATTATTAGAGCCAACAAACTATAGTGTAAATAATGTTGAATCTAGAGAATATTTAGAAAGATATACTGTGAGTAATAATTTAAATAAAGAATTTGTTTTAGAAGCAAGTCATAAAGGTTCTGGTCATTTTGTAAATCAATTTGAAGTTGTAAATAGAAGAGGGGTTGAAGAGGAACAAGAATTGGAAGAGCTTTTTAATCAAAATTACACAACTAATTTAGGGTTAGATTACAAGCCAAGTGCTGAGTTTTTAGAATCCTTGTATTTTGTAATGAGAGAATGTTGTCAAGAATTTGATATTTCAATTACAAATATTGATGAGCAAGTTGGAAAATATTTTGTTCAATATTTTCTGGTTACTAATAGTATAAGTGCTAGCATTCAGTTTTACTTCAAAAATAATGGTAGTTTCTCAACAGCGATGCCTAAAACCTTCAACTGTGAGAACGATCAAAAATTGCAATCATTAATAGAAAAATTAGAAGACTATGCCAGCTAAAGAAATTAAAGAATTAAGACAGTCAGGTCAATTAGAGGAAGCTTTAACAATGGCTATCGAAGAACTAAAAGTGCAACCAGATAATATCTGGGCAAAAAGAAATATAAGTTGGGTGTATTATGATTCTATAAAACAGCATGTTTTAAATGTAAACTTTGATGGCTTTATCGAAATGTTGTTAAAAGTCAAAGAGTTGAATCTACCAGAAGATGAAATTATGATTTTTGACAATTTAACTTGGCAAATTTCTAGTATGGTATTTAAACTTCAGAAAGCAGAATCTGTAGAATTTTCAAAAATAAATCAAGTTTTTGATTGTATGAAGGAGTTTCACTTTACGAAACCATCAGAAGGCTATAGTTTATTATACAAGTCTTTTCATAAAGGGTATAAAAATTGGTCACGTTATTTAGAATTTGCAGATTGGTGGGATTTTAAAAACCTTCGTCCAGAAGACTACATAGAAGAAACCTATAATAGTAGAGAAATAATGGCGCTTGCAGAACAAGCATTTATAGCATATTCTAAAGCTTTATTAACTGGAGAACCTCTGGATGCTTTTGGAGCTCAAAGAAAAATTAGCACTGAAAAGATTGAAGAATTTTTACCAAAATTAGAAGTGGTTATATCCAAGTATAAGGACTACCAATATCCAATCTATTTTAAAGCAAAATTATTGCTAGCACTTGGTGATAATGAAAAGGTTTTAAGTTCTTTTTTACCCTTTGCAAAACAGAAGAAAAATGATTTTTGGGTATGGGAGTTGTTAGCAGAAATTTTTGAAGATAATGCCAAAAATAAAATGGCATGTTTATGTAAAGCGCTTTCTTTAAAAACGAAAGAAGACTTTATAATTAACACACGCCAAAATATGGCGAATCTTTTAATAGAAAATGAACGTTATAATGAAGCTAAAACAGAGATTGTTGCCATTATAAAAACAAGGGAAAAGAATAAATGGAGAGTGCCAAATAATATTATTGAATGGACTAAACAATCATGGTATATAGAAGCTAAAGAAAATAGGAATAATTCAAAGTTATATGAAAGTAATCTGGCAGATGCTGAAGAGTTACTCTTTCATAATATAGACGAAACTATCGTTGTTGTTGAGTTTGTTAATCACGATAAAAAAATGCTAAGTTTTATTCATTCGAAAGCCCTTAAAGGTTTTTTTAATTACAATTTTTTGAAAATAAATCCCAAAATAGGGGATGTTTTTAATGTGAGATTAGAGCCTATTGGTAGTGATGGCTATCACAAAATTTTAACCTTAAAAGAAATAGATACCTCTAATGGTTTTGCTTCAGAAGTATTAAAGGAAGTTGCTGGATCAGTACGAATACCTGAAGGTAAGAATTTTGGTTTTTTAGATGATGTTTTTGTTTCTCCCGATTTCATTAAAGAAAACGGTATTATAAATGATGATGATGTTTCTGGTAAAGCAATATTAACCTTCAATAAAAAGAAAAATGATTGGGGTTGGAAAGTGTTTATGATTAATAAAAAAAAGGAATAAAAATCTCAATTTATAAAGTATAGTTCAGAAATGAATTTATATGATAAATACATACTTTCATCGTCATCTTAAATAATAAAAGCAAAAAAAAAATATGGAAATAGCAGGAAAAATAAAAGTCTTAAATGAGACTCAAAACATAGGTAGTAATGGTTTTAGAAAACGTGAAGTTGTCATTACGACAGATGACCAATATTCACAGCATGTCTGAATAGAGTTCATCCAAGATAAATGTGATTTGTTAAATAGCTATGCTGTGGGATATGATGTTAAAATAAGTATCAATTTAAGAGGTAAAGAATGGATAAATCAAGAAGGTGTAGCGAAGTACTTTAATGCTATTCAAGGGTGGCGAATTGAGAGTCTAAATAGCCAAAAATCAATAGCAACTGTTTTACCAGAAGTAGAACCTATAAGTTTTATAGATGGAGATGGAGATGAGGAAGAGGTGTTTCCTTTTTAAAAAGGCGAATTGCTTCCAACCGCTAGCAGGCTATTTTTTAGTTTCTAAATTATTATAAAATTATATATGAAATCAGAAAAAAAACAGAATCCATTAAAGTATTTTTTATCAGAAATTGGAGCATATAGCCCTTTAAAAGTAACCTGTCCAGAATGTGAGGTAAACACTATTTTTTCAAGGTATACGAAAATTAGAACTACTGAAAGAAGCATCTACTTATGGACCTATCAATGTCAATCTTGTGGTAAACTTGAGTGTTCTGAAGAAGGCCATATAGAAGGTGTTCGTGTTGGTTTAGATAACTTTTGCGATTGTGGTGGACAGTTTCGGAGAGATAAAAATATTTTTTGTCCTTCCTGTAACTATCGAAAATCTGATGAAAATAAAACAGAAGAAACATTACATGCATCACCTGAAGAAATGGAAAGTATTAAAAAGAGGCATGGTAACGAAGAAATGCAATAAATCACAAAAACAATAGTTAAAATATAATGAAACAATACACAAACGCAATAATTTTTGGAGTTGCAATAGTTGCATCCTCAATTTTCTTAGGAAAGGCATATACAGACAGAAGTAAAGCAGACGGGGAAATTAGAGTAACAGGCTTAGGGAAAGCAGATTTTTCTTCTGATTTGATAGTTTGGGAAGGGAAGTTTAGCGCTCAAAATATAGACTTAAAAAAGTCATATTTAACATTAGAGAAAAATAAAGCTACCATTAATGAATATTTAGTTAAAAAAGGAATTGAAACTGAACAGCTCATTTATAGCGCTGTGAAAACAAAAGAAAATTTCAAACGTTTATATTCTCCAGAGGGTAAATTTATAGGCGAGGAGTTTGTTGAATATGAACTAACACAAACGGTTGCGATAGAATCTAAAGATGTCAATAAAATTGAAAAAATATCAAGAGAAATTACAGAATTATTAAATCAAGGAGTTCAGTTTTATTCAGAATCACCGAGGTATTATTTCACAAAACTGGCAGACCTTAAAATTCAGATGATTTCAAAGGCTACCGAAGATGCTAGAATACGCGCAGAAAAAATAGCTGAATTCTCTGGGGGGAAATTAGGAAAATTAGAATCTGCAAGAATGGGAATATTTCAAATTACAGGACAGAATTCAAAAGAATCGTATTCTTGGGGAGGTACATTTAATACAAGTTCTAGAGAAAAGACAGCCTCTATTACTATGAAACTAACTTATAAAGTTGATTAGATACATATACTAATGAATAATTTAAACATAATTCTATCCTTTGAAAATAGGTTACATTTAAACAAAGCGGCAGGAACTTTAATGCATGTTTTTGGTGAAGGTTATTTTATCACTGATGAATACGGGAGAGAAGTAAATACTCTTGTGCAAGAAAAAGAATTTGATAGGCTTATTGAAAAATTTAAATACCGTCATTTCTTAATTGAAAAACTAAACAAGGAACTCAAAGGTTCGTTTGATTTTGGAGAAGACAATGTTTTAGTAATAAATGGTAAATCAATTCTTAAACGCTTTTGGAATATTCCTAAAGATGAGAAAGAAGTGAATTTCTATTTCAAAATGATTTCAGATGAAATCAATTCCAAAGATGTATTAAAAATAACTAACTAATTACCAAGGTGCTTCATCACTTTCGGTACTAGTGGAATCAAGATTAATATTTATAGTACTAATAAAGCTATTTTCCTTGTCCTCTGGGTGTTTTTCTTGCACCTCTTCCTTATAATGCTTTGCTATATAAGCCTTTTTCCAGGCCTCTCTTCTTTCTTCTCTCCAAAACTCATCTGGCGAAGGCATTTCATCTTCAGATAGTTTTTCAAACTTACCTACTCCTTTATAGTAATAGGAAATATTTTCTTCTAAACTTAAAATATCTATTGCACCTTGGCCACTTATACCGATTAGTTTATGAATAAGTTTATCCCTTTCTTTTGTTGAATTTGTGTAAAAGTAAAACTGTACCCTTGGCAGTTGCTTAATCTTCCAACCATTTGTAAATTCTATTTCTAAATTACGGATATCGTAAGGTTTTATGTCAATATATTCTAGAAGTTCTGTAGTATTTTTGAACTTTTTAAGCATCTTTCTAATAGGATGTACCGTATTTTTACGTTGCCTGTATCCATTATTAACTTGATAAAGAAGCGTTTTACTTTTAATTTCTAAGTGTTTGAAATGGAATAATAACCATAAGTTTGTTTTAGTATTTACATGCATACTAAAGCTTTTCTTATCTGAAAAAAGTTCTATGCCGCCAAATAAAGAGTTCCACATTTTAATTTATTGTTATTAAGTTATTCATGTATCTTTTAAAGATAGTTATCTAGCAGTAATAAATACATCTATTAATAAAGTTGTTGTGCTAATAGCATGCTTCATTAATGGAGCTACTTTAAATGTAATTATTATTTTGTAAACAAATTAGTTAAACTCAAAAAAAATACAAAGTATTAAGAATTTTATATTCTAATATAAACTTTGCCTTAATAAAACAGTTTGCTTTAATTGTTCTGTCCTCCAAGGAAACACCTTTAATAATTACTTAAAAATATTCTTTATTTTTTTTACCTCTTCTTCTAAATTCATGAGCGTTTAATTCTTAACAGTATCGGATGTAGCAGTTATACTTATACAAACACAATCAAAGAGAATCAAAGTCTTTGGCGGGATTAAAAAGAATATTACTCAAATCCGTCAAGTTTCATTAATTATTAAAGTTCTTTTACCCATTTTTTTAAATCTAATATCGTTCCCTTTTTTCTACAATAACCACAACCCCACTCATCTTTTAAAGTTGTTACCATTATAAAATGATTTCCTCCGGAAGGACAATTTGCAGTCCAACTATCTTCATTAAAACCTGTTGGTTTTGGATGTAATTGTTGTTGTTCTAAAAAAGAAATTAATGGTGTAGTTTTTTGTTTTGCTTTTTCTTTTTCAATGGTTTTAGGAACCTTAATATTAGAAATGATTTTATCAAATTCTTGTTGCGTAAAAATGACACTGTCTTTTAAAGTAGGATATCCAATAAACAGATGGTTTGCTTCAATTAATTGATGAACAGCATAAATAATATCTTCTTTTTTTGTGTCAAATTGTAATTTGTATTGGACTCTTATTTCTAATTCACTATTGTGGTAAGAAAAGGCAAGCTGAAAATAATTATCATCGGTAATTCTATAAAAATAATCAAACTCCTCATCAAAAAGAGTTTCATAAGTAGTCATTAAAAATTGAAATTCATTTTTAATTTTTGCAGTGTTCCCAAAATCTAATTGAGAATTCATTTTAACGCCTTCTTGGGTTGTAAATACAGTTTTCATAATACATATTATTTAAATTATGCATCGGAATAATAAAATAGATAGATTGTTCATTTTTTTTGACTGAACCGCCCGTATTCTAAACCACCGTTGCTTTTATGCTCGGTTGGTACGCAGTTTTTGCGTTCCTGATACACTGTAAAAATACATCAAATATTTAGAACCTCAAGACAGTGGGTTAATTCACGAAAGATCCTTTATTAAAAGAGGCGAAAAAAATTATCAGAGAAAACAAACTTAGATTAAATCCTATTTAAAATAATTTTATAGAATTTCATGCCTACAATAAAACGAGTTACTTTATAGTTATTTATAAATAAGCCTTAATAAATACTCATGAGATTAAATTCAATTAAACTTTTTTTACTTTTTTTATTCATTGCGAATCTGGCAACGGCGCAACATCAATTTAGCCCAGAAAAGATATCTAAAGCAGCTTTAGAACTAACCAAACAACATGTTGTGTATGACGCGAGTTATTACAGTATACCCTACCCCAACGGAGATGTTCCTAAGGGTAAAGGGGTTTGCACTGATGTTATTATTAGAACCTACAGGGCCAATGGACTTGACTTACAAAAAGAAGTTCATGAAGATATGTCTGAAAATTTTAATCTATACCCAAAAAATTGGGAGTTATCTAAGCCAGCCCCTAGCATAGACCATAGAAGAGTTCCAAACTTAATGACATATTTTGAACGTCAAGGCTCAAAATTACCCATAACAAATAAAGGTTCTGATTATCTTCCTGGAGATGTTGTAGCTTGGAATTTAAGAGGAGGCACTACACATATTGGAATGGTAGTAAATAGACTCTCTAATGATAAAAAACGTTATCAAATTGTTCATAATATTGGAGGCGGTCAAGTTCTTGAGGACTGCCTATTTGATTTTGATATCATTGGACACTATAGATTTCTAAGCGTTAAAAATTAATATTAAGAAGACCTAAATTTTCATTGAAATAGTGTGCCTTGAAACTCCTAAGCTCCAAGGCATTATTCCCAATAATAAGTTTTTATTTTTGGAATCTTTTTTAATTGTATTTATTTAAAAAGCAACTGCCTTCATAACTTGTATTAGCCCACCATGTTTATATGAAATTTATGCAAATATAATCATAGAGTACTTTCAATTGTTAAATAGACTCTGCGTGGCGTCAGCTATTATGTTATGTACGGCATGGGGCTTGGGACATGTGTGGCCTCTTCGGTCACTTCTAGAATGATTCAAAAAGATTCATATAAGAATCATACAAGCATGTTGGAAAACTTTTGAATCACATTGCATATAAAATATTTAAAAGATTCTGTAAGGATTCTAAAACAGGAATTTAATCAATCTATTCAGCACACTATATGCACACTAACGATTCAAAAAGTGTGTTATTTGTGCTAAGCTATAAAAAGTTAACATGGAAATATGTTGATTAAGAGCTAGTATGGCGCACTCGACAGGAATCGAACCTGTGACCCCCAGATTAGGAATCTGGTGCTCTATCCTACTGAGCTACGAGTGCAATATTTTAGTTAATAATATTATTTATTTTACTATCTGATTATTATTTTAGAAGATAAAATTAAATTAATATGGAATTAAATGAATTTTTGTTGAATCAGGCAATTAGCTATTTAGGTAGATATCCTGCAACTAAAAAAAAACTAGCTATACATTTAGAAAAAAAAATTAAAAGTAAAAGTCATGCTTACAAGTATAAATTTAGCAAAGATGAACTAAAATTTTCTATAGAACAAGTAATAGAAAAAATAGTCGACTTAAAGATGTTAGATGAAAAACACTATTTAGAATCTTTATTTACCTATTATTGTCGATCAATGTTCTCCATTAAAAAAATGAAAAATAAATTCTATATACAAGGATTTGAAAAAGATGATGTTGATGAATTTATTAATAACGTATTTTTTGAAGATCCAGATTTAGAATTTAATATATTAGTAAATTTTATTAAAAAAAAGAACCTTAAAACTGAAGATGAGCTTGTATTCAGAAAAAAATTATTTCAAGTAGGATTTAGTAATGAGGATATTAGTAGATTTTTAAAAGATTAATTATTTTGTTTCTGGGGCTTCAATTGTAGTGGCTTCTGATTGAGTTTCATCTTCAGATACTTTTTTAACTTTTTTAACAATAATTTGTTTTCCTCGATACATCCCAGTACTTAGATCAATATGATGAGGTCTACGTAATTCTCCTGATTTTTTGTCCTCAATAAATGATTGTGAAATAGCCCTATCGTGGGCTCTTCTCATGTTCCTTCTTGAAGGAGATACTTTTTGTTTTGGTACTGCCATAATGAAGCGTTAACTTATTAAAAATTTGTTTAAATTACAATAATAATGTATAAAAATTCTTCAATGTCAGAAGAACAAGTAGATTTAGGCCATAAAAGGATTTGTCCTTTATGCTCAGCCAAATATTATGATTTTCATCAAGATGAATTAGACTGCCCATCGTGCGGTAAGAGAATACAAGCTGTGAATATTAATAAGCCTAAAAGGGGTAGAAGAGCAGGTATTATCAATACTCAGACAGCTCCTGTTAAAGAAAATGATGATTTGAAAGACCTGATAGAAGAAACTTCAGATGAAGATGCAGCTGCACCTGAAGAAAACCTCAGTGAAGAAATAACAATTGATATTGCTGCAAATAAAGAACCTGAAGCTAATTAAATTATCTGCTATTAAGTATTTCCTGAATTTTTTGAGACGCTTCTTCAAATTTGATACTTAAAGAAATAGCATATTCTCTAGTATATCTTTCAAAAGCAACCTGAAACATCTGTCTCTCACTATAAGACTGTTCTGTTTGATCATCTTTTCTAAATAGATCTCTCACAACATCAGAAAGTAGCTTTATATCACCCGAATTAATTTTTTGATCATACTCTTGGGCTCTGCGACTCCACATTGCTTTTTTAATTTTTGGTTTTTGCTTAAGGTTATTAAGCGTTCTTGTCATGGTCATCTTACTTGTAATAACCCTTAGGCCTATTGATTTGACCTTAACAAAGGGAACTCTAATTGTGAGCTTGTCGTGAAAAAACTGTATTACATAAAGTTGCTCTTCTACGAGATCATATTGAAATTTTTCAATCGTAAGAATTCTTCCTACACCGTGCGTTGGGTAGACAATGTTATCTCCTGAATTAAATTGTTGTGGAACTATAATTTTTTTAATTTTTGGAGGCTTAGGAACTACTATTTTTTTTTTAAAAATTTTTCTTTTTATTACTTTTTTTACTATTTTTTTTACAGTTTTTTTTACAGTTTTTTTTACAGTTTTTTTAGTTACTGCCTTTACTAGATTTTTTTTTGTAGCTGTTTTCTTTTTTAAAGTCATTTACTTCCACCCTTTTCACTAAAATATTTTTCAAATTTATGTTCTATATTTTCCCAATCCTTTGCATCCAAAGGCGGGTCTTTTTTGATTACAATGTTAGGCCAAATTTCGGAGTACTTAGTATTGAGTTCAAGCCATTTATTTGCATCTCCTTGTGAATCAGGAACTATTGCGTCAACAGGACACTCAGGCTCACAAACTCCACAATCTATACACTCGTCTGGATTAATAACTAGCATGTTTTCACCTTCATAAAAGCAATCTACCGGACAGACTTCTACACAGTCCATATATTTACATTTAATACATTTATCATTCACTAAATATGTCATTAAGATTTTTTTACTCTATTTCTTATACTGATAAAATCTTGATCTTCAATGCCTAATAAAATTGAAATTTTCCTAACAGTTGAAGTTTCTAGCACGTCTTCATTTCGATCTACAAGAAGAATTTCCCAGCAAATTTGGATTAATTTCTGTCTTTCAGGATATGATAGTATTTTTTTGATTTCTGAAGTTATTCTTGTTAAATCTATGTTAAAATGGCCTTTATCTCTTAATTTTTCAAACTCTAGGACGCTTATGGAATTTTTAATATCAAAAAAATCTTCTAGAAGTTTAGATGCGATTTGGATTTCATCATCTCTTATTTCATGATCTGCAGCAATTATTTCAAATATTATTTTATACAAAGAAGTAAAACGATTTTCTTTTTTTGTATTATCTGTTGTATTAGATTTCTGGAATAACTTTTTAAACATTTAATTTACTCAGATCGTTAAAGGGATTATTAAATAGCTGTTTATTTTTTTGAGGTTTCATATCTTTAATTTTGATACTATTTTTATTTTTTACCATCTTATTTTCATTCTTAATAATCTCCACTTTGTAGGATTTAAATACCATATGATCGTTATTCCCGACAGGTAAGATTTGCATTTTTCTAGCCATAAGTATTTCAATTAATTTTTCTTTTTTTATACCTAATAAGTTTGATAAATCAATCGGTAGAGCATAGGGGCCTCGGGTCTCTCTCTTAAATAAGATCTTTTCAAAATCATTAAAAACATCATATCTAATTAAGAAATTTAATTCTTTATAAAAACCAAGAAATTCATAAAGTTTTTGGTTATTGTTATTAAACATAATTGTTGAGTTTCCATCTTTAGGAATATAATCAGAAGTTTTAAATTTAAGATCATAAAATATAGACCATAAATAAAACTTCATTAGTATGAATTCAGGTCTAAGTAATTCAGAATTATAAATAACATTTTTACCTAATCTGAAACCCATTTCATGAATTTTTTTTCTAGTGACTTCTTCAATTTTTTTAAATTCATTGAGAATATTTTTTTTATATAAAAGATAATTGTTTTCTACTAATGAGAAACAAAAAGTTCTTTCTTCGGGCGTCTGATTTATCAGAGATAATTGTCCAGATAAATCAAGTTTATTAATTAAGTTTTCTAAAATCCAATTATTAATTTTATCATGAATTTTATCTATTTCTTTTGACGGTATAGTTTTTTCATCAAATAGTAATTTAATCTGCGGCTTATATATAAAATCTCCTTTAATGATTTCTGCGACATGCTCATCTCCCCATTTGATAAATAGCCCTTTAGTATAACCATCATCAGTTTCAACATATGAGAACTTTAGACTTTCTGACGGAGCATCAATAAAATTTACTATATGTAATAAGATTTTAGGCAAAATGTGTTCTACAATGATATTTTTATAATTTTCATTTAATATAGATTTAAATTTATCATAAAAATTCAATCTAAACCCCTGTAATTTTCCAATAATGTCATCTTTTATGAAAATATCATTATTATCGTCAATAGTTATATTTCTAGATGTTAAATTTAGATTTTGCACTATGGCGCTTTGATTCTTATCAACAAATTTTTGCAAAAGATTGTTATGTATTTCGTCTGATAGCCTATTTTCAATATCTTCTACGACTTTTATCCAATTTTTATTATTTAACCATCTGCTATGATTTGTTACATATAGCCAGGTCCTTGTTTCGTTTAAATTATAAATAAGGTCATTAATAGAGCCTTTGTAATCTTCTAATTTTTTAATATTAGTTTCTAAAAATAATTCAGATAACTTCCATTTATTTTCAGATAACTCCTCATAAATGTTTCTTAATAGAACTAGATGCTTTTCATCAGAGATATTTTGAAAATCCGGTATTCTACAAACCTCCCATAAGCTTTTTAGTTTTTCAGAATTGTTGATTATAAATTTTTTATTATACTCACCTAAAAATTTCATTAAGAATTTTTGATCAGATGCATCTTTTTTTAGAATAAGCTTATTGTGTAAGGGAACTTCTCTGAGAGACCGTATTAAATCATATGGTGATTTGAATGAAAGTATATGGTTTCTCCAATAAATTTTCTTTACAGGCTCAAATTTATTTAACTGAATATTTTCTATTGTTTCTTTATTTAAAAATCTTGCACTTGCGGTTGATCCAAAAAATCCACTTTTCGTATACCTGCCAGCTCTACCTGCAATTTGTGCAATTTCTAAATCATTAAGTGGTCTAACGTACTTACCATCAAATTTTTCTAAACTAGAAAAATAAACTTGTGTTATGTCTAAATTCAAACCCATACCGATTGCATCAGTAGCAACTATGTAATCAACATCTCCATCTTCATAAAGTTTAACCTGAGCGTTTCTAGTTTTAGGACTTAAGGCACCTACAACTAGAGCAACCCCTCCTTTAATAGTTCTTACTTGTTCAGCTATTTCATAAAGATCAATTAAGTTAAAAGCAATTATAGCTGAACGTGGTTTTATATTTTGAATCTTTTTATGAGTTATAAATCTTAATTCAGAAAATCTATTTTTAAATTTAATTTCTGCCTCTGGTATCAATTCTTTAATTATATTTTCCATTACAGAAGATCCTAAAAAAATTGTTTTTAGCTCTCCACGCATATGTAACAATTTGTTTGTAAAAATATGCCCTCTCTCATAGTCACTAGCTAGTTGAATCTCATCAATGCAGATAAATTCAAAATTTATTTCTGGCAAAGATTCGACTGTACAAAAATAATATTTAGCATTTTTTGGAATTATTTTTTCTTCACCAGTAATTAATGCTATCTGGTCTACAGGATAAATTTTGCAAGCTTTATCATAATTTTCTCTTGCTAAAAGTCTTAAAGGGAAACCAAAAGCGCCATTTTTATACGAAAACATTTGCTCAAACGCATAAAATGTTTTTCCTGTGTTAGTAGGACCTAAAATTATTTCTATAAAACTCATTAAAAAAAAAATACTACAACAAATAAGAGGTTGACATAGTTAAATCTTTTTTTAATCTTTTTAATTAGATAGTGAATAATAAATATTCGCTCGTTACTAACTAGTTAGTAAGATAAATAAGGAGGCTATGATGGCTGCAAAAAAGAAAAAGGCTGCAACTAAGAAGAAGGCTGCACCTAAGAAAAAGACAGCTGCTAAAAGAGCAGCACCTAAGAAAAAAGCTACTAAGAAAAAAGCTGCACCTAAGAGAAAAGCTGCAACTAAGAAAAAGGCTGCACCTAAGAGAAAAGCTGCACCTAAGAAAAAGGCTGCAACTAAGAAGAAGGCTGCACCTAAGAGAAAAGCTGCACCTAAAAAGAAGAAAGCAGTTAAGAGAAAAAGATAATCTTTTAAATTTTAATTCTTTAGAAGTTCACTTAAAAGCGGGTTATAATAACCCGCTTTTTCATGTTAAAAATATCAAATTTATCTTTTGCCCGTGGGAACAAATTAATTTTAAAAAACATCAATTTATCAATATCTGACTCAGATATTGTTTTGATTAAAGGTCCTAATGGGAGCGGGAAATCAACTTTACTATCATGCTTAGCTAATTTTATAGAGCCACTGGAGGGCACAGTTGAGTATTGTTCTGAATTAATAGATCAAGCAATTGTATCAAAAAATTTTATTTTTATTAGTGAAGAAAATTTCGCTCATGAAGATCTTTCTGTTTTAGAAAATATTTATTATTGGTTAATTATAAATGGAGTTACTCCAGATGATGAGGCTATCAATAAAAGTATTAACTATTTATATGGTGAGTTTGATATCAATAAAAAGTTTCTTCATTTATCATTTGGGCAAAAAAGAAAGATGAGAATGTTATTCTTGCTATTAATCAATAAGCCAATTTGGATATTAGATGATCCATTTAATGGACTAGATGAAGAATCAATTAATAAATTGACAAAAATCATGTCTATGAAAAGAGATCAAAATGGAATGATTATTATAGCTACTCACATAATTCCAGAGCTTACAGGAATAAAAGAGTACAATTTAATATGATTAAGAAATTTTTTTTACTTTGTTCTAAGGAATGGCAACTCATGCTATTAAAAAACTCTCAAACATTGATTTTATTTAGTTTTATTATAATTGCTTCGTCTATATTTGGTCTAGCTTTACGCTATATACAAATTGATAGTAAAATATCTATGACTGTAATATGGATTTTATTATTTTTAGCAGTGATTATAAAAGTTGAAAAGGTTTACTTGGAAGATTTTGATGATTCAAAAATTCAGCAATATTTAACATCAGTATTTGCTCTTGAAATAATTGTATTTGTTAAAAATATTATGATTTGTTTAAATTTAGCCTTATTTTTTTTACTAACATCCCCCCTGATATTTCTTATTCTTTCACTTAACTTTAAATACTTTTTGCAAATTAATATTTTAGCATCTTTATCTCTTCTGAGTCTTGTATTTATATCGTCTATAACTGCCTCAATTTCAAATTCTAAAAGTAATCGTTTAGCCATCACTAGTGTCGTTACATTGCCTCTATTCATACCAATTTTAATATTTTCTATAGGATCTTTAGATATGAGCTTAGGAGATAAAAATTCTTATTTATTTTTCTTTGCATATTTTTTATTAAATCTTGCATTTTCACCGTTATTAACTAGTTTTGCTTTAAAAAAACTATCTATGTAAATGATTATCCTTAATCCAAAAATTATTAGTGATTTTTTTTACAAGTATAAAAAAATATTATTTTTTTTATTTTTAACCTTTTCTATTATTTCCTTAGGTATGATTATTTTTATAGAAAATGATTATTACCAAGGTGTTTCTTTTAAAATTATGTTTATCCATGTCCCTGCGGCGTGGCTTTCTTTAATGCTTTTCGGGATAATGGGTACAGCAAGTATTATTGGCCTTGTCTTTAAATCACCAACTTCCTTTATTATAGCTAGATCAATATCTCCTATTGGGTTGTTAATGAGCGTGACTGTTTTGGTAACTGGCTCTATATGGGGGTACCTGACATGGGGAGCGTTTTGGGTATGGGATGCAAGATTGACATCCATGTTGATATTAACTTTTATTTACTTAGGTCATTCTATACTGCTAAACTCATTTGAACATTTTCAAAAATCTGATTTTGCAGCCTCTATACTAGCCGTAATTGGGCTAGTAAATCTTCCTGTAGTTAAGTTTTCAGTTAACTGGTGGACAACATTGCATCAGGGAGCAAGTGTATTTAAAATTGGAGGTCCTAGTCTCTCAGGTATATATTTAGCTACTCTTATGATCAGTTTTTTTTGCATTTTATGCCTCTGTTTGTACTGGGTTATAACGATTTTCATTACAATCACCGAAAAAAGAAGGTATGAGAGAAGAAAATTATTCGATGAATAGTCTTATTTTAGTCTTATTTTGTTATGTTTTTTTTATAGTTTTAGCAGCTGTGACAACGATCATAATTTTGAATAATAAAAAAAGTGTATTAAATAAGATAAGTGAAATTTCAAAAAATCAACAAACAATTAAAAAATAGAATTATTTTTTTTATTATAATATTTGTCTGCTTTTCTAGCTCTATATATTTAATTAGCTATGCCTTAAAAGATAAAATCTCTTTTTTTTATTCTCCTTCAGAAATAAACAAATTAAAGATTAGCGAGGATCAGTTAATACGCGTAGGGGGTTTGCTGAAAAAAAATACTTTGAAACTAAGGGATGCTATTTGGTATTTTGAGATAATAGATGATGGCGGGATGTCTGTTTCAGTAGTATTTAACAAAACACTTCCCAACTTAGTTGAAGAAAATAAAGGTATTATTGTTGAAGGCTTGCTTAGAAATAGAATTCTAATTGCAAATACTGTTCTCGCAAAACATGATGAAAATTATATGTCTCAAAGTGCTGTCGACAAAATGAAATCTAAAGGTGTTTGGAGGGGAGATTAATTGTTATTACAATTAGGTCAAATTTTTATTTACTCTAATCTTTTTTTAGTTTTATCATTTTTATTTCTGCATAAAAAATTTTCTAATTCTTTCAGTCAGTTGACTCTACTCTCAATTGGGATAACAGGCTGTATGCCATTTATTATTTTAATGATTGGTTTTATTATTTCGGATTTCTCAATCTTAAATGTTGCTACAAATTCATTTATTGATGATCCTTTATTTTACAAAATTGCTTCTTCATGGGGGAGTCATGAAGGATCTATTTTATTATGGATATTTATTATCAATTTATATCTACTAACTTATTTATTAAGTGATAAAAATTATAAAAATATTGTTAAAAATATCCTATTAATTGAAATTAGTTTTATATTTTATGTTATTTTAAGCTCTAATCCTTTTGTTTATTTGGAATCTTTTTCTAATATTAAAGGCTTAGGATTGAATCCTGTTCTTCAACATTTTCTATTTGTGATTCATCCTCCTATATTATTTTTAGGCTATATTGGACTTATTATTCCTTTCGCAATAGCAGTTCATATGCTGTCTTCACAAAAATTTGAAAAAAAATATTTTAGTGAAATTTTAAAATGGTCAAAAATATCATGGTTCTTTCTAACCTTAGGAATTGTTTTAGGATCTTATTGGGCTTACTCTGAGTTAGGTTGGGGAGGCTGGTGGTTCTGGGATCCTGTGGAAAATGTTTCTTTAATTCCTTGGCTATTGACTACAGCGCTTATTCATTCAACAGCGGTATCAATTAAGAAAAATGAGTTAAAGATATGGTCTCTAAATCTTTGCCTTTATGCTTTCATAGCTGCTATTTTTGGGACTTTTTTGGTAAGGTCTAATTTAATTATCTCTGTACATAGTTTTGCGAGTGACCCTTTAAGGGGCATGTATCTTCTAGCTATTGTTGCCTATCTTTTATCTTTTGCTTTATTTTTAAATATAAAGAGCCTCAAACTATTTAATCAAGATAAGTTTGACTTATTAAGTAGAGAAAGTTTTTTATTATTAAATAATGTTTTTTTTATTAGTGCAGCTCTCACAGTTTTTATAGGAACTATCTATCCTCTCTTTGCAGAAATAATTTATCAAGAAAAAGTTTCTGTGGGTGCTCCGTATTATAATATGACTTTTAATATTTTATTAGCTCCGGCAATTTTGTTAATGTCTATAGCTCCTAGATTATCTTGGGGAGAAAATAAAACTAATTTAAAATTAATAATTAGATTAGTTTCCACAACTATTTTAATTGGGGTGATATCTTTTTTAATATGGAATAATATTTATTTCACTTTTGCATCTATATTATGTTTTCCAATTATCGCTATGAGCATAGTTGCCATACCTTCTTTATTAAAAAACAGAACAATTACTTTTCTCAGTCAGTGGTTAGCACATCTAAGTATTGCTTTATTTATTTTAGCGGCTGTATTTACCGAACAATTTGATAAAGATTATAATATTGAATTTTCAAATACATCAAATGCGACACAGTTCATAGATCCTTTAATACAAGTTACCTTAAATGGTATTAGTGAAAGTTCTCATAGCAATCATCAAAAAATTACAGTAGGCGTGACAATTAAAAAGTCAGGAAAAATTATAGAATTAAGTCCTTCTAAAAATATCTATCAACCCTCTGGGGAGATTACAACAGAAGTTTCAAAAAAAAGTTATTTATTTGATAATTTCTATTCTACAATAACAAGCATAACTGAAAATAATGTAGTTTTAAATATAGTTTATAAACCTTTGATTAATTTATTATGGCTATCTACTATGTTACTAATTGCGAGTATTGGTTTATCGATTTTTAGAAAAGAAAAATATGAGTAGAATTAAAAATATTATTATACCTGTAATATTACTTATGGTGGCTTTTATAATAATAATTAATCTAAACAATGATAAGAGTTCTATTAAAAAATCTTATCCTCCTTTACCAAAAGTGGTTTTTGAAGAATTAAGCTATTTTAAAAATATAGCTATTGGAGATAAATTAAATGAAAAAAAATATATCATTAATTTTTTTGCTTCATGGTGCGCACCTTGTTTAGCTGAACATCCTACATTAATGAAACTTAAACAAAAAAATGTAAGTATTATTGGTATTAACTTTCGGGATGAAGAAGATAACCTAAATAGCTGGTTAAAAGAGCATGGGAACCCCTATGAGTATGTTATTCGTGATAATGGTGATATTGCCTTTCAGCTTGGCTTAATAGGTGTTCCAGAAACATATTTTATCAATAAACAACTAATTTATAAAAAAATTCAGGGCCCTTTATTTGGAGTTGATATTGAAGAATTTTTATAGATTATTTATATTAATTTTATTAGTAAACCCTTTTAATGCTTTTTCAGAAGATCAATTAAGAATAGATTTTTACAAAACAATTAGATGTTTAGTTTGTGATGGGCAAAGCATTTATGACTCTGAAACAACTTTTGCGCAAAATTTAAGAGAGCAACTCAAATCAAAGTTTGATGAAGGTCTTTCCAGAAAAGATATCAAAAAAGAATTATTAATAATATATGGAGAGGATATAAGCTTTCAGCCAAAAATTAATAATTTTTTTTTATGGTTTAGTCCTATGGTAATTTTATTTTTGATTTTAGGTTTCAATATAAGTAGATATAGAAAAAATACTAATTAGTAATGGTATATTTTTTTTCAATTTTTTTAAAAACTAATGTTACTAAATAATTTAAAGCTAAATATATTATTCCTGCAGCTATAAAAACTTCAATAGGTGAAAAAGTTTTTGATATAATTTTTCTGGCTATGCCAGTCATTTCCATAATCGTAATTATACTTACTAAGGAACTCGCCTTGATCATTAGAATTATTTCATTTGAATATGCTGGAATAGATTGACGAACTGCCTGAGGCAGAAGAATTCTTTTAAATGCTTGAAATTTGTTCATTCCAAATGCAGTTGCTGATTCTATCTGTCCCTTAACAATCGAATTTAATCCACTTCTAATTATTTCAGAAGTATAGGCTGCTGTATTAATTGTTAACGCTAAAACACCACACCAGAATGGCTCTTTAAGAACTAACCAAACAAAAGATTCCCTAATAGCCGTAAACTGAGCAAGTCCATAATAAATAAAATAAATTTGCACTAGCAAGGGTGTTCCCCTAATTATAAAAACAAAAGTTCTACTAGAAATATCTAATACAATATTTTTTGTAAGTCTCATCATTACAATAACTATTGATAATATTAAACCTAACAGTAAACTTATAATAATTATCTCTAAAGACGCACCTAGCCCTTTTAAAATTTGTAAAAAACTTTCATAAATTAAATGAAAATTCATTACACAAAGCCTTTACTATAATTATTTTCAGCAATCATAAAAAATTTATTAGAAAAAGTTGTTAACAGTAGATATAAAATCCCTGCTGTAACTAAGAACAAAAAAGGCTCTCTGGTAGATCCGGATGCGACATGAGTTTGTCTCATAATTTCAACTAGACCAGTAACAGATATTAACGCTGTATCTTTTAATACTAATTGCCATATATTTCCAATACTAGGAAGTGCTATTCTTAACGTCTGAGGTATCATAATACCAAAAAGTAATCTTTTACCCCTGATGCCAAAAGAGTGAGAGGCTTCAATTTGTCCTTTGGGAATAGCCCTTACAGCCCCACGTAAAACTTCAGTGGAATAGGCGGCACAAATAATTCCAACACAAAATGCGCCAATAAAAAAAGCATTAATCTCAATATATCCATTATGTCCAAATATACTTGCAACAAACATAATGGCGGCGCTACTTCCAAAGAAAAATAAATAAATAATTAAAAGTTCTGGGATTCCCCTAACGACAGTAGTAAAAAAATTTGCAGTAAATTTTAAAATTCTATTACTAGAAAGCTTCATGAGGACAAAAGGTATTGAAAGAATTAATCCGAAAGTCATAGCACACAGACTTACAGCAAGTGTCATCATACAAGCTCGGAGCATTTCATCTCCCCAACCAGTATCTCCTAATGCCAGTAATTCCATAAAGATTTAATTAAAAATGGGTGGTGCCTAAGACACCACCCAAAAAATTGATTACATAGATATGTCTCTACCGAACCATTTTTTGGCTATAGTAGAAATAGTTCCATCAGCCAATGAGGCTTTAATTGCGTCGTTAAACATTTCTCTTAGATCATCATCTTCTTTTCTAAAAGCACCGCCAACTCCGTCACCGAAAGGTCCTCCACCCATAGATGGGGAGACTGAGGTGAGATTGCTTCCTTCTTTTTTTGACATGTAGTCATCAAAAGCTCCACAATCAGCAAGACCAATTTCAACTCTACCTGCTCCTAAATCAAGATTAAGGTCATCTTGAGTGGAGTAAGTTTTTAAAAGAGCACTGCTAGCATATTGTTCAATAAAGTTTTGGTGAATTGTTCCACCCTGAACACCAACTTTTTTGCCCTTTAGTAAAGCGACAACCGAACCCACTACTTTTTGAGTGGCCGCATCTGAATTATTCAAGTTTACACTTTCCAATTCAGACTGATAAGAAGCTAGAGCTGAGTCTTTGCTTACGACTAAACATGCACCGTCTGTCATATAACCAACAGAGAAATCAACTTTTTCCATTCTTTCTTCAGTAATAGACATGCCGGCAATAATGACATCATACTTTTTATTTAATAAGGCAGGAATAATTCCATCCCAGTCTTGTGCTACAAAAGTACATTTTACGCCCATTCTATAACAAAGTTCTGTTGCCATATCAATTTCTGCACCTTCTAATTCACCGGCAGCATTTGTGCCATTCCATGGTGGGTAAGCTCCTTCTGTTCCAATGCGAACCTCTTCCCATTTAGCAAAAAGGGATAAGGGCACAAAGAATAGAGAAGCTATGATTACAAATATTTTATTCAATTTTCTCTCCTTAAATAATTAATTAACAACATTAATGTAAACTAAAAATTTTAGGTTTTTAATATAATTAATTGGTTACTTCTAGAATAGTTGTTAAATGGTCTTTATGAGCTCTGCTGTAATAATTGCTCCAGCCTGAATGTCTATATTCTTGTATCTTATAATTCCTTTTATTTTAGCAGTTGAGCGGATATAGAGATCATGAACTTTAATTTCACCGTCAATTTCACCTGCTACGATCAAATTATCTGCAGAAATCTCCCCATTTACTAGACCTTTTTCCTTAATATCAATTTTATTAGACTTTAAAGTCCCTGTGACTTTACCATTTAACTCAATGTAATCCTTACCCGTTATATTCCCATTAATCTCAAGATCTTCACTGATAAAAGTATGATGAGAAGTAGATATATCTGAAACTGGAAATATAAATTTTTCTTCTATAATTTCTTTTTTTTCTTGAGATCCAAAAATTGACATTTAATCTTCAACCTCTAAATGATTATCAGAAATATCGGTATCTAAAATAGGTTGTTCTTCATGGGTAAGTGATTTTTCTGCTGGGGCAATAGGAGAAATAGCTCCAGAATGCTTTACCATTCCCTCAATAGTAGCACCAAATTTAACTTCTAAAATTGAATATTCAAAATTTCCTTTTGCTAAAGCTGTGCTATTGACAACAAGACTATTTTCAGTTCGAACGTCTCCAGTAAATTTTCCATCAATAGTTACATTTTGTGTTTTAATATCGCCTGTAAGATTTCCATTTTTTGAAACATATAGACTATCTGAATTTATAGAACCATTATAAGTTCCTGCAATATTTGTATCCTTTGCATTAGCTATTCTTCCTTCAAGGGAAACTCCCTCACCTACAAGAATGCATCCGTTATCATTAGCCGTGATACCGTCTAGTTCTTGATTAGATTCATCTTCCATTAAAATATCATATAATTTATTGTTACTTAGTAAATCTTTAAAATATGTACTGAAAATATGAAAAAGACTTATAAGATTAATATCGAGACCATAATGGTCTAAATGTGCATTGAACACCATTATGATCTTAGGATATGTTGAGATTATGAATTGCTTTAAATCAAAAAGGCTTGAATCTAGTATCTCAATTGAAGAAGTTGCTAAAAAAATCTTAGTTTCTCCATACGTACTACAAGATTTAGAAAATGGAAATTATCATACAATACCTCAGCCTTTTGCTTATTATTGTGCAAAGAATTATGCTAATTTTTTATCAATAGAGTTACCCTCAATAATTAAAAAAGCTAAACCTATCATTCGTAAATAAAAGAGATTAGAATTAAAACAATTATTTAATAAGGAAAAAAGGTGGGGAATCCTTAGGGCCTGGGTTAAATGAATGATAAATTAAAAATTGAGTCAATTGATATAATTCTGTTTTCCAAAATTTTTGGTAAACAGTTTGATCAATTTAAAAGAATTAGAAAATTATTTTCTTCTATTGAAGAATATATGGTGCTGCATTGTATAACGTCACATAATATCAAAGACTTAATAGCGGAAATAAAAATAAATAATCCTTTAAATGATACTGATTTGTATATTAGTAATTACTGGGACAGCTTAAAAAATAAGAAAAATTCAGGTGTTAGTATTCATGGAATTAGTCGTGACACAGAAATACCAAGGACAACTGTTAAACGATGGACTGATAGTCTAATTAAAAAAAAACTAATTGATAAAAATTTAGAAGGCTATCTTGTCCCGACTGGCTTAATAAGGGAGTACTGTAAAGATTTAAGAGAATTTGCAATAAAAGAACATATTGATTTTGCAAATTTTTATGAAACATCAGACATAAGAGATAAATAATTTTTTATGCCTATCTTAATAAAATCTATAATTATATTAAATAACACTATTATCCCTCTTGTTTGAAGTTAAGATAAATCTAGATGAAAATATTAGATATAAAAAATTTAGAAAAAAACTTTGGGAGCAATAAAGTTTTAAAAGGTATAAGCTTAAGTGCTAATCAAGGTGATGTGATTAGTATTATAGGAAGTTCGGGCTCAGGTAAAAGTACTTTATTAAGATGTGTAAATTTTTTAGAAAATGCTAATCATGGAACTATTAATGTATGTGGGTATGAAATAAATTGTGAAAAAGAAAATTTAGTAAAACCAAATAAAGAACTTCAGGAAAATATAATTAAAATAAGAAAAAAATTAGGAATGGTTTTTCAAAGTTTTAATCTGTGGTCTCATATGACGATCCTAGAGAATATTACAGAAGCGCCTATACACGTATTAGGTAAAAATAAAAAAGAAGCAGAATCTGATGCTTTGGCTTTAATGGAACAAGTAGGCATTCAAGATAAGGCCAGTAGTTATCCTATTCATTTATCAGGGGGTCAGCAACAGCGTGTAGCAATCGCAAGGGCTCTTGCTATTTCTCCTGAAATCTTATTATTTGATGAGCCAACATCTTCCCTGGATCCTGAATTAGTGGATGAAGTTTTAGGCGTAATGAGAAAATTAGCTGAGGACGGAAAAACTATGCTTGTTGTAACGCATGAAATGGAATTTGCCAGAAGAGTTTCAAATAAAGTAATTTTTTTGCATGATGGTCTCATTGAAGAGGAAGGGCATCCTGACACAGTCTTTGCGAACCCTTCATCAGAGCGCTGTCGAAATTTCTTATTTAATAGACGATCCTGAAAAAATTTTATATTTTCGGATCATGAATTCTTTATTTAATTTTTTATTAAGAATTGTAGATTTTTATACGCTCCTAATTTTTGCTTATGTTGTGCTATCTTGGCTTTTTCATTTTAAAGTTCTGAGCTTCAATAATATGTTTTTAGTTCGAATGTATGATGGTTTGAAAAAAATGACTGATCCACCTTTGGATTATATTAGACGCTATATTCCCAACCTAGGGGGAATAGACATAGCTCCAGTTATATTAATTTTAATTATATACTTATTAAAAGACCTGCTCATAGAGTATTGGCCAATAAGCTAGGAAGAATCTTAGGAGAATTGTATTATGACAAAAATTATTAATGGTAAAGAGTTTGCTCAAAAAATTAGAAATCAAGTGAAAGAAGATTCGGATCATTTATTACAAGATTATAAAGTTCAGCCATGTCTTGCTGTCGTATTAGTTGGAGAAAATCCAGCTAGTAGAGTTTATGTTGGCGCAAAAACTAAAATGGCTGCAGAGTGCAATATTATAACTAAAGATTTTAAAATGGAGGATACGACTGATCAGGACGCTCTCCTTAAAGTTATTAATGAATTAAATAATGATACAAGCGTTCATGGTATTTTAGTTCAACTCCCCCTTCCAAAACAAATAGATGAGAGGGCTGTAATTGATGCTATCGATGTTAAAAAAGATGTCGACGGATTTCATGCTATTAATGCTGGACGACTTTCCATTGGTGGCGAAATGCTTAAGCAAGCTTTTATCCCTTGTACTCCGCTAGGGTCTCTTTTGCTTTTAAAAGATACTCTACCTAGTCTAAGTGGTTTAAATGCTGTTGTGATTGGCAGGTCTAATATTGTAGGAAAACCTATGTCTCAACTTCTTATTGAAGAATCTTGTACCGTAACCATTGTACATTCAAGAACTAAAAATATTGAGGCTATTTGTGCACAAGCAGATATTGTTGTTGCTGCAGTTGGAAGACCAGAAATGATTAAATCTGATTGGATTAAAAAAGATGCTGTCATTATTGATGTGGGTATTAATAGAATTACAACAACTAAACCAGATGGTAGCGAAGGAACTAAACTTGTCGGAGATGTCGACTATCAAGATGTTTTTGAGAAAAGTTCTGCTATTACTCCTGTTCCTGGAGGTGTAGGGCCTATGACTATCGCTTGCTTACTAAGAAATACTGTTACATCTGCTTACCGACATGCAGGTCAAGCTGACCCTCGTGGTACAGTTGATGTTAAATAAATTTAATATTTGATTTTATTTTTTTTTAACCTTAGAGCGTTAAGCTTTATGAATCCTTCAGCATCTCTTTGGTCGTAGTTTGAAGTTTCAAAAGTAGCTAAGTCTTCATCATATAAACTGTTAGGAGATCTTCTTCCAATAATAGTGATGTTACCTTTATATAGTGCCACTCGTACTTGTCCGTTAACTCTTTTCTGTGTCACGTCTATAGCTTTTTGAATCATAAGACGTTCGGGCGCAAACCAATATCCATTATAGACGAGTCTAGCGTATTTAGGCATCAACTCGTCTTTAGTAAAAACCTCTTCTCGATCTAGTGTAATGCTCTCTATAGCACGATGCGCTTTTAATAAAATTGTGCCTCCTGGTGTTTCGTATACACCACGGGATTTAATACCTACATAACGATTTTCAACTATATCGACTCTGCCAATTCCATTGGCAGCGCCGTACTGATTAAGCTTTTCTAATAAATTAAACGGACTAAGATTTTTGCCATTGATTCCAACAGGGTCACCATTTTTGAAATCAATTATTAAAATTTTTTCTTTGTCGGGTGCTGTTTTAGGACTTTTTGAAATACCAAAAACATTTTCAGGAGGCCTACTCCAAGGATCTTCTAAAACTTTACCTTCAGCGGATCTGTGTAAAACATTAGCGTCCACACTATAAGGAGATTCGGTTTTATTGTGCTTCATAATAGGAATTTTATTTTTTGAGGCAAATTCTAAAAGCTTAGTTCTAGAATTAAGGTCCCACTCTCTCCAAGGTGCTATAACTTTAATATTAGGGGCAAGGGCATAGTAGGAGAGTTCAAATCTTACTTGATCATTTCCCTTACCTGTAGCTCCATGTGATACCGCATAAGCTTTTTCTTTTTTTGCAATTTCTATTTGCCTTTTTGCTATAAGAGGTCGAGCTATTGCTGTGCCTAACAAATATTCTCCTTCGTAAATTGTATTAGCTCTAAACATTGGGAATACATAGTCTTTCACAAATTCTTCTTTTAAATTTTCAACGTAGATTTTTTTGGCGCCTAATTTTTTTGCTTTAGCTTTAGCTTCAGTTAATTCAGCACCTTGGCCTAAATCTGCAGCGTAACAAATAACATCTGCATCATATTCTGTTTGCAGCCACTTTAAAATAACGCTTGTATCAAGGCCTCCTGAATAAGCTAAAATAATTTTTTTTTTCATTTTATAGTATTAACAACTTTCACTTAGCTTATTTACGGCATTAGTAAATCCGATCAGAGAATAAGTATCAATTGTTTCTGTTCCTCTTGAAGAAAAACCTACTACCTTCATTTCTTTTCCATTTCTCATTGCAGTAATAATAATTCTATCGTCTGACATTGACCAAGCAGTATCTTCGCTCCCATAAAACTTATAGTTACTACTATCAATTGAAACGTTTATATATTTATCTTCATCGTATGGGTAGCCTGCATCCGCTCTTACATACATCACATCGCCATCTTTAATAACAAAGAAAACAACCTGACCTCTTTTAGTATAATCACCTTTTTCAGAAATAGGAATTTGATATATTGCGCAAGCATTATTGTTAATTTTATTTTGCAACCAAGTGCCTTTTTCATTTTTAGCAAAAAGAGGGTTAAGAAATAATAAAAGTATTAATGTAGAGAGAATCTTTTTAATCATAAAAATAATATATATCAAATGAATTTGATTTTTAAGACTAATTAATGGAGAATAGATATTAAAGTTAAATGAAAAATAAAATAAAAAATCCTTTTATCGACTCCTTAAAGCAAATAGCTATTAATCAGGATAAGGCCTCTTTTAAAAAGATTTTTGATTATTTTGGACCTCGACTGAAGTCTTTTTTAATGTCATCTGGAGCAGAAGAATCAATAGCTGAAGAGGTAATACAAGAAACAATGGCTATTATTTGGACTAAAGCTGACTATTATAACCCTAAATTAGCGTCACCTAGTACTTGGATTTACACAATCGCTCGTAACAAAAAAATAGATATTCTCAGGAAATCGAGAAAAGCTATTCTAGAGAATATTGATACAGCCATTCTCCCCCCTGTTGAACCTAAGTTAGAAGAAGATGTAGATCATGACCAAAGATTTGAAATTGTTAATAAGTATCTTAATGATCTTCCCAAGGAGCAATTAGATTTACTCAAAATGAACTTTATAGAAGAGAAATCTCACGGTGAAATTGCTGAAATTACTAAAATTCCATTAGGGACTATTAAATCTAGAATTAGGCTTGCTATGGAAAAAATAAGAGACCGTATTGCTAAAGATAAAGAAATTTCTGATCTAAAAATTAAAAGTCAGGGTATTAATTAAACATGTTAAATCTTATGACCCAACCTTCTGTTACTTCTGCGCGACTACTTTTCCAACAATGTGTTGCGGCGAGTTCTACAGAGGGAAACTCTTTGGAATTTATTAGAAATGAAATCTCTGGCTATTTATTGGAAAAAATTGAGCCTGTACCGATCAGTAAAGACCTTTGGGATAATACTTTAACTTTTATTGATTCCTCTAAAAAAATAAAACGAGATTTAGCTTTTGACCCTTTTTATAATGACCTGCCTTTGGTGCTTCAGGATTTTCTTTCTACTAAAAAAGTTAAATGGAAAAATTTCCCTGATGTAAAAATTGCAAAGTTAACTCCTTCTTTTGAATCTGATAAATTAGAACTGATACATGTGATGCCCGGAGGTTCAATTCCTCAACATACACATGAAGGAATAGAAAATTTTCTTGTACTCCATGGCTCTTATCATGATGAGTACGGCACTTATAAAGAAGGTTCAGTGCAAACAAGAGATGAAAATCACAATCATAAGCCTACTGGCAACCTGATTACAGGCTGCATTGGTCTCGCATATTCAGATGGAAAAATTAAATTTTCTGGTAAGTTTTCTAAGATACTAAATTTCTTTAATAATTAGATTGCAAATAATAAGTGAGCAGGCACGATTCCTGCTGTTAACATTAATCTTAGAATAAAATAATCTGTTTTTATAATTTTTTCTTTGAAGTAAAAGAAAAAGTCAAAACCAAGAACTATAAAATAGCCAAACATAAAATACCATAGCGTTATTTCAAATTTAAAATCATAGGCAAGGACAAAAAACACGTATACACAAGGTGTTACACTAAACATTATCGCAACTTTATTTTTACTAGTTAAATACAGTCCCCAATAAACAGCACCTAAAAAAGATAAAATTACACTTGAATAGATAACAAACATTTCTTTATCAAATTCCAAAAATATTAAATCAATATTGTAAAAACAAAGATAAAAAGGGATTAAGCCTGGAATTCCGATGAAATAAATCATTAATTAAATCTTATCTATTTGTTCAGCTAAATCTATATCTCTTTGGGTAATTTTATTTTGATCGTGAGATATCAGTTCAATATCAACTTTACTATATTCTAAAATAATTTTTGGATGATGGTTTTTTTTTTCAGCCAACATGACAACTTGAGAGACAAATGCAAAGCTTTGTTGGTAATTTTTAAAAGAAAAAATTTTTTTTAAAGATCCATTATCTACTTTTTCCCAACTACTCATTAAGGTGCTGGGTTTGGGTTTTCATTATGAATAATATTAATCTCATTTAATATATCTTCACTTAAAACAATATTGATAGAACTGATATTTTCTTTTAACTGATCCAATGTTGTAGCTCCAATAATATTTGATGTAACAAATTTTTGTTGATTGACAAATGCAAGCGACATCTTCGCTAAAGATAAATTATGTTTTTTTGCAATAGTAAAATACAACTCTACTGCATTAGAGGTTCTTGTTCCTTGATATCTTGGAAAATCACCTCCAAATAATTTTAATCGAGACCCTTCTGGCATTTGATTATTTAGATATTTTCCGCTAAGCACTCCGAAACCTAGTGGTGAGTATGCTAGTAGTCCAACTTGATCACGTATTGAAATTTCTGCCATTCCTACTTCATAAGTTCTATTCACTAGACTGAATGGGTTTTGTACTGAGACAACTCTTGGTAGGTTTTGATTTTCAGAAATTTTTAAAAATTTTGTAAATCCGTAAGGTGTCTCGTTACATAGCCCAATATGTCGAATTTTTCCTTGTTCTATAAATTTATTTAAAACTTTTAAAACTGATTCAAAATCATTCCAATCTTTTTCTTTTTCATTATGTTTATATCCAAGCTTACTAAAAAAATTTGTATTTCTCTCAGGCCAATGTAATTGATAAAGATCAATGTAATCAGTCTTTAATCTTCTTAAGCTTTCTTCAATTGCTTTGGAAAAATTTTCTTTAAAATATTGCATTCCTCCGCCACGAATCCATGAAGGGCCGGGGCCTGAAATCTTTGTGGCCAAAATAATTTGATCTCTATTTTTTTTTTCATGAAACCAATTGCCTATCATCGTCTCAGTCTTTCCATATGTGTCTAATTTAGGAGGGACGGGGTATAATTCTGCTGTATCAATGAAATTTATTCCTTGCTCCACTGAGTAGTCCAGTTGTGCAAAAGCTTCTTCCTGGGAGTTTTGTTGCCCCCAAGTCATGGTACCAAGACAAATAAGACTTACATTAATATCTGTATTACTAATTTTCTTAAATTTCATAAACTATTTTTACGGTTTTACTTGAAATGAATCAAGTTAATAGCCATATTTAGTAAATATATAAGGAGAAACAATGGTAGACCAACGACAAAACACTTATTCGCAAACTCGGACAGATACAATCGACCAAGGCTTAAGAGAGTACATGCTAAAAGTTTATAACTACATGACCTCAGGTTTAGCAATCAGTGGACTTGTAGCTTGGACTGCTTCTCAGTCTCCTGCACTAATGAATTTAGTTTTCGGATCAGCTCTTAAATGGGTTGTCATGCTAGCACCTTTAGGATTTATATTCTTTCTTGGTGCAAGAATGCAAAAAATGTCAAATTCCGCAGCACAAATGACTTTTTGGGCTTTTGCAGCTGTGATGGGACTTTCGATGTCATATATCTTTATAATTTATACCGGTGCTAGTATTACAAGGGTATTTTTTATTACTTGCAGTGTTTTTGCAGGCATGAGTATTTATGGATACACAACAAAGAGAGATTTAACGAAATTTGGATCTTTCTTAATGATGGGACTTTTAGGTATCATCATAGCTAGTGTTGTTAATATTTTTATGAAGAGCACAATGATGGAATTTGTTATTTCCTGTATTGGTGTTCTAGTATTTGTTGGACTTACGGCATATGACACTCAAAAAATTAAGTCTATGTATTATTCAACTAGTGCAGAAATGGCAACAAAAACAGCCATCATGGGAGCATTAACTCTTTACCTTGACTTTATTAATCTGTTCTTAATGTTATTAAGACTGTTTGGCCAAAGAAAATAGTATTAAATTTAATTTTAAAAAAAGGGTAAGCCCAAAGCCTCACCCTTTTTTTGTTTTAAAATTTTTTTTGTAAAATAATTCTATTCTAAAGTAGTTCACGTGGTTAGTTATATTCTTGCTATCAGTGCCGCCGCTATTTGGTCAATAACAGGTCTAATGAGCACTCGTGCTGTTCGCTATTTTGGAAGTTATAATTATAATTTATTACGGTTAGTTGGAATAATTGTTATTTTAACTCCTTATACTTATTTTAATTGGCACCCTATCTACTTTGAAAATTCAATTATTTTCGCCATCGCTCTTTCTTCCATTATAGGAATCATTATTGGAGATACTTTTCTTTTCATTTGCTTGAAACGTTTAGGTCCTCGCCGTGAAGCTTTATTATTTTCTATTCAAATACCTTGTACTATTCTAATGGCAGATTTTTTTTTAAATTCACTTCCTAGTTTTAATCAACTTCTAGGATGTGGTTTAATTTTTTTAGGTATTATTGTTGCTATTCAATTTAATAAAACAATCAAAGATGATGACCTTGAAAATGTTCAAGGAAATAAGCTTGTGGGTCTATATGCCGGGATTGGTCTTGCAATCTGTCAAGCAATTGGGATCATTATCATGAAGCCAATTTTAATAAATACTGACCCAGTAGTAGTTTCTTATTTGCGTGTCTTGATTGCTGCAATTGGAATATTAATAAGTTTTATTATATTACCCAAAACAGAACTATGGGTTAAAATTAAAGATCATAAGCAAACAACTATCGCTATTTCTAGTGGTATACTAGGTATGGGTATTGGAATGACTCTTTTTATAATTGCTTTAAAAGGAGGAAATCCCGGGGTTGTCTCAGCCCTATCAAGCACAATGCCTATAATGATTATACCTATGTTGTGGATTGCCACAAAAAACTATTCGGGACACTTATCTGTTTTAGGCGCTTTAATAACATGTTTGGGTGCCACAGTTATTTTTTTAAGTTAGTAGTAATTTTATTCAGATCCTTTTTCAACATTAATAATCTTAAGTTCTTTAGACTTTTTAATTTGAGATTGAAGTATTTTATTCAGAGGATCTTTACCTAAATATTTCTTAAATTGTTTATGGCTTTTAATGGCCACTTCCGTATTACCCTCTGTTATAGCAACTAAAGTTTGCCTTAAAAAATGAAGCCCTTTTTGTTCTCTTGATGTTTTATATCTAGAGTAGATTGATCTTGGATAAACGACAATTTTAACAATAAGATAAATGAAAAAAGTAATGAAAAGTAATGTGGAAAGTATAATAATAATTGCTTGCACCATGGCGATTTCTAATTGCCATATGCCAAACACAATAGCTAAATCTTCCCAACCATTAAATAAGTAAAATAAAGACGCATATCCTGCCATTAACATTAAAAGAATTAATAAAAATTTTATCATTTAAAATAGGTTTTCCAAAAAAGATTTTTGTTCTTCATAAGCTTTTGCAATTTGATAAGTTTCTTTGAAGAAGATTTTTTGATTAGATGTTAAATTTTCATAGTTAATAACTGCACTTAGATAGTTTTTATTTTCTATAGCTGACATGAATAAGCCCACAGCACTTGCTGATATCCTTGATACGGATATCTTAAAAATATTTTGGGTTATATTTTTAAACCAGTTTATTTTAGGATTTTTTAAAAATTCTTCTTTTACAAAACTATTTTCATTTTTAGATAATTGTTCTTGAATAAAAGTACTATCTGGAAGAGATAAAAGTGATTGGAGTCTAGGCTCTGTGAAAAACATAAACTGACTTTGAAGTTTTGTAACATTGCTATTTCTAATTTGTTGATCATCGATATTAAGTAAAATTAAATTCATGCTTTTTAGTAGTTCATAAGCATCTAAGTCTTTTACTTCAATAATGTTTTGCTGAGGTTGAGTGATTTTTGGTTCAAAATTTTTGGTTTGCACGTCTTGCATAGTCAACGATAATTCAAGAATTAATTTTTCAAGATTGGCAACTTTCATTTCTAAATTTTTATTAGAATTTACTTCCTTTTTTTCAATTATTGGTTCTATAGTTGGATTGACCTTAATGATATTTTGAATTAAGCCTTTATTATCTAAATATAAATAAGTACTTCCTATAACTAAAACCACGATAAAAATGATAATAAAAGAGTTTCTTTTTAAGAAACCTCTATTTGTTGAAATTTTTTTATTGTCGCTCATCAATTAGAATCTATATTTTTATAATAATGAAAGTTTTAGCAATAGAAAGTTCTTGTGACGATACATCTATAGCAATCGTCGATAATTTTAAGAAAATCAAGTATATTCAGACAATTAATCATCAAAAATTTCATAAAGATTTTGGCGGAGTAGTCCCAGAAATTGCTGCCCGTCAACATTTAGATATTATGGATATGGTTTTAAAAAATTTACCCTTAAAACAATTAAAATCAGTTGATTATATAGCTGCTACTTACGGACCTGGCTTAATTGGTGGCCTGATAGTTGGCTCAAGTGTTGCAAAAGGTTTGGCCATTGCCTTTAATAAACCTCTTCTCCCTATTAATCACTTACAGGCTCACTTGCTTTCACCAAGATTAGTAGCAAATGTATCATTTCCTTATTTATGTTTGCTTGTTTCTGGAGGAAATACTGCAATAGTTTTAATAGAGTCAGCAAAAAAATTTAAAATACTCGGTTCAACAATTGACGATTCTGCTGGAGAATGTTTTGACAAAGTTGCTAAAGTAATGGGGCTTGGTTATCCTGGCGGTCCAGCGTTAGAAAAAAAAGCAATTGGAGGTGATCCTCATTCTTTTAAATTACCATCTCCCCTCACAAAAACTAAAAACTGTAATTTTTCTTTTTCGGGTTTAAAAACGGCAGCTATTAGAATTATTCAGACCCACAATAAAGAAAAAAACTTTGAGAAAAACTTTGCTTCGTCTTTTCAAGAATCTATTTCCAGTATATTAAAAATAAAAATTAAAAATGCTTTGTCTGTTTTAAAAGAAAAAAATATTATAATTAAAGATTTTTCTATTTGTGGGGGCGTGGCTGCAAATAAAAAAATTAATTATGATTTAAAAAAATATATTAATTCTCAAAATATAAATTTTTCTCAAGTTCCCTCATCTTTATGTACGGATAATGCAGCCATGATAGGCTGGAATGCTTTAGAATTGTCTAAAACTATAAAATTTAAAAAAAATAATTATAATATAAGACCAACACCAAATATTTTAATTAATGAAAACTTTATAAAATAGTACTATTAATCATATATGGATAAAAATTAGATGCAGTACTGGTTAATGAAATCTGAGCCTGGTACATGGTCTTGGGATCAACAAAAAAAGGATAAAAAAACTCATTGGGATGGTGTAAGAAATTATCAAGCCTCTAATAACCTAAAGGCTATGAAAAAAGGAGATGAGTGTTTTTTTTATCACTCTGTCTCAGAAAGAGCCATTAAAGGAATAGTCAGAGTTACAAAAGAATATTACCCGGATCCAACAGATCCAAAAGGTAGATTTGGAATGGTTGATGTTGCCTATGTGAAGAGCTTACCTGATGTTACGCTTGATCAAATAAAAGAAGACCCATTTTTTGATGATTTTTCACTTGTAAAGCAGTCACGCTTGAGCGTCATGCCAGTATCATTGAAACAATGGAGAAAAATCATTAAACTAAGCACTCTATGATAAAAGAATTTCCCCTTAAAGACCCCTTACTTTCTCGAAATCAATTCGAAAAGATGTATCAGGAATCTTTTAACGATAAGGATGCTTTTTGGTCAAAAATTGCAAAACAACATGTGTCTTGGTCCAAGGATTTTACAAAAGTAAAAAATACAAATTTTAATAATGATGTTTCTATCAAGTGGTTTGAAGATGGTGAGCTCAATGTTTGCCATAATGCCGTTGATCGCCACGCTGAAAAAAATCCTGATGATATAGCAATCATTTGGGAGGGAGACGATCCTAACCAATCAAAAACTTATACTTACTTACAATTGAAAAAAGAAGTAAGTAAATTTGCTAATGTCTTAAAATCAATGGGAGTAAAAAAGGGAGACCGAGTTACAGTTTATTTGACTATGATTCCTGAGGTCGCTTTTGCAATGTTAGCATGTGCTCGAATTGGAGCTATTCACTCTGTAATATTTGGAGGTTTTGCACCTGAATCAATTGCTGGTCGCATCCAAGATTGTGATTCAAAATTTGTAATTACTGCTGATGAAGGAATAAGAGGCGGGAAAGTTATACCCTTAAAAAAAAACATTAATGCAGCACTTGAAAAATGTGATGAAAACATAAAAACTTTAGTTGTAAATTATACAAAGACGAAAGAAAATATTCGAAGAAAAAATGACTTTGATTTAGACGAACTACTCGTCTCTGTTAATGATGTATGCGAATGTGAGCCAATGAACGCTGAAGATCCTTTATTTATTTTATATACTTCGGGCTCAACTGGCAAACCAAAAGGTGTGCTCCATACTACTGGCGGATATTTAGTTTATGTATCTTTTACTCATAAGTATTCTTTTGATTATCATCGGGGGGATGTCTACTGGTGCACTGCTGATGCTGGATGGATAACAGGTCATTCTTATTCTCTATACGGTCCATTAACTAATGGTGCCCAAACATTATTATTTGAGGGTGTTCCTAACTACCCTGACTTCTCAAGATTTTGGAAAATTTGTGACAAACATCAAGTTAATATTTTTTATACTGCTCCTACTGTTATCAGGGCTTTAATGAAAGAAGGCAGTGACTTTGTAAATCGTTGTTCACTTTCTTCTTTAAGAATTTTAGGCACTGTGGGAGAGCCCATCAATCCAGAAGCTTGGAATTGGTACGCAGAGGTTATAGGAAAAAATAGATGTCCTGTTATAGATACATGGTGGCAAACTGAAACTGGAGGTCACTTGATTTCACCTATCCCAGGCAATAGTAAATTTAAACCAGGTAGTGCTGGACAGCCTTATTTTGGAATTGAAGCTATTATTGTTGACGATGAAGGAAACATATTAGAAGGGGAATGCGAAGGTAAACTGTGCATACAAGATAGTTGGCCTGGACAGATGAGAACCGTTTATGGAGATCATAAAAGATTTATTGAAACATACTTCTCTCAATTTAAAGGTAAATATTTTACAGGGGATGGTTGTAAAAGAGATAAGGATGGATTTTATTGGATTACCGGGAGAGTCGATGATTGTATTAATGTTTCTGGGCACTTATTAGGAACTGCTGAAATTGAAAGTGCTTTTGTAGAGCATAAATTAGTTAGTGAGGCAGCTGTTGTGGGCTATCCCCATGACATTAAAGGTCAGGGAATTTATGCATATGTAACTACTAATACAGGAGTGGAGACATCGGAAAAGTTAAAAAAGGAACTAACAGACTGGATTAGAAGTAAAATTGGACCTATAGCAACCCCTGATAGAATTCAGTTTTCTCCCGGATTACCTAAAACTAGATCAGGGAAAATTATGAGAAGAATTTTAAGAAAAATTGCTTCGAATGAATCTGATCAATTGGGTGATACCTCAACACTCGCTGATCCAAGTGTGGTAGAGTCACTCATTGTTGGATATAAACAAAAATAAGTCTTCTGATATCGTTAATATATTTAACGCTATTCAAAAAATTAATAAAGGGCAAAGTGTCGACAATGCTGTGCAGAATTTTGAAGAAATTAAAAGGCCTTTTATTTTTTTAACCATACAAGAATATTATCGACGTAATATAAATACTTTAGAAATAATAAAAAAATTTTCTCATAAAAAATCACACCCTGATGGTATTATAATAATTCAAATAGCAATGATCATGCTTTTTTTTTCAAAAAAACCTGAACATGCAATAGTCAGTGATGCAGTGGAATTTAGTAAATCTTTTAAAATTTCAGGATATGTGAATGCATTACTTAGAAAAATATTGAATGAAAAAGAAAACCTCTTGAAAGATATACAAGATACCAAAATTGATGATGATTTTAAAAAACAGCTTATAAAAATTTATTCTAGCAAAAAAATTCATGACTATATTTTTGAAACTTTAGATGAAAAACCTGTGAACTATCAGGTATCATATGATGATAGAGAAGACTCTCTTTATGACTTAAGAGTTTCTGTCTTAGAAAATTTTAGTGATTTAAAAAAAAAATCTTGGGTTCAAGATATTGGAAATTATGAATGTATAAAATCTATTCGCGAAATAGTTAAAAATAAAAAGGTTTTAGATTGTTGTGCTGCGCCTGGAGGTAAAAGCTTTCTTCTATCTTCTTTTGATTGTGAAGTAACTTCTCTGGATAATAATAAAGAACAAATAAATAAATTTTATGAAAATACTAACCGCATAGGGCTAAGTCTAGATATTTATCAAAAGGATTTTTTAGATTTTAAACCTAAAGAAAAATTAGAATGTGTTCTTTTAGATGCGCCTTGCTCGTCGCTTGGGACATTTAGAAGAAATCCTGATGTTGCATTTAAGATAAAGAAATTGAATTTAAGAGAAAAACAAGCATTACAACTTAAAATGCTTAACCAAGCATCATCTGTAGTTAGTAATAATGGACTTATTATATATATGGTCTGTTCGTTTCACACTATTGAAACAATTGAAGTTATTGATAAATTTTTAAAAAAGAATACTGATTTTGATATAATTGACTTAAAATCTGATAAACTATTAAAAAAAAATAATGGATACTTTATTAACCCTTACTCCTTTAAAGATTTTGGTGGATCAGACTCTTTTTTTATATCTGTATTACAGAGAAATATTTAACTCATGACACAAATTATTCACGATAATACTATTCCTATTATTTTAGCACCTTCTATTCTTGGTGGCTCTTTCTCAAATATGGAAAGAATTATTAAAGATTTTGATCAATCAGATGCGGAATATATTCATCTCGATGTTATGGACGGAGATTTTGTTCCAAATTTAACTTTTGGGCCAAAATTTATTGCAGATATAAGAAAATATACCAAAAAAACTTTTGATGTTCACCTAATGATTAACAGAGTTGATAAGTTTCTACAGGATTATGTTGATGCTGGATCTGATATTATAACTTTTCACATAGAAGTGAATGAAGATATAGAAAGTAACTTAAAATATATAAAATCAAAAAATTTAAAATCTGGCTTGGCAATTAAACCTAATACCGATTGGCGAAAGATTATTCCCTTTATAAGTTTAGTAGATCAAATTCTTGTAATGACTGTTGAGCCTGGTTTTGGAGGACAATCATTTATGAAAGATCAATTAATTAAAGTTCAAGAAATTAAAAATTTTTCAAAAGAAAAAAATATTATACTTGATGTAGGTGTTGACGGTGGGGTAGACGGTACTACGGGACCCATATGTATCAAGGCTGGAGCAAATATTTTAATTGCCGGATCTTATCTTTTTAAACAAGAAAATTTAGTAAACTCCATCAACGAATTAAATAAAAATTTCAATAATGTTTAAATATAAAAATGTACTTATCAGCGTTTATGATAAAAAGAATCTTGACCATTTAGCCCATTTCTTATTTAAAAAAAAATTTACTATTTATTCTACTGGTGGAACATCTGAATATTTAAAAAAAATTGGCGTACCTTTTAAAGAAATTTCTCAATATACAAAACAAATGGAAATATTAGATGGAAGAGTTAAGACGCTTCATCCTAAAATATTTGGGGGTTTACTAGCAGAAGAAACATCCGCACATCAAAAAGAATTAAAAAAAAATCAAATGATTAATTTCGATTTACTAATTGTAAATTTATATCCTTTTGAAGAAACACTCAAAAAAACTAAAGATCAAAGAAAAATTATTGAAATGATTGATATAGGAGGACATAGTCTTATTAGAGCCTCAGTCAAAAATTATCATAAGACTTTGACGCTTATTGATCCCAATGATTATTTGAAATTTGAAAAATCATATAACTCTATAATAAAATCTAGTAAAGCATTCGCCATAAAAGCATTAGAACATACCAACCAATATGACCAAAATATTATTAGTTGGTTTAAAAAAACTCCAAAAGAAAAAAAACCAAATTTATTTAATTTACGTTATGGTGAAAATCCACATCAAAAAGCATATGCTAAAATTCAACAAGATAGTTTTAAGCAGATAAGTGGGGAGAAAGAACTTAGTTATAATAACTTACTCGACCTTGATGCGGGCATAAATATTGTTTTCAATGCGCCTAAAACAAGTAGAAATATTGTAACCATTGTTAAGCACTGCATACCTTGCGGAGCAGCTATTCATAGAAATCAAACAAATGCTTTTGAATTAGCTTTGTCAAGTGATCCTATAAGCGCTTTTGGGGGCATTGTAGTTCTTAACAAAAAAGTAGAAGAAAAAGTAGCTAAAATAATTGTTAAAGGATTTTATGAAGTCATAGCTTCTACAAATTTTACTAAAAAAGCACTACAAATACTCTCAACGAAAAAAAATCTAAGAGTTTTAGAAGTAAATAATAAACATTCACAATCAGAGACTAGGTCAATATTTGCGGGCACACTCCATCAAAATAAGGATTTATCACCAATACGAATTACAAAAGTTAATGGCCCAAATATTAATAAAGATTTAGAGGTTAAATTTTTTACACATGTATCAAAGTTTATAAAATCAAATGCTATAGCTATTTTTGATGATAAAAGATTACTATCTCAGTGTGGCGGACAAACTTCTAGGATAGAAGCTTTAAGTAATGCAATAAGAAAACTTAAACGGCTCCATAGATCAAGCCTAAAGAAACAAATGTATTTAATTTCTGATGCTTTTTTTCCATTTGAAGACTCTTTAGAATTTATTTTAAAGACTAAGCTCCAAATGAAAGTACTTGTACCAATGGGATCTATAAATGACAAAAAAATAATTTCTTTTGCAAAAAAAAATAAAATTTCTTTATATGAAATAAACCATAGACATTTTAAACATTAATGGAACTTATTAAAAACAGTCCTTCAAAAAAGAATTATCTTTTAATGTCTCGATACCAAAATGTTAAAGTAACAAAAAAAGTATCAACAGAAATTACAGATAATTTTTTCAAAAAATTTCCCGAAGAAAAAAGAGGACGAAAATCATTTAAATCTAAAGAAAAAGAAATAATGACCTTGATGGCTTATGATGAGTTGATAAAAAAGGCTATTTCAGTTAAATGTGACTGTATTGGGAATATTAAGGAAGTTCTTAAAAATGAAAAATTAGAAGTGACAGCTTCTTTTTATAAAAAAAATTAATATGAATCAACCTCTCCCTCTCTTTGTTGACTTAGATGGCACCCTAATAAAAGAAGATATTGGTCAACTAAGCTTAAAAGATCAAATCAAAAAAAATTTTTTCATTTGTTTTGTTGTAATTTTTAAGTTTATTTTTTTTGGTAAGCCAAATGTTAAGCTCTATGTATCAAAAAATTATCTAATAAATTTTCATAAAATACACTTTAATCAAGCATGCTTGGACTTTATTAATAGTGCCAAAGTACTGGGTAGAAAAATATATTTGATTTCTGGATCTCATCAATTATTAATTAACCAATTTGAAAGTAAACTTGACATTTTTGATGGGCATTTTGGAACTTCAGAGAATTATAATATGATAGGACTAAATAAAGTAAAGTTTATAAATGAATTTCTTAAGATTTCAAAATTTGACTATATAGGTAATAGCCATCAAGATTTAGATGTTTGGGAAAATTCTGAAAATATAATTTATACAAATGTGGATGAATCACTATTAACTAAAATTCAAAACTTTAAGCAAAATAAAATTTTTATTAAAGCTCACTTTATTAAAAAATAATTTTAGAAATTCTTCGAAATAATATATATTTGTATCTATTATGAGTGACAATAAAATTGGTATTAATCTTCTATTTAGCACTCCTATTTGGTCTACTATTTTAAATAATCATGAAAATCTTAATAGCGGCCTATGGGATTATATTCAAAATTTAAAACTAAAAGATCCAAAAGGATCTCAAAGATCAAATATACAAGGTTGGCATTCACCAGATTTTGACTTAAAGGATGAGCATCCGATGCTTTTCACAAAAGCAATTACGCCCTGTATTAATAAAGCTGTTGAAAATATGGCTTGGAATAAAAAAGATAAAGTTAGAATTACTTCAATGTGGTCAATTATAAATCCAAACGGGGCAGCTAATCATATTCATACTCATCCAAATAATTTATTAAGTGCTGCATACTACGTCAAAGCGCCAGAAAATTGTGGCAAAATATGTTTCTATGACCCGAGACCTTCTTCAAAAATTAGATATGCAATTAATGAGAAAACAAATGAACTAAATACAACAAATTTTGGAGTAACACCAAAGGAGGGCCTTTTAGTATTATTTCCTAGTTATTTAGAACACTCAGTAGAAAGCAACACTAGTGATCAAGATAGGATAGTTATAAGTTTTAATGTAAACTTATTTAACAATGAACTTTATTAATTCTTACTCTCATTTTTAAAATAATATATGGATATAATTATTCAAGCTAGACTATCTTCTAAGAGACTTCCGTCAAAGGTTTTATTAAAAATAAATAACAATGTTACTAATTAAATCTTTAATCACTAAGGATTTAAGCGCAAAAAGTATTAAAGACATTTGCTTACTTAAAAACAAACAATGGAAATATAGCTTAAAATCACAATTAGATTACTTTAAAAAAAATTTTAAAGAAAAAGATATTCATATTTGTGTTTTTGAATTTAATAGACTAATTGCGTACAATGCATTACGAAGAAAAAAAATAAATTTAGGTAAGGAAAAAATAAATTATTTTTTGTTTGACACATTAATAGTATCTGAAAAAAATAGAGGGAAAGGAATAAGTAATTTGATTATGCTTTTCAATACCTTAATTATCAAAAAAAATAATCTGTCTGGATTTTTATTATGTGAAAATAACTTAATTAAATTTTATGAAAAATTTGGTTGGGTAAAAAAAAATAAGAAACGAATAATACTTAAAAAAGAATTTAAAAATAAATCATTTATGTTTTTTAATATTGATATCTTAAAGAATTTTAATTTAAATTACAAAAAAAGTGATATAAGAATAGATATCTGATGCGAATAGGTAAGATTAATTTAAATGAGAAAGTGATGATTGTTGCTGAAATTGGTAATAATCACGAAGGTAATTTTCAACTGGCTAAAAAATTAATTAAATTAGCTGCAGAGTCTGGTGCAGATGCTGTAAAATTTCAAACTTTTCTAACTGAACAATATATTTCATATCATTTAGATAAGGAACGTTTCAAAAAAATAAAAAAATTTGAACTTAGTTATGAAGAATTTAATAAATTAAAAGACTATGCTTCTACTAAAAATCTAATTTTTCTTTCAACCCCTTTTGATATTAAAAGTGCTAGATTTTTAAAAAAGATCGTTCCTGCTTTTAAAATTTCTTCAGGTGATATCAATTTTTTTCCTATGATTGAATATATCGCTAAAACAAAAAAACCGATAATCTTATCAAGTGGTATTTCAAATATTAGGCATATTCAAAATACGATAAAATTCATACGAAATTTTAGAAATGTTAATAATGTTATTTTACTCCATTGTGTGTCGTCTTATCCAACCCCCACTAATCAAGCTAATCTTAATAAAATTAGAGAATTAATGAAAATTTCTAGATATGTTGGTTACTCAGATCATACTTTAGGCGTTGAAGCTAGTGTTGCTGCCGTGGCTATTGGAGCTAGAATAGTTGAAAAACATTTTACTTTAGATAATGATTATTCAAATTTTCGAGATCATAAGATTTCATCAAACCCCTCAGAATTTAAAAAAATGGTTAAATTAATTAGACATAATGAAGAACTCATTTCAAACTCTAATTTAAAAAATATTCAAAATTCAAAATTAATACAAAGATCTATAATATGTAATAAGGATTTAGATGCTGGCACCAAAATTATTAAAAATCATTTAGCGTGGGTAAGACCTGGTACAGGCATAAGACCAGGTAATGAGAATATGATTTTAGGTAAAATATTAAATACAAATATTAAAAAAGGTGAACAATTTAAATTTAAAAATTTTAAAAAATAATGTGTGGTATTGCTGGATGTATTGTTGATAGGAGATTTAATTCTAATGAGATAACAGAGACATTAGAATTAATGAAAAATAGAGGGCCTGATTTTCAAGGATTTGAAGAAATTAATATAGGAAATAAGTTTGTCTATCTTTTCCATTCAAGGCTAAATATTATAGATCTTAATCCTAGATCAAATCAACCATTTGTAAGTGGAAATTTAATTCTAGTTTTTAATGGAGAAATTTATAATTATATTGAGTTAAGAGAAATACTAATTCAAAAAGGGTATCATTTTAAAACTACGTCAGATACTGAGGTACTCATGAACGCCTTTATTGAATTTGGAAAAGAAATTGAAAAGTATCTTGAGGGCATGTGGTCATTCGTTTTCTTTAACAAAAAATCTAATGAATTTTTTATTTCAAGAGATAGATTTGGAGAAAAACCATTATATTATCTTGAAAATAATAATAATTTTTACTTCGCATCCGAAATTAAATTTATTAAGAGAATGTTCAATAAGACCCTGAGCATTAATTATGAGGTTATTAAAAGATATTTAGTTTATGGTTATAAGTATGTATACAAAAAAAACCCATCTTATTACAATGAAATTAAACAATTAAAACACTCAACTAATTTAAGTTTCATTGTTGGTTCAAATATTAAATTTCGAAATTACTGGCAACCCACAACAAGTGAAAAGAAAATGTCTCTATCAGATAGTATTTCTGGGGCCAAATATTATTTAGAAAAGAGTTTACAAAAAAGGCTTAGATCAGATGTTCCTATAGCTTTTCATCTCTCTGGAGGTGTTGATTCATCAAGTTTAGTCTCTATAGCAAAAAAAAAATTTGATACTAAAATACATAGTTATTCAATAATAGATCATGACCCCCGATACAATGAAGAAGAAAATATTAATAAAAGCGTTGATAGCCTTTGTGATAGTCATAAATATATTGATTTAAAAGATAATTTTAGCCTGAGTTTTATGTCAAATTTAATAAAATATCATGATCAACCTTTATGTACTATCAATTTTGTCGCTCAAGCTTTACTCCAGGAGCAAATAAGTAAAGATGGTTATAGAGTTTCCATTTCTGGCACAGCTGCTGATGAGATATTTACCGGATACTATGATCATCATTTATATTATCTACATTCAATAAAAAAAAAATCTAATTACGAAAGTTCATTACAAAATTGGAAAAAATATATAAAAAAAAATATTCAAAATCCTTTTTTAAGTGATGCTTTATTGTTTGATAAAAAAGGTGAATCATTTAGAGACTACATATCTCTTGACTCAGAATTATTTAAATCTATGTTGATTGATTATAACTACAATGAAATTTTTAACGATGAAATTTATGATAATGAGTCGATCGTTAAAAATAGAATGCTAAATGAACTTTTAATTGAAACTATTCCAATATTTCTCCAAAATGACGATTTAAATGCTATGAAATTTTCAATAGAAAATAGAAGCCCTTATCTCGATACTGATTTAATAAATTTTATGTTTTCTGTTCCAACTGAGCACTATATCCAAAATGGATATTCAAAATATATTTTAAGAGAATCAACGAAAAATATTCTTAATGACCAAGTAAGATTAGATAGAAATAAAAAAGGTTATAATGCTTCAATTGACTCTTTTTTAAATCTAAAAGATAAAACAACAATTGAATATTTAATGGAAAATTCTCCAATTTTCGAGATAGTAAATAGAAAAAACTTTGAAGATTATTTATTGGGTACAAATTTTTATAATAATCATAATAAAAAATATTTATTTTCTTTTTTAAACTGTAAAATGTTTTTAGAGTTAAATGAATGATTTTCTGTAATAGTTGCATATTACCAAATACAAGACCTAATCTAATTATTGATAAAAATGGTTTATGTAATGCATGTAATCAATTTAATCTTAAGACTAATATTAACTGGAATGCTAGAAAAAAAGAATTATTAAAAATTGTTAACGATGCAAAAAAAAATAGTTTTGGTTATGATTGTTTAATTCCAGTAAGTGGTGGAAAAGATAGCACCTGGCAAGTCGTAGAATGCTTATCATTAGGTCTTAAACCATTAGCTGTAACATGGAAAACTCCTGCCAGAACTATTATTGGTCAACGGAACCTTGATAATCTTGTCAATTTAGGTGTTGATCACATTGATTATCAAATTAATCCTAAAGTAGAGGCAAAGTTCATGCTTAAAACTTTTAAAAAATTTGGTACCACAGCAATTCCTATGCATATGGCTCTTTTCAACATTCCTTTAACATTAGCGTGTAAGTTTAATATTCCTCTTATAATATATGGAGAAAATTCAGCTAATGAATATGGTGGTACTAAGAAATTAGCTCAAAGTTATAAAATAAATCAAGAATGGCTTCAGAAATATGGAGTTACTCATGGTACAAAAGCTGAGGATTGGATTTCCAAAGAATTATCAAAAAAAGACTTAAATGCATATTTGGGAGTAAATTGGGAAGAAATCAAAAAAAAGAAAATAAAACCTATTTTTCTTGGTCATTTTTTAAACTGGGATATTCACAAAACATTAAAAATTTCAAAAAAATTTGGATTTAAGGTAAGAAAAGAGGGACCAAAGGTAGGTATTTATAATTACGCAGACATAGACTGTTCATTTATTTCCATTCATCATTGGTTAAAGTGGTATAAATTTGGTTTTAACAGAGATATGGATAATTTATCACTAGAGATTAGAAATAAAAGATTATCAAGAAAGGATGCAATAAAATATCTTACCAATAAAGGCATAAAACCTCCTATGGAGGACATAAGGCTATTTTGTAAATTTGTTGGAATATCCGTCAAAGAGTTTGAAAAAATATCTAACAAATTTAGAAATAAAGATATATGGAAAAAAGTAAAAAAGAATTGGATGATTAAAGATTTTATAATTAAAAATTGGAAATTTACATGAAAATTTTGAAAAATAAACCTGTAAGAACTTTTAACGTTGGATTAGATCAAAGTATCACCATTAAACATACTTGTTCTATAGAACTAGATCACAATGAACAAATAACCTTTTTAAATGAGAGTAAAGATGAGTATGATGTTGTCAGAAAGTCTTGGGGTTTTTATGCTACTCCGTCATTAAATGGAAGGTTAATAAATAATAATTTTAAAAGTGCTCTTGTTAAAAATGAGAAAAAAAAAATTTATATAATGATTGTAGAAAAAAATAAGATAGAAGATTTTTATAATTATTTAAAAAAAGAAAAGAATGAACTGATTGAATGGCTAGATGAAAAAGAAATTGATTAATTTTAATAAAAGTCGAAAAAATAGCTTAGATAATTTAAAAAAAAATAGAAATAGATCATCTAAAAGACGGTCTCTGAATAATATTTTAATAAATAGCTTTTTTATCAATTCTTTTGTTTACCAATTAATCCTAAAGTTATTTGGTTTAAAATTAGGAAAAAATGTATTCTTCCATTCACCTATAAATTTTATTATTGATGGCCATATCAAAAATATTGAAATAGATGACAATGTATCATTTGGAAGAAATGTAACTTTAAAAATAAGAGAAAATGGAAAAATTAAACTCAAAAATAAAGTATATATTGATGACAACGTAAGACTTGTAGCGGCGAGAGATGGTTTCATTTCAATTGGAGAGGGTACCGAAATTGGTGCTAATTCTATTTTGAATTCCGGTGGAAAAATGACTATTGGAAGTTATTGCCTTATTTCAAATAATTGTAATATTAATTCTAGCACCCACGATACAAAAAAATCAAAATACATCATGGACCAAAAGCACATACATGGTGAAACAATAATAAAAGATGATGTTTGGTTAGGTGGGTTTGTAACTGTCACTGCAAACTCTAAAATAGGTGAAGGTTCGGTAATTGGAGCCAATAGCTTGGTAAATAGTGAAATTAAAGAATTCACTGTAAATGTTGGATCCCCAACAAAAATAGTAAGGAAAAGGTAAAAGATAAATTATTTTGATATGAAAAAAAAAATATTTTTTCCAATTGAAATAGTATCAAGGGAGCTTGATTCTAAATTATTAATTTTAGTATACTTGTTATCAATATCTAAAAATAATTGGGAAGTCTATATAGGAAATAGTAAGAAATTAGGAAAATATTATTCCAGTTATAGTAAGCAACCTTTTATTTATTTTGAAAAAGGAATTGAATATAATACGGCAAAATTAAAAAATATTATTTATAATAATGGTAGAACATTGACTTTAGACGAAGAGGGAGGCATCTATACTAAAAGTCATAACTCGCATCCTCGCGGCGGCTTTAACAACCCTTCTCTGAACTATATTGAAAAAATGTTTTTTTGGGGAGAGAACTCTATAAAAGAATGGAATAAAAACCATAAAAATCTTCAGCCTAAACAGATTTGTCTTTCTGGGAATCCGAGGTTTGATTTAAGTAAAAAAAAATTTCATGAATATTATGTAAATTTGTCAAAAAAAATTGCTTTTGAGTCTTATGTTTTAATTTCAACAGCCTTCGGAAGTTCTAATCCATTAGTAGATATACAAAATTCAGAAAGGGAAGATTATTGGAAAAAAATAAGTACAGGAAAAGAGTACTCTCTTAATAAAGTTATATCGGAATATCAATCAAAGTTATTTCCACTTTATATTGAAGGTATAAAATTACTTATAGAAAAATACCCAAATGAATTTTTCATTTTAAGACCCCATCCTGGAGAAGATCTAAATACATACTATGAAATTTTTAATTCATACAAGAATGTTTTGATTACAAATGAAGGTGCTGTACAAAATTATTTACCAAAAACAAAAATTATGATTCATAATGGTTGTACAACAGCTATAGAAGCTCTAGCTCAAGAGTTAAATCCTATTTGTTATTTCCCTTTAGAGGATTTAAAGCATTCTCAATATTTAACTTTAGAAGCTAGTGATATAGTTACAAATGTAAAAGATTTATTGATAAATTTTGATAATAAATTACAAAAAAAAAATAACTGTAATATTGATGATCGATTAAAAATTATAAAAAATTATATATACAATATTAAAGATATAAATTCTTTTGAACTAATAGCAAATGAAATAGAAAATATAAAATTTGAGCATAAAGAAATAAAAATTAGCATAAAAGAAAAAATTAAGAATCATCTTCCAATAAATATTTTGAAAATTTTAAAAAATATAAAATTTTTTTTATTTACAAGTAAAAGCAATAAAAAGATTAAAATTTATATGGATTTAAAAAATCAATCAAAATTTCCAGATATTAAAAAAAATGAAATAATTAAAAGAATTAATTTAATAAAAAAAATATTAAAATTAGATATTAATATTAATGTAAAAGAGTTGGAAAAAAATATTTTTTGTATTAAATAGAGATTTAACATGAAAGTTTTAATACTAACAACTGATACTAATCATCATAATTTTTTCATTTACAAGCTATTAGTACATTACCCTGATATATCAGTTATAATTGAGTCAGATATTGTTAAACCCAAATATCCTACTTTTCATAACTTCGAAACAATCAGAGATGATTTCGAGAATAATTTATGGAAAGAAATTATAGAAAATCCTTTAAAAAAAATGTGTTCTAGTTATCTGATTACTTCAAATATAAATAATTTAGATATAATAAACAATATCAAATGCTCTAATTTTGATGTTTGTTTAGTATTTGGAACTCGAAAAATTAATAATAATTTGATTGCTGCTTTGCCAAAAAATTCTTTTAATCTTCACGGTGGTAACCCTCAACTTTATAGAGGATTAGATAGTCATCTTTGGTCAATTTGGCATAGAGATTTAAATGGCTTAAAAGTTTGTCTTCATCGCCTAGACCATAAATTAGATCAAGGTGAAATTTTCCATCTTGAAGATTTAAATATAAAGTCGATAGAACATCTTTATCAATTAAGATCAATTAATACTCAAAAATGTGTAGATATTAGTTTACTTCTTTTGAATAATTTAAATAAAAAATTGAATTTTATTTGTACTCCTCAAAAAAGTATTGGTCGATATTATTCGTTCATGCCTGATGTATTAAAAGATCAATGTATATCGAGATTTAAGGAATTAAATTAATGATGAATATTAATAATTACCTAAAATATTTAGATAATCAAAAAATTGCTATATTTTTACTTCATGGTGTAATTAAAGAAAAAGATAATGATGTAAGGAACTTTAATAGAAAGCATATTTTGAGTTCAGAGTTTGAAAATCTTTTATCAAGATTGTTAGATATAGGAACTGCAGTTTCAATGGATGATATTTTAAATTTTGGTAATGGGAACCCAATGCCAAACAAGCCTTTTGCAATTACTTTTGATGATGGTTTTCAAAATAATTTAACTGTAGCTACACCAATTTTGAGAAAATATCAAGTCCCAGCAACTTTTTATGTAACAACTGATTTTATTGACCGTAATTTAATGTCATGGATTGATAGAATAGATTGGGCTGTTGAAAAAACATCAATTACAAAAATAAAGCTTCCATGGCTGACTAAAGAAATATCATTTTCTTCTGTTGAAAGTAAAGTTAAACTTCTAAAAGAAATTAGAAATAAAGTTAAATACGACAGAAGCATAGACACACATAGACTAGCAGATGATATTCAAAAAAAATTAAATTTAACCCTAACATATTCAAATTCATCTCCAATTGACAAAAAGTTGACATGGTCTGAGTTGAAATTTTTATCAACTTTACCTGGCGTTACAATAGGTGGACATACTCATACCCATGCCGTAATGTCTTTTTTAAATGAGAGAGATTTAAATAATGAAATTAGTAAAAGCCTCGAGCTAATAAAAAAAAATATTGGAATTACCTCACACCATTATTCATATCCTGAAGGACTAAAGCATTGTTATAATAATAAAGTTATTTCTGAATTGAAAAAACAGGGAATTTTATCTTGCCCAACAGCAGAACATGGATTAAATGAAATTAATACGAATCCTTTTGAACTTAAAAGAATTTTTGTTATCTAAAAAACTAATTTTCTTGAGCTAATCTAAAATCTCTATTAGTATTAGAAAATCAATTTCTAAAAAATAACGAAAAGTTTCAAATAATGAAAAAAATAAATTTTGCAAAATTAAATATCATAAAAGATGATCTAAAAACTGTTAACAAAGTCTTAATGAGTGGTTGGTTGGCTCATGGAGAATATAGTGAAAAATTCGAGAAAGAAATTTGCAAATTTACTAAATCGAAATATGCCGTCACAGTATCAAGTTGTACTGCTGGACTGCATCTAACTTTTTTATCGATGAATTTAAAATTAGGTGATGAAGTTATAGTCACCGCGATGACTCACACAGCTACAGCACATTCTGTGGAATATACGGGCGCAAAAGCAGTATTTTGTGATATTAACTATAAAACTGGTAATATTTGTCCAAAAGATTTTGAAAAAAAGATCACATCTAAAACAAAAGCTGTTGCTATTGTTCATATGGCCGGCTTAGCAGTAGAACTAGATGCAATTATGAAAATTTGTAAAAGGAAAAATATTAAGATTGTCGAAGACTGCGCCCACTCTCTTGGTACTATCTATAAAAATAAACATGTTGGTTTATTTGGAATATGTGGAGTATTTTCTTTTTATCCAACTAAACAGATAACTACTGGAGAAGGAGGAGTCGTTATTTCAAATAATAAAAATTTCATAGAAAAAATTAAAAAATTAAAAGCCTTTGGCATCGATACACCACCTCAATTAAGAAAAAAACCTGGGGTTTATGACATAAAATACCTTGGATTTAATTATAGAATGACTGAATTTCAAGCAGTATTAGGACTTACTCAATTAAAAAGATATGCCCATAATCTAAAAAAAAGAAGATATAACGCCCAGTATTTGACAAAATTAATTCAACCATTGAAAAATGTACATTCTATAGACTACGATAAAAATAATTCATATTTTATATTTCAAGTGTTATTTGAAAATACAAAACTAAGAGATAAGGCTATTAAAATTTTACAGGAATCAAATATAGGCTTTTCTATTCATTATGCTACGCCAGTTCCACTATTTAGTTTTTATAAAAAGAAATATGGTTACGAAAAAGAACAATTTCCGCATTCATTTAATTATTCTAGAAATTCTTTATCATTACCAATAAATAATAATATTTCAAAATCAGATTTAAATATAATTTATAACAAATTAAAGTTAATTTAGTTATAATATTAAAATATTACCGTAACTTAGAATTTAGATTATTGAAAAAATGAATCTATCCAAAAAATTTATAAATTATAAACAGGAATTTGATAACTTTTCAAATTCAAATTTTTTTAAAAATAAGAATATTTTAATTTTAAAGAAAAAAAGTAAGAGTTTTTATTATGATAATTTGTTAGCTGGAATAGTTGAATATGGTAAGCCTAAAAAAACATTTTATATTAAATATGACTCAAAGAGTAGTTTTTTAAATATAAGCAATGAAATAGAAAAGGTTTCAAAATTTGAAAATATAGATATTTTTATTTGTGCAAGTTACTATTTTATTTTACCTGAAGTATTAAAAAAATTACAAGATAATATTTATAGGATCAGAATCGATGGTGATGATGTATTCCATTTCAATAGTTATTCTAAGTGGTATGCACAGTTTTTTGATTTAAATATAACGAATTGTATTTTCTCTAAAAATAAATTTATAGAATTTAAATATAATTCTATAACTTATGTTTCCCCCTTTAAAAAATTAGATGTGTCTAAAAATCATCTATCAAAAATTTATGATATTAGTTTTGTAGGGTTAATTAAAAATAAATTGGCAAGGTCAGAGTATATAGAACATATAAGACAAAATGATTATAATATTAATATTTTTGGTTCAGATAGCCCATCTGGGTACTTAGATCAAAATGAAGTATTTAAAATATACCAAAATACCAAAATTAATTTGAATTTTACAGGAATTGCACAAAGTAATAAATCAATTAATAATCCTTTAAATTCTAATACTATGACAGGTAGAATATTTGAAATTATTGGTTCTGGAGGTTTTCTAATTACAGAATATAACGTTTCAATAGAATATTTCTTTGAACCAGGGAAAGATTTAGTCATTTTTAAAAATAAATCTGATTTAATTGAAAAAATCAATTATTACATAAAAAATCCCTCCGAAAGAAATATAATTGCAAATAATGGTTATAATAAATTTATAAAATATTATAATTATCCCAATTATATGCCACACTTTATTGATCAAATTTCATCAAATTCACAAAATAAAAATATAATAAATAGTTATAAATGGCCTAAAGAACTTAGAATATTTTTAACTAGATTCATTAATAAAAAATATTTTTTTAACATTTCTTATCTGTATGTATGTTTTAAATTTACTACTAAAGATTTTATTTTAAAAAAAATTCTTAATTTTATTGGTATTAGATAATAATTTGAAAAAAATAGTTTTAATAACTGGATCAAATTCAGATATAGGATTTGCAATATCTTTAAAATTTTTAAAGAAAGGTTTTTTTGTATGTTTTAATACTAGAAAAAAAGTATCTAAGAAAATTTTTAATAAAAATATTTCTCTTCTATTTAAATTAGGCCAAGATTATCAAATTTTCCAAGGAGATATAACTGATAAAAATTATACTAATACTATGCTAAAAAAAATAAATAAAGATTTTGGTCCAATAGATTTACTTATAAATAATGCTGCTAAAACTGATAATATATTAAAAAAACTTTCTGTTGATAACTATAGAAACATTTTTGAAACTAATTTTTTTGGAGCATTAGAGACTTCCATCTCATATCTTAAATCAAATAATATCATTAATAAAAATATAATAAATATTTCTTCAATTGTTGTTAAAAAAGGTAGTTATAATTTTCCTGCTTATGCCGCCTCAAAGGCTGCTATTGATAATATTACAATGTCATTATCTAAAATTTATAATGAAAATAGAGTGATGAGTCTTATATTAGCACCAACTGACACTAAAAAGTTTCATTTTAATCATAAGAAATCTTTAAATAAAAATACTATTAAATTATTATCTCCAACCAGTGTGGCAAATAAAGTCTTCAATATCTATAGCAATAATGCTACTTACAAATCTGGTAAAATTTATGAACTAATTAAGAAATGATAAATTCAAACTTTTTTAAAAACAAAAATATATTAATTACCGGCGGTACTGGTCTTATAGGTTGTTATTTAACCAATCATTTAACTGATCTTGGTGCCAAAGTTGTATCTGCTTCAATCGATTCTGAAGAAAGAGTAATGCAAGTTTTAAATAATCCAAAATTATTTAAATTTGTTGATTTCAGAAATTACGAAGATTGTAAAAATATTACAAAAGATAAAGATATTGTAATTAATTTAATGGGAATAAGAGAAAGTACACAGCTTGGTGTTAAAAAATCTGCTTCTGCAATGAGTAATTTTTTAATTTGTAACACAAATATTGTATCCTCTTCCTTTGATAATTCAGTTGGGATGTACTTGTTTTGTGGTAGCATAAACGAGTACCCTCCATTGAAGATTAGACATGAGGAGCAGATGTGGGATGGACTACCTTCTGCTAATGATAGATATGTAGGTGTTGCAAAAAGAGTAGGTGAGATGCAAGCAGAGGCTTATTCCATACAATATAATTCTGATATTGTTAAAATTATCAGACCTTCGAATGTATATGGTCCATTTGATAATTTCGATCCACTAACTGCCCATGTAATTCCTTCATTGATTTATAAAATATTAAATTCTACAAATAATGAGTTAATTGTAGCAGGTGATGGTTCTGCAATTAGAGACTTTATATTTATTGAAGATTTAATAGATGGAATTTTATTAACTCTTGAAAAAGGTAGAACTAATTTTCCGTTTAATATTGGGTCAGGATATGGGGTAACAATCAAAGAATTAGTTGAAACGATCAAACAAATCGTTAATCCAAATATAAAGATTATATGGGACAGTAAACTAAACTCTGGAGACGATATAAGAGTACTAGATATATCTAGAGCTAAGAAGCACCTAGCTTTCAATCCAAAAACCTCGATTGAATCTGGGTTAAAAAGTACTTTAGAGTGGTATTTAAAAAACAAGGATTTAGCTTATAAACTAGGTAGAACATATGAATAGAAATATAAAATATAAAATATCAGATTTATTTGACAAACTTACTGTATTGCAATTGAAACAATTAGATTCAAATACAAAATATAAGAATTTTGAAAAAACAATAGAACTGATAATCAAAGAAATCGATTCTACTTATTTATCAAGTAATAAAAATTTTTATTTCGACTCTAAAATTATCCGTTTAATTATTATATTAACACAAATTAATACTTATATTTGGCTTTTAAGATCTGAAATTTCTAAAACAGATAAATCTTTAAACAATAATATGAAAATCTCACATCAATTAAACGCGCTAAGAAATATAGCTAAAAATGGATTGAGTTTAATTTTTTCAAATAGCGATAAAGCTGCAGTAAGAACAAATACAAATAAAGAAGATTTAAAAGGCTGGAAGTTTAGTCTGCTAAATGAATAAAAAAGATTTTTATAATTTAAATGTTAGTGAATTAATTGACTTGATAAGTAACCTTCAAATTAAAGAAACTAAACTTAATAATCCACATTTTACTAAAGAATTAAATAAAGCCTCTAAAGATCTTGATAGCCTATTAAAAAAAAAGAAAGTAAAAGTTACATCTAAAATCATAAGAAAAATTATTTTTGTTAGTTTGAGCAATCTATTAGTTTGGGAATCTAAAGATGAAATGCTCTTGAATCAAAAAGAATATTATCCAATTCTAAAAAAAGCACTCCAAATGAATTCAATAAGAAACACAGCAACAAATTCGCTTATGGATGACTTCAAGGAGACTGACTTTACAAGAAATAGAGTTAGTAAATTTACAAAAACTGACCCCCTTTGGAAAAAACATCTTATTAAAAAATTATCATAGGTATAATAAATAAAAATATTTAAATTAATGACAGATAAAAAAATTAAAATTTCTAAAACTAATATTGAAGTTTATCCTATAGGTCAAGGGACTTTATTTGGCCGAATTTTAGATAAAACTAAAATAGATGATATAGTTAAAAAAAAAATTTCTAGTCTTGAATACGGTATTGAGTTGGGAATGAACTATCTTGATACAGGTGAAGACTATGAAGACGGATTGTCAGAAGAATTATTAAGTAAGATAATATGTAATAAAAGAGATAAGGTTGTTGTTGGGTCAAAATTTATACCTTCAAATAATTCATATAATAATGTCATTTCCGCATGTGAATCATCATTAAAAAGATTAAAAACTGACTATATAGATATTTATATGACTCACTGGCCTAATCCCAATATACCCCTTGAAGAAACAATCAATGCTTTATCCTATCTTGTTAAACAGGGGAAAATTAGATGCTTTGGTGTTGGTAATTTTGATGTCCCTCAATTATCAAAAGTTGTGAAATACGATATTTTAAATAAGTTTAGCGTTCTCCAAACAGAATACGACTTATTTAATAGACAAGTAGAGGATGAGATATTTGATTTTAATAAAATAAATAAAATAACAACATTAGCTTATATGTCTCTTGGCAAGGATTTGTTTACTGATGTAGAAAGGCAGCTATTAGATAAATTGTCATTAAAATACAAAAAAAGTATTAGAAGTATTGTTCTTAACTGGATCGCTTCACATCAAGATACATTAGTACTTACTAGTTCAATGCAAGAAAAACACACATTGGAAAATTATAATTCCTTGTCGTTTGACTTGTTGAGTGATGACGTGAATGTAATTAATAATACATTTAAAAGAAGCACAATTAAAATAGCCCCTAATAAAATTAAAGTTAACGATTTCGACGAATCGGATACAGCACATAAAATTTATACAACTATTGAAGAAGCTATTAATAATAAACTTGATATTCAACCAAGCGCAGTTGAAATTTCTGAAGAAATTAAAAAAGATGGAAGGCTTTTAAGGCCAGTAGAGCTTAAAAAAAATCCAGATTTAAATAGTAATCAACCTTACCTTCTAGTAAGAGGAAGAATGAGATATTGGGGTTGGGTTATAGCTTACGGTTTTGAAAAAGAAATAGAATGCAAACTATTTTAGACTTGTTTTTGTTCTTTTAGCTTCTCTGCCTTCTCTAAAATTTATTCCATCTTTAATATAAGTTAAAAGTAGAGCATATCTATTTTTTTTTGAAGTATTAGCAATAGAACCATGCACTACATTTGAATGCAGAAGAACCGTAGAGCCTTTTTTTAAGTTTAAAACATATTCTTTATATTGTTTTTTTATAACACTCTCATATTTGACTAAGCCTTGAATTTGAAAAGATACTTCTTTTTCATTATTTTCTTTAACTTCTAAACTGCCATCTTTATGAGACTCTTCACAAACGATAAGATTACCCATGTCATTGTCCATTATATCTTCTAATGCAGTCCAAGCAGACATAAATCCGTTTGAGTCCTCAGGTTGAACCCAAAGCCCGTCTTGATGTTTGGAAGAACCAGAGGTGCCAGGTATACAATAAAAAAAAGTTGATTGGACACCAAATAGCTCCACATCTTTTGAAATAAGTAACGTAATAATATCTACTAATTTTTTATTTTTCATCATTTCCAATGAAAAGTTATTAGATTTATGTATTTGTTGTTCTGGAACAAAAGTTTTATTCAGGCTATTTTCAAATTTAATTGATTCATCAATCAAATTATTACATGTATTTTCATCAAATAATTCTTCTTCAATATGAAAACCATTTTTCCAATAAAAGTTTGCCGCAGATTCAAAATCTACTTTAAATTGGGGTATTTCTAACTCTTTAACTGTTGTATTCATAATAATAAATAGTTAACATCGAATTTCAATTTTTTACAAATATATAATATGTATTTTTGACATTAATTTATATGAAATCAATAAAATTAAATAAAATAGAAGAGCTTAAAAAAAAAGAAATTATTAACTTTGAATACGAAATAAAAAAACTCTACGAAGATGGTAAAATTAAATCTCCTATTCACTTATCAGGCGATAATGAAGACCAGTTAATATCTATTTTTAGAAAAATTAATCGCGACGATTGGGTCATTTCCTCTTGGAGAAATCACTACCACGCCCTCCTTCATGGAATATCAAAAACAAAACTAAAAAAATTAATCATGAGCGGAAAAAGCATGGGAATAATTTCAAAAAAAAATAATTTTTATTCTTCATCTATAGTTGGGGGAGGCTTATCAATTGGGCTGGGTATAGCTTTAGGCTTAAAAATGGAAGGATCAAAATCATTTGTGTATGTTTTTATTGGTGACATGACCTTTGAAACAGGAGTTTTCCATGAAGCCTATAAGTATGCTAAAAATTTTAAACTTCCTATAAAATTTATTGTGGAAGATAATAATATGAGTACTAATTCACCAACAGATAAAGTTTGGAAAAATAAAAGTATAATACCTAAAGACGTAATATATTATAAATATAAAAGAAAATTTCCACATCATGGGACAGGAAGTTGGGTTTTATTTTAGTATGAAATATAAAGAAGAATTAATTAAGTCAATGACATTTCTTTCTAAAAAAAAAGATACTATTTTTTTGGGTCAGTCTGTTTCATATTCGGGTAATGCAATTTTTAACACACTCAAAGATGTTCCTGAAAATAAAAAGATTGAATTACCAGTATTTGAGGATGTTCAAATGGGTATGTCAACAGGATTGGCTATAAAAGGCTTCACACCAATAACTTGTTACCCTAGATTTGATTTTCTCATACTTGCTATGAATCAAATGGTTAATCATCTTGATAAAATAAGACATATGTCTAATAAAGAATTGAAGCCAAGAGTTATAATAAGAACATCTATTGGTTCTAAAAAACCATTAAATGGAGGTGTGCAACATACACAAGATTATACTGAGATCTTTAAAAATATTTTGACTGAGATAAATGTTGTTTTACTTAATGAACCTAAACAAATACTAAAAGAATATAAAAAAGCTTATTTAAGGAAAGACTCTGTATCTACTTTAATGATTGAAAATGGAGATTTTTACAATGAAAAATAAAATTCTAATTTGTGGAGCAACTGGTTTTGTAGGTTCAAATATATTAAGAGAATATGATAATTCTAAAAATATAATTTATGCTACTTATTTTAAAACTAAACCTAAGTATAAAAGTAAAAATATTATATGGAAGAAAGCCGATTTAACTAAAAAAGCAGATGTAAAAAAGATTATGACTAAATATGACATAGTTTTTCAATGTGCAGCGTTTACTTCTGGTGTTGAAGAGATGTCAAAAAATCCATTTCTCTTTATAACCGATAACATAATTATGAATAGTTTAATTCTGCAAGAAGCAATACATAACAAAATAGGTCATTTTATTTTCTTAAGTTGTACAGTGATGTATCCCCATTCTAATAAACAGTTAAAAGAAAATGACTTAGATCATAAGAAAGAAATCCACCCCAACTATGCAGGTATAGCAAAATTAAAACTATACATAGAGAGCTTATGTGAATTTTATTCAAAAAATAGCAATACTAAATTTAGTGTTTTAAGACACTCAAATTTATATGGCCCTTATGATAAGTTTTTTAGTAATAAATCACACTTTATGGCCGCTATAATTTCTAGAATAATAAAACTGAAAAAGAATGAGAAATTAGAAGTGTGGGGAAGCGGATATGAAAAAAGAGACTTTTTACATATAGATGATTTTTTGAAGGCTTTAAAGATGATAATAAAAAAACAAACATCTAATTTTGAAATTTTAAATGTGTGCTTTGGAAAACAATATTCAATTAGAGAAATTATAAATAAACTAATCAAGAAAAAAATATTAACAAACCAGACTGTTTTTCTAAAAGATAAACCGACGATTAATGTTAATATTCTTGTTAGCAACTCAAAAATAAAAAAAGTTATAGGCTGGAAACCCAGTACAAAGATTGAAGATTCAATTTTAAAAACTTTTGATTGGGTTAAAGCTAATTACAAGTAGACTATACTTTTTCGGTAAAACTATTATATTTTTTTTTATTCAATTCTTTTTTATTAGATAATAACCATTGAATTGTAAGTTTTATTCCTTCATCAATATTTATTTTTGGCTTATATCCGATTGATACTGCTCTGTCTATATTCATCAATCTAATTTTATCTCCAGCTGGCTTTGATATATCCCACTTAATATCTAAAGGTCCGTTAGGGATATTTTTATTAATTATTTCTACAATTTTTTTGATAGAAGTTTTTTTACCAGAGCCCAAATTAATAGGTTTTGTATATCCTTTTTTTACAGCTAGTATCATTCCGTCAGCGACATCTGAAGAATATACAAAATCTCTTATTGGACTACCATCGCCCCAAACTTCTAAATATTTTTTTGCATTGAGAGATTTATATATAAGAGACGGTATAACCATAGCATTATTAATATCAAAATTGTCATAAGGTCCATATACATTAGCTGGCCTGACAATTGAAATTTTATTCCATTTATACTGTATCTCATAAGCTTCGCTTTGTAACTCTGATATTCTTTTAGCCCATCCTGCAAATTTATCATTTTTAGATGGAAAAGTTTTCCAAACATCATCTTCTATAAAAGTTTTTTTGGGTGAATAAACTCCTATAGAACTAGTATATAAATATCTCTCAACATTACTTCTTCTGGCTGCTTCCATTAAGTTAATACTGAACATAATTGTAGGAACAAAAAAACTAGCTGGTTGCTCTATAGTCATTTTAGGAGAGCCTTTTACTCCTGCTAGATTGAAAACTATATCTATATTTTTACACACCTTTATACAATTATCAAAACTTCGTAGGTCACATTTAATAAACTTAAGATTTTTTGATGATTTAAAGTCATCTAAAGACACTACGGTAACGAGGGCTCCAAAACTTACTAGTTTTTGAACTAGTTGTCTTCCTATCATCCCACTTCCACCTGCCACTAGAATTCTTTTTTTTAAATAAAATTTAGACATTATGCTTATCCCTAAAGTACATAAGTAATTCTAATGCGCTTTTTTCTACTTTTGTAGTATTTTTCCAGCCTGTATGCTTTTTAAACTTCGAAATATCAGGAACTTGTAGAGTGACATCATTTTTTCTTAATAATTTTGGATCTAAAAATTTTTTAATTTTTTTATCAGAATAAGATATTAATTGTTTTAAGAAAAATTTAATCTTAATTGGCTCAACACCTCCAATATTATAAATTTCACCTATTCTACCTTTTTGCGCACTAAGCCAATAGGCCTCCATTGTATTTTCCATATCTAAAATAGTTCTTACAGAATTTAAATTACCATGATGGAGTATTTTTTGTTTTCCAATTTCTATTAACGCTATTTGATTAGCCCAATTAGATGCAAATAAATTTGTTCTTCTGGGATTTAAATAAGTAAACATTCTAGTAATTATAATTTTCATATTAAAATTTTTATAATAATTTTGCGCCATTAAATCTTGAAAGGTTTTTGAGACTGCATAAGGATTGACAGGGTTAATCATCTGATCTTCCTTAATTGGTATATCTTTCTTGGTCACTTGCCCATATACCTCTGAGGTACTACAAATTATTATTAAAGGAGAAAGGGATTTTATAATTCTTACTGACTCTAATAGATTCATAGTTAATTCACAATTATTTTTAATTATTTCAAAAGGTTTTGAAAATGATAACTTTACATCTGCGTTAGAAGCTAAATGAAATATTAAATCTGGCTTTATTTTTTCTATTATTTGCTTTGTTTTTTTAAAATTTGTCAAATCACATTGGTAAGTCTTAAGTTTATTTTTATCTAAATGCTTTATATTTTGATTATTACTTTTATTATAGATTCCATAAATCTTAGTTTTAATATTTTTATTTAATAAATGTTCTGCTAAATAGCTTCCACCTGAACCATGAATTCCTGTAATTAAAATTTTTGAAAATCTTCTCATTTTAGATTAATAATTACGATCATGATCCGTGTTTGAAAAATTAGAATAACCCTTGATGACCTCTATAATTCCTTGGTCAAGACTGACTCTTGGTTTCCATCCTTTTTTTTCCAATTTTCTATTAGACACAAAATAGTCTCTTTTGTCAGGGTCATGTGCATTTTTAATTATTTTAATTTTTAGATTTTTAATATGAGATTGAATTTTTTTACATAATTCTAGTTTAGTTAAATTAGCTTTAGAAAGACCTACATTATAAATATTATTTTTTAATGTATTAAAATTTTCTAAGCAGTAATCAAAAGTATAGCTTATATCTCTTAAATGAATGTAGTTTCTTCTAAAATTAGGTTCAAAAATAGAAAGCTCTCCATTTTTTAATGCATGATAAATAAAAAAATTAACCAATAAATCTTTTCTATTTCTGTAACCTATTCCAAAAACAGTAGCTAATCTAAGAGAAATAGAATTTTCTCTTTCCATAATCATTTCTTCAGCATTTTTTTTTGTAATTCCATATAAAGAAATAGGAAGTAATGGCGTTTCTTCATTGCACATTTTATTTGATTTAGAAGAACCGTATCCGCTATTTGTATTAGGAAATATTATTCTTTGATTTTTAGATATATTTTGCAGCATATCTTTTATTGCCTGTTCATTAGTTGATATAGCCTTTTTTTTGAATTTATCACATAATGGAGCTCCGACTAATGCGGCTAAAGGAAATATAACATCATGGGATTTATAAATTTTTTTCATTTTATTTACATCTCTTACATCTTGGTTAATAAAATTGAAATTTTTATAATAGAATAGGTGTTTTAAAGATTGCTTCTTATAAGAAAGATTATCAACAACTGTTACTTTGTGGTTATTATTAATAAGGTCAGTGGAAATCATAGAGCCTAAGTAGCCAGCTCCTCCTGTAATTAAAATTTTCATTAAATTTCTTTTAAAGCCTTATGGAGATAAACAATTTCTTTCTCTAAATTAACTGCTGAATTTCCAACGGCGAAACCAAAATCATGAGCGTTATTAGCATGAGTTAAATTTTCTGGAATGCTTAAATTAAAATGTTTTTTATATGTATGTCGTGCAAAATTTCCTCCAGTAATTGACCTAAATTGGATATTTTTTTTTCTAAGTATTATAAATATTTTTTTTAATAGTGTCTTGTCAAAATCTTTTAGCAGGAAGGGAAATGAAAAGCTAGAATCATAATCTTTAGATTTAAAAATATTTAAATATTTTGAATTATCAAACAATTCATAAAAAAGTTTAAGATTTTTTCTTCTAATATTAATCATATTTTCTAATTTTTTTATTTGGACTATTCCTAAAGCGGCATAAATTTCATTAGGTCTTACATTATAGCCTGGCATGATGAAGTTATACTGCTCAAAGCCTTCATAATTATTTTTAACTAATGGGTTTTTTTTTGGAAGATTTCTAGTCCATCCATGAGACCTTAATGAATTCATTAAACAATACAGTTCAAAATTATCAGTTGATGCCATTCCTCCTTCAATAGTAGATATATGATGGGAATAAAAAAAACTATGTGTGGAAATATCTCCAAAACTGCTAGTTTGTTTTTCTTTTATTCTTGCTCCTAGGCTCTCACAGTTATCATTAAAAAAGTAAATTTTTTTTAATTTACATAGTGCTTTTATTTTATCTAATTTTGCTGGGTTTCCCAAAATACTAACCCCAACAATTAATTTTGTCTTTTTTGTTATATGTTTTTTGATTTTATTTATATCGATGTTCAATGATTCAGGCTCACAGTCTACTACTATTATTTTTAAACCGTACTGTTGGAGAGGAGCATAGGTAGTACTCCAAGAAATTGCTGGAACTATAACTTCATCGCCTCTTTTAAGAGGGTTATCTTTTTTGAAGAATAGAGCTGCAATTGCTAATAGATTAGCTGATGAACCCGAATTAACCATAAGAGAATATTTCTTATTTATTGTAGTTGAGAATATTTTTTCGAATAATTCAGTTTTTTTTGAAATTGTAAATTGATTTTCCTTATAGAGATTTTTGAGTACTTGTCTTTCTTTTTTATCCCAAGTATCGTAAGATAACATAAATTTCATACCTAAAAATGTTTATACTAATAGTTCAAAAAAACAAATCAAATTATGATAATTACTAAAACTCCATATCGAATATCTTTTTTTGGGGGAGGTACTGATCTTTCTGAATGGTTGGATCAAGGAAATGATGGATTGATTTTAAGCACATCAATTGATAGATATTGCTATGTAACAATAAGAGACTTACCAAAGATCTTGGATTATAAGTATTCCCTCAGATATTATAAAAATGAATATACTAATGATATAAAAAATATAAAACATAATTCAATTAGGTCATGCTTAGAATATTTAGAATTTCATAATAAACCCATAGAATTAGTTCACCACGGAGAACTTCCATCACGATCTGGACTTGGATCAAGTTCAACTTTTACAGTTGGTCTCTTAAACGCTCTTTATAAAATTAATAATTATAAAATTAATAAAAAAAAATTAGCTCAAGACGCAATTTATATTGAACAAAAAGTGCTTAATGAATCGGTTGGTATTCAAGACCACATAGCTGCTTCATTCGGTGGCTTCAATATTATTTCAATGAAAAAAAATAATCAATTTAATCTATCGGTAATTAAAAAAAAAGATTTGATTAAAAAAATAGAAACTAACTTGATATTAATCTTCACTGGGCTTCATAGAAATTCTGAACCATTAGAGAAAATAAAATTAGCAAAAATTAAAAAAGGTAATTCACACCAACATTTTAATAATATTTTAGATATAACTAAAGAAGCTATTATAGAAGCTAAATCAGATAATTTTTCAATAAAAAATTTTGGAAAGTTATTAAGTGAGAATTGGCATCATAAAAAACTTATTCATAAATCAATAACAAATGATAAAATTGATGAGATTTATGACAAAGTCATGGGTTTGGGTGCGTACGGTGGTAAGTTATTAGGCTCTGGTAATGGTGGGTTTCTATTATTCTTGTGTCCTAGTAATAAAATTAAAAAAATAGAGGAAATTTTTAAAGATAGAGTACTAAAAGATATTAAATTTGAGACAAAAGGATCTCATATAATATATCCTTAAACTAGTTTTCAGATGATAAAAGATTTTAGAAAATTACTTAAATTTAAAAATATATATTTAGTTCTACTTGTAACTTTAATTGTAGTTTTTTTTGAATTTGTATCTTACGGCCTCGCTTATCCTATAATTTCAATTTTTTTAGATTTAGATCAGGGCCTAATACCTAAAATTAATAATTTCATTTTTCAGTATACAAACTACCAATTAAATCTTGATGAGAAACTAATAGTTATTTTTCTGATTATAGTTCTTTTTTTACAAAGCTTGTCATTTGTATTATTTAGATACCTAGTTATTAAATCAACTTTGAGATATCTTCATGATTTAAGATATAGGATTTACAATAATTTTTTTTCTACAAGTTATAATCCAAATAAATCTATTAGTGAGACACTAAATGCGATGACTACACAATCACTTAATTCATTTCATTTCTGGAATTTATATATTGAGTGCATTAAGAGACTACTAATAATAATAGCAATTACTGTGTTGTTTGTTCTGATTAGTTTTAAAATTTTATTAACTTCAGTTTTAATACTTGGGATATTAGTTTTTTTTACAAATAAAATTTCTAAGCTATCTAAAAATTATGGAAGAAATATGACTATTATTGATCAAAATTATTTACAAAGATCAAGTGAATCTCTTAGGAACTATAGGTATATAAAAATTACAAATATTAAAGATAAAATATTTCTTTCCATAAAAAAGAAAATCGAAGATTACAATACTAATCAATTTTATTTTACTATGCTAAGTAAGTTAATTAAAGAAACCTCAGAGCCAATAGCCATAATATTAATTATTCTAATTGGATATACTAGCACGTACTTACTAGATGCAAATATTTCACTTGTAATTATATCAGTGTTACTTTTAAGAAGGTTAATTGCACATATTTTTGCTCTTTTTAATTCCTATCAATCATTACTGAAAAATAGAGAATCATTAATCTATATTGAAAAAATTTCTAATAATTTTAATAATGTTGAAACTGATTATAATATTAAACTAAGAAAACAATTTCAGAATATCAAACTACAAAATATTTCTTACGATTATGGTCTAAATAAAAAAATATTTTACAATTTAAATTTAGATTTAGATAAATATAGCTCTATAATAATATTTGGAAAATCTGGATCTGGCAAGTCAACACTAATCAATTTAATAACTGGAATTATACATCCTAACTCAGGTAAAGTTTTATATAATGATGTTGATATAAATAAAAACAATAATGAAAGAAATGCTTTTAATATAGGTATGGTTTCTCAAGATGAAGTAGTTTTTAATATGTCACTTTTGGATAATTTTTTATTAAGAAATCCAAAGGCTAAAAAGACAAAAATATATGAGCTAATTAATCTGCTAGGTCTTAATTCTTTGTTTAAAGATAATAAGATTGATCTATCAATAAATGTTAATGAGTCTAATAGTAATTTATCCGGTGGCGAAAAACAAAAAATTGCAATAATTAGGGAACTTCTTTCAGAGCCAGATTTTTTAATTTTAGATGAACCAACAAGTTCTTTGGATAAAATTAGTCTAATTAAATGTATTAAGTTATTTAAGAAAATTAGTAGTAAAACTACAATGATTATTTTCACACATCAACATGAATATAATTTACTTCCTTTTAAAAAATATAATATACAGAAAAATAAATTATATAAAAAATAATGAAATATCCAATTATATGAACTACTCTAAACTTGGTAATAAAAATTTTATCAATGGGTATCTCGGCTCTGAAGATAATAATGGCTTAGAGCAATATTCCAAATTTTTACTAAGTTTAAACTATAAATAAAAATTATTTATATAACATAGATAAATTTAAAACCTTCCAAACAAAAAATGAATTACCTATTTCATTTGACTTTTTATAATCCATATATTGTTTTTTGAAATTTTCTAAATTTATTATTCCCATTTCACCTAATTTACTACTAGATATGATATCAACTATTTCAGAATAATTATCTTGTTTTATCCACTCCCTTTGAGGTGTTGCGACATACTTTTTTTGACTAAAATTTATATTAGAGTCATTATTCACTTTACTATTATTTCTTAATAAATATTTTAGAACACCATTTTTGATTAATTTTGTTGAATCTAATGAAAATACGGTCTCTACTAAATCATGATCTAAAAATGGAACTCTAGACTCTACGCCGCTATGCATAGAGCAACGATCTTGGAACATAAGTAGTTTGGGTAGTTTTTTTGTGAAAATATCTTCGTATCTTAGATTAAATAGATTTTTATTTGAGTCCAATTTATCGATTAAACCAGTATTAGTAGGTAGTTCTCTAATTGCCGGCCCCTCTAAATTAAAGCTCTTTAATTTAGTACCATCGGGCGCTTTAAGTCCAAATATCTTGTCATTAAAAATTTTGTTATTTTTGATATCACCCGAAAGATCTTCACCCGTCAATTTATGCCAATATTTTAATTCACTTGATAGTTCATCATGTCTATTAGAGCATTTTAAATCCATTAGATTTGCGTAATTATAATATTTATATCCAGCAAAAACTTCATCAGCACCCTCGCCTGAAAGAATGACTTTTATTTTATCTCTTTGCACTATCTTCATTAAATTAAACATAGAAAGCGTCCCTAGACCACCTAATGGGGATTGAAAATAATCTATTGCTTTTGTAAGGTCTGGTATCAATGAATTGCTATTCATTTTATCAAAATTATGATCAATTCTTGAGTCAGTATTATTTTTTTTTATGAGTCTTGTTTCATCATATTTTAAATCATCATAACCATAGGTGTATGTTGAAAGCTTCGATAATTTTTTATTTTCAAGTAGGTTTTTTAATATTATGGATGAATCTATTCCTGAGGATAGTGTTAATCCAACCGGTACATCAGAGACCAAATTTGAATTTATTGCTTTTGTTAATTTTTCGTTAATCATCTCTGATATATCTTTATCAGAATATTGATTCTTTTTATTTTCTTGTGACTTGTTGTTTAAATCCCAGTATTTGTTTATTGTTGTTTGACTTTTATTAATTGTAACTATGCTTGCAGGTGGGACAGGTTTTATTTTTTTAAAAAATGTTATTTTATTGTTTTCAAGAATACCTTCACTTATATAATTTTTTACCGAATTTAAATCAATTTCTCTTTCGACTCCTAAGGCAAATAAAGCATTTACTTCTGAAGCAAATAGGATTTTATTATTATTACTGTGTATGTATAAAGGCTTAATTCCAAAACGATCTCTTATCAGGTGTAACGAATGTGATCTAGGATCCCAGATAGCAATAGCGAACATTCCATTTACTTTATCAACAAAACTTAAACCAAATTTTAAGTACATTAGTAATAATATTCTAGTATCACTATTTATTCTTGGATCTAGATTATATTTTTTTTGTAGTTCTCTATAATTATAAATTGCACCATTAAAAATTATAGTAACACCAGTATTTGTATCAATAATAGGCTGCTTACCCTCGTCGGTAGGATCAATAACTGTGAGTCTGGTATGTATTAATGAAATTAAACTGTCTTGATAAACGCCAGAATTATCAGGTCCTCTTTCCTTTAAATAATTGAGGGCTTTTCTTATACTTTCTTCGCTGGGCGTATTAAGAAATGAACCCGCTATACCACACATTAAGTGTGAAATTTCTACACAGATAGTATCTATTTACAATAAAAAAATAAAATTACTGAGTCTCTACTGGGCATGATTAGATTTATTGCTTAATTATTACATTTACTCTAAAAGTATTTTAAATAAACTTGATGTATTTACGATGGTAGAAAATGAAATTTGATAAAATAGCAAAACTAGTAGATGGAATACCTTTTACGAGTATGTCCAAAGGAAAAATATTTTACGATTTTGTTATAAAAAATAAACCTCAAAACTGTTTAGAGTTGGGCTTTGGTTTTGGTGTTGGGAGTTCATACATTGCTGGAGCTCTAGATGAAAATAAATCTGGGCAGCTTACTATTGTAGATTTGGAAAAAAGCTTTAAGTCAGATAAATTTCCTAATGTTACAGCAGAGAAGTTAATCGATGATTTAAAATTAAATAGTTATGTTTCAATAGTTAGAGAAAAAAAATCTTATATTTGGTTTTTAAAAAGAATGATTGATGAAAATACTTTTAACAAATTTCAATGTAATAAAGTTTATGATTTTGTGTTTATAGACGGTCCTAAACATTGGATAACAGATGGTTTTGCTTTCTTTTTAGTAGATAAACTTCTAAAAGAAGGGGGATGGATCGTATTTGATGATTATTTGTGGAAAATGTCTGATCATCAAAGAAAAATTAAACCTGGCTCAGGATACCTTGACGATATTGATGAAGGTCATTTAGACATACCACAAATAAAAGAAGTCTTTGAAAAATTATTAATGCAAACTGGAAAATACTCTAATTTTAATATTGATGATAATATCTTAGCTTGGGCTCAAAAAGTAAAAGCTGATAATGTCAAGATAGCATATACATCAAGCTCCAGTCTAAAGTATAAATTTTTGACAATTATAAAAAGACTATTAAAGAGAAATTATTAAAGGTAATTTTTATTATTATTATGAAAAAAAAATATTCCGTACTCTCAAAAGCTATTAAAGTTAATTTACAACTTAACCCCTATCCTCATTTGGTAATTGAAGATGCTCTACCTCAAGAATATTACAATATTCTATCATCAAAATTCCCACTGAATTATTTTGAAAACAATAAAATAGAAGGCGAAAATAATGTTAGAAAAGATATTTTTTATAAAGACTTAATGACTAACAATGAAATTGATCCAGAATGGAAAAATTTTATTTCCTATCACTCCTCTATGGAATTTTATCATGAAATATTATCTGTTTTTGAAGATATTATTTTACAGAAATTTCCTAATATATTTAAAAATAAAAATTATTTATATGATTTGGGGACTTCAAATCAATTATCAACGTCTATTAATACTCCCGTTATTAAAAATACTAGCGTTAGGGGGGCTCATCTTGATAATCTTAACAAATTATTTACAGGTCTTTTTTATATGAGGTCAGAAAAAGATAACTCGCAGGGAGGGGATCTGGAATTGTTTAGTTGGAAGAAAAAAATTTCAATTAACAAAAAAAGGCTATCTAGTAGATTTGGCATTAGTATGAGTGATATTCAGCTAATTAAAACTATTAAATACAAGCCTAATACTTTTGTAATCTTTTTGAATTCACTGGATTCTTTACACGGCGTAACCCCAAGATCAGTTACTAATGAATATAGAAAAATGTGTGTTTTCACATCTAAATTACCTTTTGTAATTGATAAGCTCAGCCTATTAGACAGATTTTGTCTTAAAGCACTAAAAAGTTTTAGTAGATGAAGTCTCATACTTCTATTCATTGGTCACAATATATAAAAAGAGATTCAACTACTGATATAGAAAAACTTGAAAACTTTAGAAATAATAATCTTTCATATGGTCTTGATGATTTTATAGATGATAATTATGGAAAAATACTTTTCGAAAAATTAATTAAAGAATTAAAAGAAAATTATGTTTTAAAGTTTTTTGATAATAAGAATATTGGTAAATCTAAAAGTTTTTTTATATATAAAAATAAAATTATACATTACTCCCACTTATTTTTTGTCAAATGGATATCAATTCTAGAAAAAAAAATTGACCTAAAGAAAGATATAAATTTGATTTGTGAAATAGGTGGTGGATATGGTGGTTTAATTGAAAAAATTTTAATGATCTCTAGACCTAAAGTAATTTTAATTGACTTGGAAATAACTAATCAATTATCTTACTATTATCTTACCGAAAATTTCCCTGACTTAGTAATAAGAAAATTTAATTTTAATGATACTAAAAATTTTAAATTATCAGATCTTCATGGTATTGATATCGCAATATTAGCTCCGGATATACATATTGATAAAGATATTGAGATTGATCTTTTTATAAACTCCCGTTCATTTTCTGAAATGGAAAAAAAAACAATTGATAGTTATTATAAATTTATAAATACAAATATAAGCGATAATGGTTATTTTTTGAATATTAATAGATATATAAAAAGGAGTGTTGGCTACAATATATCATTATTTAGATTTCCCTATGGACACTACTGGAAAGCAATTCACTCGGACTTTGCTTGGCATCAAAATAAAATACATTATCTACTATGCCAAAAGGTAAGTTTTAAAAATCCTAGTTTTAAAAAAACAATACAGGTTATAAAAAAAAATACTCTTTTACAGAGAAAGGAAGATTTTAAGGAATTGATAAAAAATAAATTACCTAATAATCCATTAAAAAAAACAATAGTATTATTTCTTGAATCTTTCTTCTATATCGCTGAAACTATACTTCCATATTGGCTTTATGTCGCTTTATCTAAAATAAAATATTATATTATTAAAAATACTTATTAAGATGGAAAGTGGAAAATTAAATAAAATTATTTGTGTGATCCCAGCAAGATCTGGATCAAAAGGTTTAAAAAATAAAAATATTCTTCATCTTTCTAATGAACCACTAATTGCTAGAGTCATTAAGTATGCTTTGCGATCTAAAAAAATAGATGAAGTAGTAGTATCAACTGACTCATCAAAAATTGCAAAAATAGCTAATAAATATGGTGCTAAAACTCCATTTATAAGGCCAAAAAAATTAGCTAAGGACTTAACAACCACAGAAGATACATTAAAACACGCATTATTAGAGTGTGAAAAAATATTTAATTTAAAATATGATATTTGTATTTATTTGTCTCCTACTGATATCTTTAGGAGTCCCAATTGGATAGACCTATCCATAGATAAGTTAATTAAAAATCAAAAATTAGAAAGTGTCTTTGTGGGGTACGAGACTCATAAAAATTTCTGGGAATTTAACAAAGGCAGATGGAGTTTATTAAAACCATGGATGAAAGTTTACAGTTCAAGGCAAGTGAGAAAAAAAATAGTAAGAGAAGATACGGGACTTTGTTGTGCTTCTAGAGCAAGTTTATGGAGAAAAGGTAAAAGAATAGGAAGTAATGTTGATATCATTATAAATAAAAATGATTTATCTTTTGTAGATATTCATGAAAAAAGAGATTTAAAACTAGCTAACTTAATTATAAAAAATAAAATTGATAAAACCTAAAAAAACACCATTAGTTTCCATAATCATAAGAACCAGGAACGAAGAAGATTGGATTGAATCCTGTCTTAATGCTATAGAAGATCAAAATTATAAAACATCAGAAGTAATTATTGTAGATAACTACTCAAACGACAAAACACTCAATATATTAAAAAAATTTAATGTTAAAATTATTAAGATAAAAAAATTCTATCCTGGTAAAGCAATTAATGAGGGGGTGAAAGCCTCAAAAGGAAAAGTTATTATTTGTTTATCTGCTCACTGTATTCCAACAAATAAATATTGGCTTGAAAATTTAGTGAAAGGTTTGACTAATAAAAAAGTTGGTGCTATTTATGGCAGACAGGAGCCTATGTCCTATTCTTCTGCAATAAATAAAAGAGATTTACTAACTGTATTTGGCCTAGATAAAAAGATACAAAAAAAGGATCCATTTTTTCATAATGCGAATAGTGCCTTCAAAAAAGAGATTTGGAATAGATTTAATTTTGATGAGAATGTTACAAATGTTGAAGATAGACTATGGGGTAGAAAATTAATTGATAATAGTTTGAATATTATTTATGAACCAAAGGCTAGTGTTTTTCATTGGCATGGAATAAACCAAGATTTAAATCCAGATAGGGCTGAGTCAATAATTAAAATACTAGAAAGAGAAAATAATTTTTTTGAATATACAAAATTAAATAATTTAAAAATTAATAAAGGCTTAGGCATAATTCCCATTAGAGGCAAAGATATCAAAGACTTTATTTTTATTGATAAAACTATTGAAATCTTAAAAAAAATAAAAAGTATTCATGAAATTTATGTCACAACTGATGATAAAAAAATCTTAGATTATTTAGCAATAAAAAATGTTAAATGTATTTTAAGACCTCATAATTTATCGAATAAGTTCATCGATATATTTGATGTAACAAAATTTACTCTTAAAGAAATTCTTAAAAGAGATAATAAAGGTTACCAATTTGTTATGATCATGCAAGTTGATTATCCTTTTAGGAAATTTAGTTTAATCAATAAAATGTTAAATACTTATATTACAAAAAACCATACTACCTTAATAGCATCTAAAAAAGATAGCCGTGGATTTAGTATTGTTCAAAATAGAAAAATTAAAAATATTACATATGATAATATTATTCCCCAAAATTTAAAAAATGATGATTTGATAATATTCTTAGTGGGCCTTTGTTCAATAACTAGAATTGAAGAAATACTTAATAATTCATGGCGTTATAATAAAATAAATACCTATAACGTGGAAGATCAATTTTCATTGAAAATGAATGATTTCAACAAAGTAAAAGATCTAATGAAACTTTCCAAAGATTATCATGAGTAAGCAAGTCAAGATATTATTGATAGGTTGTGGGAGAGTTGCAGAGCATTACAAAGCTGTATTTAAAAAAATAAAAAATAAAAATTTTATAATTTCTGCTGTATGTGATTTAAATACAAACAAACTTAAAAAATTTCAAAAATATTATAAATGTAACGCTTATAAAAATCATAAAGAGGCAATGCTGAGCCAAGTATTTGACCTTGCTATCATACTGACCCCCTCAGGTTCACATTACACAATAAGTCATGACTGTATTAACATGAGAGTTAACACGATAACCGAAAAACCTATGTCAATGAAAAAAAAAGAATGTGATATCTTGATAAAACTAGCCAAATCAAAAAAAGTTCTTTTTGGTTGTGTTTTTCAAAATAGATTTAACCCCTCAATATTGTTTATTAAAGGCTTAATTGATAAAGGTTATTTTGGGAAAATTATAACTGCTAATATTCGTTTAAGATGGGCAAGATACCAAGAATATTACAATGATGGATGGCATGGAACATGGAAAAATGATGGAGGGGTTATAAACCAACAGTGTATTCATCATATAGATATATTGAATATGATTAACGGTCCCGTTGATAAGGTTTGTTCTCTTGGGGAAAATTTATTAAATAATCTAGAGGCTGAAGATAGTATGGTTGCATTATTTAAATTTAAAAATAAATCTCTAGGTACTCTTGAGGCCACAACAGCTGCAAGGCCTAAAGATATTGAGGCTTCGCTATCGGTTGTAGCAGAAAATGGATATTTTGACATTTCCGGAATAGCGTTAAATAAAATTACAGATATCTATATCAAGGGTAAGAAATTTGATTTAAATTTAATTAAAAGAAAATATTCTCAAGATGTTCCTAATGGATATGGTTTGGGCCATATACCTTTTTTCGAAAAAGTATTTATGAATATAATTAATAAAAAATTGACTCCTCCTGTTGATGTTCTGTCTAGTAGAGATACTACGCACTTAATACATGCTTTATATAAAAGCAGTGAAACTAAAAAATGGATTAAAGTTGATAATAAAGCAATTTCTTCTAAACTGGGAAACTAGCTCATGCAAAACAAATTTCCAGGTAAAGATATAACAGAGGAAGATTTAAAGGAAAAATTCCCTTTAGTAGCAAAAAAAAATTCAGGTCATAAATCTATAATAAAAATTGCTGGCACCTCTTTCGGGGGAAAGATTATACCTATAATGGCAGGACCAAATATGGTCGAAAGTGAAGAATTGATTATTAAAACAGCTATTAAAGTAAAAAAATCAGGCGCTCAATTTTTAAGAGGCGGGGCATTTAAGCCATTATCATTCCCATATAGAAGTTCGAAATATACGGAAACTAGAGAAAAGGGTATTAAGTGGTTATTAAAGGCTAAACAAGAAACTGGAATAGGAATAATAACTGAAGTTATGGAAGACAAATATATAGATCTAATAGCTGAGGTTTCAGATATTATTCAAATTGGTTCTAGAAATATGCAGAACTATCCATTTTTAACTAAGATTGCAAAAACAGGAAAACCAATCTTGTTAAAGAGGCACTATGGTGCTTCTCTTAGAGATTGGCTTGGCGCAGCAGAATATATTCTTTACGAAGGAAATAATAAGTTAATTCTTTGTGAAAGAGGGATGTCAGTTCCACATACTCATAGATCTACATCTAGATTTTTATTAGATTTACAAGTCGTTCCTGCCGCTAAAGAAATAACTCATTTACCTATTATAACCGATCCATCTCATGCTACTTTTTGGAGACCTTGGGTAAGCTCAATGACATTAGCAAGTATTGCTGCGGGAGCTGATGGAATTATGTTAGAAGTCCACCCAGATCCTAAAAATGCAGCCGTTGATCCTCTTCAACCTATTAATTTTAAAGATTTTGATATTTTGATGAAATCGTCAAGAAAAGTAGCTAAAGCAATAAATAGAACTATCAAGTAAAACTTGAAATTTTTAACTTATATAAACAATAAAATACCCTTAAAGCAAAATGAAAATTTTACTTTAATAATTGGAAAGAGCCCATCTTTAGGGGCAAGGTCTCCTATATTGTGGAATAAAGTTTATAATAAAATTAATTCGCCAATAAGAATGTATCCTGTTGATTGCGACATAAGTCAATTACCTTTAATTTTAAAAGACTTAGAAAAAAATCAAAATTTTATTGGTGGATGTATAACTAATCCATACAAAGAAACATTATTCAAATATTTGAATAATAAAATTGATAAAGACTCAAAAAAAATAGGAGCCATTAATTGCCTTTATAGAAATAAAAAACAATTATTTGGTTTAAATACAGATGGTTTGGGTGCAATATATTCATTAGAAAAAAAATTTAAATTACTTAAAAATAAATCATTTATGTTATTTGGTACTGGCGGGACTGCAAAAACCATAGCCTCATACATTCAAAAATATATATCTAATAATAAAGATTTATTAATTGTCGGTAGAGATAGAAAAAAATTAGAAGATTTTAAAAAAGTTTTTGGGTGTGCCGTGTCTGATTATTTTAATGTTTCTAATAAATTGCAAAAATACGACTATATAATAAATTGTACTTCTTTAGGGGCGTTCCCAAATGAGAATGCTTCGCCTTTAAATGAAGAATATTTTCATCTTATAAATCCAGAAACAAGAATCTTTGATGTTATCTATAATCCTAAAAATACTAAATTTCTTAGATACGCAAAAAAATTCAAACTTAATTATTTGAATGGATTAGAAATGAATTTAGAGCAAGCCGTAAAAGCTTTTATTAAAACCAATAATATTAATAGTTCAATGGAAAACAAAATAAGAACAATTATGAAAAGCTAAAATGAATAATACAAAAGAAAAAATATTTGTAACTTTATTGTGTTTTTTGTTTCTAATGGGAGCATTACGTTTTTTTTATTCTACTAGTTTTAAGCATGAAGGCATTTTAACTACTGAAACTTATTTAGAAAAAAAAATTGATAGTTTATCTGATCCTGACACACTCGAGAGAAAACGTACATGGGGTCCTTCAAGTAAATTATTATATGATAGCATTGAAAAGTATTTTCCTAACATTGTAAGTACTGCATTAATTTGGAGATTGATACTCTTTCTATCCTTTTTTTTTATAATTTATTATACCAATAAAATAATGAATGATTTTAGAAAATTATTTAATAAAAAAGATTCATTATTTTGGTCATTGTTACTTGTCTTTGCATTCTTCCAATCATCAGGTGCTATTTATGAAATAAAAAATGGTGGTGGGGAAATTATTTTAGGATTGACACTTATAGGTAATTTTTATTATTACTATAAAAAAAAATTTTTTATTGCATCTCTTTTTATTATATTTGGAATTTTTTTTAAATTTACACCTCTAATTTTTTTGTTTCCTTATTTTGTTTACTCCTTGATTTCTAAAGATGGTAGAAAATATATTTATTATTTATTATGTATTGGCTTATTTTTCTCAATTATATCATATCCTGTACAAGGTTTCTTTTTAGGTTCACTTTATCCCATTTCTATTTTAATTAATGTATTAGATCAAACCACGTCAAATCCAATACCAATATGGAGTTTAGAAGTTTTTAATCCTTTATCTTTGATAAATAAAATTATTTATGGTTTTCAATTAGATAAGGCTGGAATTAATATTAGCGGCAGTTTAGTTGGCACTGCTCCGATATATGACATACCAAGATTAACTTTATTTATCTCAAAAATATTTTTTTTATTTTTATTCATTATCTTATTATTATCTTCATTTTTTCTTAAAGTTTTTTACCATAATGAAAAGATGAGATTATTTTATCTTTTAGTTTTTCAAAATATTATTGGTTATACCTTTTTTATTTTTGGAGTAGATTTTTCAATAGGTTGTTTTGTGCTTATAGTCTTAAATATTTTTTTTCCACTATTTTTTATCTCTATTTTATTTGATGATTTATCAAAAATTAGATTATTAGATTTATCAATTGTTTTTTTATATATAGTTGGATTAAGTTTGATCGGTAATTTAATGCCTATTTCATTTTTAGAATTTTTTATTCCTTACGTGTTCTTTGATAATTTAACTAATTATGAAACAACTAAAATTATTGGTTCCTTTGGTAGTTATAATTGGTATGCAATACCATTATTTGGGATATCTCTAATCTTTTTATGTTTTATATTCTTATTAAAAATATTTAATAAAAAAAACTCATAGTTTCTATTTTGATTTAATGATCAAATATATAGAAATATTAATAATTGATGATAATTCTCCTGATGGTAATTCTGTAAAGGTATTTAAATTAATGGATAAGTATAATAGTTTAAAACCAATTACTAGAACTGCTAAACTTGGGATTAGCTCTACTCATAAGGACATAATTAATTGAGCTTTAAAATACTCATCTAATATAACTTTTAAGTTTTAACTTGATAGCTTGATTAAGTGGAGTTATAAATCAATTCTAATTAAAAGCGGGCGTAGCTCAGTGGTAGAGCACTTCGTTGCCAACGAAGATGTCGAGGGTTCGAATCCCTTCGCCCGCTCCAAACACCAAGTGTTTCTTTGTTTTTTGTGAAATGATTGCAAAGTACTGCAAAGTACTTTTACCTCTTTTTAAATTAATATTTAATAAAATTTTATTTAGGTCTAAAATGATTAAATGAAAATCCTGCTCACACTCTTCGTTTTGTTTTTTTCATCTTCGGTTTTTGCAAAAGAATATAAAAGCATAATTGGTTTTAAAGCGAATATACCAGATGATTTTATGGTTATAACTTCAATTAATAAAAATGATGTTAGGTATGTTTTTCAGGAAAATAATTTTGATATAGATTTGTATGATGAATTATTATCGGGTATTGATTTGACAAACATTGAATTGATAATTGATCCTAATAATTTGACAGAAAACTATAATTTTAACACTGTGCCAGTACCCTATTTTAAGATCAATAATGCTTTTCTTGATGAAGTATGTGATTATTATCAAGAACTTTATACTCAAATGACAGGAAGAAATATCCCTCAATACGCATGTGAGATCAGTGATTTACCTGGTTATAAGGGTAAGTCACTTTATGTAGTACACGAAGGATTTTTTGATCCAGAATATTATTTGATTCAATATCAATTTTTCTTAAAAAACAAAAATGAATATATTACCTTTTCCCATAATTGTGAAAAATCTAATTGTAATAATACTGATAAAATTATGAAGAGTATCTTAAGAAGTATTCATTATTAATTCATGAAGTTCTTTTTTGTATTATTTTTTTTATTTACTTCAATTAATTCAAACTCCCAAACAATTTTAGCAGATCTAACTTGCGAAGGTGAATTTTCTTGTTTTAATTGTAAACCTACTATTAATGATTCACCTTTAAAGGGAAGATTTATTTTAGGTAACTATCCTAGTATTATGGAAAAAAATTTAGTGTTCATTCAAGATATTCCAATCTTTAAAAATTTTATTGTTAATGATAATCCTGAAACAACAAACGTATTAGAGTTTGGAGATTATGAGTCAAATTCTAAGAGTGGTCAGATAAATCGAATTACAGGAGAAATTATTTTAGTTGATATTGAGACTATGAATGATGATGGAGGATGGACAAGTAATGCGCTCTATATTGGAAACTGTAAGAAAACTAAAAAATTATTCTAAATTCCATTTACTAAAGGGATTAGAATGTTTTGAGACCTCATGAAGAATGCTTTAAGCGGGTCGAGAATTCGAATCCCTTCGCCCGCTCCAAAAACACTGTAATCACTTAATTTTTTGAAAATCTCTTCAATAGAGTTCAATAGAGTTTTATGTTATAAAGAATTATGAAAATTTTACTTACATTAATTGTTTTGTTTTTTTCATCTTTGGTCGTTGCAGATGAAGTTTCAGACTTCGAGATTGAGGGAATGTCACTTGGAGAAAGTTTATTAGACTATATGTCTAAAAAAGAAATAGAGAAAAATAT
>ENA-ORXF01000057-ORXF01000057.1-marine-metagenome-genome-assembly--contig:-NODE-57-length-82299-cov-5.151079_pt1 | contig 82299 bp, 92 predicted proteins | sample MGYA00237864_ERZ511476 | MGnify/ENA primary metagenome ERZ511476 (study PRJEB26306, sample SAMN06343908) | marine metagenome | isolation source: coastal waters | place: Atlantic Ocean: West Antarctic...
ACTTTGGAAAGAAACTATAATTAATTTACCTTCTTTTTTTAATAATTTAGTAATCTTTGAAAGTGCGAGCTCCAACTCTTTAAGTTCATCATTAACGTATATTCTTAAAGCTTGAAAAGTTTTTGTTGCTGGATTTATTTTGGATTTATTACTAATAAAACTTGGGATAGAATCATTAATGATTTTTGTTAATTCTTTTGTTGTTTTAATTAAATTAATCTTTCTAGATTTTACAATGTTTCTAGCAATTCTTTTAGAAAATTTTTCATTTCCATATTTAAAAAATATATTTGCTAATTCGGTTTCAGATAGGCTATTAATTATTTCAGAAGCATTAGTATCAGAACTTCCCATATTCATATTTAATGGTCCATCCTTATTAAATGAGAATCCTCTTTCAGCATGCTCTAGTTGATTAGAGGAAAGACCTAGATCAAAAATTATTATATCAAAATTATTTAATTTTTTGTCGCTAGAGGAGGAAACTAAATTATCTATTTCGCTAAATTTGCCATTGATTAAATCAAAATTTTTATATTTTTTTTGCAAATCTTTTGCAAAAATTTTTGATATAGGATCTCTATCAATTGCAATCAACTTTTTTATATCATAATTTTCTAATAGAGCTCTACTATATCCTCCGCCTCCAAAAGTGGCATCTATTACATTAATTTTTTTAGATGAAGGTATAAATGTCTTAACTTCTTCTAGCATCACAGGAATATGAAAATTATTTAATAACATTTTATTCAGAGCTCTTTGTTAAAATTGAACTAAGAGTTTTCCTTTTTTCTATTAATCGTTGTCTTGATTTTTTTTGTCTTTCAATGGCAGCTGTGGGTTCCCAAATTTGAAAATAGTGACCTTGCCCAATATACATAACTTCTTTATCAATATTTGAATTTTCTTCAACATAGTGAGCAACATCAGCAATAGCTACAAATAGCTTCCAGTTATTTTCTGATTTTTCACAATAAACAGCATCATCAAAATCTTTTGCGTCTTCACCATCTATAGTTACAAAATCTAATTCTTTTAAATTTACTCTTTTGTGCGATTCTTTATTAAATTTATTGTCTTCAAATAACTTAGTGTCTTGAATAATATCTGTATTCCAATTCTCATTAAGATTGAATTTTGTAATAATTTTTTCTATTTCTGAAGGCAGATCAAATTTATTTTTTTTCATATTCAAGCATTTTTAAATTTATATATGAAATGAAATTTTAGTAAATGATAGTTACGAAATTTTCAAATTTATATTTTTTTAATCCAGGGATTTATTAATATTTGCGATATCTTTCATACTTACAATACTTATCTTAGCAGAGTAATCTCTTATATCTTGAGTAATTTTCATAGAGCAAAAATTTGGTCCACACATAGAGCAAAAATGCGCATCTTTTGCTGGCTCTTGAGGCAAAGTTTCATCATGATAGCTTTTAGCCTTTTCTGGGTCCAAACCTAAGTTAAATTGGTCTTCCCATCTAAATTCAAATCTAGCTTGGGATAAGGCATTATCCCTTAATTGAGCAGCATATTTTCCTTTAGCAAGATCTGCCGCATGAGCAGCTATTTTATATGCAATAATTCCTTCCCTTACATCTTCTTTGTTTGGTAAGCCCAAGTGCTCTTTTGGAGTTACGTAGCATAACATTGCAGTACCATACCAGCCTATCATAGCCGCGCCAATGGCTGACGTAATATGATCATAGCCAGGAGCAATATCTGTCGTTAGAGGGCCTAAAGTATAGAAAGGTGCTTCAGAACACTCTTTTAATTCTTTTTCCATATTTTCTTTAATTAAATGCATTGGCACATGACCTGGGCCTTCAATCATCACTTGAACATCATGTTTCCAAGCAACTTTTGTTAGCTCACCTAAGGTTTTGAGTTCGGCAAATTGAGCTTCGTCATTTGCGTCTGCAATTGAACCAGGTCTTAGACCATCACCTAGTGAGAAGGTAATGTCATACTTCTTCATAATTTCACATATCTCTTCAAAGTGAGTATAAGTAAAATTTTCTTTATCATATGTCATACACCACTTTGCCATTATAGAGCCGCCTCTAGAAACAATGCCGGTAGTTCTATCTGCTGTTAGAGGAATATACTCTTTTAAAACACCAGCATGAATTGTGAAGTAATCAACCCCTTGCTCTGCCTGTTCAATCAAAGTTTCTCTATATATTTCCCAGGTTAATTTTTCTGCTTTTCCTTTAACTTTTTCTAAAGCTTGATATATTGGAACAGTGCCAACTGGAACAGGAGAATTTCTTATTATCCACTCCCTTGTTTTGTGAATATTTTTACCAGTAGATAAATCCATTAAAGTGTCACCACCCCATCTACAAGACCAAATCATCTTCTCTACTTCTTCTTCTATAGATGACGAAACAGTTGAATTGCCAATATTAGTATTTACTTTTACTAAGAAGTTTCTCCCAATAATCATTGGCTCAGCTTCCGGGTGATTTCTATTTACAGGTATAACCGCCCTACCTTCAGCAACTTCTTTCCTCACAAACTCTGGGGTTACTAGAGTATTGCCTTTGAAATAATCTCCAGGCTTTTGACTCATTAAATGCTTGTAATCCTCATCATTTGCAATTCTATCTAGGAGAATATTTTCTCTTATTGCTACGTATTCCATTTCCGGAGTAATAATACCTTTTCTAGCTAAATGCATTTGCGTGCAATTGCTTTTAAATTTTTCTGATCTTGAAGATACCCATTCTGAACGTATCTTATCGATCCCACGCTCTAAGTCTATTTCATAATTATCATCCGAATATGGTCCAGAAGTATCATAGACTGGAATTGGGGGGTTTTCTTTCGTAGAGCCATCCTGGTTTTTTGTGGGATGCTGGAGAATTTCTTTCATACCAACTTTGACATTGTTGTCAGTTTCCATAGACACATAGACTTTCCTATGGCATGAGTTATGAATTTTTAACGCATTTGATGAGTTCTCATCAAGCTTAATGATTTTCTCTTCTTTTTTGATATTCTTTTCTGATGCCATAATGAACCTATAATACAACATATTTAAAGTCTTTATACTTTAATTATGCGATTAAAATGTTTGATGTTGCAAAAATTTTTTAACCAAATAAACTTATCTGACAGAAAAGAAGTTTGCAAGTGTATTTGTTATAGTGGTTCAGCTTTAAAATACTAATTGTAGATAAGGTTATATATGCAAATAACAAAAAAAAATATGATAGAAAGCCAATTGATGCCGGAAGGTATTAGTTGTCTTAATACCATTAACTGTATTTCAGCAGTTAATCGAGAAGATTTTACGCCAATAGAGTTTATAAATTCAGCTTATGCAGAATATGACATTCCTCTTAATAAGGATTATTCAATGCTTAAGCCTCTGATGGTCGCAAAAATTTTACAATTATTAAAGATAGCTAAGAACGATATAGTTTTAGAAATTGGAACCGGTAGTGGTTATCTCACGTCCTGCTTATCGCTTATGGGGAAATCTGTAGATACGTTAGATATTGATCCGTTGATGCTAGAAAAATCTAAGATTGCGCATAAAATTAATAACGCCACAAATATAAATTATGCACATGAGGATATTTTTTCTAACTGGTCTCCAAAAAAAAATTATGATGTTATAGTTGTAACTGGATCTATAGAATCCAGAATTAAAAAACTTGAAGATGTGCTGAAAGTTAACGGAAAAATGTTTGCTGTTATTGGGCAATATCCTGTAATGCATGCAAACCTTATAGAGCGTGTCTCAGAAAATAAAATTTTGAGCAATCAATTATTTGAAACTATACTAGATCCATTAAAGAATATTAACAAAACAAATTATTTAAATTTTTAGCACAATTAATTCTATGATAGAAATGACAGCTCCTGAGATCAAGCAATATATTTCTGATAACCAGAGCGCCATATTAGTAGATGTTAGAGAGAGCTGGGAATATAGTACAGTCTTCATCGAGGGATCAATTCATATTCCGATTTCTGAAATCCAAAATAAAATGCATGACTACGAAGAAGAGCAGACAATTATTTTTGTTTGTCATCACGGCGTCAGAAGTAGAATGGTTGGCGTGTATTTTGAGCAAAATGGTTACAAAAATATTATAAATTTGCGAGGTGGAATAGATTCCTGGGCAAAGACAGTGGATAATGGAATGGCAACTTACTGAGTATTATAATGAAATATCTCCTAAACATATTTTGTTTTTTTAATCTATTTATATTGAGTCTGGGTTCTTCACACGCAGAAAATTTAGTTGAGATATATGAGATAGCATTAAAAAATGACCCAGAGTTATTGGCTGCAGAATCCAAACATAGAGCCACCATGCAACAATATCCAATCGCTAGGTCCTTGTTACTTCCAAACTTGAATTTTTCTGCAAGTAGTAAGAGAACTAGAGAGTCAATTGAAGGCTCTGTGTATGGGAGATCCTCTTCTAGCTCTGAATACACTACAGATGAATACAGTATTAAATTAAAACAACCCTTATACAGAAAAGATTTATTTACATTGTTAGAAAAATCAGAAGCTGAAGTTGCGAAATCTTTAGCTGAAAGAGATTCAGCTAGGCAAGATTTAATTGTCAGGGTCGCAGAAAATTATTTTAATATATTGGACGCAATTGATAATATTGAGTACACGGTGTCTGAAAAAAATGCAATTAAATCTCAATTAGAAGAAGCTAAAAAAAGATTTGAAGTTGGTCTCATAGCTATAACAGATCTTGCGGATGCGCAAGCTTCATATGATCTGTCCGTTACAAGAGTTATAGAGGCGGAAAGCCTAAGTGATTTGGAAAAAGAATCGTTATATATTTTGACAGGAAAATTATTCAATAATTTTTCACCTCTTATCTTAGATATAAAGATTAAAAATCCTGACCCTAATAATATCAAAGATTGGGAGAAGTTTGCTATTAAGCAAAGTCTCGAGTTAGTTGCTTCCATGAGAGCTCAAGATATAGCCACATCAAACCTTAAGTATGAAAGGTCAAAGCATTACCCTACGCTAGATATATATGGGGCTATTACAGAAACTGATAAAGGCGGGGGCTCATCAGGTGCTTTTGAATCCAACAATGACTACATCGGTATAGAATTAAATATACCAATTTTCACAGGTGGAAATACACACTATAGTAGTAAGCAGGCAGCATATTTAGAAGAGAAAGCCACGTATGACGTCTTAAAAAAGAAACGAGAAGTTATTAGAGATACGCGACAAGCTTTTTTAAAATTAAAATCAAGTATTAGTAAAGTTGAGGCATCAAAAAAAGCATTAGAATCAAATGAATTGTCTGTTGAGTATAATAAGGCTGGATTTGAAGTGGGGACAAGGTCAACGACAGACGTCTTGTTGGCTTTAAAAGATTTATTTAAAGCTAAAAAAAACTACTCAAAGGCAAAATATGAGTATTTGATAGGTAAATTGAAATTAAAGAAATCAATTGGAGTGTTATCAATTCAAGATCTAAAGATAATAAATAGTTGGTTGAACTAAATGATATATAAATTTATATACAATGTAGTTTTGCTTCTCATTTTCCCAATAGTTTTTGTGTATTTAATTATTCATTCTGCCCGTATAAAAGATATAAATTTTTTCTTAAATAAAATAGGTATTATTTTAAATTTAAAAAATAAAAATAATCTGTGTATTCATTGTGCGTCATTAGGAGAAATTAATGGCGCTCAATATTTAATAAAAAAAATAAGTAATAATAATAAAATATTAATATCTACGAACACTGTTTCCGGGAAAAATAGAGCAAAAGAATTATTTCCTGAACTTGATATTGTGTATTTCCCACTAGATTATAAAGTGTTTGTCAGTTTCTGGTTAAATATTATTCACGTACCAAGTGTACTAATATATGAAACTGAAATATGGCCTAATTTTTATAGTTTATCCCATAAAAAAAATATTAAAATTAGTGTAATTAATGCGCGTTTTTCAAAAAAAGTACTTCATGGAAATACAATGTTGCAAGTTCTTTACAGGGATGCATTGAATAGCTGTAGTTTTATATTATGTAAATCTAAATATGAAAAAGACAAGTATGAGGACCTTAAAATTGACAGTAATTTACTATTTCACTTAGGGAACCTTAAGTATTCTTTTATTCATAAAGATTTGAATGAAAAGACAAATAAAAATAATAATATTTTTTTTCTTATGGCATCTACTCACAACCCAGACGAAGAGTTATTTTCGCTATCTATAAATTATTTAATTAAAAATAAAATACCTGTTGTAATAGCACCACGACACATAAGTAGAGCAAATGAAATAAAACATTTTTTTTCTAACCTTAACTTTAAAGTAGAGATGTATTCAACGTGGTCTCAAAAACAAGAAGAAAAATATGTAAAGGAAGGGATTCTGATAATCGATACTTTTGGGGATTTGGTTAGTTTTTATCACGAAGCAAAATTTGTTTATGTTGGTGGTGGTTTTTCAGAAAGAGGTGCGCAGAATGTATTAGAGCCTGCTGCATTTGGGAAGCCAATAATTGTTGGGCCAAACTGTGATAATATTCTCGAGGAAATTGAGGATCTCCATATAAACGTTGTAACTGATGATACTATTAAGTCTGTAGTTGAGAGTTACGCTAAAGATATTAATTTAGAAGCACGAGGTGACTCAACAAAGCTAGAGTTTCTAAAATTTTCTAGAGTTTTGAATGATTATATATATTTTTTAAAAAAAGAAAAAATTATAAATTAGTTAATCTTTCCAAGATAACTTTAAACTCATTATTGTAATTATCTATTTTTTTTAATGATCTTTCTAATCTTAATATACTCTTATGAAATAATTTCTTGTCATAATAAAAATAAGAGTTATCAAAATCGAGTAAGAAAAAATTATGATTTTTATCAATAATAATATTTTTAGAGTTTAGGTCCGAATGATATACGGACTCCTGGAAAAATTTTTCTAAAGTAATTCCTAATTCACCCCATAGATTATCATTCATTTTTTTATTTTTTATAAATTCGTATAAAGTACCTTCGTTTTCTATTTTATGTGTAATTAGATCAGCTTTATAAGTAAAGCGACTCATAATTATTTGAAGGGCAGCAGCCTTAGGAACAGGAAGTCCTTTTTCATTCATTATATTTAGTAAGTTATATTCTTTTAAAGCTCTAGTGGAAGCTAAAGAGCCTAATATATATCTATCATATGAAACCTTTGCTACAAACCCGCCTCTAATATAATGTTTTAGGAAATAACTCCTGCTTTCATACTCTATCTCCAACGCTTTACCTCTTCCGGCCATAACAGATTTGATTAGTCCTTCTTTAGATATATAATCAATATTAAATAATTTACTAGAGAAGTTATCAAAAGTATTTGAATCATATTGTATGTATGTATTCTTGTTTTTTATAATTTTTTCCATAATACATTATATGCAAAATAACTTACAAAAAGTAGAAAATATCTGTGTTTTACGAACATCATCTTTAGGTGATATCTGTCATATGCTTCCATTTATATATACTCTTATAAAGGAATATCCAAATGCAAAAATTTCTTGGGTAATTGGTGAAAGTGAAGCTAATTTTATAGGCGAGATTGATGGGGTTGAATTTATAATATTTGAAAAAACTAATACACTAAAATCTTACTTTGCAATCGCAAGAAAATTAAAAAATATTAAATATGATGTAATGTTCATTATGCAGGTATCTTTAAGAGCAAATATAATAAGTTTATTAATTAATTCTAAGATTAAATTAGGGTACGACTTAGAAAGGTCTAGTGACTTACATAGTTTTTTTTCAAATAAAAGAATTCAGGCTTCTGCGCATTCCCATGTTGTAGACGTTTTTCTAAGTTTTCTTAGCGTGTTAAATGTTAAGAAAAATAAATTTATTTATAAATGGAGTATTAAGCAGAAGATTGGTAAAAAAGAACTGTATAAAAAATTTTCCAGTCTAGAAGAGAGTTATTTTGTATTAAGTCCATGCTCCAGAAGCTTCAATAGAAACTGGTTGGTTGAGCGATATGCGGAAACAGCCGATTATGTAAATAAAAATTTTGGATTACAGTGTGTTTTTTCCTCATCGACAAGTAGTGTGGAGAAAGCATTTGTAGATAAGGTAATAAGTCATATGAGAACTAAACCCCTTAATCTTGCTGGAAAAACAAATCTGCATGAGTTACTCGCATTAATAAAAAATTCTGAACTATTGATTAGTCCAGATAGTGGGCCAGTTCATTTAGCAACATGTGAAAATACACCTGTGATTGGGCTATATGGCGTCACAAATATAGTAAGAGCAGGCCCATATAAAAGTAGAAATTTATGTGTAGACAAATACAATACCGCGTTATTAAAATACGAAGGTTTGCTACCTCATGAAGCAAAATGGAGATTTAAAAATAATAATAAGAATGTTATGAGCTTAATAAGTACAGAGGAAGTAATAAATAAAATTGACTTACATTTTTCAAATAGGAGCGCAAAGTGATATTAGTTACAGGAGCGGCAGGATTTATAGGTTTTAATATTGCCAAGAGACTTAATTTAATGGGGTTTAAAGATTTAATACTACTAGATGACAAAAAAAAATTCCCTGACCCTAAAAAGTTCTTAAATTTAGAATATAAAGAGTATAGAAATTATACGGACTTAAATAATCTGAAAAATATCCAGTGTATATTTCATGAGGGAGCATGTTCGGACACAATGGAATATAATAAAGATTATATGATGGGTATAAATTATGAATACTCGAAAGAAATCTTTTCTGTAGCAAAACTCAATAAATCTAAATTTATTTATGCTTCAAGTGCAGCAGTTTATGGCCTAAATGAGGATTCTAAAGAGGTTTTAGGCAACGAGTCCCCACTTAATATTTATGCAGAGTCAAAGTTATTATTCGATAAATATATTATGAGCCAGGAATATCCGGCAGTAGGCTTGAGATATTTTAACGTATACGGAAGAGGCGAAGAGGACAAAGGTAAAATGGCTTCTATGGCTTATAAAATGAATCGTGAATATTTGCAGTCGAAAAGAATTTCGCTATTTAAAGGCACTGGTGGGTATGGTGACGGAGAACAAAAACGAGATTTTATTTACATAGATGATGTTGTGTCAATAAATATGTTTTTTATGAAAGAATCATTGCATGATGTTTATAATGTTGGAACAGGAAATGCGGAGCCTTTTAACGAAATAGCAAATAATATTTTTAAATATTATAAAGACGAAGAGCGTAATTTTAATTACATTGAGATGCCAGAAAATCTTGCCCCAAAATATCAAAATTTTACAGAGGCAAATATTCTAAAGCTAAAATCAGCAGGATATAGTTATGATTTTTTTAGTCTTAAAGAAGGCGTTAGCAATTATTTGAATGATTTAAATACATCGTCTGCTTGAATTTCTACTAAACAATTATAGTGGCCGTACTTGCATTTTTTTTCAAAACAAGGGCTGCATGATATCCCTCTGTAATGTATTTCTTTGTTACTAGTTAACGGTGGAGTTAATTCAGGTGATGTTGCTCCATATATAGATATTGATTTAGTATTTGTAGCTGAGGCAAGATGCATTAACCCAGAATCATTAGAAACGCAAAATTCAGAAATATGCATTAAGTCAACAGCGTCTGTGATTGAAGTTTCACCACACAAGTTAATCATATTTTTATTAGTAACAATTTTATCACCAATATTTTTTTCGTTGTTGCTGCCTAATATTAGTATAAAAAAATCTTTATTTAATTTTCCACCAAGTTCCTTAAATTTTTCTACGGGCCACATTTTTGATGGACCAAAAGCAGCCCCTGGAGCAAAAATAATTATTTTCTTATCTAGATTTAATTTATATTTATCGGATAATATTTCAATATTTTCAGGATCTGATTGTAGGGATGGGTAATATTTTTCATCTAAAACTTCTTCTTTTTTTGAAAACATAGAGACATATCTGAATGCAGTTTTTCTTCTATCTTCTTTGGTGAATTTCTTAAGATCATTAATTAAAATATATCTTGATTCTCCTAATTCACCAGTTCTAATTGGAATTTTTGCAAAAAATGGTATTAAAGCTGATTTTATTGACCTTGATAAAACTATACTTTGGTCATAATTTCCTTTTATTCTCCTTGCTAGATTTAGTCTTTTTAAAAGCCCAAGTTCTTTATGTCCGGAATCTAATATTACCGCTTTATTAATTTCTGGCATTCTTTCAACCAAGCTTTTAAATGTTGAATTTACTAAAATATCTATTTCAGTATTGGGATTCTCTGATTTTACTCTTTTTAGAAGTGTTTGTGACATCACAATATCACCAAGCCAATTTTGCGGGATAATAAGTAATTTTTCTATGGCCATAAGATTTTAATCAGATAATTTATTAATTTTTTTTATAATATTTGATGTAGAGCAGCCTTTAACGAAAGGAATAATTTTTAAAATACCCTTATTTTTAATTACAAAATCACCTCCAACAATCTCACTTTTTTTGTAGTCACCGCCCTTAATTAAAATATTAGGTTTAACTTTTCTTATAAGTTTAATAGGTGTGGGCTCACTGAATTTAATAATAAAAGCATCATCAAGAGTTATACGTCTAAGCATTTCCATTCTGTCTTTTATATTATTTATTGGTCGAGTTATTCCCTTAAGATTCCTTACAGACAGATCATCGTTAACACCTATTATTAGAAAATCTACGATATTTCTTGCCTGATCTAAGTATTTCGTATGGCCGCGATGCAAGATGTCAAAACATCCATTTGTAAATCCAATAGTAAATCCCATTTCTTTGATAAGATTTATTATGATCTCTAATTGATTTTCACTAGTAATGACTCTGTTGCATTTATCTAATAATTGTAAATTTTTCAAATATTCAGCTTCAAGTTGGGCTTCCATATTTATTTGATTATTTACTATGGTTGTAAGTTCATTGGCATCCAAGGATTGTGCGCCTAATTTTTTAATTACTTCACCAGCGGCAATATTAGACACGATAGAAGCAAAATGTAGATTATCATCTTCAAATGAAATGTAAGCTGCGCAAAGAACGGCTATAACAGTATCTCCTGCTCCTGTAACATCAAAAACTTCATTAGCAGATGTAGCTTTAATATGTTCTGCTTTTTTATTTTTTCTAACAAGAATCATACCGTCGTGACCTAGTGTAATTAATATAGAATTAATATTTAATTTACTTGAGAGTTGCTTTGCTTTTTTTATAATTTCTTTATGATTCTTGCAAGGGCCAACTATTTTTTCAAATTCATTGAGGTTTGGAGTAATTGCAAATGAATTTTTATAAGGATCAAAATTACTACCTTTAGGATCAATAAAAACTATTTTTTTATGCTTATTAGCAATTTTAATAAGCTGGCTAATATTTTTCAGGGAACCTTTATTGTAATCAGAAAATATTATTGCATCCGATTTTTTAATTAATCTTTCTATCTCTTTGCTAGAAGAATTTATTGGGTTCTTGTAATTATCATCTTCATCATCGATTCTAATAAGCTGCTGATTTTGACTTATAACTCTTGTTTTTGTTGTTGTTTTATAACTTTTATCTGCCCCAGAAATCAGATCTATTTTTAGCGATTTAAGTAATGCCCTTAAAGTTTTCCCATTGCTATCGATGCCAACTTCAGCAAGAAGGCTGACGTTTAGACCAAGCGAGCTTATGTTAGCAGCAACATTTGCCGCACCACCAGGTTTTAAAGTCTCTCTTTCAATTTTTAAAACTGGAACGGGTGCCTCAGGAGATATACGATTAGTATTTCCAAAGGAATATTTATCCAGCATTGCATCACCAACAACTAAAATTTTTGCTTTATTAAATATACTCATTGTTTTTTATACCCATTTTTTATGTATGTTTTATTATTTAAAATGGCTTCTGATAGTAGTTTATCATTCCTAGAAAAGTTTTCTCTACTATTAATTTTATGATGGAGATGAAGCAAGCCTGTAGAAAATACCGCTTCTTTTCTATAAATACCACTATTAATAAGCCTTACTACAAAGTCAGAATCTTCTCTTCCCCAACCAATGTAAGATTCGTCAAGTCCATTAATATTATTAAAATCATCTCTCCAAACCCCTAAATTACAAGTTTTGGCACCACGCCACTCTTTTTTTTTGGTTTTTCTAAAAGGGTAGTGAGGAAATCTAATTATAGGTATGATTCGGTTGATATCTCTTTGTAGTCTTAATTTAATATACTTCATAAAACCAATTAAATTTATATTATGATTTTCTTTTATTAATATATTTGAAAAATTCTCAGAGAGCATAATTCTATTTCCTCTTGCGAAAAAACCTTTCTCAGAAATAATTTTATGGTTTTGAATAAAATCACTAAATGCAACGCAATCACCATCTATAAATATTAAATATTCCCCTGATGACTTTCTAACGGCTTCGTTTCTAATTTTTGCTGCCCTAAATCCTTTGTCATCATGCCAGGCATGTTTAATATTTAAGTGAGAATCTTTGTATTTTTCAATTAATAGTTTTGTTTCTTCTGTAGAGCCATCATCAGCTACAATAATTTCAAAATGACTGTCTGCTTGATCTAGGAATGAGTTTATGCATCGCTGAAGAAAATCAGGACTATTGTACGTGGTTATAATGACTGAAATTAACATGCTTTTTATTTAAATAATTAATTATTAATCTTCATCTTCATTTAACTGATATATTGTTGAGCAATAAGGGCATTTTATTGTCTTATTATGTTTTTTTTCTATCGGTAAAAATACTTTTGGGTGAGATAGTTCTAAATAACCTTTCCTTGGGCAACTCAATGGCAAATCATTCTGTTTTATAATTATTGCACTTTCTTTATTATTTTTTCTCTTTGACATTCTAATTATTTAGAAATTGTTAGCCAGTCTTTATATTTTTCAGATTTTCCATTAACAACGTCGAAATATTTTTTTTGGAGTATTTCTGTTATAGGGCCTCTTGAGCCATTTCCAATTGATCTGTCATCAAGCTCTCTTATAGGTGTAACTTCTGCTGCTGTGCCTGTGAAAAAAGCTTCATCTGAAATATAAATTTCATCTCTTGTCATTTGTTTAACTTTAATTTCAATGCCTTCGTCTTCTGCTAGTTTCATAACAGTCCTTCTTGTAATACCATCTAACGCAGAATTCACCTCTGGCGTATATATAATATTATCATTTACTACAAAAATATTTTCACCGCTTCCCTCTGACACATAACCATTAATATCTAATAACAACGCTTCATCGTATCCACAGCTAAGTGCTTCTTGCAAAGCAAGCATGGAGTTGATGTAGTTTCCGTTTGCTTTTGCTTTACACATTGTTGAATTTACATGATGCCTTGTGTAGGAAGATGTTTTAATTCTTATTCCATTCTTTAAATTATCTTCGCTAAAATATGACCCCCATTCCCATGCAGCTACTATCAAATGTTCTTTTAAATTATCTGCTCGCAGACCCATGCCTTCGGAACCATAAAAGCACATTGGTCTAATATAGCCTGATTTTAAATTATTCTTTTCTACAACAAGTTTTTGAGCATCCTCTATCTCTTTTTGAGAGTAAGGAATTTTCATACCTAAAATTTTTGCTGAATTTATTAATCTTTTAGTATGGTCTTCAAGTCTAAAAATACCAGTCCCTTCTGGTGTCTGATATGCTCGTACTCCTTCGAAAACACCCATTCCATAATGAAGAGTATGTGTAAGGACGTGAACATTGGCTTCACGCCAAGGAACTAATTTACCATCAAACCATATAAAACCATCTCTATCAGACATTGACATAATTAAGAACTCCAGATTATCAAAATACATTCATTTGCTATTGTGAATGAGAAGTATTAACATTTACTGCCTGATTATATTAAGGAAAATAAATGGAAAACACACGTTTTTTTATTGATTATAAAGCTTTGCACGCAATATTTATATTAATATTTACATTATTACCGTCAATTAGTAGTGCTGAAGAGCTAAACGTGTATTCAGGAAGAAAAGCTGCTCTTATAAAGCCCTTGCTACAACAGTTTCAAGAAGAAACTGGTATAAAAATAAATTTAGTAACAGCGAAAGCGGATGCTTTGATAAAGCGTATTGAATCTGAGGGAGAAAGTACTCCTGCAGATATTTTAATTACAGTAGATGCGGGAAGATTAGACAGAGCAAAAAAGATGGATTTATTTCATACAATAAATCCAAGCTCTATATCTGCGGAGATACCAAATTATTATATTGATAAAGATAACAAATGGGTTGGGCTGTCAAAAAGAATTAGAACTATTGTGTACTCAAAAAACAATGTAAATAAAAATGATATTTTAGATTTTGAGGATTTGGCAAAAGATATGTGGAAGGGGAGAATTTGCGTTAGATCCTCTAATAATATTTATAATCAATCTTTAGTAGCGTCTGTAATAGCAAATCATGGTGAAGAACAAGCTGAGAGTATCGTCAGAAAAATAGTAAGTAACTTTGCAAAAAACCCATCAGGAAATGACAGGGCCCAAATTACAGCAGTGGCAAAAAATGAATGTGACGTTGCTATAGTTAATCATTATTACTATGCCATGATGCTGCAATCAAAAGATACTAAACAAAGACAAACTGCAGATAAGGTTGATATAGTATTTTTAAATCAAAAAGGTAGAGGTGCGCATGTCAATATAAGCGGTATTGGCATTATGAAGTATTCTAAAAATATTACTAATGCGGAAAAACTTATAACATTTTTATTGAACAAAGATTCGCAAGAATGGTATGCAAAAGTAAATAACGAGTACCCTGTGTTAGGAGCTTGTAAAGTTACCGATTTATTATCTAGCTGGGGCGTAATTAATCTAGATGAAGAAATCATAAATAAATTAGGAGATTTGAATCCTAATGCTGTAAAGTTGATGGATCGAGTTGGATGGCAATAAGACCCTCAAAGGGGAAATTAAATCTTAAATTTAGAAAGACTGGCTGTAATCATAGCTTTAATATTCATGGTGCCATTTGTATTTTTGGCTTCATCGATATTTTTGCCATTCAATGAAAACTGGCATCACATAATAGACAATGTTCTGTATGGTTATTTTATAAATTCTCTAACTCTAGCCTTAGGGGTAGGTTTTTGCACTTTTATCATAGGAACAGTCACAGCATGGCTAACATCATTTTATAACTTTCCATTCAGAAGAGTAATCTCATGGCTCTTACTTATGCCGTTAGCAATGCCAGCTTACATAATAGCTATCACTTACGTAGGAATTATAGATAGCGTAAATTTTTTACCAGATATAAGAAATTTGTTTGGTGCAATTATTATGATCTCATTAGTCTTATACCCCTACGTCTATATTTTGGCAAGAGGGGCTTTTTTAGAGCAGTCAAAAGAATTATATGAAAATTCACAAATATTGGGAGCATCACAATTTAAAATATTTTTTAAGATATCAATCCCAATGGCTAGACCAGCAATTATATTGGGGGTCACATTAGCCGCAATGGAAGCATTAGCTGATTTTGGGACCGTAGAATTTTTAGGGGTTCCAACTTTTACAACTGGAATATTTAGAACTTGGTTTGGCATGAATGACGCAGTTACAGCAACTCAAATGGCCACTCTCTTATTGAGTATAGTATTTATCTTTGTTTTTATAGAGCAACAGTCTAGGAGAAAAGTTCGTTATTCTGAGAATATTAAAACACAATCAAAATTAAATTATAAAATAACCTCAAAAAAAAATAATTTTTATATCATCACGATATGCTTACTACCATTATTATTCGGTTTTATAATTCCTTTTTTTCAACTTATTTATTGGTCAATATTTGTTTCTAGAGAGGCCTGGGATAAAGATTTTTTTCATATAGTCACTAATACTATTATATTGGGATTTTGCGCAGCCCTAATTATTTCTGCAATATCAATCTTGATAACATATGTAAAAAGATTTAACCCAGGCAGTATAATTAATAAATTCATGCAAATAATCACTTTAGGTTATGCGATTCCAGGCCCAGTAGTAGCTATTGCAGTATTAATACCATTTGCAACTTTTGATAATTATCTAAATCAATTGCTTATATCAAAATTTAATTTTTCTGTAGGTCTAATTTTTAGTGGAAGTTTTTTTATTTTAATATTTGCGTATTGCATTAGATTCTTAACAGTTTCCTCTAGAACTATAAAATCTGGATTAGACTCAATTAGTCTTTCTACAGACGAGGCAGCAAAAGCATTGGGTGCAAGCACTAAAACTATTTTAGGGAAAATTCATTTCCCAATGTTAAAAACATCACTGCTGACAAGTTTTTTAATAGTTTTCATTGATATTATGAAGGAGCTGCCACTTACTTCTATTCTTAGACCATTCAATTTTAACACTTTATCAGTTAAGGCGTTTGAATTAGCATCAGATGAAAAAATTGCAGACGCGTCAAACGCAGCAATAATGATTGTACTAGCTGGTATTATCCCTGTAATTATTATCACAAAAAATATATTAGGAAAAAGAAATAAGGTATAATTTTTTTATGAATAAAAAACTCATCATTTCAGACTTATCTTTAGTTTACGACAACAAAGAAGATAGCCGTAAAATACTATCAAGTATTAATTTTGATTTAGAAGAGTCCGAGATAGGATGTATATTAGGCCCCAGCGGTTGTGGTAAAACTTCATTATTAAGAGCTATTGCTGGATTCGAAGATATAATTTCTGGCTCTATTTTAAAGGATGGAGTGTGCATCACAAATAATTTAGAAAACACCCCAGTTCAAGATAGAGAAATGGGTATGGTATTTCAAGATTATGCTTTATTCCCCAATATGAATGTTCAATCAAATATAGCTTTTGGACTTCAAAAAAAAACAAAAAAAGAGATATTAGATCGAGTTAACTACTTATTAGATTTAGTTAATTTACAAAAATATAGTAGCAAGTATCCTCATGAACTATCAGGAGGAGAACAACAAAGAGTAGCTCTTGCAAGAGCTTTAGCAACATCACCAAAAATTCTTTTATTTGACGAGCCTTTTTCAAATATTGATGCAGACATAAAAGAAGATTTGATTTCCGATGTTAGGGACTTATTACAAGAACTGTCCATTACATCTATTGTGGTAACTCATGATCAAAATGAAGCATTTAATATTGCTGATAAAATTGCAATAATGAATGAAGGAAAAATCGAGCAAACAGGAAGTGCGTATGACATTTATCACAAGCCAGTAAATAAATTTGTCGCAGATTTTATTGGTTTAGGTATTTTTTTACCAATAACTCAGAATGCTCAAGGTAAGCTTGAAACTCCGTTTGGCTCATTAGATGAAAAGAAATTAAAGGGGGGTTTTTCTAAATCTGGCAATTTAGAGATGTTGATCCGCCCAGATGATGTTATTCATAATGACAATAGCCATACTAAGGCAGTAGTTGTTGAAAAACAATTCAGAGGAGCAGAATTTTTATATAAGTTATTGTATAATGATAAATACCCATTACTGTGTTACGCACCAAGCCATCACGATCATAAGATTGGCGAGCAGATTGGCATAGAATTAGATATTGAACATTACGTGATTTTTGAAAAATAATGAAAAAAAAGAATACAAAATTTTCCAGCGATATAGTGAAAGGTTATGAAAGAGCTCCAAGCAGAGCTATGCTTAGAGGCGTTGGATTTAGTGATAAGGATTTTGATATCCCGCAGGTTGGTGTTGTTTCAACTTGGAGTCAAGTGACTCCATGCAACTCGCATATTAATAAATTAGCTGATGCTGTGAGCACAGGTGTTAAATCAAATAGCCTAAAGCCTGTAATATTTAATACTATTACTATTTCAGATGGAATCTCTATGGGTACAGAAGGCATGAAGTACTCTTTGGTTTCAAGAGAAGTAATAGCTGATTCTATAGAGACTGTAGCAGGGTGCGAAGGGTTTGATGGCTTAATAGCTATTGGTGGTTGCGATAAGAATATGCCTGGCTGTTTAATAGGATTAGCTAGGCTCAATAGACCGTCCTTATTTATATACGGCGGAACCATTATGCCTGGCATATATAAAAATAAAAAAATTGATATTGTTTCTGTTTTTGAGGCAGTCGGTCAATTTGCAAAGAAAGAAATTTCAAAAAAAGAATTAAAGAGCATAGAGGAAACTGCGATTCCAGGTCCAGGCTCATGTGGTGGGATGTATACAGCAAATACTATGGCTTCTGCTATAGAAGCTCTAGGAATGAGTCTCCCAGGAAGTTCTTCCCAAGCCGCTATATCTAAAGACAAGCACTTAGATTGCATTAATTCTGGTAAAGCTATAAAAAATCTACTAGAGAAAAATATCACGCCAAAAGATATCATGACAAGAAAATCATTTATCAATGCGATTACGGTCACAATAGCATTGGGCGGATCTACGAATGCGGTTTTACATCTATTGGCTATGGCAAACTCAATTGGTGTGAAATTAGAGTTGCATGACTTTACAAAAATTGGAAAAAAAGTGCCTGTTTTAGGAGATTTAAGACCAAGTGGAAAATATATGATGTCTGAGCTTATTAAAATAGGTGGGATTCAACCATTAATGAAAATCTTACTTGATGCAGGAATGCTTTATGGTGACTGTTTGACTGTTACAGGGAAAACACTGGCTCAAAATCTAAGAACAGTAAAAGCGTACCCAAAAACACAAAAAATTATTAAACCATTAAGTGACCCAATAAAAAAAGATAGTCATCTTGTGGTTCTATATGGAAATTTAGCTCCTGAGGGTGCAGTCGCCAAAATTTCTGGTAAAGAAGGTTTGAGATTTGAGGGTAAAGCAATTGTTTTTAACTCTGAAGAACTTGCGATGAATGCAATTCTGAAAGGAAAAGTAAAAAAAGGGCATGTTATCGTCATAAGATATGAGGGGCCAAAAGGAGGTCCTGGTATGAGAGAAATGCTTGGCCCAACAAGTGCAATAATGGGGCAGGGACTAGGTAAAGATGTGGCGCTCATAACTGATGGTAGATTTTCCGGTGGAAGCCATGGCTTCGTTATAGGGCATGTATCTCCTGAGGCTGCTGTTAAAGGGCCAATTGCTATAATTAAGAATGGTGATCAAATAATTATAGATGCTCAAAAGCAAATAATTGAATTAATGATTAGTAAAAAAGAAATAAAAGACAGGTTTAAAAAATTACCTAAATTTAAAACTAAGTATAAAAAAGGTGTTTTGGCAAAATACGCATCTTCAGTCAGCTCTGCATCTACAGGAGCGGTAACAGATCTTTTTGAATAAATTATTAGGACGGTCTAATAGTAAATCTTCCGGTTATCACCCATCTAATTAATAAATAAGAAGGAAATATTAATAATGCGCCAAGAGCAATTGTGCTCTCACTGTAGGGAAGTAATTTGCTATTGAAGCTGAAGAAAGATTTGCCTCCTATTAGAAGAAAGAAAGACTCGCCCTTTAAAAAGAAGTAAATTATATTAAAAGGATGCGCTAAAAATAATACCAATGTTAGTGTATACATCAGTCTATTTAATCTCTGATAAATATTACGCATTTTTTACCTCGTTTATCTCCATTAAATATTTTTATTTATTTAATAATTAATATTTATCTTTCTAAAATCCAGCTTTTTTTAATAACTCTTTAGCTTTTTCTTTATCTTGCTCTACAAGATTACCTTCTTCGTACATTAGTGCTAACGTAGTTAATGAGCCTACTAATCCCTGGCTAGCTGCTTTAGTGTACCAATGAACAGCTGCTTTTCCATTTTTTTCAGCACAATCACCCTCCATATACATAAAGCCCAACCCATGTTGCGCTAAGGCATGTCCGCTTTCAGCTGCAGCTTTCATCCATTTAAATGCCAGGAGTGGGTTTTCTTTGTTCCCCAAGCCATTTTGATACATTATAGCGCATCTATGTTGCGCTTCAGTATTGCCTGCGTCAGCTAGAGGTGAAAGAAGCTGCATTGCTCTTGAGAAATGCTTGGCCTCAAATGCACTTAAACCACTATTTAATTCAACTTCATCTTTTTTCATCTTATATCCCATTAACAATATTTTATTTTCACATTATATACATATAATATATAAAATATAAATAATTTAAGGGAGAGTCTCTTGTCAAAAAATATCTTAAGAGGAGCAATTCAAAAAGTTGCTACTGGGCCAGAGTTCAGCAAAAATATATCTGAAGAAGAAAGCTACAATTCAATGTTAAATATATTGGATAGCACCATAGATCATGTGCAGGCAGCAATATATTTAATTGCTATGAGAATGAAAAGAGAAACTATGGATGAAAATATAGGCTCCCTCAGAGCATTAATTGATAAATCAAATATTATCACTGCTGATGTAGATGAATTACTAGATATAGCAGAGCCTTATAATGGTTTTCTAAGAAACACACCCTTAAGCGCTTTTCTTCCAGCTGTGTTCGCAGCTGCTGGCATGCCATGTGTTACACATGGGGTAGAAAATGTAGGCCCAAAATTTGGATTGACCACAAGAAAGATATTGAAGACAGCAGGTATTGATGTGGATAAAAATTCTCAACAAGTAACTGAATCATTAAGTAATAAAGAGATTGGTTGGTCATATATAGACCAAGAAAAATTTTGCAAGCCATTACATGAGCTAATTGATTTAAGAACAAGAATGGTAAAAAGAACGTTATTAACTACTATAGAGGTTCTTGTGGGTCCAATTAGGGCTAAAAATCAAACACATTTATTGACTGGTTACGTTCATGCGGCATATCCACAGGTTTATACTGATTTAGCAAAAGTCTCAGGTTTTGATTCAGCAGTGCTTGTTAAAGGAGTAGAAGGTGGGATTTCTCCCGCATTAAGAGGAGATGGCAAAGTATTTTATTATCTAGATAACAACGAAATGAAAGAAATTAAATTCAATCCAAAAGACATATCTGTAGAGCAAAATATAAGGGCGGTCCCTTTACCAAAACTAGAAAAACAACCAGAAGGCAAGTTAGATGAAATTTCAAGCGATATTAATATCAATGATTTTTCAATAAAAGCTTCTGAAATTGGTTTAGAGGCGCTGGATGGAAAAGATGGTTCCGCAAAAGATACTTTGATATATACTGGCGCCCTAACATTATCATTAATTAGAAAAATTGATTTTAATGATGCGGCAGAGCAGATTAAAAAAGTTATAAATAGTGGTAAAGCAAAAGAATTTTTTTATAATGCAATTTGAATTATAATAAATTGATAGGGTATACAACATTAATATAAGAGTGGGGTAAAAAATGAACGAAACATATAGAAATGCAGTTGTGAAAATGGAAGAACAAGGTGTTCAAGAAGAATATGTTCTTGGTTGGCAAGGTGGTTGTTTAGGACATCCTCAGCGAGAGGAAACTAGAGCAACTGAAGCTTATAATGCTGGCTTCGAAGATGGTCAGGAAAAAAATTTAGCTAATATTGGAAATTGGAAGAAATAAGCTTATTTGTTTACAAGAGATTTGATAGGCCTTCTTAAGGAAAATAAAATCTTAGGAACCTCTTGATCAACTACATACATACGTATCCAATGGTTATCAATTTCTCCCATATGCGACATTAAATGGTTGCCAAGAATTATTCTAGCTTTATAACTAGGTTCTTCTTGGTACTCTAATTCCATATATTCTCCCATTCGATCATTAAGTAAATTAATGAATTTGGTCTTAATGCCTTCATCTGGAATATTTAAATCTTTTTGATTTATATTTACAGTTTCGTTTAATTTTTTTGCAATATCAGTAATAAAATTAATTTTTTTTTCAGAATCGTAATTTTTAGTCTCATTATGAGTTACATAAATTTGAAAGCACGAAACTTCTTTTAGAATCTCAATTCTATCCGCCCATGTTTCTGTATCAAAACCTTCATTCTCTAAATTTAATAAGGTTTTTTTAGAAATTTTCCATATGCTTACAGCAATAGCACTGGCAATTTGACCAATTTGTCTTTTTTTTCCTTTTTGATTCCAACCACTATGTATTCTTTGTATACTCATTTAATAAGAAACTTAAAAATTTAATACCTTACATTATACACCATTAATTATGATAGAGATAAAACCGAATACTTTTATATTTGAATTTAAGAACTCTATTAAAAAAGAGGATTGTTTGAATATTATAGAGAGATTTGAGAAAAATGAAGTAGACCATTATCAGGGTAAAATTGGGCAAAATCTTAATCAAGACTTAGACATTAAGAAATCTACAGACCTTGTTATAAGTGGTAAAGAAATATGGAAGGATGTAGATAAGTTATTTTTTACAGCACTAGCAAAAGCCTTAAGCGAATTTAAGAAAGAATTTAACTTTTTTCAGGGTCCTTTTAAGGATATGGGTTATGCAATTCAGCGAACTAATCCAGGTCAATATTATCATTGGCATATTGATGGTGGTAGTCATGATTTTAGTTATAGGCAGTTAGTCGCAATTTTTTATTTGAATGATGTGTCTGATGCTCAGGGTGGCACCACAGATTTTTTACACCAAGATATTTCTGTGACTCCAGAGGCTGGGAAGTTAATTTTATTTCCTCCATTTTGGACTCATAAACACAGGGGCGCTGAAGTATTGTCTGGTAAAAAATATATAGCTACAACTTGGATTGTATTCGCCTAATTAAATTTTAAGAAAATGATGTCTCTTCCATGCTTCCAGAAGTATCTATATCTATCACTGTAATATTTGGCATTTTATTGATGATATATGCCGCCATCATCACCGCGGTCTCTTTTTTATTTAAGTGTATAGAGGTAAACAAACGATCCGCTGCTATTTGGCACTTTTGAAGCTGACTAGGGTTTTCCACCCAACTTCTACTCATTTGAAATCCTTTACTCATATCAGAGTCCATTTGAGTAAAAAAATCCTGAGCATCAGCTATGATTTTTTTTTTAACTTTTAGGGGATATTCATCCTCTCCGAGAATGACAGTAAGTTCATGCATTTTTTATTTCTTAGAGCCCTTTTCTTTATGCGCAAGATCCACTATATCCATTGCCAAATCTCTGTACTCTTCTCTAAATCCAGAAATTTCTGAATCATCAGATGGAGCAAAATATTCCGAAGCCTCAACTCCATCAGCCCTATCTAAAGCTATGAATTTTTTCTGCATCTCCAAAATTCGCTTAATCTTATCTTGTTTAGTGTTACTCATATTCTCCTCCTTTAATAATCTAATCAGATATAATGATAACTCAGTTATCTATATAAAATCTACTAATCCAAATTGGATAGGCTTAATAACCACCTTTTCTTAAGCTCTCTGATAATCCTGATATTTTTCTGCCTTGTTTACTCGGATCCCCAGGGAATAAATCATATAAAACCTTAGCGTCTATTTTTTCACCCCATAATTTCTCAAAATACTTTACCATTTTTCTCGTATTTGGTTGATTCCCAGCATTATTGAAAAATTCATCTCTTAAGTGGTTTATTACATCCCAGTGTTTAGATGTAAGTTCAAGAGCTTCTATGTCTGCTATTGCGCTTGCTAATTCTTCAGACCAATCTTCTGTATTTACCAAGTAACCCATCTCAGTAGTTTCTATTTGTTTCCCAGCTATTTCAATTGATGGCATACAAGCCTCCTTTAAAAAATTATGTTTTACTCGCTATTTTTTGGTACAGCTACTGGAGCAATACTTTTATGTGGTAAAAAGATACCACATCCATATAATTTTCCAATACCTATTCCTAGCTCTTGTATTTTTATTGAATCTTTTTTTTCTAGATCTGTAATTAATAAGGTCTTACCAACAAGATTTTTAGTTGGTGTTTTGATAATATGCTCCTTACCGCATAGCATTTTTTTAACATGAATATTCATTGAGGATAGAGATTCATTTATGGATTTTAAAAATTCTTCTTCATCTTTATTATTAGAAATCACGACCGCTCTACAAAAAAGAGTATCGGTAGAGATTAGTTTTTTAATATTTGGCTTTGATAAAGTCATTTCATACTCACCAACATTTAGAACCTTTCCGTCAAGTGCAAAAAATTTTTCTGAGTGTTCTAAAGGTGTTCTAATGGCAAAGCGCGTTCTTTTTGATAAATGTATCTCTGTCTGAGGCCTTTCCCATCCTGCACCAGACTCCGCGCCATGAATAGAATGTATGGCTAAGTTATCTATATCCCTGATACTTGGTATTTTTTTTAAAATCGCCTCAAATAAATCATACGCATGATCAGCTGCAATTTTTCTACAATTTACTTTAAGCGATACATCAACAATTTTATTTTCAGTTTTGCTGTTGCTCTCTTGATTGTCTTCTTCCCAGTACATAATTTATTTTTTTGGTGAGGTAAATAAGTTCTCTAAATCTACTTCCCAGTAATCAGGTGTGTCATCAAAATGTGGCTTCATATCCATAGATAAAAACATTTCGCCTTCGTCAATTTTCTTTAATATAAATTCTTTAAGTTCTTTATATGTTTCGATTTTATATTGCTGAATTAGTATTTCGCTTATAGTTAACATAATATTTATCTTATTCTTTCTGAGAACCTAAGTCTCTTGAGTAATCTTTTATTTTCACCATCTAAGTACCGCTCCCTTTTATGTAGGATGTTGTTAGCAAGGTATCCCTGATTCTTTTTTAAAAGAAGCTTAAATATATACTTGTCATCATCTAGTATAAAACTGGAAATATAATTTTTGATTTTTTTTATCATACCATCTTTTTTCCAAATAATATTTTGTTGCCTTGAAGTAAATCTCATATTTAAAAAATTCTCGGTGTCAATATAGAATACTGGCCCTATTGAAGATGAAGAGCTCTTTGAGTTTTTATTTTTCGGAATCTCCATTATGTTCTCTTGCATTAAAACATCTATGAAATCTGGATTATAATCCCTCAGAAATATATACAAAATTTCATGGTCTAGTAATAAGTTTTCGCCGCCTTCTTGCGCAGGCTCACTACAGTGTAATAAGAAAGATTTAACGGTTGAGTTAAGAGGGTGGTAATACCCGTCTGTATGCCAATTAAGGGGTTTATTAGTATAAGGAATATATTCAATATTTAATTTTTTTTGAACCAAGCTCGAATTATCTGTGATATTGGATATGCCATTTTGATCAGCTAATAAATTAGATACTGAGCTCATCAAATTCAATTGCACACAAAATTCTTGTAGTTTCTCGTTAGATACCTGCGCAGAAAAATTGTATATAGCAAAATTATAGTCCTTAACAATTTTTTTAAGTTGAGTGATTTTATTGATATCAATATCTTCACAGTCAAATGATATTGATAGAGACTCTATATCTTTGGGATACAAAGAAAGTTTATTATCACGCCAACTTATATATTCAGTTTGATTTTCTAGAGCAAATGGAGATTTCATTACTAGATTGTATGACATTTGTAATTTATTTTGGTAGGATATTTTAAATTAAATATTTGGTTTAGTTTTATTATACTTATATTTTGTAAAAAATATCTCTAATGGGATAGGTTAATGAAGAAAAAAACACCCCAAAAGAACGGTGTCATTACTTCGGATAAACTCATAAAATATAATTATACATAGATAAGTTTAATGTAATTCAAAGGAGAATGCAGAGTGGCTGATAAACATATAACACCGATGTTAGATGAGTTGGAGCATGGCCCATGGCCAAGTTTTATATCCGGAATAAAAAGATTAAGAGATCAACATCCAAGTGAAAGAATTTCTAGTACCGCAAACTCTTTGCTTGGTCAGCTAGAGCATTCATATGAAACAAGAAAAGGTTATTGGAAAGGTGGAACTGTAAGTGTATTTGGTTACGGAAGTGGAATCATCCCAAGATTTTCTGAGGTTGGGGATGCGTTTCCAGAATCAAAAGAATTTCACACTTTAAGAGTTCAGCCACCAGCAGGAAATTATTACTCTACTGACATGTTAAGACAGCTTGGACAAAGTTGGGAAAAACATGGCTCAGGCTTGCAAACGTTCCATGGGCAAACTGGAAATATAATGTTCATTGGGTCTACTACCGAAAATACACAGCATTTCTTTGATGAGATTAATGAATATGGGTGGGATTTAGGTGGTGCTGGTCCTTGCGTACGAACAGGCATGTGTTGCGTTGGTGCAGCAAGATGCGAGCAATCTAATATCGATGAAATCAAAATACACAGAACTCTATTGAACAATTTTACAGATGACGTTCATAGACCTGCGCTTCCATATAAATTTAAATTTAAAGTTTCAGGATGCCCAAATGACTGTGTGAATTCAATTGAAAGAGCTGATTTCGCTATTATCGGAACCTGGAAAGATGATATGAAAGTTAACCAGGATGAAGTTAAGGATTTTGTAGCGAAGAAAGGCAGGAAATATCTTATAGATAATGTAATTACAAGATGTCCAACAAACTGCTTATCACTTAAAGACGACGATACTCTAGAAGTTGATAACAGGAACTGTGTTAAGTGTATGCATTGCTTAAATGTTATGCCGAAGGCGTTAAGCCCTGGGGATGATAAAGGCGCTACAATATTGATGGGCGGAAAAAGAACACTTAAGGTTGGTGATTTAATGGGTACAGTAGTTGTGCCATTCATGAAGCTAGAAACAGACGAAGACTATGAAAAGCTAACAGAGTTAGCTGAAGAAACCATAGATTTTTGGGCGGAAAATGGATTAGAGCACGAACGTTGTGGTGAAATGATTGAGCGTATTGGTTTAGTGAACTTCTTAGATGGTATTGGATTAGAAGTTGATCCTAATATGGTAGCAGACCCAACAACTAGTTCTTACGTAAGAATGGATGGATGGGATGACGAAGCTGAAAAATGGTTTAAAGATAAATTACATTCAGCATAAACTTAATATCTCTCAATAAATTTTAAAATAAAGGAATACAAGATGGCAGAGAAACAAGAAGTAAAAAAAATAGTCCACAGACCTCCTATAGAGACAGGTTGTCCAGATGCATTTCAATATATGCATCCGTTAATGAGAAGAAATTATGGGCAATGGGCCTACCATGAAGATCCACGTCCTGGAGTACTTAAACATGTTGCGCATAGCGGAGAAGCTATTTGGACAGTTAGAGCAGGAACTCAAAGAATTTTAGATGTGCTGAGTTTAAACTTATTATGTGATATCGGCGATACTTATGCTGATGGATACGTTAGATTTACAATCAGAAGTAACATTGAATACATGGTTGACCAAGAGTCAAAAGTTGGACCGCTAATAGTTGCGCTTGAAAGCAATGGATTCGTAGTTGGTGGAACAAAAAACTCTGTTGCTATGATTTCACATACTCAAGGATGGCTGCATTGTGATATTCCTGGAACAGACGCATCAGGTGTTGTAAAAGCTATGATGGACGAAGTTATAGATGAATTCAAAGGTTGGAATATGCCTAATAGAGTTCATATGACAACTTCATGTTGCCAAATTAATTGTGGTGGACAAGGTGATATTGCTATTAATGTTCAGCATACAAAGCCACCAAAAATAAATCATGATTTGGTTTCTAATGTTTGCGAAAGACCTTCTGTTGTAGCGCGTTGTCCAGTAGCTGCGATAAGACCAGCTTTAGTTAATGGTAAACCATCATTGGAAGTAGATGAGAAAAAATGTATTTGTTGTGGAGCATGTTATCCACCTTGCCCACCTATGCAGATTAATGATGCAGAGCATACAAAACTATCTGTCTGGGTTGGTGGTAATCATTCTAACGCTAGAGGAAAACCTACATTTCAAAAATTAGTAGCAGCAGGTATTCCAAATAATCCTCCAAGGTGGCCTGAAGCAACAGCCATTGTTAAGAAGATTCTAAGAGCGTATAGAGATGATGCTAAAGACTGGGAAAGAATAAGCGACTGGGTAGAAAGGATTGGTTGGCCAAGATTTTTTGAGTTAACTGGACTGCCGTTTACTAAATTTCACATCAATAATTGGAAGGGAGCAAGAAATAGTCTTAATGCATCCACTCACATTAGATTTTAAGTACTAATTAATAATTACAGAGATAATGAGGAGATAATTTGAAACTAGGTATATTAATTAACGAAGGACCGTATCAACACCAAGCTTCTGATACAGCTCTTCAGTACGTTAAGGCAGCTATAAAAAAAGGGCATGAAATTTATCGTGTGTTTTTCTATAACGATGGAGTAAATAACGCAACACGATTTGCTACTCCACCTAAAGATGATAGAAATATAACGAATGAATGGTCCAATTTAGCTAAAGAACATGGCGTAGATTTAGTAGTTTGTGTTGCGGCAGCACAAAGAAGAGGAATTTTAGACAAAGGTGAGGCGGAAAGAAACGGTAAAGATTCTGATAATATCGCTGATGGCTTTAGAATTTCTGGTTTAGGTCAACTAGTTGAGGCAGGTATCCAGGCTGACAGACTAATCACTTTTGGAGACTAATACAGATGAGTGAAGAAGCAATCATAAAAAAATTCATGTATGTGAACAGAAAAAGTCCGTATGGAACAATCTATGCACTAGAATCCCTAGAAGTGGTATTAATTACAGCAGCATTCGATCAAGATGTCAGCTTAACTTTTACAGATGATGGTGTTTATCAGTTAATGAAAGACCAAAATACAGACGGCATTGGAATGAAAAACTTTTCCTCTACATATGCAGCATTAGGGGATTATGAAGTAAAAAAAATATATATTGATCAAGAGTCTTTAGATGAAAGAGGATTATCAGTATCTGATCTCCAAGAGTTGGTATGGGAAGATGAAGATGAAGATTATGCTGAGAAGAGCTCAATTAATTTAGTATCTAGAGCAGAGCTTTCAGAGATCATGAGTCAGCAAGATATAGTAATGAGTTTTTAATAGGAAAAAATTATGAAAATGTTACACACAGTAAATAAATCGCCATTTGAAAATTCAACAGTAATTTCATGTATCTCAATGTGCGCAAAAAATAGTAGTATTTTATTTATTGAAGATGCAGTGATTTCTGTAATGAAGTCCACAAAATTTTCCAACACGATAAGTAATTCACTAAAAGATTTTAAAATGTACGCTCTTAAACCTGATCTTGAGGCTAGGGGCTTATCTTTAGATAATGTTATAGAAGGTGTCGAGATAGTTGGCTACGAAGAATTTGTAGACTTGACTACTGAGCATGATTCAGTGCAATCTTGGCTTTAAAAGTTAATATAATAATCCGGAGGTTTTTATGCCATTAGAAGTAAACGGTAAAAGTTACGAAGTAGATGAGGAAGGATATCTAGAAGATCTAAATTCATGGGATGTAGATGTAGCAGCAGCGCTAGCTAATGCTGACGGCGCCCCATTAGATGAAAATCATTGGGAAGTAATAAATTTTCTTCGCGAGTACTACGAAGAATATCAAATCGCGCCAGCTGTTAGAGTGCTTACGAAACAAATTGGTAAAAGATTAGGTAAAGAAAAAGGTAATAGTAAATATTTATATGAACTGTTTCCATATGGCCCCGCGAAACAAGCATGTAAGTATGCTGGATTACCAAAACCAACAGGTTGCGTATAGACATATAAGAAAACATGGAGATATCAACCTTAAGTTTTCTAATAGCAGCGTTATTTTATATAGCCTTTTTCATATTTTCATATGGACTAGTCAGTAAAATTTTGCAGTATGCGAAAACCCCGGCTCCTCTAAAAATACCTACAATGCCTGCGCCAACTACTCAAGCAGGTGTTGTTTTTAGGATGTCTAGAGAGGTGGTTTTATTCGAAAGTCTTTTCAAATCTAGTAAAGCAACATGGTTATTTGGTTGGCTTTTCCATTTTGGTTTATTTTTAGATATGTTACGCCATCTTCGTTACTTTATTGATCCAATATGGTTTTGGGTAGTGATAATACAACCATTTGGAAAGTATGGTTCCATATTGATGTTTGTAGGTTTGGTCGGATTATTAATTAGGAGAATTGTGGTAGATAGAGTTAGGTATATTTCTTCGCCCTCTGACCATCTAATGTTAGTTTTAATTTTATGCATCACATCTACAGGAATAGCAATGAGCTTTTACCTAGGTGCTGATGTAATAAGTGTGAAGTCTTTTTTTACCGGCTTAATAACTTTTGATATTCATAATATACCAGCTGATCCGGTTTTAATTTCACATTTAATAATGGTTGCATCATTAATGATTATATTTCCATATAGTAAATTACTTCATGCACCCGGTTTGTTTTTCAGCCCATCTAGATATCAAGTGGATAATTCTAGAGATAAAAGACACATTGCAAAATGGGCTAAGAAGTTCGAAGAGAATTAAATTTTTACAAGGACAATTTAATGGCAGTTAATAAATTTGAAACACCTGAGTTAAGGGAATACCCGATTATTCCTAAGCTAAAAGAAGGGGCTATGGCTCATAGTAAACCATTCCCTGCGAAAGAAGGTCATCAAGAGCCTTTAGGTTTTCCTGGAGAGCTGGTAGAAGATTGGCATGATGTCGCTATAAAAAAAATGGGAGATCTCCAGAGCAAATATAAAGGCCTGCAAGTATATCTAGACTCTTGTGTAAAATGCGGAGCATGCACGGATAAATGTCATTACTACGTAGGTACAACTGATCCAAAAAATATGCCTGTAGCTAGACAAGATTTATATAGAAAAGTTTATAGAAGGTATTTTACATTTGCAGGAAAGTATTTTCCTAAGTTAGTTGGCGCAACAGACTTAACTAAAGAAGTTTTAGATGACTGGTATTCGTATTTTCATCAATGCTCACAATGCAGAAGGTGTTCTGTTTATTGCCCATATGGAATTGACACAGCAGAAATCTCGATGGCAGCAAGAGAAGTAATGGACACTATAGGTGTAGGTCAAAAATACTGTAATGAAATTATCAGTAAAGTCCACAAAATAGGAAATAATTTAGGCTTACCTGGACCAGCTCTTTTGGACACACTGGAAGGCTTAGAAGAGGATGTTGAAGAAGAAACTGGCGTAGCGGTAAAATTCCCGCTAGATGTTAAAGGTGCGGATGTTTTATTAATTACGCCCTCAGCAGATTTTTTTGCCGAACCTCATGTAGATGGTCTCATAGGGTATGCAAAAGTATTTCATGAAGCTGGCATATCGTGGACATTAAGTACTCATGCTAGTGAGGCAGCTAATTTTGGAATGTTCATAGGAAGTTATGAGAACATGAGAAAGCTTGCAATGCGAATAAGAGAGGCAGCTTTAGAATTAGGAGTTAAAAGAATAGTTTTTGGTGAATGTGGGCATGCGTGGAGAGTAGCTTATAGTTTTTTAAATACGCTAGCAGGGCCATGGGATTTCTTAGATCAAAATTACCCAATTCCACAACATATATGTGAAGTGACGCACGGGTTAATACAAGATAATAAGTTAAGTTTTGATAAATCAAAAAATGACGACATGGTTTTAACATATCACGACTCATGTAATGTTGCGCGAGCTTCAAGAATGGGAGATAAGGCCGGCGGTCAATTTATAATTCCAAGAGAGGTTATTAAGGCAGCATGTAATAATTTTCATGATATGTCTTCAGATACTATTAAAGAGGGAACATTTTGTTGCGGTGGAGGCGGTGGTTTGTTGACCGATGATTTAATGGAATTAAGAGTAAAAGGAGCCTTGCCAAGAATGGAAGCTTTAGGAAGAGTTATAGAAGATCATGGGGTTACACATATGGCAGCAATATGTGCAATATGTAAAAGCCAATTTGCAAAAGTATTCCCATACTATGGTTTTTCAATGGATCAAATTGTTAGTGTGCATCAGCTAGTAAGTAATGCAATTATACTAACGGGTCAAATCGACGAAAATGAAGACAATGAAGATATAAAACACCCACAACAGGATATAGATGAAGCAGCTTAGTGCTTTATAATTATTTGTAAGACAGGAGAAAATGATGGCAGCGAATAAAGACACAGTAGAAAAAAAATTAACCTTTTTAAAGTACCAAGAAGGTGTTCATACCTATGAAGATCTTGGAAAAGATATATTTGAACAAGATAAATCAAATAAATGCCCGACATATGTTCATAGAACACCGCCATGTCAAGGCAGTTGCCCTTCAGGAGAAGATATTAGGGGATGGCTAGATATCGTAAGAGGAATAGAAAAACCACCTACAGATATCGGTATGCAAGAATATGCTTTTAGAAGATCTACTACTGCAAATCCATTTCCATCTATGATGGGGAGAGTTTGCCCAGCACCTTGTCAAGACGGGTGCAATAGAAATGACGTAGAGGATTATGTTGGGATTAATGGGGTTGAGCAATATATTGGTGATCAAGCTATCGCTGAGGGTTTTTCATTCTCTTGCACGGATAAAATGAGTGGTAAAAAAGTGGCAATTATTGGAGGAGGGCCAGCAGGTCTTTCTGCAGCATATCAATTAAGAAAACTGGGGCATGAAAGCGTTGTATTTGATTCGCATGAAAAGCTTGGTGGAATGATGAGATATGGAATACCAAGTTATAGAACACCTGACTCATTTTTAGATCCAGAAATTGATAGAATTCTTGCAATGGGAAATATTGAAGTAAAACTCAATACTTATATTGGAAAAGATGTTTCTGCAGAGAGCTTGGAGAAAGATTATGACGCAGTATTATGGGCGATAGGATGTTGGACAGGAAGAGATTTACCAGTACCTAATAGTGATGCACCAAATTGCATCTCAGCTATACAGTACCTAGAAGCTTTTGCTCAAAAGAGACTGCACGTTACAGCTAAGAAAGTAGTATGTGTTGGTGGAGGAGATACCTCAATAGATGTAGTTTGCTCATCAAGAAGAATGGGGACTTTAAAAGAAGGTCTTTCAGAAGATAATAAACCAGAAAATATTTTAAAAAATAATGCTGCTCAAGATGAGAGTTTGGCTGAAAATAGAATTCACAACGATGTAACATTAACAACTTTATTTAAAAAATCAGAAATGACGGCTTCTGAGCATGAAGTGCATGACGCTATGCATGAGGGTGTTCAAATTTTAGATGAAGTGATGCCAGTAGAGGTATTGGTGGATGAAAAAACTGGTCAAGCATATGCTCTAAAAATGGCTAAATGTACCATGAAGGAAGGAAGACCAGAAAAAATTGATGGAACAGAGTTCATTATTGAAGCTGACTTAATAGTAGCTGCAATTGGACAAGGCGGTGTTCTAGATGGTTTAGAAGAATTTAATAACGGTAAAAATTTAATAGATGCTGATAAAAATTATACAGTTCCAGGAAAGCCTGGTCACTTTGTAGCAGGTGATATTATCAGGCCTCATCTTTTGACTACTGCAATTGGACAAGGTTCGATAGTAGCTGAATCAATAGATCAGTTTTTAAAACAAACTGAAGAAGTTGAGTTTAAAAAAAGACCAAAAGTGGATGTGCATCATTTTGATTTATTAGAGAAGTTAAAAGAATCAGGATTAAAACCGGCTGAGTATGAGCCTGGTGCGCACTGGGGTACAGATGAATTAGAATTTTCTGTGCATAACTATGAAGACAGATCATCCCAAGAAATTATTAGTACTGAGAGAATGTTCCTCGGTCACTTTGAGCACGAAGTGAGAAACTTAAGAGACGAAGTTGGCCCTAACGCGGAAGAAATACTTGGTAATTTTGACGAAAGATTGCAATGTTATACAGAAGAGCAGGCAGTTCAAGAAGCTGGAAGATGCATGAGTTGTGGTATGTGTTTCGAATGTGATAACTGTGTAATATATTGCCCACAAGACGCTGTATTTAGAGTCAATAAAGACAAAAAGACGACAGGAAGATATGTGGATACTGACTATAAAAAATGCATTGGATGTCATATATGCGCGGATGTTTGCCCAACTGGCTATATAGATATGGCATTAGGCGACCACTAATTTAGGTAAGTATTAAATTTAATATACGAAATATTATCTGAATTCTGAGGAGAGATTCAGTATGTGCAATAGATTAATAACAAAAGTCTTATTAACTCTTTTTTTAATTTTCTTTAGTGGAGCATCTATCACTCATGAAAATATCCCGCATAATATTGACAAAACGATAGCTGACAAATGCGTTGAGCCAACAGATATCATGCGTGCTCAACATCATATTTTTCTCAAACAACAAAGTCACGACACTGTTGTAAAAGGTATAAGAACAACAAAATATAGTCTGAATAACTGTATAAGCTGTCATATACAGCCTTTAGCTGATGGAACTTATCCAAGTATAAAATCAGAAGAGCATTTTTGCTCAGGTTGTCATATTGCTGCTGCAGCACAAGTCGAGTGTTTTGATTGCCATGCATCGAAACCATTTAAAAAAAAAGAAATAAGTAAGGTCGCCGAATAATGAAAAAATATGAAATAAAATTAGATAGAAGAAGTTTTATGAAAAACTCAGCAATGCTTGGTCTTGCGTCCATAGCCCCTGGAGTTTTTTTTCAAGAGCTTGCCTATGGAAGACCCTTAGACGAGCCTGCATCTTCAAAAATTCGTTGGGGGATGTTAATAGATACCAATCAATGTACGGAAGATTGCAACGCATGTGTTACTGCATGTGACGATGAACATGGAATAGAAGATTTCGGTAGACCTGCCACAGACACTCAGTGGATAAGGAAAATGAATTTAACAGACGAACTTTCTGGAAAGTCACATAGTTTACCAATGATGTGTCAGCATTGCGAAAACCCTCCATGTGTAGATGTTTGCCCTACAGGAGCTTCGTTTAAAAGAGATGACGGTATAGTGCTTGTTAATAAACATACATGTATAGGATGTCGTTATTGCATGATGGCTTGTCCATATAAAGCCCGATCATTTGTGCATGAGAACCTTGAGAATCAAGTGCCACATAGCCCAAGAGGAAAAGGTTGTGTAGAAAGTTGTAATTTATGTGTTCATAAAATAGACAACGGCGATAATAATACAGCTTGCGCAGAAGCTTGTCAGAAAGATGGTCATCAAGCAATTTTGTTTGGGGATTTAAATGATCCGCAAAGCGACATATCAAAACAATTACATAAATATGGTGGAAAAGAAGTAAGAGGTGATTTAGGGTTAAATACAGCTGTAAGATACAGGGGTATATAATGAGTCTAATCAGATATAAATCTATAGACCTAGACAAGAAAGTAATATTACCAATCATTATTATTTTTACAATGCTAGCTATGGCTTTATACGCTTTTGTAACGCTTGAGCATGAAGGTCATTGGATGACTGGTATGAACAATCAAGTTGTTTGGGGGCTACCTCATGTTTTTGCTATCTTTCTAATAGTGGCAGCATCAGGAGTTTTAAATATAGCCTCTATATCATCAGTATTTGATATTTCTATTTATAAACCACTATCAAGATTATCAGGCTTACTGGCAATTGGTTTATTAATTGGCGGTTTGATGGTTTTAGTATTAGATTTAGGGAGGCCTGATAGATTAGTTGTGGCAATGACAACTTTTAATTTTAAATCTATATTTGCTTGGAACATACTTCTATATACAGGATTTCTTTTTACAGTAGTTATTTACCTCTGGATGATGTTTGAAGGTCGGTATAATAAATATGTTACAAAAGTTGGGATGTTTGCTTATGCGTGGAGGATAATCCTTACTACAGGAACTGGATCAATTTTTGGATTCCTAGTTGCAAAAGAAGCATACGACAGCGCAATGTTAGCGCCACTATTTATAGCTATGTCTTTACTTTTTGGTACAGCAATTTTTATAAAAGCATTATATTTTTTAAGAGTTTCATTTGATCTGCAAACTGGAGAAATAATTTATAAAAGATTAAAAAAGCTATTAACTTATTTTATTCTAGCAGTATTCTATTTCACGATTTTATTTCATATTACAAATTTATACGCAACAACGCATCATGATTATGAGTTTTTTCTATTATTTTCTGGCAACATATATACTTATCTCTTCTGGGTAGGGAATATATTAGTTGGGACATTTATACCGCTGTATTTAATAACTTCCAAGAAATTTTTTGGTTGTTGGAATATACTTTTACTAGCTTCTTCGTTAATAATAATCGGCGGTTTTATACATTTATATGTCATTATAGTTTCTGGCCAAGCATTTCCTCTGGATATATTCCCCGGTTACATAGAAAGCAGTACTTTTGGAGATGGCGTTATAGCTACTTATACTCCAAGTATATATGAAATAATGTTGGGATTTGGGGGAGTGGCAATAGCTTCGGCTGTATTTATATTGGGAATATTGAGCTTAGAATTTATTCCGGAAAGTCTTGAAGATGAGCAAATACAAAGTAAATAATACAGCTAGCGTGTATGTTTCCGCAGCACACAAATCTTCTGGAAAAACAATAATAAGCCTGGGATTATCAAGAATTTTTTCTGATTTAAATCATAATATACAAACTTTTAAAAAAGGTCCTGATTATATAGACATGGGATGGCTTTCATTTGCTTCAAGAAGAAAATCATATAATTTAGATTTTAATACGCAAACGTCGAAAGAAATTAAAGATTTATACAAAAATAAAAAAACAAATATTAACCTTATAGAAGGAAACAAGGGTTTGTATGATGGAGTTAACTTGCATGGTAAAGACGATAATTCTGCAATGTCAATCCTACTAGATGTCCCAGTAATACTAGTAATAGATACTCAAGGCATCACGAGAGGAATAGCACCACTCCTCCAGGGATATGTAAATTTTGAGAAAAAATGTAATATAAAGGGAATTATATTAAATAAAGTAAGCACGGAAAGACACGAAAGTAAGTTAATAAATTCAGTAGAAAATTATACAGATTTAAAAATTTTAGGGTCAGTAAGAAAAAATAAAGATTTGGTTATATCAGAGAGACACCTCGGTCTAATACCGGCAAATGAAAAGAAGGTGGTAGAAAAAAAAATCAACGCAATATCTAATATCATTAGCGAGTCCATTTCTAAAAAAGAATTCTCAGCATTAGGAATAAACTTTAAAAAGCAAAAAATTGATAAAAAAATAGTACAAAACATAACAACAAAAAAAGTTATTACAGAAATTAAAATAGGAGTTTTTTATGACTCATCTTTTGGTTTTTACTATGCAGATGATATCGAAAACTTAAAAAAATATGGCGCAGAGATAGTGTATATAAATGCTGTAAAAAATAAAAAGATACCTAATGTAGATGCTATATTTATCGGGGGAGGTTTTCCAGAAATTAACGCAGAAAAATTATCAAAAAATAAAATTTTAATGCTAAATTTAAAAAAATTTATTGAAGAAGAAAAACCATGTTATGCAGAATGCGGTGGATTAATGTATCTGTCTGAGTCAATTAAATATAATAGTAAAAAATACAAAATGGTAGGAATAATTCCAGGTTGTGTAAATATGTCGGAAAAACCTATTGGAAGAGGCTATGTGAAACTAGAAGTTAAAAAGAATCATTTGTGGAATTCAGCTCCAACAGGAATTATTAATGCACATGAATTCCATCATGCAAACTTAATTTTAAATAAGGGTGTGAAAAGTAATTTTTCTTATAACGTAAAAAGAGGTTATGGCATAAATGGAAAGTCAGATGGTTATATGTATAAAAAGTTGCTTGCTAACTTTACGCATCTCAGGAATACAGAACAATATCCCTGGGTAAAGTATTTTATTAATTTTATTAAAGAGAGTAAAAATGATTAGTTTAACAAACGAGGCTTCGTTAATTTTTAAAAAAGAAATTGAGAAAGAGAGTAATAAAGGCTTTAAACTAAGGGTTGCCGTGATGAAAAAAGAAGGTAATAAGTTTCACTACGCTATAGGATTTGATGATAATATTGCTAATACTGATAAAGTTTTTAAAGTTAATAGTGTGGAAGTTGTTATGTCAAATATATCATTAGAAATGTGTGATGGAATGACAATAGATTATGTTGAACTAGAAAAAAATCAATTTAATTTTATTTTTCTAAACCCAAAAGATCCAAATTATGTTGAGCCAAAAGAATAAAAAAGATCATGAGCATGAATTCATTGAAAACCTAAAACAATGGGCTCTCAATATAATGTCAGGAGATCTTTCATCCAGAATAAAAATTTCAAAATCTGATGATTTAAATGTTGTTTGTGATAATTTAAATATTGTTTCAGAGATGCTTGAAAACCAGCTTAATAAAACACATGAACAATTTGAAAGATTTGCAAAATACAAAGAAGATAAGAATAAAGAAGCAAACCGATTAGCTATAATTGAAGAGAGAGTTCATATAGCCTCTGAGCTTCATGACTCTTTAGCTCAAACCTTAGCTAGCCTTAAATTACAGGTTCGAGTTTTAGATGAGAGTTTGCAGGGCATTATTTATATGAAAAATAATAGGAAGTTCAAAACTTCCGAGTTATATACTGATAAAAGAATAACAGATGAGATAGAGACGCTAGAGGAAAGTATTGAATTGGCAAATCGTGAAATTAGACAGCTAATTGGGCATTTTAGATCTCCTCCCGTAATCGATAATATTGCCAGCGAGATCTCCAGCCTCGTCAAGTCCTTTCAGTCCGATAATCAAGATAAAAAAATATTTTTTCAGAACAAAATACCTGTTATTAATATAAATAAGAATGATGAGCTTCATATAAAACGAATAGCGCAAGAAGCACTAGTAAATGTAAAAAAGCATTCTCAGGCTAAAATAATAAGAGTTCTATTGATGTCATACGAAACTGGAAAATATTCTTTAATAGTAGAGGATGATGGTATCGGAATAGCTAAATCATGCTTTATTGGGCATGACAATGAAGATACAGGTGAGCATGTAGGTCTCAGTATCATGAGAGACAGAGCGCAGCAAATAGGCGGTCATTTGGCGATAGAAAGTGAACCTGGAGAGGGAGTTCGTGTTATTCTGTCATTCTATGAAAGAGAAAATTAACTTATGAAAATTAAAGTAATTCTTATTGATGATCACACCTTATTTAGAGAGGGTCTGCAGAGGCTTCTTATGAGGCATGAAATAGATGTGGTGTCTTCAGTCAGCAATGGCGAAGAAGGATTAAAAGCAATAGAAGCGCATGATCCTGATATTGTGTTGTTGGATCTAAGAATGCCAAATATCTCAGGGATTGAGGTTCTAAAAAATATCAAGAAAATCAAGAAAGCAATGCCTGTAGTAATGCTTACAACAAGTGATGATGAGAAAGACCTAATAGAAGCTTTAAGAAATGGGGCTGGCGGTTATTTACTTAAAGATATGGAGCCAGATGACCTGGTTGTAGCCCTAAAAGATGTTCTAAAAGGAGAAACAATTGTAGCGCCTAATCTTGTGCAGATTTTAGCAAAATTTCATCAAGGTGATGATACAGAGATTAATATAAGTAATTTAATTAGCACATTAACTCCAAGAGAAAATGAAATCCTAGAGTTGTTAGCTGACGGTCAAAGTAATAAATTAATTGCTAAAAATCTTGGTATATCTGACGGTACGGTAAAATTACATGTAAAATCAATCTTGAGAAAATTAGAAATTCACTCTAGAGTAGAGGCTGCAGTAATTGCTGTTGAACATGGATTAAGAAAAAAGAATTAAAACCGAGGTTCTATGGAAGGTTGGAAAAAAAATAGGTTTGGTTTAGCAATATTCATTTTTGCATCTGCTGTGGTAGCTAACATAGAAACATTTACACAAGGGCAAATAATATCCTTGATAGCTTTATTTGTAGCAATCTTTTATTTATATGTTATTTACGTAAATAAATATAGTAAAAAATAAATGTATTCAACAATAATATCTTCCAAAGATTTATCAAATATAATGTATGAAAAAAATGTCATCATATTTGACTGTAGATTTAATTTAATGAATAAAACTGAAGGCTATGAGAATTATTTGGAGTCTCATATAGAAAATTCACATTATATTAATTTAGAATCAGATTTATCTTCGCCAGTTACTAAACACTCAGGAAGACACCCACTTAAAGAGATTGTTGGTTTTTCCAATATATTGAACTCTCACGGAGTAAATAATAATACACAAATTATTGTTTATGACCATAGCAATAGTGCTATGTGCGCAAGATTTTGGTGGATGCTAAGATTAGTTGGTATAAAAAATTGCGCTGTCTTAGACGGAGGTTATAGTTCTTGGATTTTAAATCGATATGCCGTCTCCAGTGACACATCTTTAGCTTTAGAAAGGCAAAATATTAAATATAGTTATAAATCGGACCTTCTCATAACCACCGAAGCTTTAAAGATAAAGCTAAAAAGTAACTTGGTTTATCTTTTGGATGCACGAGATGAGGAGAGATACTTGGGGGTGTCTGAGCCTATTGATAAAATGGCAGGACATATACCTGGGGCTATAAATATGCCATTTAAAAATAATTTAGATAGCCTTGGTCATTTTAAAAGTGAATCTGAGTTATTTGAAATGTTCAAAGAATTTCGTAACGATAGTAGTAAAGATATAGTTAATATGTGTGGTTCGGGTGTTACTGCTTGCCATAACTTTTTAGCTTTGGAACACAGCGGCATAAGAGAGTCCAAAATATATGTTGGATCATGGAGTGCGTGGGTAAGCCACGAAGATGCAATCATAGAAGGAGTAAAATGAAGACAACAATAGAATGGCAAAATGGCGTACATTTCGTTGCTAATACAGAGAGCGGAAATAAAATACATATGGATGGCCCGGCTGATAGTGGTGGGGAAAATAATGGTGCTCGACCAACTGAATTATTAATATCTGGAATGGCTGGTTGCACAGCATTTGATGTGATTAGTATGGCAAAATCTAAAAGTATAGAAATTTTAAAATTTAATGTTGATATTGACGCTAGCAGAACAGATACAAAACCATCCCTAATTAATCAAATACATTTGAATTACAAAATTAGCGCCCCGCAAGAAAGTAAAGAAGATATCGAGAAAATAATAAAAATATCAGTAAACAAACAATGCTCGTGCTGCATTGTATTAAGCAAGGCAGTTAATATCACATATAGCTTAGAGTTAAATTAATACATGTGTAAATCTGCAATAATAAAAAATAATTTTTATAAAAATGATAAAAGACGATAAACTTTTTGTGTGGCATCCATACGCGTCTGCTGTAGACAAAAATCCTTTGTATGCTGTAGAAAAAGCAAAAGGAGTGCATATCCACCTTGATTCTGGGGAAAAGTTAGTTGATGGAATGTCTTCGTGGTGGTGTGCAATTAATGGATACAATCATCCTGTCTTAAACAAGGCATTAAAAGATCAAATAAATAAATTTTCTCATGTAATGTTTGGAGGATTTACTCATAAGCCTGCTACGGATTTAGCAAAGAAAATAAATGATATAACGCCGAATAGCCTTCAAAAAGTATTTTTTTCTGATTCAGGATCAGTGTCAGTAGAAGTAGCAATGAAATTTGCAATACAATATTGGTATTCTCAAGATAAGAAAAATAAGAAAAAATTCTTAACAGTGAGAAATGGATATCATGGAGATACGTTAGGTACTATGGCTATTAGTGATCCGGTAAATGGGATGCATTCTATTTTTGAAAAATCACTAACAAGACAATTATATGTCCCCTGCCCTGAAGATGTAGATGTATACAGTCGAAAAAATAGTAAAAGTCTTCAAGCTATGGAGAGAGTTTTAAAAGAAAAGCATTCTACTATTGCAGCTATTATAATAGAGCCCATCTTGCAGGGAGCAGGTGGTATGAGAATTTATCATAAAGATTATTTGGTGCAATTAAGAAAATTATGTAATAAATACGGTGTGCTTCTAGTTTTGGATGAGATTGCCACAGGATTTGGAAGAACAGGAAAGCTGTTTGCATTTAACCACGCAAAAATTGTCCCTGATATATTGTGCTTAGGAAAATCCATTACTGGTGGGTATATGAGTCTTGCTGCAACAGTGGTTTCAAAAAAAATTGCTAAGTCAATCTCTGAAACAGAACCTGGGATTTTTATGCACGGACCAACATATATGGCTAATGCATTAGCCTGTTCCGTAGCACTAGCAAATATAAACTTGTTGTTCTCGTATGACTGGAAAAGTAACATAAAAAGTATTGAGAGCATCCTTAAGAATGGGTTAGAAAGTATTGCAAAAAATAAATCTGTAAAAAGTTATAGGGTTATTGGGGCTGTAGGAATTTTAGAAATGGAAGAGAAAGTAAATGTTGGCTCTATACAGAAAAAATTTGTAGAGCATGGTATTTGGCTAAGACCATTCTCTAATTTAATATATATAATGCCTCCATATATTATAACTAAGAAAGAATTAAAATTTTTAGTCAAACAGTTAGGAATTGTGATTAATAAAGAGTATGGAGATTTATAATCTATAAGAAGCAAATTTCATTATATTAGCAGTAATTCCCATTATTTTTTTTAATTGGGGTGGAACTTCTTTTGCCCCAGACTTATTAGCACTATTACCATGTCGCTCCTCATCCGACTTCATTTTCTCTAGTATAGAATAAGTTTTTCCATCTTCGTCTGGTATTTTATCAATATTAGACTCTAAATGTTTTGCAACTTGTTTTTCAGTCTCTTCTATAAAACCCAGAGCATTTTTATCATTAGTTAAGCCTGAGGCCATACCAATAATAACTGAGCCAACAAACCATAATGGGTTAAATATACTAGTGCTACCTTTAAGTTCTGTTATTCTTTGTTCACACCAATCTAAATGATCTTTTTCTTCTGAAGCCATCTCCAACATCATCTCTTTTTGAGTAGTAGTTTTAGCCAATAGAGCATGCCCTATATATAGGCCTTGAGCAGATACTTCGCCAGCATGATTCACCCTCATTAGGTTTTTAGTTAAATTTTTATCAGAATTAGTCATCTCATTATCTTTTAAATTAGTAGCTGGGTTTTCTCTACCAGAACTTTTAATATTAAAAATAATATTTAAAACCTCATTATTTCTAATGATTAATCTGTCTAAATTTGTATATTTTCTCATTATATTAGCCTGTTATTAAGGAATGAAATTGGGTGCATCACTTCTACCTTATCAATATTATTAACGTTTATTGAATTAATAAAGTTTAAAGAACATCCAATATTATATGTTAAAACTAATTCAATTTTATTTAATTTTATGAATTCTATTTTAGGATCAATAATTTTTAGCGAGTTTATTTTATTATGTATTAAATTTTGCGCCCCAGCACCGCAACAGTAATGATCGTCAAAGGTAAATACATTTAAACTTGGAATAGTTTTTAATAGACCTATTAGTTTAGTAAAATTAACTGCAGCAGAGACTGTGGTGCATGGTTTATGAACACATATATTTTTACTAGTCGCTTTAAAGTTTGTATTTTTGTTATTTTCAAGTATATCTAATATATATGTGGTAGCGTCTTCGTAATTAACATCTTGATCATTTCTATTTATAAATGAACTGCATCCGCTAGCGTAACCAATAACTTTTTGATATTTATTTTTATTAAACTCTGTGATAGCGGCTTTATTATATTGCTTCCCTTTATTAATGCGGCCACTGTTATAATCTAAAGAACCGCAACATTCAATATTTTTAATAACTGAAGAATTTATATTATTTTTTTTAAGTATTGTTATGCAGTTATTTACAACCTCTGTTTGAAAGATACTGGAACCACAACCGGAAAAAATTCCAATGTAGTCATTTGTAAATTCCAGGCTATCTATATCTGGTAATTCATTACGTAATTGAGTGTAGTTCATAAATGTAAAAAATATTTTATTAATATTCTTTAATATTTTTTTGTTTAACACATGTATTAATGATCTAATAATTTTTTTTAATATTTTATTTCTTAGCAATAATGACGTAAGAACTGTTTTAGTTCTAAATATGTATTTTTGATTCTCGAAGTACTTGCTTCTTGCGTCAGTTATTAACTGATAAAAATTTACGTTTGCAGGACATACTGATTCGCATGCCAAACAAAGAGTGCAGGAATTTATATGACTAAGAGCGGACTTGCTGGGTTCAAGCATTTCATTATTTAAAGCATATATAATTGATATTCTTCCTCTTGGAGATTCAGATTCATTATTGTTTACTTTATACGTAGGGCAATAGCTCATACACATACCACACATTACGCAGTTATCAGGGTCAAGAATTTTGTATTTTATATCTACTTTTTCCATTTTCTAATATTAATCTACTTATTTTGATTGACATATATATTATAATATCATAAAATACTTATATATTAATTTTCCTCCAACCACTAGTTTTAGTGGTCTTTAAAGCGCAGTTTTATCTGCGCTTTTTTTTTAACTGTATCTTTTATGAAATTTCCTTCTTTTGCCAGATCTCTGGCTAATAACACCTAGAACAGCGCTTGTATCATCTATAGATATATCACTATAATCAGGGCTATAAGCTTTTAATGTAATGGTAGGCTCTGTGATGTGTATTTCTCTAATAATTAAGCTATTACTTGTCTCGTAAAGGACAAAATCACCAGTCTTCGGCGTAACACTAGGGTCTATAATAATTATATTGTCAATTTCAAATTCTGGAGACATACTTTTGTCTAGTATTCTGAGCGCAAACGGCTCACTAGCAGAGCAGCTTTCCCCACTATTTTGCGAATTAATTAATTTTATTGGAATCTCTTTAGTATCACTCATAATTAATAAATATTTTATCCTTTTTTTAAGATCTTAGTTGCTTTATTTTAGTACTTTTTTCATATAAATATCTGTTACAAAACCTGTCAAATAAGCTTTTTCAGCGCAAAAAGACAAATATATAAACAGGTTATCCACATCTTAAGCAAGGTTTAAACACAGCATATTGTGCTTGACTAGAGCACTGAACACATTCTATAGTAGTAGCATAAAAATAATTTCAGAATAATAACACTAGCGGAAAAAAATGGATAATAACGAAGCAGATCTAGGTTTAGGGATTTCATCAGTTTCATCAGGGTCGGCTGAATCTATCCAGAGTTCTCAAAATATTGGTGAGCTCAATATCATGGCTCCAGGACAATTTAGAGTTGTGAGAAGGAATGGAAGCGTGGCTGCTTTTGATGTTGATAAAATATCTGTTGCTATGACAAAAGCATTTTTAGCAGTAGAGGGTAATCAGGCGGCAGTATCATCCAGAATTCGTGAAACAGTCTCTATTTTAGCCAGTAGTGTTTTTAATGCCCTAGCAAGAAATATACCTGATGGCGGTACATTCCATATTGAGGATATTCAAGATCATGTTGAGCTTGCCTTGATGAGAGGTGGCCATCAAAAAGTAGCGAGATCTTACGTGTTGTATAGAGAGCAAAGAAATTCAGAAAGGGCGGCAGATGAAACTACCTTAGTTAAAGATACTGGTGCTTCTAAAATTAATGTAACAAGTGTTGAAGGGAAGTCCCCATTAGACACGGAGAGATTAAATTTAATTATTTCTGAAGCTTGCTCAGGAATTGATGATGTAACACCAGAACCAATTAAAGCAGAACTTCAAAAAAATATTTACGATGGAATTACACAAGCTGACGTTTCTATCGCACTAGTTATGTCTTCAAGAGTCTTGATCGAAAGGGAGCCAAATTACACATATGTAACCGCTCGATTATTGCTTGATAATTTAAGAACAGAAGCATTGAGTTTTATTTACGATGAGAATATTTCAGCAACATCTGACCAAATGGAAGATGTTTATAAAGATTATTTTAAAAAATATCTAAGCAGAGCATGCGAATTAGAACTAGTAGATCAAAAAATAGTTGATAAATATAATATAGATGTCTTGGCTGATGCAATAGAATCAGAAAGAGATCTTCAGTTTACATACCTAGGTCTTCAAACTCTTTATGATAGATATTTTATTCAATCAGATGAAATTAAGATTGAATTACCCCAAGCATTCTTTATGAGAGTGGCTATGGGCCTTGCTAATAACGAGCAAAACAAGGAAGAGAAGGCTATAGAGTTTTATCGTTTACTATCTTCATTTGATTTTATGAGCTCAACACCAACGTTGTTTAATTCAGCAACACTCCGCCCGCAGCTCTCATCATGTTATTTAAGTACTATTCCTGATGACCTGCGTGGCATTTTTGATGGCATAACGGATGACGCCATGCTGTCAAAATTTGCAGGAGGGCTAGGAAATGATTGGTCGAGAGTAAGAAGTATGGGAACGCATATTAAGGGAACTAACGGAAAGTCCCAAGGAATAGTTCCTTTCCTTAAAGTGGCCAATGACACTGCTGTAGCCGTAAACCAAGGCGGAAAAAGAAAAGGCGCAATGTGTGCTTATTTAGAAACCTGGCATCTTGATATAGAAGAATTCTTAGATTTAAGAAAGAATACTGGGGACGATAGAAGAAGAACGCATGATATGAATACGGCAAATTGGATCCCAGATTTATTTATGAAAAGAGTCGTAGAAGAAAAATCATGGACATTATTCTCTCCTGACGAAGCCCCAGAATTGCATGAAATTTCAGGGATGGAGTTCGAAAAAAAATATGAAGAGTACGAAAAGAAAGCTAAGTCTGGTGAAATTAAAAAATACAAAGAGATGCCTGCATTAGATTTGTGGAAGAAAATGCTTGGCATGTTATTTGAGACAGGGCACCCATGGGTAACTTTTAAAGACCCATGCAACATAAGATCTCCTCAGTCACATGCTGGTGTTATTCATTCATCAAACCTGTGTACAGAAATAACTTTAAATACGTCCGACGAAGAAATTGCTGTATGTAATCTCGGGTCAGTCAATATAGCAGCGCATGTTAATGAAAAAGGAATAATGGTAGAAAAGCTAGAGGCAACTATCAATACAGCGATGCGAATGCTAGATAATGTTATTGATTATAATTATTATAGTGTGGACAAAGCTCAATTTTCTAATGCGAAACATAGGCCTGTAGGATTAGGTTTAATGGGATTCCAGGATGCTTTGTACAAACTATCTATTCCTTACTCAAGTGATGAAGCAATTAAGTTTGCTGATGAATCTATGGAATATATTAGCTATTTTGCTATTAAGGCTTCAACAGATTTAGCTGAAGAGAGAGGTAAATATGAAACATATGATGGGTCGCTTTGGTCTCAGGGTATTTTACCAATAGATTCAATAGATTTACTAGAGCAAGAGAGACAAAAATATATATCTGTTGATAAATCACAAAATTTAGATTGGAAGAGTTTAAGAGAGAGAGTTAAAACAGTTGGGATGAGAAATTCTAATACAATGGCTATTGCGCCAACAGCAACAATCTCAAATATAACTGGTGTAACCCAAAGTATAGAGCCTACATATCAAAATCTTTATGTTAAATCAAATCTGTCTGGAGAGTTTACTGTTATTAATCTTGCCTTGGTAAATGACTTAAAGAAAAAAGGTTTGTGGGATGAGGTCATGGTTAATGATTTAAAGTATTTTGATGGAAGTCTAAAATCTATAGATAGAATTCCCCAAGATATAAAAGATCTTTATGCAACAGCTTTTGAATTAGATGCTCGCTGGTTAATAGAGGCTGCGTCTAGACGCCAAAAGTGGATTGATCAAGGCCAATCATTAAACTTATATATGGCAGAGCCATCTGGGCCTAAATTAGACAATTTATATAAGTTAGCTTGGGTTAGAGGTTTGAAAACGACTTATTATTTAAGAACCATGGGTGCAACTCATGTGGAAAAAAGCACAATGGCAGATGGGAAATTAAATGCTGTCAGTAACGAAAAAGAAGAAAGTAATGTTTGTTCAATACTGGACCCTGACTGCGACGCATGTCAGTAAAATTTTAGGAGTATAATATGTCATCATTATGGGACGATCCAATAGCAAGTACGCTAGAGCCTATTAAGAAAGAAAGAGAGCCTGAGAAAGAGGTTTCGCTAAGTTCACCAGGGATTCCTAGTCAGGAAGCAGACGCTGGTTTAACTGGATTTGAAGATATAGAAACTGGCGCAGGCAGAATACAAGTAGATGATAAAAAAATAATAAACTGCAGGGCTGATTTAAACCAGTTAGTGCCATTCAAGTATGATTGGGCGTGGAGTAAATATCTTGCAGCATGTAATAATCATTGGATGCCTCAAGAAGTCAATATGACAGCTGACATAGCCTTATGGAAAAGTGATGATGGTTTGACAGAAGACGAGAGAATGGTTATTGAACGAAACTTAGGTTTTTTCTCTACAGCAGATTCACTGGTTGCGAATAACTTAGTTCTCGCTGTATATAAGCATATTACTAATCCTGAGTGCAGACAATATTTATTAAGACAGGCATTTGAAGAAGCAATTCATACACATGCGTATCAATACTGCATAGAGTCATTAGGTATGGATGAAGGTAGATTATTTAATATGTATCGTGAAATACCGTCTGTCGCAAAAAAAGCACAATGGGCTCTTCCGTATACGCAAAGTTTAGGTGATATTAATTTTCAAACAGGAACACCAGAAATGGATCAAAGGCTTTTAAGAGATTTAATAGCTTTTTATGTGGTTTTTGAAGGTATATTTTTCTATGTTGGCTTCACTCAAATTTTATCTATGGGAAGAAGAAATAAGATGACTGGGGTAGCAGAGCAATTCCAGTATATTTTAAGAGACGAATCAATGCATATGAATTTTGGAATAGATGTGATTAACCAAATTAAAGTTGAAAATCCACATTTATGGACCGAAGACTTTAAAAAAGACATGGTTAAATTAGTTCTAGAAGGTGTTGAGATGGAAACAAAATACGCGTATGACACTATGCCAAGAGGTATTTTAGGGTTAAATGCGCCAATGTTTGAAGAGTATTTGCAGTACATAGCTAATAGACGCCTAACGCAAATTGGACTACCAGAAGAATTTAAGAATGCGAAGAATCCGTTCCCTTGGATGTCTGAAGTATTAGACCTTAAGAAAGAAAAGAATTTTTTTGAAACTCGAGTAACAGAATACCAAACAGGCGGTGCCTTAAACTGGTAAATAGGTTTTTGTCTGACTCCTAGAGAAACTTTAGCAAGGGACTGCTTTTTTTCTTAATTAATTTTAGGATTACCGCGAGTTTACAGTATAAAAATTCTCTAGTTGTCTAGTACATACCATTATTGTTTCTATTTGAATTATATTATGGGTTACCTAATCACAGGTTGACTCATACTGCTAAATTCAGTTATCGCAGCATGTATAGATATTTTAAAAAATAAATAAGTAACTTAATTAAGGTGTATTCTCTTTATATCAAACCCATATTCGTTCTCTAAAAGACTTAGAACTCCTTTTTTACCTAATAAGTGCATAGCGCCAACACAAACAAAAGTCCCGCCTCTGCCTTTGTGTCTGTCTAGACCGTATAAAAATGGAAGTTGCATGTAATGAGCAAAAACCCAATTTCTAATATACACAGAATGTTTTAAATAGACTTCTAGGTGCTTGTTTTGCTCATAGTCATTTCTGTCCATAAAGTTCGTACTAGTATCCATTAGCAATTGTAGGTCTTCATCAAGATATGCTTCAACCATGTCGTCAAGAGTATTTTGAATATTCGGGAAATCCTTAATCTTTGCCTTCAATAATTCAACTTGAGATTCTATAGGCATTGCATAAAAAGCAGCTAATAATTCTTCAGGTGATTCTATTTGGTGAATTTCTTTTTCTTGCATGCTAGCTATATCTAATAATTTATGGTCTACAATAGGCCCCGAATGTTTAGATTTTGCTGCAATACTGAACATTGCTGCCCAGGGCTTTATTTTTCTTGCATATTCTTCATTGACTCCATTTTTTGTAAGTATTTCAAATACTTCGTCAGCTGTCTTCTTGCCTGCAACTTGCTCTAATGTCTTTCCATCAAGCATCATTCTCTTTTTAATATTTTCAAATCCATGGTATGGATTCCATAGGTGGCTACTTGGAAAAGCCTCTATCGAATAACCATATGAATTGTCAAAAATATCCATAACTTTTTTACTAACTCTAGTAACTTTTTCGTCATTCATATGTATGGTTCCGTATATGTGACCAAGAACTACGCCATCTTTACTAACTTGCCAAAAAAGTCCTTCCGTATAAGGTGGCTTATTATATGCAAACAGTGCTGTAAAGATCGTTACTATAAATATTATTGCGTATATAAATTGCTTTATTCCACTAGAATTTTTAAACATAATTTTATTTCCTGAATTAAGTAAGTATTTATTATAACTGATTCCATAAAAAAAACGCCCTTTTTAGGGGGCGTTTTCAGTATTACAAAGTCTTACTTACTAGAAGATTAACCAGTGTAGCCAGCGATTTTATTCATATCACTTGCAATTTTTAGTTCGCCTTCTGAAGCTTCTTCATTGTCCCACTTAGCTAATTGCTTATTCATATATTTATGGAATAAAGGTGGTACTAGAGCTAAAGCAAATAATGTGAAGTAACCATTACCGCAGTTTGGTGCTCCTACTTCGTCTAATTCCCAGAAGTGTGTTTCGCCTCTATCATGATGATCAGCTTGTCTTCCAATCTCTATAAAGAACCAACTTGTGAATAATGTTGAATTATCCCAGCTGTGTCTGTAATCGATCGGCGATCCTGTTTCTCTGATCAAACCATAATGCTCTAAGTAGTTTAATGCTTCTAACTCGAAGTTAGAGATCAACCATATTAGCGCCATACATGCTAAACCTGTCCATGCGCCTGCGAACCAGAATAATGCGATTGTTGGTAATGACATTGCATAACCTCTAATCCATCTGTTTTGCCATGACAAGAAAGGTACTCCTAATCTTTTTAGACGTTGTTTTTCCATTGTATATAGGAATTTACTTTGTCCGAAATGTGATTTAGGTAAATGCGCATACAAACTTCTTCCTCTTGGAGCTGTTGCAGGATCATTTTGACATCCTAACTCTAAGTGATGGTTGTAAACGTGTGCGTAACAGAAATGTGAAGCTCCGCTCAACGCCATCATCCATCTTGCTATTATGAAACTGAATCCTTTAGTATGAGCTAGCTCATGTCCATAAATGATACCAATTCCAGCAAAGATACCTGAAGATACTACTGCACCAACTAACTGTGCCCCTGTAATACCTGTGTAATATGCCATCCCTAAGAATGTAGATGTTGCACCTGTATATTCAATGCCATTTACATATTGGAATATTCTCCATGCAATAGCTATCTGTATCATTACAAATAGAATTAACATTGAGTACATTGTTAAGTTATGCAGTGTTGCGTTTGCATTTGTTTCACCATCATCATCAAATCCAGCACCCATTGTTTGTGCAGGGGTAACAGTGTCTACAATAATACCAACACCTAGTAAAAATACTCCTGTCCATACCCATGGTCCGCCAGCTATTACACCAAAAAGCGATGCTAAGATTAAAAGCGGTGCTAAATAATATCGTGCGTTTATTAAAAATTTTTTCATCTCGTCCTCCTTACAGGTAGAATGAAAACTACCCGACCAGTATATCAAAGTAGCTAAGAAAGAAAATACTTTTTTACAATGCTGATTATCTACTGTACTGGACAAATACTTTACAAAACTGCATTTTCCTAGTATTATCTATAACAAACATTAGACAATAAGTTAAACAGAAGTATGACAAAAGAAAATGGTAATATGTATATGTTCTGTATAGATAAATATAAACAAAAATATTATTGCGTTTTGGATTACAAGGAAGATACCTATGACTGACACAAAACACCCAATACAAATAGTATCAAGAAGAACAGGTTTAAGCACAGATGTCATCCGAGCCTGGGAAAGAAGGTATGAAGTAGTCAGTCCATCCAGGAGTTCAAACGGAAGAAGACTTTACTCTGATAAAGACGTGACAAAATTAATTCTGTTACAAAGAATCATAAGTGGTGGAAGACGAATAGGAGATATTGCAAAGTTAAGTCTAAAAAATCTAGAGGATTTAATTGACTCAGATGAATCAGCAACAGTGGTTAAGACTTCCTTAGCCAATAGACCAAGCACCGGTTCTGTAATGGAGCATTTTGATGGCTCTATAGAAGCTATTAGGGAATTAGATGCAAATAAATTATTAAGATTTTTTGAAATCGCTCATCAAGAACTAGGTTCGGTATTTTTGCTAGAAGACTTATTTGCACCCTTAATCCAGCATGTTAGAGATGAATGTAAATTAGGCTCATTTAGACAATCCCAGGAAAATTTTGTGGTTGAGTTAATGAAGTCGTTCCTACTCATGAAAGCGAGTAATGCTAGTAAGAAAACAAATAACAAGATATTGATTGTAGCTCCAATCTCACATAATGATAATTTAAATATGTTAAGATTATGCCTTGTTTGTGAAGACTCTGATTGGATGCCAATATATGTTGGTACATCCACTTCAGCAGATGAAATATTTTTCACCTACGAACAAGGAAGATGTGGTCTCTTAATGATAGTCATTGATCCAAGTGGTAATCAGCAATTTTTACCAAATGAACTGAGAAAAATCAGAAGCTTGGTAAAAGATGATGAAATTTTAATCTTTGGAGAAACATTATCGTCATACCAAGATGTAACTAAAGAAACGGACCTCACTGCAATACATAACATAGGTGAGCTAAGATTAACATTGGATAGAATAAAAAATTTAATAGAATTTAAACCAGTAATACTTCACGCAAAACCGGAGCAAGAGTAATGATAGAGCAAAAAGATTCGTATAATCACAGTGAACTTATAGAATGTGCAAAAGGTAATATGTTTGGCGATGGAAATGCGCAGCTTCCCAATACAGGCATGCTTATGTTTGATGAGATTGTTAAAATCAGCGGAACAGGCGGGGAGTATGATAAAGGTTATATAGATGCATCCTTAAATATAACTCCTGATTTATGGTTCTTTGATTGTCATTTTATAGGCGACCCAGTAATGCCAGGTTGTTTAGGGTTAGATGCTATGTGGCAGTTAGTAGGATTTTATTTAGGATGGTCAAAACATCCAGGCAAAGGAAGAGCTTTAGGGGTTGGAGAAGTAAAATTTACCGGTCAAATATTACCAACCGCTAAAAAAGTGACTTATAGAATTAACATGAAAAGACTAATCACCAGAAAGCTTATTATGGGTATTGGTGATGGGACGGTGTCAGTAGATGGAAGAGAAATATATACAGCTAAAGATTTAAGAGTAGGTTTGTTTACCTCAACCGAAGGTTTCTAAATGTCTCACAGCAAGAAAGAATGCTTAAATTCCACAGGCTATGAATTTGTAAAAATAGATTCACCGGAAGATATAGCTGAGGAAATAACACATTTTTTCAAAGATAAAAATGTTTTGGGTACGGTTTATGTCTCAATAGAAGGAATTAACATCAACCTAGCTGGTAGTGAGAGCTCTGTAAGTTCCATAGAAAAACTCTTTCATCAACATAACTTATTTAAAGATATATTATTCAAACACACCTATTCCGAAACACCTCCTTTTAGAAAGCTTAAAATAAAGATTAAGCCAGAAATCATAAGCATTAAAAAAGAGATTAATAATATTTTTGATATTAAGAAAAACTATATTGAGCCTGAAGATTTAGAGAGAAAGCTAGATAATGGCGAGAATGTGTATTTATTAGATACTAGAAATAATTATGAAATCAATATTGGTACATTTAAAAACTCTAAAAATTTAAATATCTTAAAATTTGATGAGTTTGCAGAAAAAACAAAAGAACTTAAAGAGATAGATGGTGAGGTAGTAATGTTTTGTACTGGTGGCATAAGATGTGAAAAGGCACTTGGATATTTAGCAGAAGCTGGTATTGATACATTTAAACAGTTAAAAGGTGGAATAATTAATTATCTGAATGAAACTGAAGGCAAGCATTGGGATGGGGAATGTTTTGTTTTCGACGACAGAATTACTTTAGATAAGGAATTAAACCCAACCTATAAAAAATTATGTCCAAAGTGTCAGCAAGTTATTAATGCTTTTGATAGAACTAAATGCGAAGTGTGTAGATAGAATGAGTAATAAACTAGTCGACATATGTGTGAATCTAACTGATGGCGTTTTTTCTGGTAAAGAGAAAACTATCATAGATGAGGCTAATAAAAATGGCGTTACTAAGATGGTGCTAGTTGGTAATGACCTGAAATCAAGTAAAAAGGTATCAAAACTCGCTGAACAATTTAATTTATTCTCTACCGCAGGATACCATCCTCACAATGCTAAGGATTGGGATGAAAAAAGTTATAATGAATTACTAGAAATTATAAAACTAAAGCAAGTTAAGGCAGTTGGGGAGTGTGGTTTAGATTTTAATAGGAATTTTTCAACTCCTGAGATACAAAATACAGTTTTTTTAGAGCATATTGCTATAGCTAAAGAAACAAAATTACCTTTATTTGTCCATGAGCGTGATGCTTTTCATCAAATGCACAGTATTTTAAAAGAAAATATTGATGAATGTGAAAATATTGTAGTGCATTGTTTCACAGGTACAAAAAACTCACTCATTGATTATTTAGATCTAGGTGTTCATATTGGATTGACTGGCTGGATATGTGATGACAGAAGAGGTAAGCATTTAAGAGATTTTATAGACATTATTCCAGATGATAAACTATTAATAGAAACTGACTCTCCCTATCTTTCGCCGTATATATCATCTAAGAAACCTGAAGTTACTTCAGGGATGAAGCATTTAAATAAACCTGCATATTTAGTTGAAGTTGCAAAAGATGTGGCAAAATATAGAAATCAGTCTTATGATCATGTATGTGAAATTACTTATCAAAATTATGTAAATTTCTTTGGGGAAGATAAATGAGTGTAGAAAAAAAAATTGAACATACTTTAAGTGATAACTTTGTCCTAAGTCATCTTGAAGTTATTAATGAGAGTCATATGCATAGCGGCACTAGCCCAGAAACTCATTTTAAAGTTATTTTAGTCTCTGATGAGTTTGAAGACATTAAATTGGTTCAACGTCATAGAAAAATTAACCAACTTTTAAAGTATGAGCTAGAGAATGGCGTGCATGCGTTATCCCTGCATTTGTTTACCCAAAGCGAATGGAAGTCTAAAGCAGAGTATGTAAAAGATTCTCCGCCTTGTGCAAGCTAAATAAATAATTATTTTTCAGAAATTATTCATTCTCTTTTCTTGTACTGACAAGAATTTCTTCATCCGAAGTGATTTCAACATTTACAATCATTGGGCTACAGCAGACTTCACAATCTTCTACATACTCTTGAGACTGCAAGGTATCATCAATTAATAGAGAAATATTTTCCCCGCAATAAGGGCAATAGGCTTCTTTTTCGTTTATTTCCACTAGATTAGTTACGAGTAATTATATATTCATTGTTAATCTTATCTACGCTACCAGTGTGAGGTCTTTCAGGCTTTCCGTTTTCGTAAAATAATTTTAGATTTTCTGTAATAACTGGAAATGCTAATTCATCCCATGGAATTTCTTCTTTACTATATAGCTTTGTATCGAATGACTCTTCAAGTCCTGGGCTATGTTTCCCATTTTTCAGTGTTCCGTAATACATGACATAAATTTGACTAATATGCACTAGACTATAAATAGAAAAAATTCTCATGTCATCAGACAGCGCATGAGCTTCTTCTTCACATTCTCTAGCAGCGCCTGCCTCTAAAGATTCTTCGTTCTCGAGGAAGCCAGCCGGCAAGGTCCAACAATTAATTCTTGGTTCTATAGCTCTTTTGCACAGTAAAATTTTGTTATCCCACTCTAGGATTGATCCAGCGACAATATTAGGGTTTTGATAGTGAATAAATTCACAGCTTTGACAGATGTACCTTTCTCTGTTGTCACCTTGAGGAACAGTAAAATTAATTTTATCTGAACCACATTGAGAGCAATTTTTAATTACAATTTTCAATTTACTTTATAAATATTTCTTTAAATTTATTTATCGGGTCTTTTGAGGTCATAAATGTTTCGCCTACTAAAAAAGTATTAATACCACAGTCATTCATTTTTTTAACATCTTCGCATGTGTGAATACCACTTTCAGAAATAATAAGCTGATCACCTTTAATGTATTGCACTAAATCTACTGTTGTATTTAAATCTACCTTAAAAGTATGTAAATTTCTATTATTGATACCAATAATATCACATTCTATTTCTAAGGCCGTTTCAAGTTCATTATGATCATGGACTTCAACAATCACATCTAATCCCCTTTGTTTGGCTGAGGTATACAATGTTTTCATTAATTTTTTATCTAAAGCTGAAGCAATTAGTAATATGCAGTCTGCCCCCATAGTTAAAGACTCGTCTAATTGATATTCATCAATCATAAAATCCTTTCTAAGTACCGGAAGCCCGCAGCCCTTTTTAGCCATTTCTAAAATAGCGCCAGAGCCTTTAAAGTATTTCGCATCTGTTAAAACAGATAAGCATGCAGCACCCATTGCTTCAAAGTCTGAAGCCACTTTTGATGGAATAATATTCATATTCAATTCACCCATGCTTGGGGAGGCTCTTTTTATCTCAGCTATTACAGCAGCCTTGTTTTGACTAATTTTATCAAGTAATGCCGCTTTAAAGTCTCTTTTTAAAGAACTCATGTAATCAATTTCTTTTAAATCTTTAACAGGCATTCTAATTTTTCTCTCAGCAACTTCTTTTGCTTTATTTTCTAGAATCTCTTCAAGTATTTTTGGGGTTTTCATTTTCTCTGGCATGGATTTTTTAATCTCTTCAAATTTCTGCAAAGCTTTCCCAGAAACTATAATTTCTTTAGCAAGCTGGACTCCATCATTCAATGATTCTTTTATACCTGATATGTAAATTGCTGCCCCAGCATTTAAGCTCACAATATTTACCGCAGCTTGATCTTGATTTTTTAGCATACCAATAAAAATTTTATAACTTTCTTCAACGGTATTTACTTTCAAAGACTCAAGAGGAAATATTTCAATTCCAAAATCTTTCGGATTAATTGTATATTCAGTTATTTTGTCACCACTCACTTCTGCAACATACGTATCTTTCTCGCCAGATATTTCATCCAAACCTTCTTCGGAATGCACAACCATAGCTTTTTTTACACCAAGATTTTGTATCACTTCAGCTATTGGTAAGACTAGCTTTCGGTCGTAAACACCAAGTATTTGAAAGTTTGCATTTGCTGGGTTTGACAATGGACCTAATACATTAAATATAGTTCTAGTTTTAATACTCTTTCTAACAGTTGATACGCTTTTCATAGCTTTATGATATTTAGGAGCAAACATAAAAGTTATGCCATTATCTTCAAAGCATTTTTTGGCTTGTTTTTCATCTAGATCAATATTAATTCCTGCGTACTCTAAAAGGTCTGCGCTTCCTGATTTACTAGAAATTGATTTATTACCATGTTTTGCTATTTTTACACCTGCAGCCGCTGCCACTATGGCTGATGCTGTTGATATGTTGAAAGTATTTTGACCATCTCCGCCTGTCCCACATGTATCAACTAACTGGTCAGAAGGAAGATCTAATTTTTGACACATCTCTCTTAATACTTCAGCTGCTCCTGCAATCTCTTCAACAGTTTCACCTTTAGTTTTCAATGTCATCAAGAAGGCAATAATTTCAGCATCGTTACATTCATTATTCATGATGCTTAAAAAGACTTCTTTAATTTCTGTTTTTTTCAGACTGTCTCCAGACGAAAATTTTTCTACCGCTTCATTTATATTCATTTTATTTCTAAGAAATTTTGTAAAATTTGATGTCCGTATTCACTCATTATAGATTCTGGATGAAATTGTACACCATACGTATGATAATCTTTATGTCTAATTGCCATTATTTCGTTATCGCTATGATCTTCAGATTTAGTTTCCGCAATTATTTCTAAACAATCAGGAATAGTCTTTTCTTCAATCACTAAGGAATGATATCTCGTTGCAATGTAAGGAGTTGGTATATCCTTAAATATATACGTTTGATGGTGGTGAATCTGAGAAGTCTTTCCATGCATAATTTTTTTTGCTTTTATTATATTTCCACCAAAAGCAGCGCCAATACTTTGATGCCCAAGACAAATTCCTAAGATTGGTAATTTAGTGTGAAAATGATTAATTGTCTCTACTGATATTCCAGCTTCATTTGGTGTGCATGGCCCAGGAGAGATAACAATTTTCTCTGGTTCCATGTGCTCAATGTCTTTTATAGATAGCATGTCATTTCTTACAACTTTTACATTTGCTCCTAGCTCCCCTAAATACTGAACAATGTTGTAAGTGAATGAATCATAATTATCAATCATTAATATCATTACCAGCCCTCTTTAGGTTCGTTAGCTTTTTCTGATGCTTTTAATAAAGCCATAGCTTTATTCATTGTTTCTTCCCATTCTGTTTCTGGGACAGAATCATAAACTATACCAGCCCCAGCCTGAACGTGAATTAAATCATCTTTTATCACTGCTGTCCTGATAGACAAAGCTGTATCCAAATCTCCTGTCCAGGAGAGATATCCTATGGCTCCAGAATATATACCTCTTTTCAAAGGTTCAAGCTCATTAATTATCTCCATGGCCCTGATTTTTGGAGCCCCAGAGACAGTCCCTGCGGGGAAAGTAGCTCTCAAAACATCTAACGGCCTAGTTCTATCTATAATCGTTCCTTTAACGTTTGAAACGATATGCATTACATGTGAATACCTTTCTACTATCATTTTTTCTGTAAGCTCTACACTTCCAACTTTAGATATTTTGCCAATATCATTTCTTCCTAAGTCAATTAGCATTAAATGTTCTGCAAGTTCTTTTGGGTCAGATAACAGATCTATTTCATGCTGTAAATCCTCAGCTTCTGTAATACCTCGTGGTCTTGTTCCGGCTATAGGTCGAACAGTAATATTATCGCCTTCCATTTTTACAAGTATCTCGGGAGAGGAACCAATAATTTGAAAATCCTCCATATCTAAAAAATACATGTAAGGGGATGGATTCATATCTCGTAAAGCGTCATACATATCAATGGGCTCACCTTGAAATTTTTTTGTAAGCCTTTGTGATAGAACTACCTGCATCACATCACCGTTCGCGATATAGTCTTTTGTTTTTCGAACAGCTTGCATGAAATTTTCTTTTTTAAACGATGAGGTGAATTGGCTTTTATCTGGGTATCTTTTTGACATTTCATCTGGTTTTTTTTGATGAATTAAATTTTCAATCTCGCTTAGCCTTGTATTACAATCCTCATAACTAGTTTTTTTATCAGTTTTTGCATTAATAACTATATGAATACGGTTTTCTAAATTATCAAAAATAATGACTTCGTTACAAACAAATAAAAATATATCTGGTACGCCAAGACTGTCCTTCTTATCAATATCTAATTTTTTTTCAATAAACTTGATTGTTTCGTACCCGAAATAGCCAACAAGCCCTCCTGAAAAAGGAACATCTGAAGGTAAATTTTTTACTTTGTTGTTATTATAAAAATTCTCAATCCATTGCAAAGGATCATCGCTTTCAATAACTTCCGTTTGATTATTATTAATATAGGAAATTTTATTACCAAAAACTTTAATCATCTCATTTGATTTCGTGCCTATGATTGAGTACCTACTCCACTTTCCTTTATTTGATCCAGACTCAAATAGAAATGTGTTTGTATCTTGTATTTTTTTATATATTTGGAGAGGGTTGCCATCAAAATTTTTAATAATTTTGCTAACAGAAACTCTAGGATTTCCTTGATTGGCAATTTTTATAAAATCTGTTTTTAGCATTATGTTAGCTAGCCGAAATTTCTTGCTTCATTTTTTTAATAACATCTTCGTAACTATCAGATTGAAATATTGCTGAGCCTGAAACAAACATGTTTGCACCTGCTTCTTTTATTGACTTAATATTTTGTAGTCCAATACCTCCGTCAACTTCAATTCCAATATCTCGACCAGATTTATTTATCATTTCCTTGCATTTTCTAATTTTCTCTAGAGAGTTACTAATAAATTTTTGACCACCATAACCAGGGTTCACAGACATAATTAAAATAAAATCAATCTTATCCAGTATATGATCTAGTAGAGATAATGGAGAAGCAGGATTAAGTGCAACTCCTGCTTTACAGCCTTTGTCTTTTATTAGCTCCACACTTCTGTCTACATGTTTTGTAGCTTCTGGGTGAAAAGAAATCATAGACGCTCCAGCATCTGCAAATTGAATAATTAATTCATCAACAGGTGTTGTCATTAAATGAACATCAATAGGTTTTTTTACGCCGTGCTCAGAAAGTGATTTGCATACCATAGGTCCTATTGTTAGATTCGGGACATAATGATTATCCATAACATCAAAGTGAATAATATCAGCACCTGCTAATATAACATCATCTACTTCTTGACCTAATTTAGCGAAATTTGCAGATAAAATTGATGGGGCTATAAAATTTTTCATCTTAACTCTAGGGTTTGTTTTTTAGTATCATAACTAACATGAGATAATCATACCGTAATGGTGATAATAAAGAAATTATAAAAGGCAGTACGCCGTAAATATAGAGGAGAGAGAAATGATAAAACCACATGGCTCAGAACAGTTAACGCCAAAGATAGTTAATACCGATGAAGAAAGAGTAGCGCTTCTAGATTCTGCAAAATCTATGAAAAAAATGACGGTAAATTCTGCAGCGGCAGCAAATTTAGTTATGTTGGGCGCAGGTTACTTTACTCCGCTGGAGGGATTCATGGGAAAAAATGACGTGATTTCTGTGGCTAATAATATGAAGCTAGAGAGCGGGCTTTTTTGGCCTACACCAGTGGTTAATCTTACTAACCAAGAAGTAGATTTTAAGGAAGGCGATACTATAGCTTTAATAGATCCAAACGTAGAGGGAGATCAGATCATTGCTATTCAAAATGTTGATAAAATAGAAGAGCTTAATAGTAAAGAAATAGATAATATTGTTCTTCAAGTATTTGGCACTAAAGATATCTCTCATCCAGGTGTGCAAACTTTTTACGAGCAAGGCAATAAATTGATCAGCGGAGATGTGAAAGTACTTAATTTTAGTTATTTTGAGAAAGATTTTGGTGAAACTTTTAGAACAGCTATGCAAATCAGAGCTTCAATTGAGTCAAAAGGTTTAACTAACGTAGTAGCTTTCCAGACAAGAAATCCAATGCATAGGGCGCATGAAGAATTATGTAGAATGGCTGCAGACAGAGTTAATGCTGATGGAATTTTAATTCATATGTTACTAGGAAAATTGAAATCGGGAGATATCCCCGCAGATGTTAGAGATACCGCAATTAGAACTATGGTTGATCATTATTTTCCAAAAAATTATGTGATGATCACTGGTTATGGTTTCGATATGTTGTATGCAGGACCAAGAGAGGCTTTACTTCACGCCTTATTTAGACAAAACTGTGGTTGCAGTTACCTAATTGTTGGAAGAGATCACGCAGGGGTTGGGGATTTTTATGGTGCATTTGATGCGCAGGATATATTTGATACTATTCCAGAGGATGCGCTTTTAATTAAAATTTTCAAAGCTGATCATACTGCATACTCAAAAAAACTAGATAAAGTTGTAATGATGAGAGATGTGGAGGATCATACTAAGGATGATTTTGTTATTTTGTCTGGCACTAAGGTTAGAGAAATGTTATCAAAAGGAGAAAGCCTGCCTAGTGAATTTGCCAGGCCAGAAGTAGCAAAAGTTTTAATGAAACATTACATGAAGGAATAAAACGTTATTAATATATTTATCAAAAAAATGGGTTTACTAAGGTTTCTACTATTACTCCTTGGTTTTGTTTTCTTAATACTCGCTCAAGATAGAAATACTGAGCTTATGTTGGATGATGCTATTGGTGCTTTTCTTACCTTGGCTCTACCAGCAACATTACCTATTTATCTTATGGTATTAATGTTTGATATTATAATGATAATAGTGAAACTTTCTTCATTAGAACACGCTGAAGAAAAATATTTCTTCAAAAAAGTCATGATGTTTGAGATAGGGTTTACAGTAACTATAATGTACTCTTGGAGCTCTTACTTTTATTCCGTTTTTATCTAAATTAAATTTGCTGCGTAAGAAACGAAGATCATAAAAAATAAATATTATTACATAGTTATTTTATTTCTTTTTCAATATGCGCTCTCATTACTTGCGCTAGCTGTTTTTTATAAGCGCACTGCTCGCAACCTTCGCCGTTCCACCCACCCCCGCTTTTTGGGAGTTCTTCTGATTTCAAGCACTTATATATATCTTGAATTACTTTGTCAATCCAATCTGTATTACATACAAGAGGGTAGAGATACTCGTCAAAAGTTAGAGTGCAACCAAATTTTTTTTCGTTTGATTTCCCGTTTGCATAAATAATATATCCAATATCAGAAACTTTAAAACCATTATTTTTAAATAACCATTGATATATTTCTAACTGCCTCTTGTAGCAAACTTCCCATCCAGTATTAAAATTTGGATTAAAGGTTTTTTTAGCTGTAGCTTTGTAATCTACAATATGTAGTTCACCATTTCCATTTATCCAGACATCATCAATGCCGCCAAAAAATATAAAATTAGTTTTTTTATCATGCCATTTAATTCCCTTAAAAGCATTTCTCCATTCTGATAAATTTTCATTATCATAAGGTATGCAATCAATATCATTTTTAATCATTATTGGATGGGGCTTTTTTTCTTTTCTATAAATATCAAATTCATTTTTATATAAAGAATCCACGGCGTTATTTAAAGAAAATGTAGGCCCAGAAGGAGCTTTTATTCCCTTTCTCTCATGCATATAAAAACATCTTGGGCAATTTATATAATTATCAATTCTTGACCTAGATAACTTATAAGGTTTATCTGATAAAGGGTTATAAGGACTTCTAGAGTATCTTTTAAATGCCATATTAATTTGGTTTCAAAACATAAATTTTACTTGAGTTTGAACCACCCTCTTGATTTATTTCTTTTTCAATCGCATCAGAGTAATGATTTATAATTTTTCTTTTGTCTAAGCGCGTAGCAACAATAGAAGAATACATTTCTATACTATAATTTTTATATGAATCATTACTTGTGTCTAAATCACCATAAACTATAACTATAGAATTAGGGGAGTATTCAATCACTTCATCTAAAATACTTACATTATTTTTATTATAAATTATAGAGATTACATCAGGGGTTAAATCCCCGACGCTTACTATGTCTTGATCGTTTAATTTTATGTATTCGCTATCAATTCTGTATGAGAAGTAATTATTTAAATCTTCATATGATTGGATGTTTTCAGTAGAGATAATGGTTTTTTTAACATTTATATAGTTACTTACGCTAACTTCGAATGGTAAAGATGGGCTTTCTCCAATATCACAATAAATGACTTTTTTATTCTCGAAAGTATCTTGTATTATTTTTTCTATAATTTGACTCATTCTGCTAATTGACCATATATTCTTAATCAATTTTAAATTATCAATATTATTATTTGTTAATTGCGCTCTATAGGATTTGTTTCCAGATTCTTCAAGATAATAGTTTAATGTGCTATTCATTTTTTTAGGGAATGTTTTTCCAATTCTCATAGACATTACGCCATCATTTTCAGCCCAGACATTATTGGTTCCTGTCCAACCAGTTCTACTTGTGAAAATATTTTCTAGAAAGCTTCTCGACCACATACCTTTTTCACTTGCCTGTTCTTCTGGGTAAACGGGAAGTATGATTGCCCCATCTTTTTTTATTATTTTTAATAAATATCTCAGGTAAGATGAAGCCCAATTATTAGAAAACAATGGAAAGCTTAAACCAATATAAATTTTATCTATGCTATTTTTCTCAAAAGGATAAAAAGCATTATTTACTTCATCTTTACTTGGAAATTTTAGATAATCAGACTCTACAGTCATGCTAATTAAGTTTTCTTTTTTTGGTTTAATCATTGAGTGTTTATCCCTCTGATCACTTATATAATAAAAAATATCTTCGTCGATATACTTTTTAGATTTATGAAAAATTAGTTCCATTTTTTTCCTTGGCTTATTCTTGAATTATTGAGTCATAAACCGTTATCTTATTTGCTAACGGCTTTATAACTTCATTTGCTATTTTAATATGTATCGGATGCACTAGGTAATCTTTTAAATACTCCTTTGATGCAAATTTAATAATGATGCTAACATCAAAAGTATCATCCACGATGACCCTTGAGCTTCTTAGTACTTTTCCTGTAGAGACTTCTAGGACACCAGGAATATTTTTTAGTTCTTTACTGGCGCTTATAATTTTATTGATTCGCATCTCATTTCTATAAGTTTTCAGCCAGATCAAAACTACATGATAAACTGGTTCTTCATTTATAAATTCTTTAGTATGTCCTGCTGAACTTATAAACCCAAGAATTAACAAAATAGTTATATATTTATTTAGTATTTTCATAAATTTTTTTTTTAACTATAAATTTAATGCTATTATGCATGATTATTATATAAATGTTATATTAACATTAAATAAAAAAAGGCGCGTAGCTCAGCTGGTTAGAGCGCTACCTTGACATGGTAGAGGTCGTTGGTTCGAACCCAATCGTGCCTACCATTAATTTTATATTATTAAATACTTAATGCCAAAAATTACATTCCCTGATGGGTACGAAAAAGAAATACCAAACAATACAACCTTGTATGAGGTTGCTAAGGGTATTAGTAATTCTTTAGCTAAAATAGCTGTTGCAGGAAAAATTAATGGTGAGCTAAGAGATTTATCTGTTTTTATTGAGAATGATAGTCAAATTGAGATAATAAAGAAAAGCGATAAAGAAGGTATTCATATTGTTAGGCATTCTTTTGCTCATTTGATAGGTCATGCGATAAAGCAAATATATCCGGAAGCAAAGATGGCTATAGGGCCTGTTATAAAAAATGGTTTTTATTACGATATTGATTGTGATAAATCACTAAATACTGATGATTTGGTTTTAATCGAAAAAAAAATTAAAGAATTAACAAAGGTCAGTTATCAGGTTGTTCGAGAGGTTGTAACGCCTCAGGAAGCTTTAAGTGTGTTCGTTGAGAGAGAAGAGCCTTATAAACAAGAGATTATTAAAGAAATACCTGACGGAGAAGAGATAGCGTTATATCATCATCAAGAATATACAGATATGTGCCGTGGACCTCATGTACCAAGTACAAAATTCTTAAAGCATTTTAAGCTGACCAAGGTTTCTGGGGCATATTGGAGAGGTAATTCTGATAATAAAATGCTTCAAAGAATATACGGTACAGCATGGGATACAAAGGAAGAATTAGATAACTACATTGAAAAAATCGAAGCAGCAGAGAAATTAGACCATAGAAAAATTGGCAAGCAGCAAGATCTGTTTCATTTTCAAGAAGAGGCTCCGGGAATGGTCTTTTGGCATAGCAAAGGCTGGACAATTTACAATGTTATAAAAGACTACATTAGAGGCATAACTTTAAAAAATGGCTACGATGAAGTAAATACTCCGCAAATTTTAGATAGAAAGCTATGGGAGAAGTCTGGTCACTGGGATAAATTTGGCGATATGATTTTTACGACTCATTCTGAGAAAAAAGATTATGCAATTAAACCAATGAATTGCCCAGCACATGTCCAGATATTTAATCAAGGGCTAAAAAGTTATAAAGATCTCCCTATAAAAATTTCTGAGTTTGGGCTTGTTCATCGAAACGAACCCTCGGGAACACTTCATGGTCTGATGCGAGCAAGGCAATTTGTTCAGGATGATGCCCATATATTTTGCAGTGAGGATCAGCTGAGTGAAGAAATTAAAAAATTAATAGAAATGACTTTCTCTGTGTATGAGCATTTTGGTTTCAAAGATATTAGTATTGCTCTCTCTACAAGGCCTGAGAAGAGAGTTGGAAGTGAGGAACTTTGGGATAAATCAGAAAACATATTAAAAGAAGTCCTGACAGAGAGTGTTGATTCTTTTTCTGTGCAGGAGGGTGAAGGAGCTTTCTACGGGCCAAAAATTGAATTTTCTTTAACAGATTCCTTGGATAGAGTATGGCAGTGCGGAACAATTCAGTTAGATTTTTCAATGCCATCGGCTTTGACAGCTTCTTATGTAGATGAAAAGGGCGGGAAAGTAACGCCTGTAATGATTCATAGGGCTATTTTGGGCTCCATTGAGCGCTTTATTGGTATATTAATAGAACATTATGGAGGAAAATTTCCTTTTTGGTTGAGTCCAACGCAAATAACAATTGCTAATATCACCGATAAGCATGTAGAATTCGCTAAGAAAATTGAAAAAGTACTTTTAGATAATGATTTACGTTGCTCTTTAGACTTGAGAAACGAAAAGATTGGTTATAAGATTCGAGAGCTAATTATTGCAAAGGTCCCATACGTTATAATAATTGGCGACAAAGAAGTATCGTCTGGCAATATTTCAGTCAGAGAGCATGATGGCACTGAGCATGAATTAATCAGTGTGGATGATTTTTTAAATCAATTGAATAGTAAAAAATAACAACAAATTAGTATATAATAGGAGAGTAAAGATTAGTTCAGACAAATATACAAGACTTAATGATAAAATTAAAAGTCCAGAAGTTAGGTTGATTGGTGTAGATGGAGAAAATCTAGGGGTTGTTAAAATAGATCAAGCGCTAGAAATGGCAAAAACAGCAGATTTAGATTTGGTAGAAGTAACTCCAAACGTCACACCGCCAGTTTGCAAGGTCATGAACTATGGGAAACACAGGTTTGAGAATAATAAAAAGGCACAGCAGGCTAAAAAGAAACAAAAGCAACAACAGGTAAAAGAAGTTAAATTAAGACCTGGCACTGAAGAGCATGACTATCAGACAAAACTTAAGAATATAAAAAGATTTTTAAATGATGGCGATAAGGCAAAGATAACCATCAGATTTAAAGGTAGAGAGCTTGCTCATAAAGAAATCGGGATGCAGCAAGTTGAAAGAATAGAAAAAGATTTGGAAGATATAGCTGAAGTAGAGCAAAGAGCTAAATTTGAAGGTAGGCAAATAATAATGGTTATTGCGCCAAGAAAATAAAATAAAAGGAAATGAAATGCCAAAGTTAAAAACAAATAGAGGGGCCGCAAAACGATTTAAAGCGACCGCATCTGGAAGGATTAAGTGTAAAAGATCACATTTAAGACATATATTGACAAAAAAAAGCACAAAACGTAAGCGTGGTCTAAGATCACCTGATTTAGTTGAAAAAGTTGATACACCAGCAATTAGAAAATTGTTGCCATATATTTAATTCGGAGTAAGTAAAGATGTCAAGAGTAAAACGAGGCGTAACAGCACACGCAAGACATAAAAAAGTATTAGCTAAAGCTAAAGGTTATTACGGAGCTAGAAAAAATATCTATAGAGTTGCTACGCAAGCTGTAACAAAAGCTGGCCAGTATGCTTATAGAGATAGAAAAGTAAAAAAGAGAACGTTTAGAGCGCTCTGGATTGTTAGAATAAATGCAGCAGCAAGAATGTATGACTTGAGTTACAGTACTTTAATCAATGGTTTGAATAAAGCAGATATTGAAATTGATAGAAAAATACTTGCAGATTTAGCAATGAACGATATTGAGACTTTTGCTGCAATAGTAAAAGAAGCGAAGTCACAACTTGCAGCGTAATGTCTGGTGATACTTTAAAAAAAGACCTAGAAAGAGTTCTGGATGAAGCATTAAAATCAATTAAAGATGTTAGTAATCTTTCTGATCTAGAAAAAGCGCGAGTTCATTTCCTTGGTAAGAAAAGTGCATTGATAGGTTTTATGAAGTCACTATCGGGCTTAAACGGCGAAGAAAAAGCTAATGCTGGCAAGAACTTAAATACTGTAAAACAACAAATCAATCAATTATTAAGTGATAAAAAAATATCGCTTAGCAACTCTAACTCAAATCTTAAAGATGAGTTTGATCTATCAATGCCAGGAAAAGCATCCTCCATTGGAAGTATTCATCCCATAACCAAGATTATGAATAATGCTATAGAGATATTTGAATCATTAAAATTTGAATGCGTAGAGGGGCCAGAGATTGAGGATGATTTCCATAATTTTACCGCATTAAATATACCTGAATCTCATCCAGCAAGAGCCATGCATGATACATTTTATCTGGAAAATAGTTTTCTATTAAGAACACACACCTCATCTGTTCAAGTAAGAACAATGGGAGAGCAAAACCCACCAATAAGAATAATAGCGCCAGGAAAAGTATATAGAAAAGATTCCGATATTACTCATACACCAATGTTTCATCAAATCGAAGGACTTTATGTTGATAAAAATGTTTCTTTCTCTAACTTGAAGTCAGTAATAAATATTTTCTTAAAAAACTTTTTTGAGGAAGATGATTTGCGAATTAGATTTCGCCCCTCTTACTTTCCTTTTACCGAGCCATCAGCTGAAGTTGATATAGAATACTTAGATAGCAAAGGTAATAAAAACTGGTTAGAAATTCTTGGTTGTGGAATGGTGCACCCAAATGTTTTGGAGATGGCAAATATTGATTCTAAGATTTATAGTGGTTACGCGTTTGGGTTAGGAGTAGAAAGATTGGCAATGCTTAAATTAGGGATAACTGACCTAAGGTTATTTTATGAAAATGACTTAAGATTTTTGAAGCAATTTCAGAGAATATAAAAATGAAAGTTACTAGAAGTTGGTTAGAAAATTATATAGAAATTACAAATACAACTGATGAGTTATGTCACGATTTAACAATGGCTGGCTTAGAGGTAGATGATGTTTCTAAAATTGAAAATGACTATTTGATAGATATAGATTTAACACCAAATAGATCAGATTGCTTGTCTGCAAGAGGCATCTCAAGAGAGCTTAATAGTATAAATCCTCGATATAAAAAAAAGCCAATAGCAGATAGTAGTGAACCCAACCCAACTTGCAAAAATACAGGTCTAAAATTTAATATTTTAGAAAGCAATATATGTCCGAGATATGGATATATGTATCTAGAGAATGTATCTAGTGAATGCAGAGCGCCGGAATATGTAAATAAAAGATTAAGCGACATTGGTATTACCTTAATACATCCTATAGTAGATATTCTAAATTATATAATGATAGATATAGGGCAACCTATGCACGCATATGACGCTGATAAAATTAATGGTGAGATCACAATTAGAATGGCAAAAGACAAAGAAATTATGTCGGCTCTTGATGGAAATAAATATAAGTTAAATTCTGAAAATATTGTAGTTTCTGATTCCTCACAAATAATGTCATTAGCCGGTATAATTGGATCTGAAGAAATTTCAGTCTCAGGAAACACAAAAAATATTCTTGTGGAAAGTGCATTTTTTACTCCTAGTGCTATGGCTAATAAAGCTAGGATATTAAAATTACAAACCGAATCTTCTCATAGGTTTGAAAGGGGGGTAGATTATAATCTTCCTCGAGAGGCCTTGGTATACTTAAGCCAAATAATTGAAGAAAATAAAATCTGTGATTTTTCTAATATCGATCTTATTGATCACGAGCATTGCATTCCGCAAGAGAAGAAAGTTAAAATTAATCAAGATAATATAAGAAAATCTATTGGTATTGATATATCAGACGAAGCAATCATAAATATACTGTTATCTGCTGGATGTAAATTTGATAAAAAAAGTAATACTGTATTGAATCCAAGTTATAGATATGATTTAGGTATTCATGCAGATTATGTTGAAGAAGTAGCAAGGTTGTATGGGTATGACAATATCCCTGTAACGTCAGAAAAAATTAATATTGAGCCAAGTAAGAAATATACTCCATTTGAGATTACTAATAAAATTAGACAGTATTTTTATAATAATAGTTATTCAGAATGTATAAATTATTCTTTTGTAAGCGATAATTTGCTAGAAAACTCAAATTGGAAGAGTGAGGATTTTAAGAATCATAATAAAATATCTAATTATATGAGCTTAGAGCAAAATAAACTTAGAAGTAATCTTGTGTCATCATTGATAAGAAATATCGAATATAACAATAATATGAGCTCTGAAAATTCCTACCGTTTTTTTGAAATAAGCACGGTATTTAGCGATAATGCTGAGAAAGTTTTATCCTGCGTAGTTAATGGTGATAAGCATGAGGAGCAATGGTCGTCAAAAAGTCCTAAATTTGATAAATATGACATGACCACTATTGCTGAAGATATTTCAAGATTATTCGGACTAAATAAAAGTGATTTAAGCTACGTCATTAAAGATGTAAAAAGTAACGGCAAAAAGTATATTTATATGACACTCTCAGTAGATAATTTAATAAGAAAAATTACAAACAACACAAAAGAACATCATGTAAATTACACAAAATTACCCTATATAAGGAGAGACTTATCTTTTGTAATAGATGAGTCAATAGAGTATCAGAGCATATTAAAAATAATAGAAGAAACTAATGTACATTCTCTAAAAAAAACATTACTCTTTGATTTATATATTGGTAAAAATATTCCGGATAAAAAAAAGAGCCTAGGCATAGGTTTTATTTTTCAAGATAAGGAAAAAACTCTTACCCATGAAGAAGCTGATGGTTATATAGAAAAGATCCTGGGGCAACTTAAAGACCAATTCAAAATAGAACTTAGGAAGTAAAGGAATTAGGAATACTATGTCACTTACGAAAGCAGAAATTGCAGCTCAATTATACGAAGAATTGGGGTTAAATAAGAGAGAAGCAAAAGAATTTGTTGAAATATTTTTTGGCGAAATCTCTAAAATATTGATTTCAGGCGAAGATGTAAAAATATCGGGTTTTGGTAATTTTATACTGAGAGACAAGAAAGGGAGGCCAGGAAGGAATCCAAAGACAGGCGAAGATGTAGAAATTAGCCCTAGAAGAGTAGTTACATTTCGAGCAGGGCAGAAATTAAAAGCTAGAGTAGAAAATAATGCAATTAGTGACTGATGAAAAACATAATGAGTCTATACCAGCCAAAAGATATTTTACTATTGGTGAAGTAAGTGAATTGTGTGATGTTAAGTCTCATGTTCTTAGATACTGGGAACAAGAGTTCCCAACACTATCGCCGGTGAAAAGAAGAGGTAATAGAAGGTATTATCAGAGACATGACGTCCTATTGATTAGACAAATAAGAAGTTTATTATACGAGCAAGGATATACAATAGAAGGTGCTAGAAAGAAATTATCTGGCGAAGAAGCTAATAAAGATAGCAACCAATCATCACAGTTAGTTCACCAACTAGTTACAGAGTTGGAAGACGTTCTGACAGCTCTTAAAAAAGACTAAGAAAAAACAAAATAATAGAAGAAAATATCGATGAACAGCATAGATCTAGAATTTATATTGGTTTTATTAATTTTCATTAGCTTTGCATTAATATTAATTAATAAAAAAAATATAGGCAGAAGCAATAATATTTTTTGCTGGTTAGTGATACAAGCAAAATCTTTTTTTCCAATTTTAATTATCGTTCTTTTTTTAAGATCCTTTGCAGCTGAGCCTTTTAGAATACCATCTGGATCAATGTTACCAACACTGCTAGTGGGTGATTATATATTAGTAAATAAGTATAAGTATGGAATACGTCTCCCAATAACAAAATCAAAAATAATAGAAATTTCTGAGCCAGAAAGAGGGGACGTCATAGTTTTTAGATACCCTGGAAATGAGAAAATTAATTTCATTAAGCGGGTGATTGGTATACCAGGTGACAAAGTGAAGTATGAAAATAAAATTTTATATATAAACAATATTGCTTATAAGCAAAATAAAAAATCTGAGCACAAATATTCAGATGTTTTTATTAGGCCTGAATTAGAAATGTATTCAGAAAATAATAATAACAAATCATATAATATATTAAATGATAATATGAGCCCAATAAATGATGGTTCTTTCAAGGTTCCAGAAGGTAAGTATTTCGTAATGGGTGATAATAGAGATCATAGCAGCGATAGCAGATACTGGGGATTTGTCCCATCAGAAAACTTAGTAGGAAAAGCATTTTTAATTTGGATGAGTTTTGACAGTGATAAATTTAGCTTAAAATATAAAAGAATAGGAAGCTCAATAAAATAGTATTCCTATGAGAAAAGCTAATATTGAAAATTTATTGTCTGAAAAAATTAAAACATCACAGTTATATTTAGATTCGTTAACTCATAGAAGCGCAAGTAACAAAAATAATGAAAGGCTAGAATTTTTTGGTGATGCAATACTTGGGTTTTTTATTGCAGAATTTCTATACGGAAAATTTCCAGAAGACGACGAGGGATCCCTTAGCAGAAAAAGATCATATCTTGTTCGTAAAGACACTCTCAGTTTAATAGCAACTCACTATGATATAGGTAGTAAAATAATACTTGGAGATGGTGAAAGAAAAAGTGGTGGTCATAGAAGAGACTCAATAATATCTGACGCACTAGAAGCTCTTATAGCAGTTGTTTATTTAGTAGAAGGTCCAGAAGCAACTAGGAAATTTATATCAAAAGTTTTTGAAAAATATATAAATATCTTGCCAAGTAACGATGATCTTAAAGATTCAAAGACAAAGCTTCAGGAATTACTCCAGTCGCACAATATTGAGCTACCTCTGTATGAAACCACAGAAGTTAATAAAAATAATAAAATACACTTCAGAACTCTGTGTAAAATTATAAAACATAAAGTTTGCGAAGAGGGTATTGGTGGTAATAAAAGAAAGTCGCAGCAAGAAGCTGCAAAAAAATCATTAGAAAAAATTAATACAATATATAACAAAAAAAATGCATAGCGGAAATATATCAATTATAGGGAAACCAAATGTAGGTAAATCTACCTTATTTAATCTATTGATTAGTAAACACCTTGCCGGTGCCACTAATAAGCCTCAAACAACCAGGCATAAAATAGATGCAGTTTTATTAGAAGATGAGGCTGAATATTTTTTTGTTGATACTCCTGGTATAAATTTTAATATTAGAAAAGATTTTAATAGAATTTTAAATAAAAATGCGTTATCAGCTATTTATGAGGCAGATGTTATATTGCATATTGTAAATTATTTTGGAATGAATAATGATGATATCAAGGTGATTGAGAATATTAAAGATATAGATTCCCCAAAAATATTAGTTCTAAATAAAACTGATCTTGATAACAAGAAAAATAAATTACCTGCAATCTTATCTAGGATTCCAAAAGAAATAATAGACGTTTACGATGAAATAATACCTATAAGTTCAAAAAACTCGAATAATATAATTGAACTAAAAAAACTAATAAAAGGTTATTTGCCTTCTGGTTCAGACGGCGGATATCAAGGGTCATTGAGTAATAAGCCTGATGAATTTTTCGCAGCAGAATACATTAGAGAGGCATGCATAAAGTTTTTATCTGTGGAAATTCCGTATTCTTTACATGTAGAAATTAATCAGTTTGAGAATTCGCAAGATTTAGTCTCTATAGGAGCAACAATTTATCTTAAGAAGAAGAGCCATTTAAGTATTGTTGTGGGTAAGAATGCTACTATGCTTGTTCAAATAAGCAAGTACGCAAGAATTAATTCTGAAAAATTATTTAATAAAAAAGTCTATCTCAAAATATTTGTTAAATTTGACCCAAGATGGAAAGATTCCGAAGCATTTCTTAATTCTTATAAATAAAATGGTAACAACAGAAATTTATATTATTAAAGTTATCTCTTATAGAGAGTCCAGCAATTTATATGAAGCAATTGCTAAGGACTATGGAAAAATAACTTTAATTCATAAAGGAATCAAGTCAAATACAAAAAAAAATGCTCTTGAGTTATTTATTCCTTATCAGATAAGTTGGTCTGGAAAAGGAAATATAAAATTTTTAAGAGAATATGAGATAATTCGTCATACAGATTACACTCCATCACATAATATAATTGGGATGTACTATAATGAGCTACTTTATTATTTAACAAAAAGTGATTTTCATATTGAAAAGCTTTATGAGCACTATGATCACTCTTTAAGAAGCTTATTAAGTTCACAGAATCTTTTAGTAAATTTAAATAATTTTGAGATTGGCATGCTAATTTTAACTGGCCATTATATTGTTTTTGATAGAGATACTGATGATGAGGTCCTTGATCCAAGTAAATCATACTCCTATATTCCTGATATTGGGCCTGAGCTCCAAAAAAATCATAAAGGTATATACAAAGGGGAAACTTTAATGGCATTATCTGGTATTAATCCATATAACGAAAAAAGTATAAAAGAATCAAGGGTGTTAATGAAAAGATTAATAGATTACTATATACAGCCCAAAAAAATTAAAACTAGAGAAATTCTTAAATATATTTCTCTAAAATAAAAGGTCAGTAATATGTTAAAACTCGGAGTCAATTTAGATCATGTGGCTACAATCAGGCAGCAAAGGTATACGCCGTACCCTGATATGCTAACAGCCATAAAGATTTCTGAAGAAAGCGGTGCTGATAGCATTACAATGCATCTGAGAGAAGATAGGAGGCATATTCAATTTGAAGATATAAAGATTGCAAGAAAGCACATAAATACTAAATTAAATTTAGAAATGGCTCCGACAGATGAAATGTGTAAAATTGCAAATCAAATTAAACCAGACTTTATATGTATAGTTCCAGAGAAAAGGCAAGAATTAACAACGGAAGGCGGCTTGAATGTCAAACAGAACTTTGGGCATCTAAGAGATATAGTGGCCAGTCTTAAAGATTCAAATGCTATTATTTCACTATTTATAGAGCCAGATTTGAAAGTAATAGATTTAGCTAAAGATTTAAATGTCGGAGCAATAGAGCTGCACACTGGAAAATATGCAGAATCTAGTAGTGCTGACAAAAATATTTATTTGAATGAATTGAGCCTGGCTTCAAACCATGCAAATAATTTATCTTTAATAGTAAATGCTGGTCACGGGCTAGATTATACTAATGTAACAGATATCGCTAAAATTAATCACATAAGTGAATTAAATATTGGTCATTCAATAATTGCCGAATCAATATTTTTGGGTTTATCAGATGCTATTAAAAAAATGAAAAATTTAATCGAGAGTGTGTAAATGAAAGTGTTTGGAGTAGGCATTGATATGGTTGATCTAAATAGAGTGAAAATAATTTACTCTAAATACGGAGATAAATTTGCAAAAAAAATTTTAAATCATGAAGAGCTTGAAGGCTATACCAGTGCAAAAAACAAACCTTCGTTTCTGGCTAAAAGATTTGCTGCTAAAGAAGCTATAGGTAAAGCTCTAGGAGTTGGAATTATGAATGGTTTTTTGCTAAAGAATATATCTATACGTCATAATGGGTCGGGCAAACCAATAGTGAAATTAAGTGAAAAAATAGAACTCCAGTCATATATGGACAAAGAATTTTTTATCTCCATATCAGATGAAAAAAACTTTGCAATAGCAAATGCATTAATCTTAGACAAATAAAATAATTATGGAAATAAAAACTATAGATTCACTTATAGGTAATACACCTTTAGTAAAACTTCAAAGACTAAATAAAAATGATAATCAGATCTTAGTTAAGCTTGAGGGTGATAATCCAGCTGGCTCCGTTAAAGACAGGGCTGCTATGTATATGATTAGTGGTGCTGAAAATGCAGGGCTAATAAAATCTGGCGACACAATTATTGAGGCAACAAGTGGCAATACGGGCATAGCTTTAGCTATGGTGTGTGCTATAAAAGGATACAAGTTAATTTTAATTATGCCAGACAATATGAGTGTTGAAAGAAGGGCGGCAATGCAAGCTTATGGGGCAAATATAATTCTAGTTTCAGAATTAGATGGTATGGAAGGTGCGCGTGATCTAGCATTGCAGATGCAAAGCAATAAAAAAGGCTTAGTACTAAATCAGTTTGCAAATTTAGATAATGTAGATGCACATTACAAGACTACTGGCCCCGAGATATGGAAAGACACTGATGGGAAAATTACACATTTTATAGCATCTATGGGAACCACAGGTACAATTGTAGGTACATCAAAATATCTAAAATTAATGAATCCAGAAATTAAAATAATTGGCGTGCAGCCGGAAGAAGGATCTTCAATTCCAGGGATAAGGAAATGGCCCAAAGAATATATACCAAAGATATATGATGACACAAATATTGATGAAATTTTTTACGTAACTCAAGAGCAAGCTGAAAGTACAACTAGAGATTTAGCCGAGCAAGAGGGCATATTTTCAGGACCATCTTCAGGCGGCACTACATTTGCAGCATTAGAAGTTGCAAAAATAAACAAGAACGCACTAATAGTTTCTATTATTTGTGACCGCGGAGACAGATATATTTCAACAGGGATTTTTAATAAATGAATATTTTAGTTTTTGATATTGAGACAGTGCCAGATACAGAAGGTGGGGCAAAACTTTTAGACTTAAAAGGTCTGAGTAAAAAAAATATTATAAAAGCGATGGAGCATACGCAGTTTCAAAAAAATGGAAATATTTTTCAACCATTGCATCTCCATAAAATTGTTGCAATATCTGTTTTGTATAAAAATAATGACAAGCTATCTTTGCTTTCATTGGGTGAAGAAGACTCTAAAGAAAGTGATCTCCTAAAGCTTTTCTTTGGCGCAATAGATAAGTACCAGCCTCAACTTGTTAGTTGGAATGGCAAGGGATTTGATGCCCCAGTTATGCATTACAGAGCATTACTTTATGGTATTTCTTCAATTAAATATTGGGATAAAGGTGGAGATGACAGAGATTTTAAATGGAATAATTATTTAAATAGGTATCATGATAGACATTTAGATTTAATGGATGTTTTATCAGGATTTAAAAAACCAGCTTCCTTAACTGATATAGCGCAACTTATTGGAGCTCCAGGAAAGTACGGGATAGATGGCAGTAAAGTAGCCGATTATTATCTTGAGAATGATATTAAAAAGATAAGAGATTATTGTGAAACTGATGTTTTAAATACATATTTAGTATACTTACGATACCAATTAATTTCAAACAGCATAACGAGCGAAACGTACAATGATCTGATAAAAGAGATTTTTTCTTTACTTGATGAGTCTGATAAAAAACATTGGAAAGAATTTAGTTCTTTATGTGAAAAGAATTTATATTAAAAGTTCACATAAAACAGCATAATATACTTTCTCTAAATCCTCTAAATTTTGTAAATTAATATTTTCATTAACTTTATGCGCGGTTTCGTTTAAGGGCCCAAACTCAACAGTTTCATTTGCATGCTGAGAAATAAATCTAGCGTCAGATGTACCACCACTTGTAGACAATCTAGAATCAACATTTACAATTTCTTTTATTACTTTTTGAAGGATTTTTGTAAGCTTTCCCTCGTTAGTTATAAAAGGCTCAGCTGAACAATTCCATTTTATTTCATATTGACAGTCTAAATTAGATAATTTTTCTTCGAACTTTTCTTTGATATTTTTTTGAGTTAATTCATTTGAAAATCTAAGATTAAAAACAATATCTATAGATCTAGGTATCATATTTGACGCTACTTCATCAGATTTAATAGAAGAAATCTGGAAAGATGTCTCGGGAAAATATTGATTACCATTATCCCATTTAAAATCATTTAATTCGTTAATTAAAGTTCCGGCGAAATGAATAGGATTTTTTGCTAATTCTGGGTATGCAATATGTCCTTGAATACCAATAATTTTTAAGTATCCCGTAATAGATCCTCTTCGACCATTTTTAATTGTGTCGCCAAACTTTTTACTACTTGTTGGCTCACCCACTATACAAAAATCTATATCTGTACCATCTTTTTTAAATTTTTCAATTACTTTTTGAGTTCCATATTTAGCAGGGCCTTCCTCATCACTTGTCAACAAAAAACCTATTGATCCTTCATGATCAGGGTTATCTTTCACAAATCTTTGTGTGGCTGCAACCATAGCAGCAATACTTGATTTCATGTCAGATGCTCCCCTCCCATACAAAATATTATCGTGAACCTGCGGAGTAAAAGGGTCTGTATTCCATTCTGCAATATTTCCTGGGGGCACAACATCTGTATGACCAGCAAAAACTACCAAAGGTTTACTAGATCCTTTTCTTAACCAAATATTTTTGACGTCTTCAAGATCGATATTTTCATATGAAAATTCATAATCTAGTAATTCATTTTTTATATATTCTTGGCAGCCACCATCATCAGGAGTGATAGATTTTTTTTCAATTAACTTTTTAGCAATTATTGCTGCATTAAAAACTTCTTTCATTAATCTAAATCTCTTAATATGTTATTTATACCAACTTTTGAGAGGGTTTTTTCATCAACTTTCTTAACTATGATAGCGGCATACATACTATATTTGCCGTTTTTAGAAGGAAGATTACCAGATACTACTACTGATCCTGCCGGTATTACTCCATAAGAAACTTCTCCAGTGCTTCGATCATATATCCTTGTGCTTTTTCCAATATACACACCCATAGATATTACTGAGCCTTTTTCCACAATTACTCCCTCGACAATTTCAGATCTAGCTCCAATAAAACAATTGTCTTCTATTATTGTTGGGGTAGCCTGCAACGGCTCAAGTACACCACCTATACCAACACCACCTGATAAATGAACATTTTTCCCAATTTGAGCACATGATCCCACAGTCACCCATGTATCTACCATAGTGTATTCATCTACATATGCTCCAATATTTACATATGAAGGCATTAAGATTACTCCTGGGGCCTGGTAGGAGCCATATCTTGCAGTAGCACTAGGAACTATTCTTACTTTATTCTCCAGTGCTTCTTTTTCAGACAAGTTACGATATTTAAGGGGCACTTTATCGTAAAAATCTGACTCTGCTCCTTTAATTACAGAATTTTTAGAAAAGCTAAAATACAATAAAATAGCTTTTTTTATCCAGTCGTTAACAACCCACTCACCATTTATTTTCTCAGCAACTCTAATTTTTCCTTTATCTAAATCTTCTATGGTGTTTTCTACAATCTTAACCAAGTCAGAGTTTTTTGAAATATCTAAGGAGTTAGATAAATCATTATAACCAGCTTCAATTATTTCTTTTGTCATTATAACCCCTTTAATTAATTATATAATTCTGAAATTTTTACTTTAATACTATGTTTTATTGCTTCAATATCACTAATAAGGAGAACTTTCTTATTAGCAGAAAATGCTGTAAATATATCATTAGCTTCTTCACCGAGTGTAGCAATTTTTGCATCTTTTATCATTAAATTACAGCTATCAAAAGATTCACATATTTTTGATAAAAGACCTGGGTGATCGAGAGTGTTGATTTCTATTAGGAGATTGTCTGATTTTTGAGATATGCCTATGTTTACAAAATTCTTAAAGGTGGAGATAGATTCTGTTTGCTTTTTTGTAACCTTACTTATTTTAAAGTCTGGATTAGACAAAAGACTGGAAATTTTATTTTTTAAAAATTCTACAGTGTGCGTATCTTTAATATATTCTCCTTTTTGATCTAAAAGCAAATAAGTATCCAGCGCTCGATTTCCCTTTAATGTAATGATTCTTGCATCTACAATATTAATATTTAAATTATCAATAATATTTGCAACATACGTAAAAATATTTTTTCTTATATTTTGATATATAGTTAATTGTGTGCAGCCCTTGATTTCATAATTTTTAATTGAAACGCTATTACCTTTAATATTTTGGAGAACAAATTCTATGTGATATGCAATTTCTGTATCACTATGTCTTCTAAAATAATCAGTATTAAAGTATGAGCAAATATCTTCAAAATCTCTTTTACTAACATTTTTATTTAGGAGCGCAGCAACTGAATTTTTTAGATTTCTTATGTAACGATCAGGTTTCTTAATATCAAATATATTTCTTCTGAAATATTGCTTACTGGATAAATATAGACTTTTCAATAGAGTGTTCTTCCAGTCTGTATAAAGCCCTGGATTCGTTCCTCTTATGTCAGCTATAGTTAAAAGGTATAAGTATTCTAACCTTTCCTTTGTCTTCACCTTGTCTGAAAATTCTTTTATAACAGCCTCATCACTTATATCTTTTTTTTGTGTTGTAATTGACATAAGTAAGTGGTTATCAACTAACCAAGAAACCATTGCCGTTTGATGTTTGCCTAAACCATGGTCTTTACAAAATTTTCTAGATTCCCTAGAGCCAACTTCTGAATGATTTTTCTTCCTTCCTTTGCCAATATCGTGAAATATAGCGCTCAAATATAAAATCTCTGGAGAAAGTAAGTTTTTAAATACTTCGAATACAAAAGGGTAGCTTACTTTGCAATCTTCTGTGCCCATATACCTTGTGTTAGAAAGCACAGAAAGGGTATGCTCATCAACCGTATATATATGAAACAGATCAAACTGCATCATACCAACTATCTTTGAAAATGGTTTTAGGTAAGCTGAAAGCACTCCATAATCATTCATCTTTCTAAGTATTTTAGTGATGTCTTTTGTTTGATAAAAAATACTTATAAATAATTTTCTGTATTCATTGTTACTTCTAAAATTTTTGTCAATTAAATAAAGATTCTCTCTGATCAGTCTTATAGTGCTAGCAGAAATATCGAATATCTCATTATCTTCATTTCTCAATAGAAATATCTTGAGAATTTTTCCAGGATCCTTAATAAATATATTTTTATCTACTACCCTGATAGTATTATTTCTTACTAAAAAATCATTAAATATAATCTTACTACCAGCTTCATTATATCCGTTAATATTATTTTCAATATGCTTTATCAAGATTTCATTCAGCTGCTTGATATTTGTTATATGCTTATAAAAACTTTGCATAAACTTTTCAACACCAATATTCGAATCATAATTATACCCAAATAGTTCAGAAAGCTTTTTTTGGTTTGAAAAATAAAGTCTCTCCTCTGGCTTACCGTTAATGTGGTGCAGTAAAAACCTAGTTTTTGATAAAAATCTCTCAGAACGCAGTAATGCTAAATATTCTTTTTTTGTTACTACATCTGAATTATAAAGATCAGCTAAAGATTGTGCTTTAAAACTTCTTTTTGCTACCCACTGTAAAGTCTGTAGGTCCCTAAACCCACCAGGTCCTTCCTTTAAATTAGGTTCTAGTAAATAGCCGGTATTTGAGTATTTATTATATCTTTTTTTTTGCTCTTCTTTTTTAGCTAGTAAAAATTTATTCTTAGTCCAAGTGTTGTCATTCTTTATATTTCTTAGTAATTTTTTATATAGGGAGTTGTCTCCAGTTATGAATCTGTTATCTAGTAAATTAGTATATACCGTTACATCAGAATTCATTGATGACAAACAATCTTTAATAGTTCTGACTGAATGACCAACCGTAGTCTTTAGATTCCAGATATCAGCTATAAAGTTTTCTATATTTTTTAAGACATTTTCATCATTATAATTTTCAATCAGTATTAATATATCAATGTCAGAAAATGGGTATAATTGTTCTCTACCGTACCCTCCAACTGCTATTAACGTAGCGCCTGTTTTTTTAAGTTTATTTTGTTTCCATGATTTTTTAATCAAATTATTGATAATGCTAGACTTTTTTTTTAATAATTTCCCTACGCTGATGCCATTCTCGTACTCAGAGTATATATAGTCATTAATCGTATGTTTTTTTCCGGATTCAAATGAAAAATTCTTTAATAAAATATTTTTTTTAAGCATTAGAAGTCTTCATCTGGTCTTTTGGTTAAGACATCAAATCCTTCTTTTGTCACTAGAATGGTATGTTCCCACTGCGCTGATAAACTATGATCTTTTGTTACAACTGTCCAATTATCAGGCAATAGCTTTACTTCTTTTTTCCCAAAATTTATCATTGGTTCGATGGTAAATATCATTCCTTCTTTTAATGTCATGCCCTCGCCTTTCTTGCCATAATGTAAAATTTGAGGCTCTTCATGAAATCCTTTACCTATTCCGTGACCACAATACTCTCTTACTACTGAACAATAGTTCTTCTCAGCGTACTGTTGTATGTTACTTCCAATATCACCTATTGTCGCACCCGGTTTTACAGTATTAATGCCTATCTTCATAGCCTCGTAAGTAATGTCTACCAGCCTCTTAGCTTGTATAGTTGGTTTTCCTACATAGAACATCTTACTCGTATCACCGTGATAACCGTCTTTAATAACTGTTACATCAATATTAATTGTATCTTGCTTTTTTAGTACTCGTTTATCAGGGATTCCATGACATACCTGGTGATTTATAGATGTGCAAATTGATTTAGGAAAGCCTCTGTAATTTAAAGGTGCTGGTATACAATCAAGATCATTTACAATAAAGTTATGACAAATATCATTTAATTCATCTGTAGTGACACCAGGCTTCACATGTTCGCCTATCATAATAAGAACTTTTGAAGCTAGATTGCCAGCAATTTGCATTTTTTTAATCTCAGAAGCACTTTTTATCATAATATTATGGTCAAGTTGGGTATAATTGGTTATTATTATACAGATT